>Ga0334722_10002304_pt1 | contig 21827 bp, 16 predicted proteins | sample C3_bottom_MG_FD_207210 | JGI IMG/M metagenome (GOLD analysis project Ga0334722, IMG submission 207210) | Sediment microbial communities from Yellowstone Lake, YNP, Wyoming, USA - C3_bottom | ecosystem: Environmental > Aquatic > Freshwater > Lake > Sediment | place: USA: Wyoming | collected... | reverse complement strand
CGTCTCGTAGGTGTATTTCTGGCGGCCGAAGGCCACGCCTATGCCGGCCCCGCCCAGAACGGAGATCTTGTCCGTTACCTTGAAGTCCCTCCGCCCTTCGGCGAGGAAGCGGTAGAAGTTCCTGTCCATGGATTTATAAAATTTAACCCCGTCTATCGTAAGGGAGCCGTTGGGTCCGGCGATATAACCGGCGCTGATGCCCACGTCGGCGATACCTTCCACGGCGTAAAGAGCTCCGATCCTTCCGCCGACAGCATCCTCGGTCTTAAGGCTGTAGGTCCCGAAATCGCCGATCACCTGATTGGCGTGCAGGGTGTGTTTCGCGCGGTCCGCGGCCGTTCCCGCGGCGAACATGTCCACGTTGGCGAAATACTTAACGCCGTCGTCGGCCGCGCCGACCGGTTTGCAGATACCCAGCACGAACATGCCGATCAATATCGCTTTTACCATTTTCATTTAATACTCCTCATTATGTAAGGTTTGTCACAGGTCTCCGCCGGGGAGACTTCCCGCCGGCTGGTCCGGCGGGGCCGCCTTAACCGCTTAGAACTTGGTCGAGAGCGTCAGTTCGGCCACATTGACCCAGCCGTTGTTATACGAATCGACTTTGTCGTTCCAATGGTCCCTGCGGAGACCCAGTTTGGCCGACATGTTCTGATACTTAACGGGCGTATATTTCAGACTGACCGCGCTCCGCGTGATCCTGACTTCCTGGGGCCCCAGGTCGGTCACGGACACCAGAGTGTTGTCGGTGGACGCCAGGACCGGCAGGCGAAGCTGCACAGGCACCGTTCCGACGGACCTGGTATAGGAAGAATCGCCGGCCAGCGCGAATTCTTTATTGATCTTGGCCGTCGCATGCACGCCGATCACGTTATCCGTATAGCGGTACAGCGAGTTGAGGACGCGTATGGGAAGACCGTTCAGGGACCTTTCCATGCCGTCGGTGGGAGTGGTATAACCGCTCAGATACATATCGCCGCGGTCCGTCCTCCGGTCATAGGAATAGTCCGCTCCGGCCGTATAGGAGCCGGAGCCGGCCCATTCGAGACCGGTCATGGCGCTCTCCTCGTGGGAGCTGGTGCGGGTATGGTTGGACTTGGCGTTCCTCTCCCTTGAGTACATGGCCGAGGCCACAAGGCTGATGTCCGATTTCTGGTCGTTCACGTAGAGCGGCATGGAGAGGTCGGCGGAATACTCGTCGGAAACCGTGGAATAGGTTTCCATGATAGCCTTATTGGAGCGCATTCCTTTATAACCGACGCCGAGCTCGGCTTCCAGGGGAAGGGCGAAATCCATCCCGAGGGTGAGGATGCCGGCGGTGTTCTTCTCCGCCACGCCGTTAAACTGCTCGCCGGAGGCGACATAGCCGCCGCCCTGGTAAGTGTTGGTAGGGGTGAAGACTTCGGCTTCGGCGTGCCTGCGGTAGCTGTTGGCCACCCGGTAGCCGGCTTTGAGCCCTATCTTATCCGAAAGATCGTAGCGGGCCAGCAGGTCGCTCTTGAGTTCGTATCTGTCTATCTGGGACTCGGTCATCGTCCCGTCGGCGGTTTTCTTCGGGGTGATAGGAACAGTGCTGCCGGCCCGGATAGCCGTCATGAACCTGTAGCCGTCGTTCTCATCCATCATTTCGGTATGACCGTACGATTTAATGGTCACGTTCAGTTTTTTGCCGAACTGGTGGGAAGCGCCGAGGGTGGCGGTATAAGCGCGGCTCCTGAAGCCGTTGTTGAGGTTGTTCCTGACGCGCGAGGTGGCGGCGCCGTTCACATTGTAGCCGGCTACGGGCACATAGCGGAAGCTCAGATTGTGAAGCTTCGTCTCGTTGTTGGGGGCGAAAGGCTTAAGATTATAGAAAGAGCCGGTGGTGGAAATGATTATCATCTTGGCGTCGTCATTGAACGTACCCTGGGTGTAATCATAGGCCACCGCGCCCGTTTTTCCGATGGCGGCGTCCGCGCCGACCGTGAGGTCGGTGGTCTGCCTGTTCACTTCCGCCGCGCCTATCCTGCCGGAATTCTTGGCCACCATATGGCCCTGCTCCGTCTCGTCCCACACCTTGCCGTACACCCTGTAATTGCCGGTCTTGGGGCAGGTAAAAGAGGCCTTCACATCGCTCTCGGTCCTGTTAAAGCGCAGCCCGGAACCGTCGCTGGCGTCGTAATAAGGGGTATCGAGGGGATCGAAGGGCTGCAAGGCCGTGGGGTTAAGGCGGTAGTTGTTCTTCTGGTAGAACTCGCCATTCATGATTATGCCGGTCGGGACATAGGACACCCTGTGGGTAAGCTTGTCCACCTTCCCGGTGACTTCCATCGAACCCACGTTCATGTTGACGAAGCCGCTTTCGTCGCCGCTGTACAGGTCGTTGGCGAACAAGTCCAGGTAAAGGCCTTTGCCGGAAGTATTGAAACTGACATCGGCCTCTCCGCCGTTGTAGCGTTTACCGTCGTATTCCCGGACGGGGCTCTGGTTGCCCCAGAACTCCAGGATCGCAGGGCGCAGGCTGGCCGTGCCGCTGTAATCCAGCCCTTTCCATTCGGCGGCCCTGAGGGGCAACGCGCTCGCAGTTAACATCAAGATCGCTATCAAAGTTCTCATTATATATCCTCCTAACATTTAACCGTCCGCGTTAGTGCCCGAAAGCGTTGCTTGTTTCGGAGCCGTGTATATCTATGTGACAATCCGAGCAGCTGCGGGTCGCGATGTTCGCCGCGTCCTGGCTGTAATTGCCGGGGTTCACGGTTTTTGAGCCGGAGCGGCTCTTGACGCCGTTCGCGGTGAGGCTGTGCTCGTTCTTGTGGCAGCGCAGGCACAGGTAAGGCTGGGACTGCTTGAGCAGCGACTGGTTGATGGAACCGTGGGGTTTGTGACAGTTGGCGCAGCTTTCGGTCACCGGGGCGTGCTCCCAGGCGAAGGGGCCGGCTTTCTCGGCATGACATTTGAAGCAGGTTTCGTTCAGGGTCTCGCCCTTAAGGTTGCCTTCCACGCCGCCGTGGGGGTTATGGCAGCTGACGCAGGCCATTTTGCCTTCCAGCACGGGGTGGTGGGAGGGCAGGTTCATCTCGGCCTTTTTATTTTTATGGCACTGCAGGCAGGTTTCCGTGGAACCCAGCTTCAGGTTCTTCGGGCCTTTGCCGTCGTGCACGCTGTGGCACTTGGTGCAGGTGATGCCCTTGGCGGCGTGGGAGCTGGTGTCCCAGAGCATGACTTCTTTCTGCTTGTGGCAGGAGAGGCAGTTTTTGGCTATCTCGTCGCCGGTCATTTTCGCCGGGCTCTTAATGGTGGAGAAACCGGGATTGGCCTTATCCCCGCCCGCGGCGGCATGAAGGGAACCGGCGCCGTGACAGCTTTCACAAGCCTGTTCGAACGCCACTTTCTTGGCGAGCGGCATCTTTTTGCCGTGAAGGGATTTTTTATAGGATTCGGCTTTTTCCGAGTGGCAGGCGACGCAGGTATCGGAGCCGACTAATGTCGCCTTCTCCTGCGCGTATACCGTACTTAAAGGGATGGCAAGACTGAAAATTCCAAGCGCCACTACAAGACTACAGCGTTGCTTCAGTTTCATTTTTCCTCCGTAATATCCGGCGGCGTTCCGTCGCTTTTGAAACGCCATAAACTTATGATAGTAAATTTTGCGCAAATTCTCCATTGAAAAACAGCAAGCCATGGATTGATTTTCATCAAGACCTGAAAAAGCTCTCCGCAACGTGTACTCCGCCGGCGGTTAAGCCGGAAGCTATCCCCCGACATGCGCTCCTTAACGAACCTTTCACCGTTTTACTATGCTTTCACCCCCGCGACCTGCGCCAGCCTTACCCTGTCCAGCACCCGCAGAACGCGGCCATCCACGGCTATCCAACCCTTGCTCTTGAATTCGGCCAGAGTGCGGCACAGAGCCTCGGGGGAGGTGTCAAGGATCTTGGCAAGTTCCACGCGCGATTCGGAGAATCTTATCTGGGAGCCCTCGCCTCCGGAGCTCTCCGATTCGGAGAATTTTTCCATTATATACTTGGCCAGGCGCTCCCTGGCCGTCTTAAAGCAGATATCCAGGATGCGCTCCTCCGCCCGCCCGAGCTCCGCGGCCATACGCGCCAGCAGGCCCCGCGCCATGCCCGGGGTCTCCAGGAAGATCTGCTCGAAAGAGTCCCTGTCGATAAAACAGATGCGGGCGTCTTCCATGACTTCCCCGGAGCCGCGGTAAGGTTCATTGGCGAAGAAAGCCCTGTCTCCGAGCAGGTCAGGGGCTTCCACCACGCGCGTAATATTGGAATGCGTACCGGATTCGGACTTGACTATCTTGACCCGGCCGCTGCAGACGAAATACATGCCGAGCGGCTGGTTGCCGTCGTAAAAAACGACATTGCCTTTCTTATAAGTGTTGGGGACCCGTCTCTTACAGAAGGACTCCCAGGCGGTTTTGGGCACGCCGGTAAATATCGGCAGCGCCAGCAGCGGGCACTTGCACTTGTTGGGCTCACATCCGGGACATTTTGTTTTAGCAGGTATCATGATTTTATTCCTTGTCGTATGGTTTACCGTATTTCAACAACTAAGATCTCGGTTTAGAAGATATCTCCTCGTCCGTAAGGTAGCAGGCCGGATCGGCGGCCCACATATCGCCCGAGGCCCTGAGCGCGCGCACGCGGAAGCCTCCGCCGCAGACGTCCTTCCACGCGCAGGTCCCGCAGCGTCCTTTTAACAACGGCAGGCGGTTCCTGAGCGAAGCCAGCACCGGGTGGGAACCTTCGCCCCAGAGCTTGCTGAACGGGACCTCGCGAACATTGCCGAGCGTGAGGTCCTGCCAGAACTGGTCGGGATGTATATCGCCGTTCCAGTCCACATTGGAAAGGGTGGCGCCCGAGCCGTTGGCCCCGCCGCCGTTCCATTCGAGTATCTTCAGGACCGCTTTAGCCCTTTCCGGGTCTTTCTTCAAAAGTTTCAGGTAAAGGTAAACTCCGTCGCAGGGATTGTCGACCGTAAGGATCTCGATGGGTTTTCCTTTTTTGGCCAGGGCTTCGGCCCGTTCGATGATCATGTCCATGGCCTTCCGGGACTCGGCGTGGGTGAGGTCGTCCTTGCTTATGCCCTTGCCCCGGCCCGAATAGACCAGATGGTAGAAGCAGGCCCTGGGGATCTCCTCTTTTTCTATGAAATCGAATATCTTATCCAGGTTCGCGCAGTTGTGCTTGGTCAGCGTGAAGCGCAGCCCCATTTTCTGGCCGGCGGCCTTCAGGTTCCGCAGACCTTTCAAAGCTTTTTCAAAAGCGCCCTCCACCCCGCGGAACTTGTCGTTTATCGGGCCGATGCCGTCGAACGATATCCCGACGTAGGTCACGTTAAGTTCTTTGAGTTTCTTCGCTATCTCCGGGGTGATCAGCGTGCCGTTGGTGGAAACGGTCACACGCAGGCCTTTGGAAACGGCGTAGGAGGCTAGCTCCAGGAAATCAGGCCGCATCATCGGCTCTCCGCCGGAGAACAGCAGGGCGGAAACGCCGTAGACGGCGAGGTCGTCTATCATCGCCCTGGCCTCGGCGCCGGTAAGCTCGCGCTCGCCTTTCTCGCCGTAGGAATCGGCGTAGCAGTGCACGCATTTCAGGTTGCACTGCTTGGTGCTGCTCCAGACCACTATGGGCTTCCTCTGACCGGCCGAGCCCCCCGCGGAACCGTAGCGCAGCTGCACGGAAGGGGTTTCAAGCCGGCACCAGAGTTTTGTGATGTCTATCATATAGTTTTCTGCTTTTTCTTCGGCTCGTACAGACAGTACGGTTCCTGGCCCATATAGTCGCCGGTCACGCCGAAAGCCCTGGCCCTGCAGCCGCCGCAGATAACCTTGAACTCGCAGACGCCGCATTTCCCCTTAAGCGCGGCCGGATCGCTGATGATCTTGAAAACCTCCGAGTCTTCCCAGATCTTCCAGAAATCATCCTTCTTCAGGTCCCCCGCCGGCACCGGCAGGTAGCCGCAGGGAAAAACTTCGCCCTTGTGGGAAATGAAAGCGATGGCGCTGCCGGCCAGGCAGCCGCGCATCTGGGCCGTCCGTCCGGCGAATTCGGGGCTTGAAGCGGCCACTTTCTGCCTGACTATCCGGGTCTGGTGGGGCGCGCAGGTGGCCCTTATCTCCATTCCCCCGGAGGGAGGCTGCCCGTGACCGTGCGGCGCGTGGCCGGACTGGGCGCCCTGCTGCGCCATCAGCCAGTTGAGGAACTCCTCGTAATTTTCGGCGCCGAGACGCATCGCGTCAGGCAGTTCCGCACCGCAGCCCACGGGGACCAGCAGGAAGAAATGAAGCGCGTCCACCCCGAGCTCACGGGACAGCGCCACCACCTCGTCCCGCTCGGCTACATTTTTGGTGCTTACCGAGCAGTTGATCTGGGTGGAGATACCGGCCGCCTTGAAAAGTTTAAGAGCGTTCACGGCTTTTTCAAAAGAACCTTTCTGGCCGCGGAAATCGTCATGCGTGGCCGCGCGCGAGCCGTCCAGGCTTACGGAGATCCTGTGCGGCCCGTAGGAAGCCAGCATCTTTGTCATGGCGGCGTCCACCAGCGCGCCGTTGGTGGCTATGGCAAAAGGAATGCCTTTCTCTTTCGCGAAACCGAGCAGTTCCGGCAGGTCGGGGCGCATGAGCGGTTCGCCGCCGGAGAAAACGACCATGGGAGGGCGGCCTTTACCCGTCAGGGAACCGAGGATGGCCTTGAATTCGGCCGTGGGGAGCTCGTAAAGTTCGTCCCCCCGCTCCGGCACGTTGGTCCTGCGGCAATGCACGCATTTCAGGTTGCACCTGGAGGTGGTTTCCCAGAAGACCAGCCTTGGCGGGTTTCTTTTCATGATAATATCCTTTAAGCCAGCGCCTGGTCGGCCGCTTTCAGCGTGGCCGCTATATCCGCGGCGCTGTGCGCGGCGGAAATAAAACAGGTCTCGAACTGGCTCGGCGGCAGATAAACTCCGCGCGCGGCCATCGCCCAGAAATACCTGGCGTAGCGCTTCGTGTCGCAGGCGGAGGCGCCGGTCCAGCCCTTGAGCGGGCCGGCCGAGAAGAAAAGGGTGAACAGCGAGCCAACGCGGTTAAGCGTGAGCGGCAGGCTGCGTTCTTTTATGATACGGCGCAGGCCTTTTTCCATCGCGGCGCCGGACGACTCCAGCTTTTTATAGAACCCGGGCTTTGAAAGTTTTTTAAGGGCGGCGATACCGGCCGCCATGGCGAGCGGATTGCCCGAAAGCGTGCCCGCCTGGTAAATTTTCCCGGCGGGGGCTAGGTGGCGCATGATCTTTTCGCTACCGCCGTAGGCGCCCACCGGCAGGCCTCCGCCGATTATTTTCCCGAGGGTGGTGAGGTCGGGCCTTATGCCGTAGAGCCCCTGGGCGCCGCCGAGCCCGGCCCGGAAGCCGGTTATGACCTCGTCGAAAATAAGCACCGAGCCGTACCGCGTGCAGGCTTTGCGCAGGGCCGGGAGAAAGCCCGGCTCCGGCAGCACCAGCCCCATGTTGGCGGCTATCGGTTCGACTATGACGCAGGCGACCTCTTTACCGTGCCGCGCCATAAAATCGTTGAAACCTTTCACGTCGTTATATTCGAGCGAAGCCGTGTTGCGGGCGAGCGCGGCGGGCACTCCGGGACTGGAGGGCGTTCCCAAAGTCGCGGCGCCGGAACCCGCCTTTACCAGCAGGGAATCGGCGTGGCCGTGATAGCAGCCGGTGAATTTAATTATCTTGTCCCGCCCGGTGTAACCCCGGGCCAGCCTGATAGCGCTCATCACGGCCTCGGTGCCTGAAGAAACAAAACGTATCTTTTCCATGGAAGGCAGGGCTTTTTTTATCAGGCCGGCCAGCGCCGCCTCGGCCCCGGTGGGGGCGCCATAGGAGGTGCCTTTAGGCACAGCCGCCAGGATAGCCGCCTGTATGTCGCGGTCCGCGTGCCCGTGTATCATTACGCCCCAGGACATGACGTAGTCCAGGTAGGAATTCCCGTCCGCGTCGCGCAGCCTCGCCCCTTTCGCCGAGCCGACGAACAGCGGGGTGTCCCCCACGGCGTTGAAGGCCCTGACGGGGCTGTTGACGCCGCCGGCCAGATGCCTGAGCGATAATTTCCAGAGTTTTTTTGACTTCGCGGTTTTAAGTTTCTTCATACTCAAAAATAGACCATGCTGGTTTTCTTGAACTCCCGGCCGCTCTCGAGTATCCGGCATTCCCTTATCCCGGTCCTTTTTTTAAGACCCTCTATCTCTTTCAGGATCCCGGCGCGGCTCCTGCCGTGCATCATGGTATAAAGGTTGTACGGCCAGCCGGGCGGGGAGAAGCGCTCGTAGCAGTGGCTTACGGCCTGGGATGCGGCCGCGGTCTTGCCGAAAGAAGGGACCTTTGCGCCGGGAACGCTCCAGACGACCATGGCGTTGGCGGTATAACCCGCCTTCCTGTGCCTGACTATCGCCCTGATGGAGCGGAGTTTGCCGCTGCGCTTGAAACCGGCGATCTTTTCCAGCAGTTTTTTTTCCGTAAGCCCGAGCTTCACCGCTATGGTCCTGAAAGGAGCCGGGCCTAGAGGGATATTACCCTGCAGTTCGCGCACTATTTTCTTATCGATGTTGATCATGTTAAGCGGCGAAGAACGTTTTTATCTTGAACATCCTCTTGACCGGGAAGGACCAGCAGCCTTCCACCCCGGGCAGTTCTTTAAATTTTTCTATAGCGGCATTCACGCTCTTTACCCCGCCGGAGTCGGCCAGGGTGAACCAGAGGTTGATCTCGTGCTTCCTTTCATAGCAATGGGTTACACCCGGCAATTTTGAAATTATTTTGGCTACGGCCGTCAGCCTGGCCGGGCTGACCTTCATTCCTGCCAAAGTGGAGGAGAAGCCCAGTTTCCTGGTGTCGAAGCTGCCGCCTATCCGGCGTATGACGCCGCTGCGTTTCAGGCCCTTCAGGACAGCCAGCACTTCTTTTTCGGAAATGCCGAGTTTCCTGCCGAGCGCGGCGAAAGGGCGCTCTACGGCGGGGATATCCTTCTGGACCTCGTCCAGGAGGAGTTTTTTTATTTCGCCCTTAACCACTTGGCCGCCTCCTTGGCATGGTAGGTTATGATCATGTCGGCGCCGGCGCGCTTTATCGAGGTAAGGATCTCGAGCACCATATTCCTTTCGTCTATGAGGCCCTTGAGCGCCGCGATCTTGACCATCGAATATTCACCGCTCACATTATAGGCGGCTGTCGGGAAATTGAACTTCTCTTTTACGGCCCTTATTATGTCCAGGTAGGCCAAGGCGGGCTTCACCATTACTATATCGGCGCCCTGCCTGATATCGAGTTCCACTTCGCGCAGCGCCTCGAGCGCGTTGGCCGGGTCCATCTGGTAGGATTTCCTGTCCCCGAATTGGGGAGTCGAGCCGGCGGCGTCGCGGAAAGGCCCGTAAAAAGCGGAAGAATATTTAGCGGCGTAGGAAAGCAGCCCGGTCTGTTCGAGGCCGGAACCGTCCAGCGCGGACCTTATGGCGCCCACGCGGTTATCCATCATGTCGGAAGGGGCTACGAAATCCGCGCCGGCTTCGGCATGGACCAGGGCCTGTTTCACCAGGAGCCTGACGGAAGCGTCGTTCTCCACGCAATAACCGGCGCCGGTTTTTTTGACCACGCCGCAATGCCCGTGGCTCGTGTATTCGCAAAGGCAGACGTCCGTTATCACGCCCAACCCGGGAACCGCGCGCTTTATGGCCTTTACCGCTTCCGGCACCACGCCGCGCGGGTTATAGGCTTCCTTGCCGAGGGGATCTTTTTTGGGCGGAATGCCGAAAAGCAGGACCGAGTTCACGCCCAGGTCCAGGCACCGCGAAGCCTCAACGGCAATTTCGTCGGCTGAAAGATGGAAACAGCCGGGCATGGAAGGTATCTCCTTCCTGACTTTACGGCCTGGCACCACGAACATCGGATAGACAAGATTGGCGGCTACGACGCGGGTCTCGCGGAACATTTCCCGCGCCCACTTCAAATTCCTGAGCCTTCTCGGCCTGGCTGAATTCGGGATCATTTTTTCTTCCTTTTGAAATACGCCAGGGCGGCGTCCACCAGCCCCGGTATCGTATATTCGCGCGCTTCGAAGGCGGGCTTAAAGCCGTGAGCCTTCAGCGCGGCGGAGGTTACGGGACCGATGCTGCCCAGGACGACCCCGTTGAGCAATTTTCTTTTATTACCCTTGAAATTGGCCATGAAGCCTTCCACGGTGGAGGAACTAGTGAAAGTCACAAAGTCCACGCCGCCTTCGGCCAGCGACCGGACAAGTTCCTTATAATTCCCGGTATCGCGTTTGGTGTAATAAGTCGGGATCTCGGTGACAAGCGCGCCGCCGCGCTTGAGTTCCGTATGAAGCGTGTCCCTGGCCGCGGCCGCCCTCGGCAGCAGGATCTTCAGGCCTTTCACTTTCCCCAGCTTTTTGAGGATCGCCTCGGAAACATATTCCTTCGGGACCGCGTCCGCCTCCACTCCCATCGCGCGAAGGCTGTCGGCGGTGGCCGGGCCTATGGCGGCCACTTTTGCGGGACCGAAACGGCGCGCGTCCAGGCCCAGCGTTTTCAGGCGGTCGAAAAAGACCTGCACGCCGTTGACGCTGGTGAAAATTATCCAGTTATAGGAATTTAAACCCTTTATAGCTTTGTCCAAAGCCCTGAAATCCTTTGAGGGCTCTATCCTTATGGTCGGGAAGCTGACGACATCGGCCCCGAGCTCTTTTAATTGTTCGACCATGACGCTGGCCTGCGCCCGCGACCGGGTGACCACCGCCTTTTTACCGAACAGCGGTTTTTTTTCGAACCAGGCCAGGTCTTTTCTCAAAGTCGTAACGCTTCCGACCACAGTGACCGCGGGGGCCTGTATCCCCGCTTTTTTCACTATTGCCGCTATATCCTTCAGCGGGCCGGCGACCGTCTTCTGGCGGAGCGTGGTGCCGTTGGAAATTACCGCCGCGGGAGTGGCGGGGTCTTTCCCGGCCTCGATGAGCTTGCTGACTATCACGTCCAGGCTCGATATGCCCATTAAAAAAACGATGGTCCCGCCGCCGGAGGCGAGGCTTTGCCAGGGGAGGTCCAGCTCCCCGTCTTTTTTCATGTGGCCCGTGGCGAAAGTGACCAGCGAGGTATGCCTGCGGTCGGTCACGGGTATCCCGGCGTAAGCTGGGGCGGCCACGGCGGAACTCACGCCGGGCACTATCTCGAACGGTACGCCGCTGTCGGAGAGGACTTTGGCTTCTTCCCCCCCTCTTCCGAAGATGAACGGGTCGCCGCCTTTCAGGCGCACGACGGAATCGTGGGAGCGGGACAGCCGCACCAGCAGGTTGTTTATGCCGTCCTGCTCGAGGGCGTGGACCGCCCCCCTTTTACCGACATAGATCCTTTTGGCGTTTTCGGGGACCAGGGAAAGCAGTTCAGGATTGACGAGGGCGTCATAGACCACGCAGCCCGCGCCGCGCAGGCACCGTTCACCCTTTACGGTCAGAAGTCCGGTGTCTCCGGGGCCGGCGCCGACGAGGTATACTTTTCCTTTCATAAATTCGTGTGTCAGGGGGAAGAATGCGGCCGCGCCGGCGGCCCTACAACTTTACGGCTTTTACCATCCGGTGATAGGCTTTCCTGTCCTTTTCCGATCTGGTGGCTATCATTTTCAGCCTCATTTTTTTAATGGAGGCCAGTTTGCCCGCGACAGCCTTGCCGTAGGTTCTCTTCAGATTCTGCCTTATTTTTTTAGCGAGGGCCGGGCTGGCCCCGCCGGTGGAAACCGCTATCGTAAGATCGCCGCAGCGGACTATCGCCGGGACTATAAAACCGCAAAGGGCCGGCCTGTCCACAATGTTCGCCAGGACCCCTCTTTTCGCGCACTCCCCGGCCACACCGGCGTTCAGCGCCTCGTCGTCGGTGGCGCACACGGCCATGAACGCGCCGTCCAGGTCCGAAGCCGTGAACTTCCTTCTAACTACCGTTATCTTTCCCTTTTTCCCAAGCCCGGCTATTCCCGGATGGAGCGAAGGAGCCACTGCGGTGACGGCGGCGCCCGAATCCAGAAGAGTTCTGATCTTCCGGTACGCCACTTCGCCGCCGCCTATCACCAGGCAGGGCTTCTCGCTGATATCCAGGAAGACCGGGTATGAGAATTTACCGATTTTATTTTCCTTTTTCTTCGGTCTTGGCGGCGGGCTTCGCTTCGGCCTTGTCCGCGGTCTTTACCCTGTTCACGTCCACGTGGGGGCTATGGCATTCGCGGCAGTCCACGCCTTTGCCGTTGATGGTCTTTTTCTTTTCGGCCATCGGAGCCTTCATATGGTTGCTTCCCGCGCCGTGGCAGGCTTCGCACTGGACATTGACCATTTTGGGGGTCTTTTCCATGGATTCATAGCCGCCGGGCTTCTGATAACCGGTGACATGACACTTAATGCACTCGGCGTTCTTCTGTTCCTCGGCCGAGAGGGCCTCTATGGCGGTGGAATGCTTCATTTTCTGCCAGGTGGCATACTGCTTGGAGTGGCACATTTTGCACTTGTCGGCTCCAATGTACTGGGCTTCGGCGGCAGGCGCGGTCTCGGCGGCCTTTTCCTGGGCCACGACCATACCGGCGACGCCAAGCATGACTATACCGCCTAAAATAACACTAAGTTTCATTTGTTGTCTCCTTTAATGTTTAACGCTGATCGCGTTATTGTGCAACACACGCTTCGCGTGTTGCACCCCTCACTATTATTTGTCCAACATACATGCGTACTGAAAGCACTGCACCGGGTGCGGCACCCACAACTGATTAATTTTAGCATTCCCTACACCTTAAGGTCAAAACCAGTCTTGATGAAAACGGCTAATAAACGCCCGGACACCGGCCTTAACGGCTTTTAGCGGCAAAGCCGGCCCCGGGCGGACGCCGGGAGGCCTATGTTCGGGTTTCGCGGGGGAATTGCTCAGCGCAGGCGGGACAGGGTGTAGAGATGGCCGTCATACCAGCTCTCCGCTTTCTGACGCTTTGGTTTGGGGTAGCGCCGGTCCTCCACGGAAAAGACCGGTGACGGCGTCCCGGCCGAGGCCAGGATATCGGCGACCACATTACGGCCTTTCTCGTAGAAGGCCTGGTTCCATATCAGGGCGCGCCCGGCCGGTTTCAGGATAACGGGCAGCGCGCGGGCGAACCTTTCAAGTATAGGCCCGCCCAGGTCCCCGTCCCAGACCCCGGTCAGAGGGGTCGTCGCGCCGGGCGTGGGTGCCGGCCAGTAGGCGGGCATGTTCCAATAGACCGCGTCGAATTTCACGTCCGGGAATCTGGGGCGCCCCAGCTCGTCGGCGACATTGTCGCCCGTCAAGGCGCGAACCTCGAAGCCGGCGATCCTGGCGGTCTCTACGGTGTTGGCCACTTCCAGGGGGTTGATGCCGATCACATAGACCGGCGCCTTTGTCCGGAGGGAAATGACCCAGGTATCCACCCCCGTACCGGGCCCGACCATCAGCAGTTTCGAGTCCGGAGCGAGGTCGAATTTTTTGAAGGCCTGGCGCAGGTAGTCGATCTCGTCCGGGGTGGTGTTAGCCAATGTGTAAACGGTGGGAAAACCCGGGATCACGGTGCGCCGCTTACCGGGCATAACCTTCCGGTAGGACGCCGTGAACTCTCCAGGTTCCATATCGCAGACCAGCGGCCCCCCGCTTACCGGATCCGCGAAGACCAGCGGATCGAAACCGTGAACCTCCCAGTCCCCGGTGGCGGTGTCTATCTCGTGCAGGCGGTAAGGGAAATCGCTCCTCCATAATTCCGGGTAAACGCGCGACAGGAACCCGAAGCGCTCCGACATGAAAGCTTTGATGGCGGCCCTGTCCCGCGCGTATTGCGCGGTGAACGCCCGCCACTTCTCATAACCCTTCGGATCCTCCATGCGGGGCACATCCAGGTAAAAGGGGCTGAAGTCGAAATATCGGGGCCGGATGGGGGCCCACTTCTCCCGGGTCTGCGGGCCGCGCTCCATAATAGCGGCCGGGATGACCGGGAAAACGGCTATAAGGCGGCCAAGATCGTTATAAAGGAGGTCCAGGTCGGCCAGCGCGACAATGTCCGCGTTGACCAATTCGAGCTGTAGAATGGCGCGGCCCCTGTTGCTGAAAATATCGGGCGACGGTTTTGAGGTGAGCGGCAGCCGCACGACGCCGGGACCATCGTGGCTGCTTACCTGCAGCAGATCGAGAGCGCCGAGAAGTCCCCCGGCGGAAGTCCGCTCTTCGGAGGAGGTCCGGCCGGAGGCCGGCGGCGGAGCCGCTGCGCATTGCGGCCCAAACATGAGCGCGCAGGCGACCGCGGCCTTTAAAAGGCGCATGGTCCGCGCGCGAAAAGTTACGGGTTGCCGGGTTATAGTGCGCATAAGCGACGCTCATCTATAATACCAAAAGTGGGGAGCCCTTATTAAATCCTCTTTTAAACACCGGCCGCCTCCGCGGGAACCGCGGCCTATCGGTTCAATAAAACATTTTGCTATTATTACATTCCGCGGCCGCCCTCAAGGGCGTTCCGTGAAACGCTTCGCACCAAAGACGACTGCACTTATGCTTCCAATAAACCGTGGTCCGGTCCGCGCGACAAGATCTCTCCTCTCTTTTCTTTTCTTCGTATCGGGCGCTACGGGCCTGGTATACGAGGTCCTGTGGGCCAAACGATTCTCCCTGTTCCTGGGCAGTACGGCCTGGGCGCAAACGACGGTACTGGCCGCTTTCCTTGGCGGGCTGGCCTTAGGGAACGCTTTATTCGGGAACAAAGCCGACCGGATCCGCAGTCCTTTGCGCCTTTACGCCTGGCTGGAGATAGGCATCGGCATATGGGGACTTCTGTCCCCGCTGCTGCTCAATGCGGTCTCGGGCTGGTACATCGATCTGGCGCGGTCCCTGGGAGCCCCTTCTCCGGCGTCGTCGACCCTGCGCTTCCTGGCGGCGGCGGTAATAATGCTGCCTCCGACCATCATGATGGGCGGAACGCTGCCGACGCTGGTAAGACAATTCTTCTCCTCGCTTGACGAACTTCGGCGCGAGGTCGCGTGGTTCTACGCCGTCAACAGCCTGGGCGCGGTATTCGGGACGCTTCTCGCCGGCTTCTACCTGATCCCCGAACACGGACTCGCGCTGTCTTTCTTTTTTACCGGAACCGTGAACTGCGCCATCGGCGCGGCATGTCTTTTCCTTTCGGATCCGGCCGCCGATACGGCGCGGGCGCGTTCAGAAGAGCCCCGCCGGGTCCCGCCCTGGGCTCCCGACTTCACGGCTAAAGTGCTGCTGGCGGCCGTTTTTCTCTCGGGCTGCGTCTCCCTGGTTTACGAGGTGGCCTGGATCCGCCTCCTGACCCTGGTCACCGAATCCTCGGCTTACTCGTTCTCCGTCATGCTCGCCGCCTTCATCACGGGGATCACGATCGGCAGTTACGCCATAGAGAAAGGGCTGCTGGAACGCGTGCGGCCCGAACTGCTGTTCGCCGCCGCCGAGATAGGCATAGGGGTGTCGATCGTGGCGACCCTCCCGCTGTTCGAACGTCTTCCCTATTGGTTCATGGTCCTGAGGCTGGCCCTCCCGGCGACGCCAAAGATGTTCCTGGCGTACCAGGGCGTCAAATTCCTCTCCTGCTTCCTGGTTACCATGCCGCCCACCATCCTCCTCGGAATGACGCTGCCGCTGGCAAGCAGAGGAGTCGTACGGAACGCGGGCGAGGTGGGCGGACCTGTCGGCAAGGTGTTCGGCCTCAACGCGGTCGGCAACGTGGCCGGCGCCATCGCCGCCGGCCTGTTCCTGCTGCCCGTTCTGGGGATCGGGGGCCTCATCGAGATCGGCATCGCCGCCAACCTGGTCATCGGGCTCGCCGCGTTCGCGCTGCTCGGCAAATGGAGCCCGGCGCGTAAAGCGGCCGCGGCCGGAGCCTGCGCGCTGTTGTTCCTCGCGCATCAGGCCTGGTGGTCCCCCTCCTGGTCGAACCTCGCGCGGTCCTGGGGCAGCTTTCGCTCCAGGTCCGCTTTCCTGGGGAACTACGGGGAATTTGTCGACGACCTCAAGAAAGAAGTCGTGCTGCTTTACGACCGCGACGGGGCCAGCGCCACGATCACGGTGACAAAACAGAAAAAAGAGGTCAGCCTGCGCGTGAACGGAAAGGCCGACGCCTCGACCGGCGCCGACATGATAACGCAGGTGATGCTCGCCGAGGTCCCGCTTCTCCTGCGGCCCGGCGCCAGGGAGGCCCTGGTGATAGGTTTCGGCAGCGGCGTCACGGCCGGGTCGGCCCTTCTCCACCCGCTGGAACGCCTGGACGTGGTGGAGATCTCGCCCGAGGTCATAGAGGCCGAGCCGTTCTTCCGAGGGGTCAACAACGCCCCCCTCTCCGACCCGCGCCTGAAGCTGCATATCGAGGACGCCGTCGCGATGCTGCGGATGTCCCCTAACCGCTACGACGTGGTTATAAGCGAACCGTCCAACCCGTGGATGGCGGGCATCGGGAATCTCTTCTCGAAGGATTTCTTCCGCCTGGTGCGCGCGCGGTTGAATCCCGGCGGGATCATGGTGCAGTGGCTGCAGCCCTATGAAACCACCGATGATATAGTACGGCTCGTCACGCGGACGATGCTCAGCGAATTTCCCAATGTCTCGGTCTGGTCGCTGGGCGCGGACCTGCTACTGGTGGGCTCGGAGCAGGCGCTCCGGCCGGATCTCGCCGCCGCGCTGAAGCTGGCTGAAAGCGGGCCGATAGCCGCGGATCTGGCGCGCGTAGGGGTTTATGGCCTCGCCCCGCTGCTGTCGATGCAGACCGCCGGGAGCGCCGACGCGCTGCGGTTCGCTTCCGAAGGGCCGGTCAACACCGATATACGTCCGATCCTCGAGTATGCCGCGCCAAAAGCTTTTTTCCTGGACCAGAGGGCGACCTTGTTCACCAGGAACGTTCCGCCGGCATCCGAAGAACTTGCGGCGGAACTCCTGCTGCCGCGGTACCGGGCCGCGCGCGGGGGCTTGTCGTCCAACGAGCTAGCCTCGTTGGTGGCGCTGCATGAAAGGCTGGCTTCCGGCGCGGAGCCGGAGTTTTCCAGGGAATGGCTGAAGCGGTATCCGGACCAGAAGCGGGCGTTCTCAGAGGCGGTCAGGTTCGCCCTCAAGATGAACGCCCCGGAATTCGCGGTGCGCTACGTCCGGCGCCTGCTTCAGCTGGCCCCCGGCGACGCGCGCTATCTCTCCTACGCCGCGGAGATGGAATTCCAGCGCCATGAGAAAAGAGAGGACCGCGCCCGGACCTCGTACCTCACGAGCGCGCTGCGCTATATGAAGAAAGCGATAGCGGCCGGCGCGGACGCGGCCGCGCTTGAACGGCGCGCCGCAGCGGTCATAAAAGCCGACGGGAACCCGCCGCCCGCGGACGCTTCGCCGGCCGCCGCCCCGCCGCAGGGTCCGCGCGTCCCCCGTTCCCGCCGTCCCGCCTGATGCGGGGGCCGCGGGATTTTTTGTAGAATACCCTTATACATGATCGCCAACTCCGCGGCAATTTCGCTCTGGTGCTCCAAACTCGCCTTCGCCTTTATAGCGCTCTCGCTCGGGGCGGGTTTTGTTTTTCTTTTCAGGCGCACGGAAAGCCTGTTCAAGTCCGGGCTTTGCCTGCTCGGCTGCGCGCTGGTCCTGCAGCTCGCGGCCTTCGCCGCGCTCACGCTTTCTTTCTGGGTCATACCGGAGAACCGCTGCTACCTCCCGCTCCACACGTTCCGGGGCATGATAATGTTCCTGGCGCTCGCGGTGAACGCGATACTGTTCGGGCTGGAATTCAAAAGGGGCACCGGGGTGACCTTCGTTTTCGTGCTGCCCTGGGTCCTGCTCGCGCTCCTGGCTCCGGCCTTTTCCGCGGCCGCGCCCTTCGGCCCGCTGGATCCGAAGTTCAAAAGCGTTCTTTTCCTGATCCATCCCCCGATGCTGCTGGCTTCCTACGCCCTGCTGATAAACGCCTTCGGCGCCAGCTCCTCGCTGCTGCTCTCCGACTGGGAACTCCGGACCCGCAAGCCCCACCAGCTGGCCTACTCCCTGCCCTCGATGGACGAGATGGACAGGCTTATCTGGCTCCTGGTCTCGGTCGCTTTCCCGCTGCTCCTTATCGGCATGTTCCTGGGAGGCGTACAGCTGCATTTTTCCCCGGACAAACTGGGACGCGGACCCGGATTGGACAGTAAAGAGCTGGCCGGGCTCGCCACCCTCCTGATATACGGCACTTCCCTGGTCCTCAGGAAATACGGCGACTGGCGCGGCACGAAAGCCGCGTGGGCCAACGTGGCCGGCTTCACGCTCATAATAACGGCCATGCTGGTCGCGGACAGGATAAGCTCTTACCATAAATTCTTTTTCTAGCCAGGTCCAGGAAATTCATAAAAATGGAATTTGTTCTTATCGGCACATCCCACAAAACCTGCCCGGTCGAGGTGAGGGAAGCCTTCACTGTGGACGAAAAAAAGAAACGTCTGCTGCTGAAGAGTTTTCTTTTCGGGGAGTCAAAGGCCGAAGAGCTCGTCTGGCTGTCCACCTGCAACAGGGTGGACGTTTACGCCGTCTGCAAGGACGCCGCCGGAGCCGAGGCCTTCTGCCGCGCCTTCCGGGAACAGTCCCCGGATAAGGAGCTCCCCGGCCTCATCTACCAGAAAACCGGGAAGGACGCCCTGCGCCACCTGTTGAACGTGGTGGGCGGGCTGGACTCCATGGTGGTCGGCGAGTCCGAAATACTCGGCCAGGTAAAGAACGCTTATACCCTGTCCCGCTCGGCCGGCACTTCCGGAAGGATAACCCACATGTTATTCCAGAAGGCGCTGAGCGTGGGGAAATTCGTGCGGGCCCAGACCAGGATAAGCCAGGGCGGACGGTCCGTCGCCTCCGTGGCCGCCCAGCTGGCGGAAAGGATCTTCGGAGACATGAGCAAAGCCGAAGTGCTGCTTCTCGGCGCCGGCGAAATGGCCGAGGACGCCGCGGCAGGTTTCGCCGCGAAGAACGCCCGTCTCACCATCCTGAACAGGACCCTTTCAAAAGGCCGGGAACTGGCCGCCAGGTTCTCGGCCGCCTGCGAACCGTGGGAGAACCTGCGGGCGGCTTTGGCCAAGGCGGACGTGGTCCTGGCTTCCACTTCCAGCCCCGAACCCGTTATAACCGCGGAGATGATAAAGGAAATAGCGGCCGCGCGGCACGGCAAGCCCCTTTTCCTGGTGGACATCTCCGTCCCGAGGAATATCCAGGCGGAGGCCGGGCACTTTTCGAACGTGTACCGCTACGACATAGACGACCTGCAGCGCATCGTGAACGAGAACCTGGCCTCGCTCTCGGGCGAGATCGAAAAAGTGGAGAAGATAATACAGGCCAGGACCGAAGAGATCTGGAACGAATTCACCTCCGATTCCGAGACGGCCGAAGGGACGCTGCCCGTCCCCCTCCTGCTGGGCACGCGCGGCTCCAAGCTCGCCCTGGTCCAGTCCGATCACATACGGAAACTCCTTAAGGACACCGGGATCGCGTCGGAGAACAAGATCATCAAGACCAGCGGCGACAAGTTCATGGAAGAGAGCGCCGAGAAGCTGGTCGCCCTTGCCGGCAAGGGCGTTTTCGTGAAAGAAATAGAACAGGAACTGCTGGAAGGGAAGATACAGATGGCGATGCATTCGCTCAAGGACATGCCGGGTGAAGTGGCGCCGGGCCTGATCCTCGCCGCCTACCTGGAACGCGAAGACCCGCGCGACGCCCTCATAACGCGCTCCGGGCTGAAACTCGCGGACCTGCCCTCCGGTTCCAGGATAGCCACCGGCTCCCTCAGGCGGAAGTGGCAGATAAGCCGCCTGCGGCCCGACATGGAATTCGTGCCGGTGCGCGGGAACATAGACACGCGGATAAACAAGCTCCAGCGCGGGGATTTCGACGCTCTCGTGGTGGCCTACGCCGCCCTCAAACGCCTCGGGCTCGGGAAGTCGGCCACGCAGATATTCTCCACCGACGAGATGGTTCCGGCTCCGGGACAGGGGATAGTGGCGGTGGAAGCGGCGGAAGCGAATATACCGGTCCTTAAACTTCTCCGCAGGCTGGACCATGCCCGGTCGCGGCTGGCGGCCGAGTGCGAGAGGCTGTTCCTCGAGGCCCTCGGCGGCGGCTGCACCACCCCGCTCGGGGCGCATGCCAGCGTAAACGAGGACGGACTGCTTTTCAAGATCTTCTGGGCGACGAACGACGGCAAGAAGCGGATGACGATGGAAACCTACGTCGACTGCTCAAAGATGAAAGAAACCATCCTGGGCCTGGTCCAGCAGATAAAACCCCTCATATAAATTAAAAACAGCGGCCAGGGAAATTTTCCTGTCCGCTGTTTTGCCGTCCGCCTTTTACAGGCGGAAGGCTATGCAGGCTTTTACCGCCTGGATGAAGGTCTGCGGCAGGATCCCGATCACAAGGGTCAGGGCGGCGGTGAAGGCGAGGACCCCGGCCATGTACAGGTCGGTCCGCACCGGCTCGGTATCGTCGGATACGGTGAAGAACATGCGGTGGGTTATCTTCATGTAATAGTAAACCGAGATAACGCTGTTGATGACGCCCAGCACCGCCAGCCACAGGTATTGCGGGGCGTTGACGGCCGAAGCGAAGACGTAGAACTTACCCACGAAGCCGGCCATGGGCGGGATGCCGGCCAGCGACAGCAGGAACATGGCCATTATGAGGCTGAGCCCGAACGAGCGCTTTGCCAGGCCGTTATAACCGTCCAGCTCATAGGAGCCGGACCTTGCGGCCACGACTATCGACACCGCGAAGGCGCCCATATTGGCCGCGAGATAGGCGATAGCGTAAAGCATGACGCCTTCGCGGCCTATATCGTCCGCCACCACGAGGCCAATAAGCATATAGCCGGCCTGCGCTATCGAAGAGTAGGCCAGCAGCCTTTTCACGTTGCTCTGGTAGAGGGCGGCGAGATTGCCGAGCGTCATTGTAAGGGCGGCCAGTAAAGCTATGAGCGCCCCGAAACCCAGCATCTGGTGCGGTATTACAGCGGTGAAGACGCGGAGCATGGCCCCGAGGGCGGCCAATTTTGAGGCTACCGACAGGTAGGCGGTGACCGGCGTCGGCGCGCCTTCATACGCGTCCGGGACCCAGAAGTGGAAAGGGACTATGGAGACCTTGAAACCGAAGCCCACGAGGATGAAAAGAAGGCTCATGAGATACATCGGCTCTTTGACGTGCAGGCTTATGTCCGAGGCCGGGTTGATAAGGCTGGTGGTCCCGGTAGCGCCGTAGAAAAGCGAGATGCCGTAAACGGTGACGGCGGTGGAAAGGGCGCCGATCAGGAAATATTTTATGGCGCCTTCGGAGGACCGCTGGTTCCTGGCCTCGAAGCCGGTAAGGATGAAGCACGAGAGGCTGATCAGTTCGAGCGAAAGGAGCAGATAGATAAAATCCATCGCGCCCGAAAGGGCCATCATGCCGGCGCTGGCCCAGAGCAGGAGGGCGGTGTAGGCGCCGGTGTGCTTTAAAGGGATGGCCGTATAATTGAAGGACATCATGAGCGTGAGGATGGTGCAGACCAGCACCAGCGCCTTGAACAGCAGGGCGCTCGGGTCCATTATCCACATCGAGCCCAAGCCGGCCGCGCCCGCGTTCTGCGTCGCGACCATGCCCAGCGCCGCCGCCGAACTGATGATGCCGAGATGAAAGAGAAAACGGATATGCTTCTCGCCAAGGACGGTCCCACCGATGAGGATGATGAGCCCGGCCGTGGCCAGGAACATTTCGGGGGTCAGGAAAAATATATTTATCATATGTGTTAACGGCTTCCCTCTCCCGCCCTTACCGCAGCGCGTCCGCCAG
>Ga0334722_10002303_pt1 | contig 21828 bp, 15 predicted proteins | sample C3_bottom_MG_FD_207210 | JGI IMG/M metagenome (GOLD analysis project Ga0334722, IMG submission 207210) | Sediment microbial communities from Yellowstone Lake, YNP, Wyoming, USA - C3_bottom | ecosystem: Environmental > Aquatic > Freshwater > Lake > Sediment | place: USA: Wyoming | collected... | reverse complement strand
ACGGCACACATGTGGCGGGAATCGTGGCAGCCACCGGGAACGGTCCGGGCAAGCAGACGTCACCCAACGTCGGCATCGCGCCCGGAGCCAACCTGATCAATCTCAAGGTGCTGGGCGCAGATGGCAGCGGGCTCACGAGCGACGTCATCGAGGCGGTCGAGTGGGCGATTCTCAACCGGCAGCGCTACAACATCCGGATCATCAACCTGTCGCTCGGTCATGCGGTCTACGAGTCGTACAAGGACGATCCCCTGTGCGAGGCTCTGGAACGCGCCGTGGCCGCGGGGATTGTGGTGGTCGCGTCAGCTGGTAATACGGGCGTCGCGGCGGACGGACGGTCCATCGCGGGTGGCATCAGCAGCCCCGCCAATGCGCCGTTTGTTCTCACGGTTGGTTCGATCGATACCAACGGCACCGTCAAGCGATCCGACGACACCATTCCGAATTGGAGTTCAAAGGGACCGACCGCGCTCGACCACCTGCTGAAGCCGGACGTCGTGGCTCCGGGTTCGGGCATCGTCTCGCTCGGGGCGGCGGGGTCGGCGCTGTGGAACGGGCATCCGGAACGTCAGGTGTCTGGCGGCGGGGCGAATGGGTATTTCCGATTGAGCGGCACGAGCATGTCGAGCGCCGTGGTGTCGGGCGCCGTCGCGCTCCTGCTCGAAGCGAATCCGAGGCTCACGCCGGCGCAGGCCAAGATGGCGCTGCAGCTGACGGCGACATTCGTCCGTGGTGCTGGCTGGCTTGGCGCGGGTGCGGGTGAGATCAACATCCCCGCCAGCGTTGCTGTCGCGACGAACGGACCGACCTCAGATATTCCGAGAGTCGTCATCGGTGGAGAGCTCAACGTCCCGTGCGGCAAGACCACGGTCAACGCCGCGGGCCGCGACGTGAGCGACAAAACGATCCTCTGGGGAGATACGATCCTCTGGGGCGATACCATCCTGTGGGGCGATACGATCCTCTGGGGCAATACGATTCTCTGGGGCGATACGATCCTGTGGGGCGACACGATCCTGTGGGGTGACACGATCCTGTGGGGCGATACAATCCTGTGGGGCGACACGATCCTGTGGGGCGATACGATCCTGTGGGGTGACACGATCCTGTGGGGCGATACGATCCTGTGGGGTGATACGATCCTGTGGGGTGATTCCTTCTGGGGGAACACCATCCTGTGGGGAGACACGATTCTTTGGGGCGACACGATCCTCTGGGGCGATACCATCCTCTGGGGCGACACGATTCTCTGGGGCGACACCATCCTCTGGGGCGATTAGGGTACGCGAACGAGACCAACGTCAGGGCGCCCAGATCTCTCACCGTCAGACCCGGCGACAGGCGGCGACTGTGGCGGACCCGCCACGAATACTCTCTGTCACTTACGGTTATAGTGTAGCTGCATGACGGTGCCATCTTCTGCGGGTCGTGGCCTTTCCCCAATCGGCCGGTGGTACGTCGGCGCCGTGTCTGTGCTCGGGCTCTCCCTCCTCGGTGTCGCCATCTTCCAGCTCACCGAGGGTGCTATTGACCGAGGCTGGCTCTGGCTCGCACTTCTCACTGTTCTAAGCGCATCTGTCACCATCAAAGTCCCAGCGGTCCCGGCGCGGATCACGGTCTCTGAGACATTCGTGTTCACCGCGCTGCTGGTCTTTGGCCCGTGGGCGGGCGTCCTGACGGTGGCGCTCGACGGCCTCGTGGCCTCGATGTGGAGTAGCCGGCGCGGCAAGCACGAACTCTATCGGACGCTGTTCAACATGACGGCGCCGGCCTGCGCGCTGTGGGTGGCGGCCGAAGTCTGCCTCGGTCTGAGCGGCATCCGACCTGTCGTCGAACGGGTCGCGCCACTGCAGGAACTGATGGCGGCGCTGTTTCTGCTTGCCACGCTGTACTTCATCCTCAACAGCTGGCTGATGGCGTTTGCGATCAGTTTCGAGCGGAGCGTCTCGGCGATGTCCGTGTGGCGGGCCAACTTCCTGTGGCTCGCGATCAGCTACTTCGGGGGTGCTTCGGTCTCTGTGTTGCTGGTGCTGCTGTTCAATTCGAGCCTCGTCAGTTCGGTCGCCATCGGCATTGTCGTTCCGCTCCTGACGTTCTTCTATCTGACGATCAGGATTGCCATGGGGCGGTCCGAGGACACCATCAACCACCTCATTGAGCGCAACGAGGCGGCGGAGGCCCGCGCCCGGCTGGAAGCGGAATTGCGCGAGGCGCACCGGCTCGAATCGGTTGGCCGATTGGCGGCTGGCATTGCTGATGATTTTGACCACCTGATCACACCCATCGCCGGCGCGGTCGGAAATCTCCTGCGTGAGACCGCACCCGACGAACCGCACTATCTGGAACTGCAGCGGATCCAGCAGTCGGCTGAGCGGGCCCGTCTGCTGACGCAGCAGTTGATGGTGTTTGGTCGCAACCCCGACCCGGCCATGACGCAAGTCAATCTGAAGAACCTCGTGATCGACTTCGAGCACCTGCTTCGTCGAACGGTACGGAAGGACATCCACGTCGAGTCGCAGTTGCCCGAGTCGATCGGGCCGATCCAGGCCGACGGGGATCAGCTTGAACAGGTGCTGATGAACCTGGCCATCAATGCCGAGGACGCGATGCCCAACGGCGGGACGCTCACCATCGGGCTGGCAGAGACGAAGGTCTACGGTGAGAAGGAGTCGAAGCCGCACGGCGGCTTGCAACCAGGATCGTACGTCACGCTGAGCGTGGGCGACACGGGCACTGGTTCCGACAACGTCGCGATCCAGCAGTTGGCCGATCCGGCGTTATCGACACAGGGTCGCAGCGAAGGACGGGGGCTCGGATTGTGGACTGTGTACCGGATTGCCAAGCAGCACGGCGGCCACCTGACGGTTGAATCGGCGCCTGGCAAGGGGAATACAATCGTCGTCCATCTGCCGCAGCAGTCGGTCGCGTCGCCAGGCCCCCACTGACACCAAACTTATCCCGAGAGCGCCACGCGCCGGTGCCAGGTGCGCAAAAGCACCGCGCCGAGGACGACCAGACCGACGGCCAGGCCGCCCCACATGCCCTGCACGCCCCATCCCCATCGAAAACACGCGGTGTAGCCGAGCGGGAGGGCAATCACCCAGAAGCTCAGCAGTGCGGCGACCACCGGGATCCTCGTCTCGCCGAGTCCCCTCAGGACACCGGTCGAAATGCTCTGCGTGCCGTCAAATACGAGGCATAGTCCGGCGACGCCGAGCAGTGAGGGACCGATGGCCAGGACGGCCGGATCGCGGGAGAACGCTCCGATCAACAATTGACCCGCCAGCAGGAACACGACGGCGGCTGCCGTGGTGAGGCCTCCGCCGAGTGCGAGAGCGGTCCAGCCGGCGCGCCAGGTGCCCGCAGGATCTCCACGCCCCACGGCTTGTCCCACGCGCACGGCGCCTGCTGCGCTCAGTCCGAGTGGCATCATGAAGGCGAAACTCCACAGGTTGAGCGCAATCTGATGAGCGGCCAGTGCGGCAGACGACAGACGGCCCACCAGGGCCGAGGCGGCCGCAAAGACGCCGACCTCGAGCAGGCACTGGAGCGACGCCGGGATGCCGAGCGTGAGGAGTCGGGAGATCGATGTCCAGTCGATCGGCTGAACGAGAGGGCGCGGCCCCGCCGAGCCGCGGCGTTCGCGGAGGAGGATGGCGACCAGCAGGATGGCCGCCATGTAGACTCGCGAGACAAGCGTCGCCCACGCCGAACCCGTCGCACCCAGCGCCGGCATTCCCCACTTGCCGTAGATCAGCATCCACCCGACAACCGCGTTGATGACGTTCGCCGTTGCCAGCGCAAAGGTGATCGGCCGCACGCAGTTCATCGCCTGCAGGTAGCGCCTGAACGTGGCATAGAACAGCAGGGGAATCACACTTGGGGCGAGGACGTTCAGATAGGGCACCGCGAGACTGAGCACCGCTTCGTTGAGCCCCCATCCCGGAAGCGTCGTGACAAGGAGATAGAGCACGATGGTCAACGGGGCCGCGATCAGCAGACTCAGGTATGTGCCCTGGACGAGCCAGTGATGGCAGCGATCCAGCCGGCCAGCGCCATATGACTGCGCGATCACCGTGTCGAGGCCGAGCAGCAGCCCCATGCCGAAGATGCCAACCGCGAGAAAGACGATGCTCCCAAATCCGACTGCGCCGATGGCGGCCGGTCCAATAGGGCCGACCAGCAGCGTGTCGACCAATCCCATCGTCGTCCAGCCCACTTCGGCCAGAATCACAGGCGCGGCAAGCGCGACCATGGGCCTGAACTCGGCTCGGATAGCGGCACGCATGGCTGTCGAACGTGTGGACATCGGGCAAAGTGAGTCTTCGCGTGAGGCGGTCAGCGACTGCCTGGCTGGGCCCCTACCGGTTTCCAGAGAGAAAATCGACGGCCAGGCTCGCGAGCGCACGAACTCCTGTAATAAGCGCCGATTCGTCCGGGTTGAACTTGGGCGAGTGATTGGCGGCCCACATGGCCGGGTCCGAACCCTTCGGCGCCACTCCGAGGAAGAAGAACAGACCTGGCACCTGCTTCTGGTACGCGGAGAAGTCTTCTGCCCCAGTCGTGACCTGCGCGTTCGGATTGAACGTGCCGGCGGCGACGCGTTTGAGAGTCGGTGTCATGCGCTCGGTCAGGGCGGGATCGTTCCAGGTGACGGGATTCCCAATCTCGATCTTCACCTCGGCCTTCGCCCCTGCGGCGGCGGCGATGTGTCCGGCGGTTCTCGTGACGCCTTCGTGAATCCGTTTCTGCATCTCCCCGTCGAACGTCCGGATTGTGCCGGTGAAGCGGACCTCATCGGGCACGATGTTGAAGCGGTTTCCGCCTTCGATGGTGCCGACTGTGAGCACCGCCGGCGCTGTTGTCAGGTCGGACTGCCGGCTGATAATAGTCTGAAGGCCCATCACGATCTGCGCCGACACGACAATCGGATCGACGCCGGCCCATGGCATGGCGCCGTGGGTCGATCGGCCTCGCACGGTGATCGAGAACGTGTCGCTCGCCGCCATGATGCCCTTCGGACGGAACGAGATCGATCCGGCCTCGAGCGGCGTGATCCCGACGTGAAGGCCGAAGATCGCATCCACCTTGGGATTCTCGAGCACGCCCTCCTTCACCATGAGTTCGGCGCCGCCCTCCTCACCCGCGGGAGCGCCCTCTTCGGCGGGTTGGAAGATGATCTTCACGGTGCCCGGCAGATCTGCCTTCATGCCAGCCAGCACTTCGGCTGCCCCCATCATCATCGCCATGTGGACATCGTGACCGCAGGCGTGCATCACGCCCACGTCGCGTCCATTGAATTGGGCGCGATCGGTCGAGGCGAACGAGAGCCCCGTCTCTTCGATGACGGGCAGCGCGTCGATGTCCGATCGCAGCGCCACAACCGGGCCAGGTCTGCCGCCTCGCAAGACGCCGACGACGCCGGTCTTCGCAATACCCGTTCGCACCTCGTATCCGAGGGCCCTGAGGCGGTCGGCCAGTAGCTTCGACGTCTGCACCTCGCGGTTGCCCAGCTCCGGGTGCTGGTGCAGGAGGCGGCGCAGCGCCACGACTTTGGGCAACACCGTGTCGGCATCGCGATCGAGTCGCTGGTGGAGAGCGTCGATCGCGGCCGTGTTCGACACCTGGGACTGGGTGCGACCGGATTGTGCGCCGATAGTGGTGGCGGACGTGACGACGAGCAGCGAGACGGCGAGGCCGCGCAGTTGATGTCTCATGAGTCGGGTTACTCCAGGACTTTCGAGTATACCGTTGACCGGCTGGCACGTGCGCCCGCCCGCGTGGCCGGCTGGCGGAATCCGTCCTTTTCTGGCGTCAAACGTCTAAATACAACGAAGGTGGCGTTCTGTGGTAGGCTGCCAAGAGGTTGCGGAAACGGAGAGGTGCATGATCTGGTCCCGATTGCGCGGAGTAGTGTTGTCTGTTACGTTGGTCGGCCTGGGCGTCGCGGCGGGCGCGTGTCAGACGAACGCGAACAATCCGTATCTCCAGCTCGGGCCGACGCCGACGACCACGACCGATACCTTTACGGGAACCCTGATTAATTCAGCCGACGCACCCGTTCTGCGGCTGACGCATACGTTTACATCCACCTACGCCGGCACCGTCTCAATCGCGCTGACCAACAATCTTCCAGATGCGGCGCTCGTGATCGGGTTCGGGATCGGCGCCTGGGATTCGACGACCTCGACGTGCGGGCCGCTGCTGGCCTGGAACAACACGGCGACACCTGGGACCAGCATCACGGGGAATGCGGTGGCCGGGAACTTCTGCCTGCAGGTCTACGACGTCGGCAACCTGACGTCCGGCGCCCAGACCAACTACACGCTTACCGTCTCCCACTACTAGGACGCGAGAATCCGGCGTCCGTAGCGAGCCGAAGCCCCCTCTCCAGGCTCTGGGCGAAGGCGGCTACATCGTCAGCGCCATGACGGCCTTGCACGTGTGCAGGCGGTTCTCGGCCTCCGGAAATACGCGCGACTGCGGACCATCCAGCACCGCGTCGCTGACCTCGTTGTTGCGGTCGGCCGGCAGGCAATGCATGTAGATGGCCGTCTTCTTCGCCAGCTTCATCCGGCGTTCGTCACAGATCCAGCTCTTGTATTGCTTCGACAACTCCAGCGCGTCCTGCGGCTTGTGGAACAGCTCCTCAATGCCCCACGACTTGGCGTAGACGATGTCGGCGCCGCGGCAGGCGTCGTCCATGTCGTGGGTGACTTCGAACGACGTCCCATGCTTTTTCGCCTCGGCTCTGGCGAACTCCATGGGTCCCTTCATCAGCTTCCACTCGGGCGGGTGTGCCAGAACCACGTCGAGACCAAATCGCGGCATGAGTGTGATGAGCCCCTGTGGCACCGACATGGGCTTGGCGTAGCTGGGCGCGTACGCCCAGCTCACCGCGATCTTGCGGCCGCGGAGGTTCTTGCCGAATTCCTCTCGAATCGTCATCAGGTCTGCCAGCGTCTGGAAGGGATGATCGATGTCGCACTGCATGTTGTAGACGGGAACCGTGGCGTGTTCGGCGACTTCTCGCATGTAAGAGTTGCCTTCGCCCGGAACCAGGTCGTGCCTGATCGCGATGGCGTGGCCATAGCTCGACAGGATGATGCCCATGTCGCGCGGCGATTCGCCATGCGCCACCTGTGAGGTCTCGGCCGAAATGAAGTGCGCGTGCGCACCGAGCTGCGTCGCCCCGGCTTCGAATGAGTTGCGCGTCCGCGTCGACTTGTCGAAAAAGAACAGAAAGACGGTCTTGTCGGGCAGATAGCGCGTGGAGACGCCCTTGCGGAACGCCTTCTTCAAGTCGGCCGATGTCTTCAGCAGCAGTTCAATCTGCGCGTCCGACCAGTCGCGTGTCTCGATGTAATCCTTGCCGCGAACAACCTTCGGTAGCTTTGGCAACTTCGATGGCATGTGTCAGGTCTCCACCTCGGGCACGGCATGCCGTGCCCCTACGGGATGATTCTTGCTACTTACTTCTTGCTTCTTACTGCTGTTCCCGATTGCTAGTGTATTCCCCGGCAAACGCCGCGTACCAGGCGGCCGCCTTCACCAGTTGTTCGACCGGGATCTGTTCGGTGGCCATGTGCGCGAAAATCTCATTGCCCGGTCCGAACCCGATGCACGGAATGCCGTGCATGCCCATCACCGCGACGCCATTGGTGCTGAACACCCAGCGTCCGACCGTCGGGGCCTCTCCAAACAGCCGCTCGTATGCTCCGACGCCTGCGCCAAGCAGCGGGTGATCGGCAGGAAGCAGCCACGTCGGATAGTACTTCTTCGTTGGATACGTAAGGCCCCGCCAGCTCGGGACCGCGTAGTCGAGCACCACCACCTTCGCTCCGGCCGACTTGACGCTGGGCAGTTCTTCGATTTCGCGGACGGCCGACTCCATCGTGTCGGTGGCGGCCAGGCGGCGATCGAGATGTATGGTCGCCGAATCCGCCACGGCGCAAAGGGAGGGCGACGTCGAGCGGATCTCTGCGATGGTCACCGTGCCCTTGCCGAGAAACGGCTCGCCCCCCAGGCGCTCGTTCAGCAGTTCGATGTCCCGGATGATGGGCGCCATCAGATACACGGCATTCACGCCGCGCTCCGGCGCCGATCCGTGGCACGAAATACCGGCGGTGCGGACCTCGATCTCCATCCGGCCGCGGTGGCCGCGATAGACACCGAGGTTGGTCGGCTCCGCAATTACGACGGCCTCGGGCCGCACGCCGTCCTCGTTGAGGATGTACTGCCAGCAAAGTCCGTCGCAGTCTTCCTCCTGCACGCTGCCGACAACCCACAGCGTGACATCGCGCTCGAGGCCCAGTTCCTTGACGATTCGGCCGCCGTAGACGATGGAGGCGAGCGCGCCCTTCATATCGCAGGCGCCACGGCCGTAGATGACGCCGTCGGCTTCGGCGCCGGCAAACGGGTCGACCTGCCAGTTCGCAGCATTACCGACATCCACGGTGTCAACGTGGGCGTCGAGTGCGAGCACGCGGGGCCCGTGGCCGATACGGCCGAGGATGTTGCCCATGCCGTCGATGCGCACCTCGTCGTAGCCGCTGACGCGCATTTCCTGGTCGATGCGGTGGATGACCGCCTCTTCCTGGGAGCTGACGGATCTGATCGCAATCAGGTCGCGCAGGAAGCCGGCGATGTTCCGCTCGTGCGTGCGTGCCCGTTGGAGAATCTGTTTGTGCATGGTGATAGTTGCTCGGGATTCGGGGTTCGGGGTTCGGGACCAGGGTGTCTGCCCCGATTCCCGAGTCCCGACTCCCGATTCCCGGTCCCTAATCGATAATCTCCCAACTCCCCTGATACCGATTCAGCTGCTTCGTCGTATACGGATCCATCGGATGCTCCCGCTCCGGAATCTCGACGTGCTTGGGCATGCCGCACAACTCGGTGGAGAAGTAGCGCTGGCCGGTATCGCAGATCAGCGTGACGATCATCTTGAGTTCCGGGTGGCGCTTCGCCAGCTTGAGTGCGCCGACGACGTTCGCGCCCGACGAGATGCCGCAGAAGAGGCCTTCCTCCTTGGCGAGGCGCCTCGCCATTTCCATCGATTCGGCGGTGGTCGTCGTCACGATCCCGTCGAGATGGCTGACGTCGAGATTTTTCGGGACAAACCCGTCGCCGATTCCCTCGATGCCGTGCGGGCCCCACTCGCGGCGGCTGAGCAGCGGGCATTCGGCCGGCTCGATCGCGAACAGCTTCAACTGCTTGCGACGTTTGCGGATGAAGCGGCCGACCCCGGTCAGTGTGCCCCCGGTTCCCTGAGTCATGATGAACGCATCGATCCGGCCCCCGGTCTGCTCCCAGATCTCCGGCGCCGTGGTTTTGATGTGGGCGTCGATGTTGTCCGGGTTGTCGAACTGCGCAGGCACAAAGTACTTCTTCGGGTTCTGGCGACGAATCTCTTCGAGCTTCTCGAGCGCCAGATCCACGTCGCTCTCTCCCCCGGCGGTGTACACCATTTGCGCGCCGTACGCGAGGTCGAGCTTCTTCCGTTCCTCGGACATCCCTTCGGGCATCACGATGATGCAGGGATAGCCCTTGACCGCAGACACAAACGAACAGCCGATGCCTGCGTTGCCGGTGGAGCACTCGAGAATCGTCATGCCCTTCTTCAGTGCGCCGCGCTTCTCGGCTCGCGTGAACATGTTGTAGTAGATCCGGTCCTTCAGGCTGCCGGACGGGCTGAAGTACTCGACCTTGACGAGAATCTTCGCTTTGACGCCCTCCGCAGCCGGAATCCGATTGAGTTGAACGAGCGGGGTCCGCCCGATCGCGTCGAAGATGGACGTGTGATATTTGCGGGATGAGTTCCATTTGACGGGCATGACGGGCTCCACCTCTGGGGATTAGGGATTGGGGATTAGGGATTGGATGCTCTGGATGTTCAATCATCACCATTCCGGTCAATCGCGCAAGGCGCGAAGTAGTGCATGTAGCATCTTACCAACACCCGCGATATCGGTCTGAACGCCGACAGCATCCTCGGCGCGGCACATCTTCAAACGCTCGGCCAAAGACAGCTGCGTTTCCAATTCCGCGAGTGATCCGAGCGCGATCTGAACGTGGTGCACGAACCCTGGCCTTGTCCGGCGGTGACCCTCTGCGATGTTCGACGGCACCGATACGGCCGCACGCCGTAGCTGCATCGTGAGACCATACTGTTCTGAGGTGGGGAACTTCTTGGTGATCTCATAGATCGAGCACGCCATGTCCATTGCAGCCTGCCATACCTTTAGGTCCTTGTACGATTCGACAGGTGCCATGTCTACCTAATCCCCAACCCCTAATCCCTAACCCCTAGTTCGAAGTATCGCCTTTGCCGCAGGCGAATCCTTCATTGGCAGCGTATACCGGCGAATGCCATCGAAGCGGCAGAGGGCATTCGCGACAGCGCCGGCCGTCGGCACGAGGCCGATCTCGCCCACACCCTTGGCGCCAAACGGTCCTTCTGGTTCGTGAGATTCCACCAGAATCACCTCGACCTCGGGCATGTCCGCCGCGCGCAGCAGTCCGAGCGATCGGATCTTGAAGGATTCCGGCACGCCATCGAGCAGCGGCAGCTCTTCCGTGAGGGCGTAGCCGAGCCCCATATGCACCGCCCCTTCAATCTGGCCTTCGACCAGGTGCCGGTTGATCACCCCTCCGACATCATGCGCGGCAACGAACCGGCTGAGGCGACCCTGTTCATCGAGGATGCATACCTGTGTCGCGAAGCCATACGTCAGATGTGTTCGAGGCCGCTCCACCGGCGCGCCAAGTTCCGTGGTGAAGTCGACGACGTACTCGCCGGTATAGCGGCGACCCGCGAGGGCATCCAGACCCAGGCCCCGGTCGAGATCCTCTCGCAGGCGCTGCCCGGCGCGCTGCGCCGCCCGGCCGCCTAGCACGGTGGCGCGCGACGCCGTCGTCATGCCGCAGGGCGTGGGAAAGCTGGTATCCACCTCGACGCGAACGACTCGGGGGTCCACCCCAGACGAGGCGCAGAACATCTGGACCATGGCGGTATAGAAGCCCTGGCCCATCTCGGTGAAGCCGCTATGAATGGTGATGCGGCCACCCGGCAAGACTTCGGCAATTGCCTGGCCTGCCTCGGGCATCCCGTTGCCGATACCGACATTCTTGATCCCGCACGCGATGCCCGCGTGCGGGGCGGCGTAAAACGCGTCCTTCACCGCGAGCAGCGTCTGCTTGATCCCGACGGCATGTTCGAAGACCTGGCCCGTGCAGAACGTGTCTCCCACGTCCACGGCGTTGCGCCATCGGATTTCCCACGGATCAATGCCAACGCGATCCGCCAGGATGTCGAGCATGCTCTCGATCGCAAACGCCGCCTGGTTCGCGCCAAAACCCCGCATCGCGCCGCACGGCAGGTTGTTGGTGTAGACGGCGATCGCCTCCACGTCCATCGCCGGAACCTTGTACGGTCCGGCGGAATGGCCCGCCGCCCGTTCCAGCACCTTTGTGCCGACCGACGCGTACGCCCCCTTGTCGCCGACGATGCGCGCGCGGATGGCGCTCAAGTGTCCGTCCCGATCGCAGCCGACGGTATACGTCAGGCTCATTGGATGCCGCTTCGGGTGCAGCCTGATGCTCTCCTCGCGCGTGAGCGTTGCCTTGACCGGCCGTCCTGTGAGCCACGCCATGAGCGCCACCTGGCCCTGGATGCTCATGTCTTCCTTGCCGCCAAACGCTCCGCCATTCGCGACGAGCGTGACGCGAAGTTGAGCCTCCTCCAAACCCAGAAACGACGCAATCTGTCGCCGATCGTCGAACACACCCTGGCCCTGGGAGAACACCTCGAGCATGACGGGGAGCGGGGGCCGGGATTCGGGATTCCCGCCTTCGCCCTGACCAACGTCAAGGGGCTTCGGCGTGGCAAGCGGGACTCGGGATACGGGATTCCCGCCTTCGTCGGCGCGCGGCGATCCCAGGGAGTCCCGTAGGGGCACGGCATGCCGTGCCCGTACATCGGCATAATCATCGGGATTAGGGGGCAGGGACCGGGAAGCAGGGGCCGCAATGCAGGATTCGGGTTCGAGGAACGCATGCTCGATAAGCTGTGTCTTGAACGTGCGCGTTTCGACGAAGGCCGACGCGGCCAGACCGGCATCGACGTCGCCACGCCGGATCACGGACGTCGAGAGCAGGTTGTCATGGCCGCTATGCACGCGCGGCGCGTCCGCGGCCAGCGCCGCCTCTGGTGAGAACACGCCTGGAAGCCGATCGTACTCGACGGTGATGCTCGCGACGGCTGCGCGGGCCGCCCGTTCGGTGGTGGCCGCCACCGCCGCGAGGATGTCGCCTATGCAGTGGGTGGTTTCGCCTTCGGCGACAAACAACGGCCAGTCCTTGTAGATCAAGCCTTGGTATCGCTGGCCGGGGACATCCGACGCTGTCACGATGCGGACGACGCCGGGCTGCCCAGCCGCCGCGCGGGTGTCGATTTGCTTCACGAGAATGCGCGGGTGTGGCGAAAAGAGAAAGGCACCGTAAAGCATGCCCGGCACGTTCATGTCGTCGATGAAAGGCCGGATGCCCATCACATACTGCTCGGCGTCCTGGCGCGGGAGGCTCGTGCCGACGCTGCCGCTGAAGTCCGGCTCCGGCAGTGGCTCACCGCGGAGTGCTTTCGCGGCGAGCTCAATGGCGTCGATGATCTTCACATAGCCTGTGCAACGGCAGATGTGATTGTTGAGTGCGTGCGCGATCTCGGTCCGGGTGGGACAGGGCGTCCGCTCGATGAGGTGCTTGGCTCGGATGACGATGCCGGGGATGCAGAAGCCGCACTGCAGGCCGCCGGCCACGGAGAACGCGCGGGCGAATACGTGTCGTTCGCGCGCGTCGAGCCCCTCGAGTGTGATGATTGACTTGCCCGCCACCGTGCGAGCCGGCACGGCGCACGACGCCAGCGCCCGGCCGTCCACGAGCACCGTGCAACAACCGCAGGAACCTTGCGGTGCGCAGCCGTTCTTCGGCGAAATCAGGCCGGCCTGGTCTCGCAGGATATCCAGCAGCGATGTCGACGCGTCTATCGTCGCCGCAAAGGGCTGGCCGTTCAGGGTGAACGCGACAGCGTGAAATGCCGGATTCGTCATCGTGCGACCATGCGCTGCCACAAACGGGCAGCCGCCAGCGCCGCCCGCCGATAGACCTCGCCAGCATCGACCGTTGTCAGCGCGCCGTCGCGGCACACCCATCGACCGCCCACCATCACGTGCCTGACCGTTCCCGGATGCAGTCCCGCCAACGCGTGCGCCGCGATGGTCGAGTCGGTCATCGGAGTGGGCGGCGCGTAGTCGTGGACGACAAGGTCGGCCACCGCGCCCGACTCGAGGGTGCCAAACGGCATGCCAAACAACGAGGCCGCCAGGCGCTGAGAACCGTCCAGCAGGCGCGGTGCCAGACTCGGAGCGGTTGGCCCGAGACGATCGCGCAATCCGAGCTGTGCCACCCCGGCTTCCTCGAACATGTCGGCCTGCCAGCCATCGGTGCCCAGCGCGGTGCGATCCCCGAACCGTTCGACGTTCGCGCGTCCGACGCCGTTGTGCATGTTGGAACGAGGATTGTGCACCAACCACGCGCCAGCCTCGGCGATGCGAGCGAGTTCGCGCGGCGTCAGGTGGACACCGTGGGCGAGCACAGACAAATCCGTGAGGGCGTGGTGCCGCTCCAGCCGATCGATGATGCCGCATCCGTGACGTCTGACCGTGAGCGCCACATCCTCCTGCGCCTCCGCAACGTGCACGTGAATCCCACTCTGATGGAAGCGCACCAGATCGCCAACCGCCGCCAGGCTCCGATCCGAAAGCGTAAACGAGGCGTGCGCGCCTACCAGCCCTCGCGCCATCGGATCGTGGCGTGTGGACGACAGGAATCGATCATTTTCCGCCAGGCCAGCATCACGCCGCCGGCGGCCGCCGCGGTCGCTCACCTCGTAGCACAGCACGCCGCGGATGCCGACTGCCGAGAATGCGCCACGGATGATGTCGAGTGAACCCGGAATCGCGTTTGGCGAAGCATGATGATCGACAAGGGTGGTCGTGCCGCACAGTACCGCCCCAATCGCGCCCACCAGTGCGCTGTAGTGGATCGATTCTTCATCGAGCGCCTGATCGAGCGTCCACCAGATTCGACGGAGGATCTCAGGGAACGTCCGAGGTGGGACCCGAGGGCCCGGCATTCCGCGCGACAGGGACGAATACACGTGGGTGTGAGCGCACACCTGACCAGGCATGACCATCAGGCCGGCGCAATCTTCGACCAGCTCTCCCTTGCGCGGGCGGAGCCGCGGGCCGCGGTCCACCACGGAGTCGCCCTCGATGCGCAGATCGGCCCGCGCGACGCGCGGTGGATGCAGCGTGGCGATTGAAGCACCTGTGAGCAGCATGGCGGTCAGCCCCGAAGCGCGGCCTCGACCTGATCGAGGACCGGCTGGATATCATGTGGCCGACCCGCCGCCTCGGCGGCGGATCGAATGTCCTTCAACCCGTTTCCCGTGATGACAGCCATGACGGTCGAGTCTGCGCCAATGAGCCCGCTGGCGACGGCCCGTCGGAGGCCCGCAACGCCGGCGACGCCGGCTGGCTCGCCAAAGACGCCTCCCAGTCGGGCAGTCTGGCGCATCGCCTCGAGAATCTCGTGATCGGGGACCGCGACCATCGCGCCGCGTGACGCTCGAACCCAGGCTAGTGCCCGCCGCCAATTGCGCGGCGTTCCAACGCTGATGCTGTCGGCGATGGTCTCGGCGGCCAACGGCACCAGATCCGATTTCGTCTCGAACGCCTTGACGATTGGCGACGCGCCTTCGGCCTGCACGCCGAGCAGGCGGGGCAGTCGCCCGACCAGCTTCAGCCGCTTGAACTCGTGCAGCCCCTTCCCGATCCCGCCGATCGTGCAGCCATCGCCCACCGATACGACGACCCAATCCGGCAGTTCTCCGCCCAGCGGTCCGCCTGCGGCAAACTGCTCGGCGATCTCCAGGCCGGCGGTCTTCTTTCCTTCGACCAGATACGGATTGGTGCCGCTGTTCCGGTTGTACCATCCGAATTGGCCGCACGCGGCGCGGCACAGGTCGAACGCCTGCTCGTACGTGCCAGCCACGCGGAAGACCGTCGCGCCGAACACGAGCAATTGGGTGATTTTCGGTTCTGGCGCCCGCTCGGGTACGAAGATCACACTGCGCATGCCGATTGACGCGGCCATGCCGGCCAAAGACGAGGCGGCATTTCCCGTCGACGCGCATGCAATCGTGTCGTAGCCGAACTCCCGGGCTTTCATCACGCCAACCGAGCTGGCGCGGTCCTTGAACGAGCTGGTCGGGTTTCGGCCGTCGTCTTTCAGGAACAACCGGCGAACGCCAATGTGCGCGGCGAGGCGTGGTGCCTCGTAGATCGGCGTCCAGCCCACGCGCAGTGGCGGCGGCGTCGCGTCGGGAGCGATCGGCAACAGCTCCCTGTATCTCCAGTGATCGAGCGGGCGCCTGGCGAGTGTGTCGAGATTCAGCCTGGGGATGATGGCGTCATAGTCGTAGCGCACGTCGAGAATGCCCTGCTGCCCGCAGATGCTGCACGTCTGGATGTCACCAGGTGGGTACGATCGACCGCAGACGATGCAGACCAGTTCAGAGACCATGGTGTGTCTCACAGTATCGCCCGTGTCTTGTCCGGGTCAACTCTCAGCGCGCCCACGATAGTGGGGCAGATTGCGAAGCCTCCCCGCCTTGGCCCGCCGTAGCCAAGTGCGAACGTCTGCGGGCGTAGGCGGCTCACACTCGCCGCCCCTCGACCTTGCTCGGGGCGCCCTGAGCCACGTCGAAGGGCGACAAAACGAGCCTTCCGGGGCACGTAGCGGAACTGACGTCCCCGGGGGCCCCCAGCCCCGGCAGCGTGACTCGGCCCTCACGGCTCGTTTTGTGAACTGACGGCCAGCGGCTCGGTTCGAGGGGCCGCTTCGCAAACTGACCCACTATCCATCGGCGCTACCGCGGCCAGCTGATCGACTCAGTGTCGAGTTTCTCGCCAGCGAGGAACCGCGCGCGATCGCCGGGATCGTAGACGGAAATGTCCCGGCCGATGGTGGCTCGTGGGGTCCAGTCGAGGGTGGCGAGCGCGGTTCGTTTTCCGAAGCGCGCCTTGAATGCGTCACGCTCCGAGACGTCGAGCGCGAAGAACGGTGCATACCCGCGGGCGCGGAGATCGTCGAGGAGTGCGTCCAGCCCGTCGGCCGGTATCGCGCTCCAAGTGAGGGTGGGCGTTCCCGCGAAGTAGCGGATGCTGCCTGCGGGCAGAACGGAGAGGATCACGGCATTCGGCGGCAGCTTCGCGGCTGCGTAGCGTCCAACTTCGCGATACTTGCGCTCGATGGCCTTTGCCCGGAAGATCCCGCGCTCGTTCGCGTCGCGGACCGACCAACCTCCGGCGAGCGCGACGAAGGCGACCAGGACCAGGACGCGCCACGGCGACCTGATCCGCCCGGTGATCGACCAAATCGCGACAACGGCGAGGACGACCAGCACCGGCAGCGCCGGCGTCAAAGTCCAAACGTCCTGCCACGGCGTCTCCGAGCCAAGAGGCGTTCCGTAAATGCGCCACTGGAGCCAGGCAACTGAGGCGACTCCAGGCAGCATCCCCATGAGGGACGCGACGCCAAGTCTGGACGGCGAGACGACCTGGCCGGGTCGTTGCCGACGATCTAGTGGCCAGCTGCCGCTCACAAGCATCAACGGCACGGCCGCCAGCGGAAACAGATGCGGCCGCACCAGCACAGCGAGGCCCGCCAGCAACCCGGTGCCGACCGCTCGTCTGAATCTGAAGACCTCGGTTCCGTCACCCATCCTGGTGGCAGCGGCGAGACTCGCCAGCCACAGCGCCGCCGTTGGCACATCGCTGCCTGTATGGGTGACACCGTACATGAACAGGGGACTGCACGCCAGCAGCGCCGAGGCCGCCACGCCCGCCCACGGATTCGCGAGCGCTCTGACCAGCAGGAAGGTCGACCAGATTGCCAGCATGCCGAACAGCGGCACGACCAGGAAGAGAGCAGGGTCACCCCCTATCCTCAACGCTGCGGCCATCGCCAACGACAGGCCGGCCGGGCAGCCCGGCACCGCCTCGTCCAAACTGTCGCTTTTGGCGACGAAGCCCGGTGGCGCGAGCATGCCGGAAAGAACCGCCGGAAACCGTTGGTCGGGAAGCGGAGAAGGCAGTGAGCGCCGCCCATCCGCGAACATCCGTGCCTGTCCAACGGCGCAGTTCGCCTCGGGGGTGCCAATCGACAGCGTCCCGTAGCGAACGCCTATCACGAGCGCGCACGACACGGCCAGGAACGCCAGCACCTGGGTGACGTGGGCCACACTGACAAGTTGTTGAGATGGTCGGATCGGGGTGGTCACCCAACCAGTTTACTTGCCGGCGTCGACTGTCGATACCACCATGATGGCGTTGGGCGCGACGCTATCCGCCCGGCCCGGCCCCGGATCGGGTATGGCGTGTCGAACCGGTTTGATGTGCCGCAGGTACGTGATGACCGCGTGCAGATCTTCGTCCGTCCAATTCGAGAATCCCGGCCACGACATCGCCCTCGGTGAGATCGAGCGGCCGGTGTGGAAGATGCCGCTTCGCAGCACCATCTTGATCTCCTCGTCGCTGCGCCCGGCGAGACCAGTCTCCCGATCCGGCGTGAGATTGCGCGCGACCGCCGCGCCATGCGTATTCGTCGTAAACCGCATGCCGCCGGCCAGGAACATGTCGGGTCGGGGTCCTTTCGGTCCCTGCGTCGTGTGGCATCCCATGCAATCCGCCGTGAGCACGAGATACCGACCGCGTTCGGCAATGAGACGTTCGGCCGGATCCGCGATTCCGTCAACACCTGGCGCGGACGACTGTGCTGCGCTGATGAAATCGCCTGGCGGAATGCTGGTGAGCGGCGGAATGAAATACAGGAACGCCACGAACCCGCAGACGGCCAGGATCAGGACAACGACCATGGCCCACTTGAGTATTCTTTTCATCATGGCCTCCTCACTTTCCTGCCGCGGGCGTCGGCGCAGCGGCATTGCCAGCTGATCCTGCGTTGCCGGCGAAAATCACCAGCGGATAGTCGCGGCCGAGTACGAGCATCTGGAATTTCGCCCCCAGGTACGCGGCGATGTTGAGACGCTGCGGAGGAGGAATCGCGTTTCTGACCGGCGGGAGCGTCCGCAGGTAGGCCACGATCGCGTTCTGGTCCGGTTCGGTCAGGCTGGCGAAGGCAGGCCATCCCATCGGGAATGGCAGCATCCGCGTCTCGTCGTGCTTGATCCCGCGCGTAAACGCCCGCTTGAGATCGTCATCCGAATACCGGCCGATGCCCGTCTCGTTGTCTGACGTCAGATTTGCCGTCACGACGTCTCCCCACACGGCCAACCGGAACTTCTGGCCGCCGGCGAATGCCAGGCCGTGAAGCTCCTTGCCATCGGCGTCGACCGGCGTGTGGCAGTGTGCGCAACCGTGCGTGTCAACCAGGTACCGACCTCGTTCGACGGGATTGGCGGAAGCCTCCTTCTGGTCGAGTGCGTACTGCGTCTTCAACTCGTCGGCGTTCATCTTCCACGTGGGTTTGCGTCCCAGTGACACGGCGTAGTTCGCGAGATTCCACAAGTCCGCATCCTTCGCCGTGTCGGCAAACGACGGCATCGGCGTGCCGTTGATCCCAGTCTTGAGACGCGTGTAGATATCGGCGGCGGTCGAGCCACCGCGGAACGTCCAAGGCTGTGTCAGATTCGCGGCCTTGAGATCGTGACCCCAGTCGTCTTTCAACACGATCGCCACCGCGCCAACAGTGGTGCCTATGTCGCCGTGGCATGCGCCACACGCCAGGTTGGCGTAGACCTTCATTCCCCTGGTGATGCTATCGGCCGACGCGGCCACTGCCGGAGTCATCTTGCCGGGCGCAGGTCGCTCGGCCGCAAACCTCGGCGAGAACGCCTTCACATACGTGACCACCCCCCCTATCTGGGCGACGGTCAGCCGGCTCTTCCAGGCGGGCATCGACGTGCCGGGAAGGCCCACCGCAATCACGCGAGCCAAATCGTCGTCGGTCGGTAGCGAGCCAGACGCGGTTGAGCGGAATTTGTATATTCCCTTGCTAAAATCCCGGGGCGCCGGATCGAGCGAACCGGCGGCCGGACCATCGCCCCTGCCGTTGCTACCATGGCAACTGGCGCAGTTGGCGTCGTAGACCGACTTGATGTCGAGCGTTGACGGTGCCGATGCGGCGGGCGGCGTCTGGGCCTGGCCGATTGCCACCGCCGCCGTCACTGCGGCGAGAGCATGAATCGGAAGCCAGCGCGCGCCTGGAGAAAATGGGGGCATATCTTCCTCTGGCGAATGGATGGCGCTCGCGAGCGCGTTGCTTCAGGGCTGTCTTTTCGTCCTACGGAACGAGCACGATCTTGCCGAGTGCTCCGGGTTCCATCACCGCCCGATGCGCCGCAGCGGCCTGATCGAGCGAAAATTCGCGTCCCACAACCGGCGTCAATGTACCGTCGGCCAGCCCCGCACCAAGATCGCTGAAGATCTGCAGCATCTCCGCAGGCGGTGTATTCCCGAGCATCATCCCCAGGATGGACGCGTCCCTTCCCATCGTCTGTCGCGCGTCGATCTCGACGCGTCCACGATTGCCCACCACGACGACGCGTCCGCGGGCGGCAAGCAGCCCGAGATCCTTGTCGAGATTGATGTTGGCCAGCATCTCGATGATGACGTCGAAGCCCCTGTCGCCTGTCGACGAGAACATCTCCGCGATGTAGGAGGGCGACCGATGATTGAAGACCAGATGCGCGCCCTGGGCGCGTGCCAGCGCCAGACCCTGATCGGTGCCCGCCGTGGCAACGACGGTAATGCCGTGCGCTCGGGCCAGCTGGATGGCGGCGATGCCCACGCCCCCGCTGCCGCCGTGCACCAGCACCGTTTCGCCGGTTCGCACTTGCGCGCGACCGAACAATGCGCGATGCGCGGTGGCGTACGGGACGCCGACGGCCGCGCCCTGCGCGAAGCTGAGCGAAGAGGCAAGCGGGTGAACCTGGCTCACCTGGCAGATGGTCCTCTCCGCGTAGGCGCCGGTGTAGCCGGCAGACGCTGTTCCGCTGAAGTAGACGCGATCGCCGCGCGCGACGCCCTTCACATCCGGGCCCAACGCGTCGACGACGCCGGCGCCATCAGAGCCCGGCGTGTACGGCAACACCGCCGTGCGACCCAGGGCACCCGATCGGATGTAGGTATCGACAGGATTGACGCCGGCCGCGTGGACGCGGACCAGCAACTCGCCGGCGCCTGGCTTGGGATCGGGGATCTCCTCGACCTTCAGGACTTCCGGACCTCCAAGTTCGTGTACGCGAACTGCCTTCATCCTCGTACTCCTGTCATGCCATCGACTCACAACTCACGCTCAACCCGAAGACAGAGCCTCCCTGGCTCGGCGCCATCCGATCCAGTACGGCACAAGAGATCCCGGGACGTGGAGGCAGCATCCGATCCTTAGACCCGGCCCGCGCCGCTCAGGATCCCCGTTTTTCGCATCTGTACCCGAGTGGCGATGATTCGACGCAGCCAAATCGCCGCTATTCGGATGATATGATCGCACTGTTACCCGTGAATCGCGAAGGATAGCGTCACCATGTCGCCCGTCCAACGTCACGACACCGTCGGCGTCCGTGTCGGTTCCCTCCAGGTCGGAGGCGGTGCGCCAATTGTCGTGCAGTCCATGTGCAATACGGACACGGCAGATGTGTCCGCCACCGTCCGGCAGTGCCTCGAACTATGGCAGGCCGGATCCGAGATGCTGCGGGTGACGGTGAACCTGCCCGAGGCGGCCGAGGCCGTGCCTGTCATCAAGCAGCGCCTGTCGATGGCCGGCTGCGACGCGCCACTGATTGGCGATTTTCACTATAACGGCCACCTCCTCCTGACGAAATACCCGGCGTGCGCGGCCGCCCTCGACAAGTACCGCATCAACCCGGGCAACGTCGGTACCGGCCGTCGCCGCGACGAGCAGTTTGCGATGATCTGCAAGTTGGCGGTCGATCACGACAAGCCCATCCGCATTGGCGTCAACGGCGGCTCGCTCAATCAGGAGCTCGTCATGCGACGCATGCAGGAGAACACGGACCGCGACGGCGGACTGACCTCCGAGCAGATCATCAACGAGTGCATGGTGCTCTCGGCGCTCGAGTCCACGGCGCTGGCGATCGAGAATAGCGTTCGGCCCGACCAGATCGTCATTTCGTGCAAGGTGTCGAAACCGCGCGATCTGATTGACGTCTACCGCGAACTGGCGCGGCGCACGCGCCAGCCGCTGCACCTGGGCTTGACCGAAGCCGGCATGGGCATCAAGGGGGTGACCTGGTCGGCGTCGGCGATGGGCGTGCTGCTCAACGAGGGCATTGGCGACACGATCCGGATCTCGCTGACGCCGCGGCCCGGAGGAGATCGACGAGACGAGGTCTACGCGTCATGCGAACTGTTGCAGGCCTTGGGGCTTCGCGCGTTTGCGCCGAGCGTGACAGCGTGCCCAGGCTGCGGGCGTACGACGAGCACGACGTTTCAGCAGCTGGCTGAGCAGGTACAGGAGTATGTCCGCACGATGATGCCGGCGTGGAAAGCGACCCACGAGGGCGTCGAAAACATGACGCTGGCGGTCATGGGCTGTGTCGTGAATGGTCCGGGCGAGTCGAAGGCGGCCAACATCGGTATCAGCCTGCCCGGCACAGGAGAAGCACCGAGCTGTCCGGTGTTCATCGATGGCCAGCACGCCATGACGCTGCGCGGCACGTACGACGAACTC
>Ga0334722_10002302_pt1 | contig 21833 bp, 33 predicted proteins | sample C3_bottom_MG_FD_207210 | JGI IMG/M metagenome (GOLD analysis project Ga0334722, IMG submission 207210) | Sediment microbial communities from Yellowstone Lake, YNP, Wyoming, USA - C3_bottom | ecosystem: Environmental > Aquatic > Freshwater > Lake > Sediment | place: USA: Wyoming | collected... | reverse complement strand
GCGTCGCCGCCCTCGGCCAAATGCTCGATCGCCGCGTCGATGTTGATTTTCGCCGCGCCCTTCGTGCCGAAATGGGCGGCGCGGGCTTCCACAACTTCGGGCTGATGCCGCTTGCGGAACTTGTCCACATCGGCGCGGAGTGATTTGATTTCAACCAATTTTTCCTTGAGGAATTCCCCGCCCTTCTGGTCCGTGAAGTGCATCGCTTGATTAAGCCGTAGCTCGATTCTATCCATGCGGTCATCGAATTTATTCGGCGACTTGATCGCCTCCGCCCGCAGCTCCGGCGAGTGATGCAGGTCGGTCTTGTAGAGCCCGGCCGCTCCAGCGTCGCGCAGCTCGCCATGCACTTCGCCAATGTGATGGGCATAGGAGCCTTGCGGGATCGTGGGCCGGGGAGTCGTGTCGGGCTTGACCAAACTCTCCCGTGATTCCTTCTGTTGAGGCGTCTCCACCCGCCCGCCCATTACTTGCAACTTGAGCTTGCCCCATAGCCCTTTGAGGGCTGCGCCAGTTTTGGCAAGGATTTTTTTTGTCTTGCCGCCGCCGCTGGTTTCGCTGCCTTCGCCGCCTTTGCTTGTGAATTCGCCAGAGGATGCGCGCGGATGATCGGCTTCTTTGAATGTGGCTTGTTTAAGTCCCGATATGAGGCCTTTCAGTCCTCCGCCTCTGAGAAATTGATCTGGGGTTTCAACACGGAAATGCAAAGCCGGCTGCCCATCTTGCGGCTGATCTGCCGGTGGCTCTTGGCCGCCAGGCTCTTGCCCGCGATCGCCGCCAGGTAGTCCCGCAAGGGGATTGCCCGGCGGTTGCTCCGGCTGTTTCTCGATCAGCTCCGCGCCCTCCTCGGGTTTCGATAGCCCGGCGAACCCGCGGACCTCCTCCGCGTCCAGGCCGACGCCCATTTCGAAGAGCGTCTTTGCCCCTTCAAGCTGCTCCTTCGCGTTCGGACGATCAACTTCATACACCCAACGGATTGGGAAATCCGCCCAAGGTATATTCCATTTTTTCAAAGGTTCAACAAGGTCCGTCGTCAGCGTTTCTTCGAGGTTTTGGGCATCGAATCGGACAATCTTGTATTTCGTGTCGGCGTGTAGGTCGGCAACGCCCGAACCGAGGCCAGTGCCCTGCGCGTGGCCGCTCAAGGTCTGGCCGATGATATACCGCTCAATGATCTGCTCGATATGCTCCTGGAGCTTCAAGAGGATTTCTGAGCCGGACATCGGAACTTCGATACGTTCGACGCCGGCGCCCTGTTTCTCGCTGCCGATCGGGCGCGGCCAAACGATCACGGAATTCCGGCTTTGCTTGTTCGCCGCGTCGCGGGCGGACGCTTCTGAGGCGGGATTGCCAGCCTCGTAATAGAAGATCAGCACGCCCATACCGACACGCTCGATGTAGTCGGCGATCCAGGATAGGTATTCCTTCCGAAGCCAATCCAACCAATAGATACGCGACCGGATGCCGATACCGCCAAGCCCGCCCGAGGCCTCGGCCTCGAAGAAATCCGCGTCCTCGACCTCGTGTTGATGGATAATGAACCGTTCGCGCCAGTAGCCCTTGCGCAGCAACAATCCCCGGCCTCTGTCTGTCAGCACTATTTCGGCGTTGGGCAGATTATTGGATTCGCCGGCGTGAACAAGCACGACGGGGGTGCCGTCTTCGATCTCCGGGCCATCCTTCGCGAGCCGATAGCGGAATTGAATCTTGTCGCCATTGAGGGCTTGATGGTTAGTCACGGCAAAAATGCGCTGGCCGCCAAGCTGTTTGTAGCCCAATAGCAGCTGGGATCCGTAGCGGCCGTACCAAATCGCTTCCAGGAGCGCCATCGTCATGCGTTGCAGCCGAGGCGTGCATTTCACGATGCGGGTGAGATAGTCTGCGGCTTCCCGTTGCTTGGGATCGCGTTTGCTTTCCGGCTCCAAGTGCCAATTGAGTTGAGCCGTCGCAAGCTGACGCTCGCGGAGAAGGCCCATTAGGAAGCAATCGCGGCGCATCGAAAGCGCGTTCTCGCGGGAATGTTTGTAAGCCTCATCCCATCGCCAGGAATAGACGTGTGAGCTCAGATTGAGGATCGATGAGAACGTGAGGACGTGGGGCAGGGAAAACCCGCTCATGTCGATAGGCTGCCCGTCCGGGCCAGTTAAGGGCCGCTGCGAACGGATCGGGTTGCCATCCGGCCCGAGGAGCTGCGGCGCAAATCCGTTGCCGTTCATGCCAGTGGTCGGGGGGGATGGGTACATAGTTTACCTTCCAAAAAGACCACGCCGATCGGCTGCCGATTCCATGGTTGGCTCGATGGGCTTCCTCTCGCGCTCAAGAGTCATGATCCCGCCGAACCCACCCCGGTCCAACTCCTGCACCGCATAGGCCAGGACGTCCACCTGGTCGTCATGCGGATCGAGTTTTTCATCGCCCGTGAATTGGACCAGCTCGGCCTCGAAATCCTCCAACCAATCGGCCGCCACGGGGAAATACAATTGGCCCGCTTCGCATCGCACGATCGCAGGCGTCGCCCTGGTCAGCTTCCCACGCTGGCCGGCAACACGCTGGCCGGCCATCACGGGCGGGATCGCCCGTACTGCCGGGATCGAGGAATGCTTGCGGGCCTGCATGGCAATGGCCGCCTGAAAGCCGATAGACTCGATGCCCGCATACTGCGGCTTCCATCGCTCACACACGCGAGCCAGCTCCGGCACGATCTCATCCAGGCCCAGCCGCCGGCGAACCATGTCGATGACGAGTAAGTCACGATCGGCGGTCACGGCAAACGTGCCGATCGCCGTGTAATCCGCGTCCGATCCTTTGCGTGTAGTTTCTTCCGCCGTCGTCGCCGGATCGACAATAGTGTACCGCCAGGTGTTGACCAGCGGCGTACCCTGGATTTTGCCTTGAAGGTAATACTTTCCGCCATCCTCTCGGTATCGTCGAAACCATTCGCGCCTGAATCGTCCGCCCGCGTAAGCGTCCCAATCGCCGGCCAGGAGCTGTGCCCGTCTGATTGGATCGAGTTGGCTCAGGCTGCGAATATATTCGTCACTGTCGAGCGTCGGGTTGTCGCTCAGTGTGGCCCGGATAAACACTCGGTCCGGATCGCTGCCGGTTACAAATCGCTTCTTGACCCATTCATGACCCACTCCGCCTGGGTTGCTGGCCGCTCGAAAACGCAGCGGGACGCCGGCAGCCGCCTTTCGCCGACGCAACCGGCTGAACAGATAGCGATATTGTTCCTCTGTAAACTGCGTCAACTCGTCGAATCCGATAAACTGGTATGCCGCTCCCTGGTATTGATACACGTCATCGGCATGGTCCAGGTAGCCGAATGTTAGTGTGGAGTCGGCCGGAAACGTCCAACGTTTATCGATCCCGTTCCAGTGGGCCTTGCCCGACAGCCATTCCTTCGACCTGGGTATCAGCGCGTCGGGCTGATTCAAATCTCGAAACGTCCTGCGCAGTAATAGCGCGTGATAACCCGGCGTCTCGACAAACTGCAGCGCGGCCATCAATAGCGCGTCGCTTTTCCCACCCCCGGCCGCCCCACCATACAAAACCTCAAGCGTGTCCGTTTCGAGAAGGAATTCCGCCTGTTTCGGGTGGGGCTGATTCAACAAGAACGGGTTGCGTTCCACCGTTCGTAGATACGTCTGGAATGCACGGCGGCCCGCTTCTGGTATCGAGTCGGGCCAAGAAAGCGGCAAAGGCGCTTGGGGGGAGTCTGATGCTGTGTTCATGCTGAACCGCTTCGCCGTCTGGCCCGGTCACGGCAACGATCTTATCGGGTATGCCTTGCTCTTGTCGTGCGCGCCTCTCTTGCTCGAGGTTGATCTTGTCGGCGTCGAGGATTGTGCGGGCCGCGTAGACCTTGGATCGAGCGTCGGCACTGGTCAGCAGCACTTCTTCCATTTGCATCAAAACCAATTCTCGTAGATCGTCGCGGATCGGCCAGCGGTCCCGGACGGCGCGAGAAACCAAGGCCAATTTGCCACGCTCGCGCACAGTTACCCCTCTCCCTTTTTCAGCTATAGGCGCAAAAAAAGCCGGCAGTCTCCTGCCGGCATCGTAGCGTTGGAACGGTTCCAAGATCAAAGAGGACGTTTCAATTGCCGAATAGCAAAACCGATCGCATCGACTTGATCGTCATGGGGAGTGTGGCCAATGTCCTCGAGCGTTATCCGCGTCTCCCTCTTCTTCCCACGCTCAAACTCTACTGTGCCGAGCTCGCAATGCTGGCGATTATCGTCGAGCAAAAGTTTTGCTTTCACGAGGGCGTCGAGCAGGCTCTTCCAGTAGGCGTCCGGGTCCCCGGCCCGCTGTCTGGGCGCCAGCGTCAGCATGATCGACACTCGCCGCTTGCCCGTGGCCTTCGGCACGTCGCGGCCATAGGCGGCGACCAGTTCTTTGTCATCCTTCTTGATCCGCAATCGTTTCCATTTGCATGCATTTAGCAATTCATTCAGGCGTGCGGGATGCCAGTTTGAGATGACTATTGCGTAGATCATCGCGGAAACTCCCTCACTCTCAAGTCTTCCGGCCATTCTTCGGGGTCGCCGCCTTTACTCGCCTTGATGCCAAGTAGTGGCAATCCTGGCCATTTCGCAGGCATGCTTGGGTCCGACGGATGCGGAGCCACGGCGTCGTCTCCGACCTGTTTGACAAAGCAGGCGACTTCGGCTTCCTTGCACTGACTGGCGATGCCGCGAATCCACTCCACAGAGCAAGGGCGGGCCTTCGGGCCGCTTTCTCCCCCAATAATGACCCAGTTTAAGGTAGAAATTTCCTGACATTTTCCAGGATTGAAAATCGCATCACAACAGCCCACATCCGTCAAATCCACTGGTCCAAGCAACGGCTCAGCGCTCACGAACAGCACGGGGCACAGACCCCGGCAGTTGAGCAACTCGGGGATGGCGGCGTCGGCGGTGGCCTGGTCACTCACGGAGCAACCCAGCCAGACGTTGCGCCGATAGTCACCATCACACCCGTCGAATTGCCCAAAATTTGGAAGCCAAATTTTCCGCACGTTTTCCGGCCTTTTCGTCAACAACAACCAGTCAAGGTTCGGCGTCTGGTCGATCAGCGCGAATAGATCGCGGCGAAGATCGTTCATCGTGAATGATCGCCACTCAGTTTTGAGTGTAATAGCTCCGCCATGCTCAATATCTAATCCCGTTTCGCATAACTCCCGATGCGGACCAATAAAAATTTTTTGATTCAGGTTGTTAAGGATTGGTCCTTCCCAATCCTCAAACACATCCGCGAGGCTCGCGCAGAACACCCGTCGCCTCTCTCCCGCCTTCTCCGCCTCGCGGTTCCACTTCAGTGGCTGCCGCCAATAGGCGTCACTGGTCCGCGACCGTGTGCCATTCGGACCCCACTTCACGCGGCCGCGGCGATGATCCATGTCGGATTCGGCGTAACAGTTTTGGCATCCTGGCGCCACCTTGGAACACCCAATCCAGGGGTTAAAAGTAGCATCGCACCAAGCAATTTTCGTCGTCTCAGCCATGTCAAAACATCTCCACGGGCTTCAAACATTTTTCTCGGCAACCGCTCCCCGCTGGCCCTGGACGCTCAATGATTTCGACCGGCTGCAATCCAACAGATTCCAGCTCGGATAAAGTTCCTCGAGCCGTGGATGATCGTAATAGCTCACCACAATCCTGGCCCGCTGGAATCGTCTCAGCAGCCCGGCCAGGCGGCTGTGATCGTCTGGCGTGAAGTCATAGATATACGTCGCACCCTTCATGATGTATGGCGGATCCACGTAGATCGCCGTCCCGTCCTGGTCGTCGATCCGCTCCAAGAGATCAAATCCATCACGCCGCAGAATCGTGACCTTCCGTAGCCGTCGGCGCCACGCCGGGATCGAATCCACGGCCGAGGCGAACCGCGTCCCTTGGATGCCGCCATTGGACGTATACCGCACGCAAAAGTTATTGTTGTACTCTCGGGTCCCGATTACTCCGTTGCGACCCAACCAGCTGGTAATGAAAAACCAATAGGCTCGTTCCGGGTCAATCTCGTCACCGATCTCTGGAGCGATTCCAGGTCTGGAAAATGGGATTTTCTCAGATGCTTCCCAAAACAGATCTTCATGCACAAGCGTTCGGCGCAGCCGGCGGAACAGGGCAGGCCCGAGGCGATCATCTCTCACAGTCTTGGCCAGATTGATAAGATCGCCGTGAAGATCGTTTACCGTTTCACTGGAGCATTCTGGTTTAGCCAGGAGCACGGCCATTGATCCGCAAAATGGTTCCCAGTAGGAACGATGCGGACCCAGCTGGGAAATGATCTCAGGCGCCATGCCACGCTTTGATCCAAACCAAGGCGCCAACGCGGTGATTTTCATAGTCTTCTATCCAATCTTCTTGAATTTCAAAATCATAGATTCCTCAGGTTTTTCCTCTTTCATCGGCTGCCGAATACCCCACAAGTTTTCGAGAATCGGTCGAACGTCGAACGCTGGCGGCAAGTCTCCGGCAACGGGCTTTTCAATCCATGTCAAACGGACTGCCCCATTTCGCCGCTTTCCAGGCCGTGAGATTTCCGCTACCCGGCCGCGAAGATCACCTTGGAGTTTTCCGGCGGTCGCTTCCGTCAACTCCAAGACCATCTTTGTCCAAGAACAATGACCATCGTCTTTGCGTCTCCAAAGCAAAACCGGTGCGTACCCCTTCCAACGTCGAGGCTCACGGCCGCACAAATCACAACCTTCGGTATGGCAAGGTCTGCTCGCTTTCTTTGTTGGATCAAAATGAACCCACACACCGGTAACAGACCCAAGAAAACGCACAAGATAACACTCATTCGGTGCAGGGCACATGATTTTGACGAATGGCATTGAATCCTCATTTTTGTCAGCCCAAAGTATCGACATTTGTTGACTCCTTTTCCAAACTCCCCCCCCAGACCCCCCCCCTCCCGTGTCCCGTGTCCCGTGGCCCACTTCATTCTGAGATATTTTTCTTACTCTCCCACAGAATTGCAATTTCGATCCAACCGTTGAGGGAGGGAGTGAGCGGAGTATCCCCGTCCCATTTCGGACAAGGACACTCGCAAATAACCGCATCGGTCGGTCGTTCGCGTTGAGGCGCTGCATACGTTTTACCTTGGTCCGCGCCGTGGATTACTCCACCCCCTGATGCCAAGCCAGGCTCTACAGAGTACCAGCCACCCACTCCTGAACGCCTGGGACACAGGCAAACGCCCATGCCGTCACTGGGCCAGCGGCCCGATTAGTTGCCGCCCACCCTGAAAAATGCTTGATCGGTCCACAGGGGGACCGATGACCCGATACAGCGCCTCGGGAAAGGCGACCTCCGTAACTCCGCACGGTGGCCACGCGGTTGCCCAACCTGGGGCTATATCACAACCCACGCCGCCGAGTCGTCCCGGCGGAGTCCGTTCTTGCGTATCAACCCGAGCTGAGCCAACTCGGTAAACCTGGCGGAAACCGCGTGCAGCGGCTTCTCTTTGTGTCTCGCGTACTCTTTCGCCGTACAGCCCGTTACCGGCCCACACAGGCGGATATGGGCCAGCACGTCGGCCTGGAGATGCCCCAGGGACGGCTTGATGGTTTCGAAAGCCTCTCGGCTCTCAGGCGAGTCCCGGCCGCGGCTTAGGTCGGCGGCCTCGAACGCGGTCATAAAACTTCTCTGTTTCATCGGTGCGCCTCCATAAGTCTCCGTCCAATCCATTCCGCAATCTGTGGAACAACCGCGTTCCCAAGGCATCTCAGGCGATCTACTCGTTTAGCAACTCCGTCCAATGTGGGGGAAAGCCCATCATCCATTCGACGAAGCCAGGGTTCAGGGTCCGGCCAATATAAGTTCCGTTGTTCTTCGCAGTACGCCGCGAATTGCTTCCGCCAGCGTTGTCCCGACCATCGGCACGGGGCGTTGGATAAAACTTCATGACCATCGAGACTAAGCCCTCCCCGCCCTGAGCATAAGGCGTCTTCTGAGTAAGCGTATGATTTCCTCGAGGGTATTTGCTGTGGCATTTTGAGTCGGCGGCTGTGGATGTCGGCAACCAGAATTCCACCAGCTCCCTCCGGTTCGCTCCGCTCGATCGGAGTCCGCTGCAAGCCCTGGGAGTAGGCGACAATGAACAGTCGCCAACGTCGATGCGGGGCACCAACGGCGGCTGCCGGTATACGATCCCATTCCGCATCGTACCCGAGACGGGCCATGTCCCCGAGAACTCTGCCGAGTCCTCGAACAGTGAGCGCAAGGACGTTTTCCACGAGGACGTATTGCGGTCGTAATATGCGAACGATCCGGGCAAACTCTGTCCAGAGGCCGGATTGCGGTCCGTCGATTCCTGCTCGTTTGCCCGCGTTTGAAATATCCGTGCAAGGGAAGCCGCCGCAAATGAGATCGCATTCAAGCCTCTGTGCGCCGGCTGGCGGAAACTCGCGCACATCGAGGAAACGCGGGACGCTCGGCCAATGCTTTTCGAGGATTTTGGTCGCATAATCGTCTAGCTCAACTTGCCAAGCGCAGGTCATGCCGGCGCGGTCTAGGCCAAGGTCGATTCCCCCAATGCCAGTAAAGAGGCTTCCATACCTCATTCCTGCCCCCGCATGTAATCCGCCAGCTTTTCGGCATCCGTGGCCGGGACTTCGTTCCATTGAGCAAAGTAGGCTACCATTCTTTCCAGCTGTTCCTTGGCACACCCGTGACAGATAATGGCCTCTCCACATGGGCCATTTGGGCCGACAAGCAAGACTTGGTGTTTCTGGTCGCCGGCCTCGATTAACGTGAGGCAGTTATCGCAAAGAAGGTCCATATTCTCAGCCCTCCAGCAAACAATCCGGGCAAACGTGGTCCCAATCATCCCCGTTTTTCCGTATCTTCCACCCCTCTTCCTTGAGGTCCGCGATGAAAGCGTGGAAGTCGTCCATGACACCGCCGGCGAATTCAGCGCCGCATTCAGTGCATTCGGCAACCAATTCCCCGCCCTCTCGATGGATCATTTCTTGGCCCTCACCGCCCTGCCTCTCTCCTGGCTGAGCGCCACCAGCCGGTCATACTCCTCCCCGAGGTCGTCGTGAGCCGAAACCAGCTCGCGCCGAATTTCATCGACTTCGGACTCGTTCGTGCAATCCGCGATTCGGTGGCGAAGATCGACGATGTAACACTCGCGATTGAATCCTTCCGGCGGCTCCGAATCGCTCGCCGGCGTCGCTTCCGGCTGTTGCTCTGGAGGCGCTGACTCGGCCTTCTTCTCTCCCTTGAGTTTCGATTTCAACTCTTTCGTCTTTTGTTCGCCATTCGGAGCCGGATAGAGGTCCTCGGCACGCTCTTGGCCGCCCTGGATCGCCGTCAAGTCTCCACGAAGGCCGACCAAATAATCCAGGTCGATTGCTTTACGATCAGCAAGCCCGAGCTTCGTAAGGACGCGCTCCTCGGTAACGCCAACTTTGGCCAGCGCACGCATCACCAGGTCGATCGCGGCCGGCAGGCCCTTCTCTTTGACGAATTGCTCGACGCGCTGCTTGACGCCTTCCTTGGCCGCCTGCAGCGCACGCCGGATGAGCGAATCGGGCAACGCGTTCAAGACGACGTTCCGCGCGGATTTCGATTGCCCGATTTGGAAGCGAACGTCATCTTTACGCTCATCATCGAGCTTGCCGTGAACCGTCCACCTCTTGGATTGCCGGAATTGCCGGGTCAAGGTGAACCCGGTTTCCAGGTCCACGAATGCGGACGTGAAAACCCAAGAGTCGGCCAGGTCCTGGACGGGCAAAGCTTCGACCGCGCAGTTACCCCAGCAACGGGCCGCAGCAAGAGCGAGCCCAACCGACGGCCCCTCGATACTGTTCTTGCCGGCCCCCCATCCGTAGTAAAAATCTTCCCCCGCCAACATCGCTTCGTCGGTTAGCCTGCGCTGCACTTCAGTCATCCTGCGCGGCTTTTGAACAGCGACGGCGGTCGCGTAACTGCTCCGAACCTGTTGGATGGCCTGCCCCCTGGCAATCAATCCCTCGGGATCGGAATAACCGTTCTCCGGTAGGGAAGAGCTTCGATTCATAACGTCGTTCATGGTGTTCTCCTATTGTTGTTGAATAAATTTCAGGTCTTCTGCCGCACGCTGGCACATGGCGGCAATCTGTATTAGTTCGCCCAGGATTTTCCCTTGGCTGCGATTTTGGCGTTTCTTTTTGACTTCGTCCCAGAGCTCATCGACTTCCTCAAGGATGACTGCGTATGCCTCGTGGAGAGACGCTTGCGGACCGTGGCTGGCGCGTGCGCACGCGAGCTCAATTTTTACAAGTTCAGGGAAATAGCGTCCCAAGCCCAGGGCATGGGGCAAACAAGAGTCATGCAAAAAGAGTTCTGGCCGCAATTTTGCATTCTCGGGTGTCAATGGCCCATTGCACACGGCACAGGTAACCTCGTTCATGATGTTCTCCAGGGGGAAGCTACGCATGGGATTTCACGGACTCCCGTAGTAAACCGGAACCTCGGGCAGCTCCCGCACAAGCCGCGCGTGGATGTCCATTTGGCTCGCATCAATCGCGGCCTCAATTTCGCCGGCGAACGGGGTCAGACTGATCCGCTGGTTGGCGGCATCGAGTTCGATGGCGCAGCGGACGGCGTAAGCCGTGCGCTCCCCGCACTGGCGGTAGACCGGGACGACGAAAAGGATTTCTTCGGGCAGGTCCGCGACGCCCTGGACCTGGCTTTGGATGTCGCGCCCCATCCGATCCTTGCCGGGCGAGACCTCTCCCATCGCGGCGGTTACGGTTTTGAAGTCGAGCCGGCGCCACGGATTGACCATGGCACGATCAACACCCATCTCGACTTGCAAGTAGCGGACGAAAGCACGTTGATCGAAGCCGCCCGGTTGCTCCTGGAGCTTCATGAGACGCCCGAATTGCTGAGAAAATGTCAGTTCGAACGTCACCGTATCTCGGCGATCAGCCTCATTGCACAACAGAATGACGCCATCTTGATCGTGAAAAATGGCCGGCCTTGCCACAATTACAGTATCCTCGACGAAGGCGATTAAGTCGGCCAGCGAACCGACATCGTAATTCCGCACTGGTGGCGGCAATGGGTGCGGATTCAGCGTATCGCCGAACTGGACGAGACAATGGCGCCCATCGGCATCCGTGTAGATCACTCGCGCCTTTTTCGCCTTCTGCGCGGTGTCTTGGATCAATTGGATTGCTTCGGCTGAGATCATTTTTCATTCCTCTTTTCAAAAGACTAGGATGGTTTGTCGCTTATCTGGTGAGCGCGATCGAAAATTTGTTGGGCCAGAGACATGGCATCATCGGCATTCATTCCCAGCCACGTCACAGGCTTGCCAAAGTCGAGAACGATTCGCTTGTTCTGGTAGTCGGTGGAGATAACTACCGCCAAATCTCCATCGTCATTGGCGTTCAGTCGCCCTTGCGAGTATTCACGCTTGGCGCGATGTTCGATTTGAGCCGTGAATCGCTCCATGAGCTTCTTGGTTTCCGCGTCGTTTTGCCGATCACCGTGATGAGGAAATCCCATTTTACCTGTCCTTTTCTTGGTAATCGCTCGCGACATCACACGAGCAAAGTGTGTCCTCGAAGACGGCAATCATCTTCTCAAATTCTTTGTGCAACTTTTCCGGAATCAGTTCGCGAATCCTGTCCAAGTCCGGCATGGCGTCATCCATCACGCTTTTGGAATCCAACAACATGCCGTGGTATAGTTCGCGGTTCATTTTTCGGCCTCCTCCTCATCCAAAATCGTCCGCTGCCGATGGTTCGCCGGCGACTCCTCCGAAAAAATGAGCATCCCATTTTGTCGCACCCCGAAGTCCAGCGTTTGGGATTGCCAATCGGGGATCGAAAGGGCGACCTTGTATTCACCTTTCGCTCCCTCGCAGCTCAAGGTGTTGTTCATGGTCTCCGTCACGGGCTTGATGCACAATTGCAGCGTGATTTTTCGCGGCCGATCATCGCCCGGCCGGTCCAGGGCGGCCGAGGCGATGCCCCGGTCGAGATGTTTCAGGGTTTCAGCGTTGAGGTTTAACAGAGCCATTTTTCATCCTTTCGTCTCATAAGTTGTAATGGAATTCGCTGCTCCAAGAGCCGGGATATTCGACAAAAGGCTCTATCCCCAGAGCAACAGCGGCCTCATTTATCTGCTTGGCGAAGTAGTCCATCCACTCGGGAGTATTCCTCTTTTTCACCGTGGCGGCTACGGACAGGAATTTGGACATCGCTTTATGAAGTTCCGTGAATTTGTCTTCACCCATATACTTCTCCGCAGCTCAAAAATCACTGTTGAACGCCCATCGCGGCAACCGGGCCGGGCAAACCTTGTCATGCCAACGTCCGAGCCATTGCCCCGATTTCCGGCACGCGGCCAGCTCTCGCAGGTCCTCATGGTTCTGTCGGTGCCCCAGGCCGATGGATTCCTGGTCGATCTCGTAAACAACGACTTCGTGGGGCGCCGTGCTGCCGACAACGACGAAGTAGAAATCCGGCACCTTTGCCGTCATCGTGTTCAGCCCTTCGAGATACAAGGCGGCTTGCCGATGGTAGCCAAGATTGGCGGCCTGGCGTATCCATCCATCGGGTGACGGGTCCGTGGCCGTCTTGAGATCCCAGACGACGCCGGAATCCAGCCACCGATCAGGCTTGCACTTGAGTTGAAGCCCCGTGTCGTCCATCCATCGGATTCCTTGCTCCGTGCGACCGGGGGCGTTGAGAAGCATTTCCGCCAGTGAATTCTTGGCGAATGAGGCGACTATCGCGGTGATGGAAGCGGATTGATCGCGGGAGATGACGATTTTGCCATTGGCCGTGGCCTGGAATTTCTCCCAATTCGCCTTGCCCTCTTTGGTCCGCCTGTCGCCCTCGGGCGCGACCGCGACCAGGGCATTAAACTCGTCGGGCTGAAGCAAGGCGGCGTGAACGGCCGAGCCGAAGGTCATGGCCTCGGTTGTCGGGCGCTCAATCTCCCCGGTGATGTATTGGGCGTGATAAAGCGGGATTGATCGCCGGAAGACCTCCAGCGCCGAATGGCTCACGCTTTCGCGCTCGGCGTGGTACTCCGCGTTCGTGCAATCCCACAGGCCGAGCTGGGCGACGGCCTTCGAGACGTTTTCTTTTTCGGTTGCGATCATGGCATTGTTCCCAAGAAGAAAAAAAGGCGGTGGGTTTTAATGTGCTTCCCCACCAGAAGAGCCCGCGTAACTGCCCGGACGTAGCAGGGTTGGACTTTCAAGTCTCGCCTAGACCGGATGAGTTTATGCAGCGTTCCCAACTGCCCGCCACGTGTTTTCGTCCGGCGGTCAACGACTATAGTTTCAGCCCAGCCGGGCATCCGGTCCCGGCTGGGGTTCCTGGAGCGGCCTTGGCAGGGCAGCGCCCTGTTACGAGGCCCCGTGACGGTCCTGGTGAGATTTCATCGCAATAATCTCCATTCGGTAGAAAGACCGCGTATCCATTCCCGCAAACTCCCGTCAACCCACTGCGGCCTTGCCTTGCGGCTCACCGCGTTCGCTCACTTTCGCCGTCGGCCAAGCTGCGAGGAGAACACAGACGACGCGGAGCCAGGCCGACGGGCGACCGCATGGACGTTTTCCTGGGAAGTCCCGCTTTCCTTGCCAGGTGGATTTCTTCCCGGTCGATTCGCACGTCCGGCGGGGCGTTGATGCCAAGCTGGACGTACTTCCCGTAAATGCGAACGACGACAACCTCGATGTTTTCGCCGATCAGAATTTTTTCGCCGAGTCCTCGGGACAAAGTAAGCATTTGTGATTCCTTTCTGAGCGACTTCCCTGTGTTATGCTCCGCCACTCTCCCCGCCCGTGTCTCTGTACAGGACCTCGAAGGTGTCAGGGACATACTCTGCGCAACGCTCGTAATGATCTAGGGACATCGGCTTCAAGCACGCGGGCGGATGCACGTTAATGTGCACGTGGTTTTCAATGTGCGGTCTGGTAAAAATCCTCCAGAGCGACGAAAACATTCTTCCCAACATCGTTGATCCTCCATAAGCGACAGTGTTGTGAATAGTCAGGGGGCGGGCGCAGCCACCGGCCCCCACAGCTCGCGGTGCATTTGCGACCGCGACTCAAGGCGACGTTGCTCTGCTTCGTGTTCGATTTCCGCGAAACGCTTGTCCACTTCGCTGATCGCCCAGGTCACGCCAGCGGAGAACCTGGGGTCATCGTGGCGGGTCGATCCGGCCTTCTGTGTGAGACGCATCAACAGGTCTTCAATCTGGTCTCGGTTCATGATTCCCTTTCATTTTTATGCCCTATTTAGCCTGGTTGCGGCTTGCAGTACCATCAACCGCTCTCGTGCTGTCAAATCTGCCAACAAAGCCAGCACACGGAACGCCCGGCGCCGCACCTGGTCGCGGTCATGCTTTCGACGTCGCTTCTGTTTGGGAAGCCGCGTCGAGTTCAAAGGCTCGGCGTCACCGAATGCGGCATCCAGATCGTGATTGTTTCGTAAATCGCTCATTGTTTGCCTTTTCAAGAAAACTCTGGAAGGCTGGTCCTCGTCGGCGGTGTGCAGCCGACGTATGATCCAGCCCGATGACGGATCGGCGGCACACAGCTTACCCCGTCGATCGCCAGAGTCTCGCCCTTTGGTAGTCTCATCTCATCGCCAGAAAAATGCTTAACGCTATCGACATCCACAGCATGAATGCCGCGAGGCAGCCGAGCAAATCGCCCATAGCATCGCTCAGTTCCTCACGGCGTCGGTGATTGTCATGCATCGTATGTTCTCGTGTTAAATCAGGGCATCCATGCCCCAGGTCGTGTTTTTGGGGCAGTTTTTCGTCATGCCCCAGGACGTACCCGTCGTTCTCCCTAAAGAGCCACTTCCGATTTTGGGTCATTGCAGACCACGGCTTTGATGGCCCACCTTGCGCGGCAAACACCGCTGATCGTTTCATGTTTGTTACTATACGCTGACAGGAATACTTATGTCAATAGTAATTCGCAAATTATTTTTTCCGAGGACGACCATTAACGCGAATCAATACAGCGGACAAATCAGATACGTTGATGGCATAATCGCGCCCGAATTTTTCGGCGCGCAAGCGACCGCCCTGGATCAGCCGCAAAACTCGCCGTCGAGTCACCCGCAGGATCATTGCCGCCTTACCAGTGTTGATATATTTTGGGTCCATAGTATTACTGTACGCTATGAGGCAAATCTTGGCAATACGAAAATCACAACAGCCCCTCCGAGGTCATGAGCCTCGCGGGCGGCCCCTCGGCCTGACGCAAGGGTGTCCGTCCTCACTCGGCCTCGGTCACGCACGAGGGGCGACTGACTTCCCGGATCGCGACGATCGCCCAGCCGAGCTTGAAGGCCTGCGCCGCCTCTTTCTCCGCATCGGCCACGGTAAGCCGGATGCGCCAGAGGGCGGGGGCGCCCAAGACCGGCAGGCGTTGCCCGGTCGGCCCTACGCAAGTGGGAATGCCCCAGACTTCGAACCAGGGCGGGACGGCCGGGATAGGTTTGGTTTTCATGCGTTTGCCCCTGCGAAAATATCTTGCCGTGGTTTTAACGAGCGCCAATCGCCTCAAGCGCCTTACGGGCCTTTGCATTCTGTCGATTTTCTTTTGCCGGCGGACGGGTTGCGGCCGACGATCGGGGTGGGCGTTTCTCGGCGAAGGGAAAGCCACTCGAGGATTTTGCGATCGTAGGCGGTGCGGACTTCTTTGGAAGCCGGCTTGCCGGCGGGCCAAGAGCCAAGGTAAATCTGGCGGCCGCCGAGCGTAACATAAGCGAGGGCTTGGGCTTTGTGGCGGCAGAGCTTGGGTATTCGCGGCATTTCTGTAGTCTACAGGAAAACCGGGCGGGGACAAGAAAAAACCGGCAAGCGTTTTGACGCTTGCCGGCTGCTGCGAAATGCAATCGGGGCGAGAGGATTCGAACCTCCGACCTCACGGTCCCGAAGCGTGGGAGAGTGATCGCGAGTGTTCGATATTCGGCTTTATTTCCGCTGCAATCTGAGTTTATGGGGAAATGCGAAGACTTGCAAGGGCAGGCGAAAACCCGCGACAAATTACGGTATTCGTCGCGGGCTTTCTGTAGGTTCTGTAGTTTGCGCCGGGCTGGTTGGCGTCAGGCCTTTAGTGCAATCTTAACTGCCTTCTCGACAGCGGCGGCCCGATCGGATTCCCAGCGCTCACACAGAGTGTCGAGCTGATTCATGACTGGAAGGCCGATTCGAATGGATAGGAGCCGTAAGCCATCATCCGGCGCGGTCCGGGTCGTCGTCCGTTCCTCTTGCTCTTCCGCCCGCATCAATTCCACCTGTGCGGCCGGGGGCAGGGCTGCGAAAACCTCGGCGGACATGTCGGCGCTTATCCCCGAGACGTCCATCTCATAATCCTGATCGCCCCGTTTGGCCCGGCGCATCCCCGATTCAATCGGAGATAGCTCGGCACGAACCACACCGACAAAATGGTCCGAGACGGCGCATCGCCGGGCAATTTCGCAATTCGACCAAGAGGACCATTCTTCATCTTTCAGGAGCGCCTCGACGGCCCGGCGCTTGTCGGCATTCGACCGGCGCAAGCCGTGGCTGGCATTCGCGCCTACTGCGAACAAGACCGCGTCTCGAAGCGTTCCCTTGTGGATGTAGGCAAGGATGTGTTTTTCCTTCGCCTGGTAGTGGGCTTTGTAGCGGTGAAAGCCGTCGGCAAGCCATATCGTTTTGCCGTCCTGGAAAACAGTCACTGGCGGCAAGGCGCCACCCGTGCGCAGCGCCTCCGCGTAATCATTAATTACGCCCTCATCAATTTTAGCTCGCAGTTGCGTGCCTCCGTCGAGCCGGATGCGACCCAGCGGAAGCGTCGAGATCGGAACTTCGTTGTTCATGTTTTGCCTCTTGCAACAAGATCAATTTGGGCGCTTTGAGCAGGCGCCCGTTCCTGCCTCGCTTCGCAAGCCGGCCAGCACGATCAATAGGGGATCGCCGGGAATCTTCGGAGTGAAATAATTGCTCACCCCGCTCGAAGCGTTCGGCCATGATGTTGATTTTTCGCGCAGTCCCAGGCTCGGCAATCCGGGCCTGCGAAGGCGGCGGCGGATCGCGATATTCCTCGGGAAAGCACTGTAAAAGGAATGCCGCCCACGTTTCGCAATCCAAGCCGTGGTCGTTTTGCTCGAGCTGTTCAGCCCATAGCGCGGGATTGTTCACATTGGACCAATGGAAAGAGAAAAGGAATCCGGGCAATCTCGTAAGATTGTTTCGAAGGGGAGATGAGAGGAGAGGCGTTCCGCGTGGGAATAATAGCAGGGGCGGGGCCGAAGCCCCGGCATCCCTGCCTCTCCCAGCGGACCGCTTAAATGATTATACGCGGAAAGTGTGTGATTTCTATACGCATTCAGTCGATTGTGTGAAATCGCCAAAAGGGGACGGGCGGCGGCAATAGGCCGGCGGCGTAATGTTCCGCACCCAGCGCATCACGGAGCTGTAATAACGCGGCACGCCTGCATGATACGAGGCTGTGGGAACATTGTGCATCACCGACCAGCTCGTAAACGTGCCAGGCGGATTGGGTCTCAATCAAGGTCGCGTCAAACCATTCGGAGCGCCCGAGAGTGATGGGCCGGGCATTGTCCAGGTAGAGCCGATAGGCTCGGTTTGCGTCCATGCTCACCTTGATCGATTCCGCTGGCGGCCAGCGTTCGCAGTCTGCAATCCGTGGAGCGTCTTGAAGCCATTCGAAACGATCGCGGATCGTTTCCAGGCAGAAATCTTCCCGAGGGTCCAGGATTTCGAGCGCCTCGGCTTCGGCACGGATGGCCGCGTGCAACTCCGGTGAAAGATGAGCCGGCAGTGGTATCGACGGGTGTGAAATCAAGAAAAAGGCCAACCAGCGAAGCATTGGAAAGTCCTCCATGCGAGACGTGGATTTGGGGCGATCAAACCCGGCAGGGTGTGCTTTCCCCTGCCGGGCCACCTCACCCTGTTGCCCCGTCGTCGGCGTCGGGACAACGTTCCGCGAATCGGCCCCTTACTGGATGCCGGTCGCGTACGGGCGAGAGTGTAGACGGTGCGCCTGCCAGTTTGCCGCGTATTTCGAGCACAACTCGGCAGAGCGCACGATTAACAGGTTTTCCGCGTTGACCATCTCGGCCGCCATCGTCCAGTTGTAAGAACCGGTGATGACCGTTTGGCCGTCCAGGATCATGACTTTGTTGTGTGCGATCGGGTGAGCGGAATCGATCCAAACGGCAAGGCCTTGTGAATGCACATAATCATCCACCCCGAGGTTGTCTTTGAGGTTGCTCTTGTCCAGAATGAGCTCGACATGAACGCCGCGGTTCTTGGCCTCGACGAGAGAATTGGCGATCGGCCGCGACGTGAAGCCGTAGCCCTGGACGAAAATCCCCTTTTGTGCGCGGGAAATCTCGCGGGCGACGGCCTCAAGGCAGCCTCCGCGCGGGGAGAAATAGACCTCGCAGGATGACGGCGTGATTACGCGCTGGGCGACCGGGGCCGGCTGGGCAAGGCCGACCTTCTCCAGAAATTGACGAATCATGCGGCGGTCCTCCATGCCGACGACAAACGATCACGGCAGAGGTTTCGGAGTCTCCGACGGGATAGGTGTGGGTATCGAGCGCAGGCGATTCAACGCGTCCTGCATTGCCTGCTTTACCAAGTCCTCCGCCACTTGGCGGAGCTGGTCGAGGAGAGGGTGAGCTGATGGAGTGGACGGAGAAACCGGCGACGGAATCACGCCGTTCAGCGGCACCGTAGGCGGGGCCTTCGGCATGCCCAGCCCCTTATGGCCGGCGAAATAACTGATGACGGCCAGGATGAGGCCGGAAATCAATTGCGCGAGCAAATTCGGGTCCATTACGATTGCCTCCGATTGAGCGCGAGGAAACTGATTCCGGCGAGTCCGGCGAGCCAAGCCATTGGCGGAACACTGCCGAAATTCACTCCAGGGACGAGCGGCGTGGGCTTCGATAAGTTGGGATCCGCATCGGGCTTGTAATCGGGCCGGGCCTTACGGATCGCCCCGGCGAGCTGCTCGGGGCCGCCGTAGGCGTCTTGCCGTGACAAGACCTTTCCATCCGGAGATTGGAGATAGATCGTCGGGTGGCCATCGGTCCGAAAACCACACTTAAGCGCCCAGTGGCCGGGCGGATAATCCTGGATCACTAATTGCTCACGGATGCCAGCAAGCGCCGGGGCGGCCGCCAGGTCCGCAAGGACCGGCTTCCGTTCCGCTTCGGACCCGATCACGGTCAATCGGAGCTTACGGGAGTCGTCTGGGATGCCCTCGCCGCGCAGGATCGCCCGCGCCGTCTCTTCGGAGATCGGCCGGCCATTTAGCCGCCAGCCCCGATCATCGAGGTCAAACTTGTCACGCTGCAGCCCCGGCTCTTTTTCTAAGTCGATTTTCTGCTCAAATTTCCGGGGCGTCGCCTTCTCCCGCCAGGGCGGACATTCGGACGGACCCCAAGTTTTCGCGGCTGCGTCATAGGTCCGGTAAACATCGATCGATTTCCGGTAAGCGGCGATCTGGACGTTGCCGCGGAACAAGCAATAGCAATCGCGATCGTCATCGTGCTGCAGCCAGCGCAGCTCGGCGGGGATGGATGCGGCGGGGCCGACCGGCCCACAAGAACCACCGCCCCAGCCGCCACAAGCCAGGGCGACGGTCAAAAGAATCGCGTTCATGTCAGGGTGCTCCGGGGCGAAGGTGAAGGCGGATCAGTTCCAGGGCGGGGGCGGGGGGCCAGGGGCAAGAAAGATCACGCACCAACCGCCGCCGCCGGCGTTATAGGTCTTGTCAAAATCCGCCGGTGACATCCATTTCAGCTCTTCCTCGCCGACATAGTTGTTGTCCAGCACGCAGGCCCATTTGTCTTCGAGCGCCACACAGTTGACCATGTGGTTTGCGTTGTAGGTCACGGCCGGCATTCGTCCGACGGCCAGCGCCGACTTGATCGGTGCCAGGTCCTTGCCCTTGAATTGAAGATAGGGCGGAATCGGGATTTTTTTGGCGTCCGCGTAAGCCTTGATGAGCTTATCGACCTTCTCCGGGTAGCCGCCGCCCGGATAGTTCGCGGCGCACCAATCACGCCAGCCACGCCATTCCTCGAGGTTCGCCCAGCGCATCGACATTTCGCAGCTGGAAAAGACGCACATTCCCGCGCCGTCTTTTTTGCTCCCGATGTTTTTGATCCGTTCGCCCACCGGCAGATCAATCGCAACCTCGACGGTCCCGTCCGGCGATTTTGCGCCGCCCTTCTTTTCGCCGGCGATGCCCGCGCTCACGAAAATCAAAAGCCCGATGGTCAACGCCAACAATATCAATCGCTTCATGGTCGCCTCTTTTCTGGGGAGAAAACCGGCCGGGGCGTCTCACTTCCCCGGCCGGCGTCACCATGACCAGCCCGACGCGGATTTCCCCAAATACCGCCGGGCCCTGTCGTCACTTAACAATCTCTAGCTCTGGCATCCGACCGGTGCCATCGCAATTCGGTCAGGGCTTCGGCTTGGGTTTCGGTTTTGGCTCGGGTTTCGGCTCCGGCTTGGGCTCCGGCTGGGGAGCCGGCGTCGGCTGGGGAGCAACGACCGGGGAGCAACCCGAGGCGAGCGCCAGGCAAATGGCCAAGGATATTACAAGACGCATCATGTCGTGTTTCTCCGACGTGCGACCGAAACCACGAAACCAAGTATCAAACCGACCGCCAGGCCGACGGTTGCCATTGTCCCATCATGCGGCAGTTTTTCGAGTGCCGCTGAGTGCCGATCTAGGCTGGCCGCTTGCCGCTCCATTGCCGTGCTGAGGCGGTCCAGGTCTGGCATCACCTTTTCGATTTCCATGCCCGCATTATGCCATGTCCGGGCAGGCTAAGGCAAAGCGTGCGTCACTGGTCGCAGCGGCGCGGGCGGGGTCACGGCGTTCTTGCCGTAAAAATTATGAACCTCAAAGCCACCCCCGGCGCCACGCGCCTCGCATGGTGACGCTGACATACGGGTTGCATTCAAGCGGGATTCCGGCCAGTCTCGCATCACAACCTTGGCCGAACAGTTTGGCTTCTTCTTCGTTCATGCGATTTCGTCTCCATCAATGGCGATGCCCAAGCTGCGGGCAAACGCCCGTCGTCGCCCCAAAAACTCGGCCGCGATTCCTACCAATAACTTGTTCCGATCTGCCGCCGACAATGCTTGAATTTCCGCGCTCAGTACCGCCACGGTTTTGCCCTTCCGTGGCGGCTTGGCAACGTGAGCCGTGACTAGATTCGCGACGGTCGTCTGCTCGCCCGCGTCGAGTGCCCGCTGGAACCGAATGCGCACGTTGCCGCCGGCGAGGGCTATCGCCGTGATTCCGGTGCCGTCGATAGGCAGCCCGGTCGCAACGATCTCGTCAAAGAGCTTCGTGCCGGTCAGGGACGCTTTCGCGAATTCGTAAACGGTGGACATTTTACTTCCCCAAGTAGGCGCAACTGAACACCGGGCTATAGCGGTCTTGCTTCTCAACGTTCAATGGACCGCCGGAATTTTGGAATACTTGGCATTCAACGAAATCACCGGCGACCAGATTCAGCACGCACGACACGCTTTGAGCTTCTTGGTTATTCACGTCCGCATTGACCAACTCGCTTGCCACAAACGTGACCGTACCGCCACTATCGACCACGATGTATGTCGATCTTTGGCCGGAGGGTGACGCGTCTGCTTGCCAAAGCACCGAGGCGTGAAATACCCACATGCCGTCGAACCCGGTTGGCACCGTGATCTTGGTCCCACTGGCGGCGTGCAAGTTACCAGCATCGAAGAGTTGCGTCCCGGACTCAGCATCGAAGTCGATAGCGGTCGTCGAACTATCCGCTATCGACTTAT
>Ga0334722_10002301_pt1 | contig 21837 bp, 22 predicted proteins | sample C3_bottom_MG_FD_207210 | JGI IMG/M metagenome (GOLD analysis project Ga0334722, IMG submission 207210) | Sediment microbial communities from Yellowstone Lake, YNP, Wyoming, USA - C3_bottom | ecosystem: Environmental > Aquatic > Freshwater > Lake > Sediment | place: USA: Wyoming | collected... | reverse complement strand
ATGCTCCCCTGGGGAATTTCGGCCAAAACCTTCGCCTTGACTTCGGCGGTAAGTTCGCTGGTCATATCGGTGTCGATATAGCCCGGCGCTACGCCATTCACGGTGATGGAACGCGATGCCAGCTCCCGGGCCACCGAACGGGTTAAACCAACCAAACCGGCCTTAGCCGCCGCATAATTTACCTGCCCGGCATTACCAGTAAAACCAACCACCGAACCAATATTAACAATCCGTCCCCAGCGTTTTTTCATCATCACCCGGGAAACCGCCTTGATGCAGGTAAAGGCGCCTTTGAGATTGGTGTCCAGCACCTGGTCCCAAGCCTCCTCCTTCATCTTCATCAGTAAACCGTCCCGGGTAATTCCGGCGTTATTGATGAGAATATCAATTCCGCCGCACTGCTCAATTATAGCCTCAAGGGCGGTCTGCACCTGGGCCGAGTCGGCCACATCGAAGCGGCTGAGCAACGCCTTCCCGCCAGTAGCCTCAATCAAGGCCACCGTCTCTTGCGCCGCCACAGGATTACTGACATAATTCACCGCCACCTGGGCGCCCATACTTGCCAAACGCAGACAGATGGCCCGGCCAATCCCGCGACTGCCGCCGGTAACCACCGCCACCTTACCAGTTAAAGATGCTTCCATCACTTACCTGCCCTGGTGCCACGCCGTTCTTTCAGGCGGGCGATGAGCAGCGGCAGCACCTCGAAGACATTGCCGACTATTCCGTAAGTGGATACCCCGAAGATCGGGGCATTTTCGTCGCGGTTGATGGCAATGATCGTGTCAGAAGACTGCATACCAACCAGGTGCTGAATTGCCCCGGAGATGCCACAGGCGAAATAGATTTTGGGGCAAACCGTCTTGCCGGTTTGCCCGACCTGATGCGGGTATCCCACCCAACCACTATCAACTGCTCCTCGGGAGGCAGCCACCGCCCCACCTAAGAGTTCGGCTAATTCACGAACGAGAGCAAAACCTTTTTCGTTTTCCAGTCCGCGTCCCCCAGAAACCAGGATATCGGCCTCAGTAATATTGACCTGGTCACCCTTTTCCCGGATACTTTCCACCACCGCAACTCGCGACTGCAAGAGGACGGGATCGGGACTAACCTCGATAATCTTCCCCTGCCGAGCGCCGTCAAAGGCCAGAGGCTTCATGACCAAGGGCCGGACAGTGGCCATCTGTGGTCTGGTGTGCGGGCACTCAATGGTGGCCATAATGTTGCCACCAAAGGCTGGCCGAGTCTGCAGCAGCACCCCGTCCGAGGGACGAATGGCCAGATCAGTGCAATCGGCGGTAAGACCGGTGGCCAACATGGTGGCCACCCGCGGAATAAAGGAACGGCCGATGGCCGTAGCGCCAGCCAGAATTATCTCCGGTTTATGGGCGCGAGCCAAATCAGCAAGGACATTTCCGTAAGCGTCATCAGTGAAACTGGCCAGGGCCGGATGATCAACCTGATAAACCTGATCAGCCCCAAAGCCGATCAGCTCCCGAGCCTGTTCGCCCAAACCAGAGCCCAGCAGCACCGCCGATAGCGGTACCGCCCGTTGATCCGCCAGTTGCCGCCCGATCCCCAACAATTCCATGGCAACCGGGGCAATGCGACCGTCGCGAAACTCGGCGAAAACCCAAACCCCGGACCAGCTGTCAAGGTCGGAGATGACCACCTTCTCGGCCCGCTCAATGGACAGCGCACCAACCTCGCAAGCATCCACGCAACTGCCGCAGAGGGTGCATTTATCCCCCACCACCGCAATGCCATCTTCAACCTTGATAGCCCCGAAGGTGCAAGTACTCTCGCACACCCCGCAACCGATACACCCGTCAACATCAATCTTAAGCATGGCTATGGCCCATTTCCCGACACCAGCAGAACCGCCGGATTAATTAAAGATCTACTATCTACTGCAGGGAATCCAGCTTCGCGAGGAGCTGATCAACTTGCTCGGCAGCCGTCCCGGTGAGCATGCATCTTTCCGCCTTGAATTCCGGAGAAAATACCCGCACAACTTGCGTGGTCGAGCCGCGCAAACCAAGACAGGCAGGATCGGCCTGAAGGTCAGCGGCTGTGAGCACTGTGGCCTTGAGAGACTTCGCTTTCATTTTTCCCTTTAGGGAGGGAACCCGTGGCTCATTGACTTCTTTAACCACGGTCAAGAGTCCAGGAAGGCGCATCTCAACCAGATCGTAACCGTCATCCATCAACCGTTCCAGGCGAATCTTGCCGTCGGTGCAACTATGAATCTTCCGAGCGTAGGCTACATAGGGAATATCCAAGCGCTGGGCAAGTCCAGGCCCAACCTGGGCGGTATCACCGTCAATGGCCTGCTTACCACAAACGATCAGGTCGAAGTCACCCAGCTTACGCACCGCCATGGCCAGGGTATAAGAAGTTGCCCAGGTATCAGCACCAGCAAAGGCCCGATCAGATACCAGCACCGCATCATCTGCCCCGCAAGCCACGGCTTCGCGCAAGGTCTCTTCGGCCTGGGGTGGCCCCATGGTCAAGGCGGTGACCGTGCCACCGTATTGTTCCTTCAACTGCACGGCGGCTTCCAAGGCATGCCGATCGTAGGGGTTCATGATACTCTGCACCCCCTCCCTGGCCATGGTGTTGGTCTTGGGATCAAGCCTCACATCCTTGGCGTCCGGCACTTGTTTTACACAGACAATAATCTTCATCAGCTTCTCGAATATTCCTTGTTAAGGGCCTGGCCGATAACGTTGCGCTGAATCTGGTTGGTACCCTCGTAAATCTGGAGAATCTTGGCGTCACGCATCATTTTTTCCACCGGGTATTCCCGCATATAGCCGTAACCCGCCAAGATCTGCACCGCATCGGTGGTTACCTTCATGGCCATGTCGGTGGCCATAACTTTGCACATGGAGGAATATTTGGACATATCCTTGGGGTCGGAATCAATATAGCGAGAAGTGGCGTAGACCAAGGCCCGGGAAGCCTCCAACTGGATAGCCATATCGGCCAGGATGTGTTGGACAGCCTGGAAAGAAATAACTGGGCGACCAAACTGCACCCGCTGTTTGGCGTAATTAACCGCCTCATCCAGGGCTCCCTGCCCCAAACCGATACCCAGGGAGGCAATGCCGGGACGCGAGAGGTCCAAAGTGCGCATGACGGTGAAAAAGCCCGTGCCCTGACGGCCAATCATGCGGTCTTTGGGAATACGGCAATCCTTGAAGATCAGCTCCCGAGTGGACGAGGCGCGGATACCAAGTTTCTTTTCTTTCACTCCGTAGGAAAAACCGGGATCAGTATCCTCAACCACAAACATGCTGGCACCGCGGGGACCCTTGCTGCGGTCGGTAATGGCAATTATCGAATAAATTTTGGCATCGCCAGCGTTGGTAATCCACTGTTTGGTGCCGTTCAATACCCACTCGTCACCATCCAGCACAGCGGTGGTCTGGATACCTGAGGCATCGCTGCCAGCATTGGCCTCGGTAAGACCGAAGGCGGCCCATTTTTCGCCCCGGGCGATAACCGGCATATACCTCTCTTTCAACTCATCGCTGCCAGAAATCAGAATTGGATAAGCGCCCAGAGCACTGGCCGCGAAGCTGGTGGCAATGCCCACACAACCCCGGGAAAACTGCTCCAAGGCGAGAACCATATCGAAGCTCCCGCCCCCGAAACCACCGTACTGCTCTGGGATGTACAGACCGAAGAGGTCTGCCTTGGCAATTGTTTTGAGGATTTCAGTGGGAAATTCTTCCTTTTCGTCAAGCTCGGCGCGTTGAGGGATGATCTTCTCATCGGTGATCTGTCGGGCAACATCGACGATCATCTGCTGCTCTTCGGTCAGGAAATAATTCACGACGTTCTCCTCTTAACTATTATTGAGAAAACCATATTGAGTGCAGTAACTACAGAAGCAACAGAAAACAAGGCTAAGTGACTCACCAGCGCAGGATTTGTGAACCCCAGGTAAATCCCCCGCCGAAGGCACACAACAGAAGCAGGTCACCTTCCCGCAATCGCCCTTCCCGATTGGCCTCATCCAAGGCTATCGGGATCGTTGCCGCCGATGTATTACCATATTTGTGAATATTTATATAGATTTTTTCCTGGTCAATTCCGATGCGTTCACCGAGGCTTTTAAGGATCCTGATATTGGCCTGATGGGGGATAACCAGAGAGATGTCGTGGCCGGTAAATCCAGATAATTTTAAGGCCTGAGAGATAGAGTCTTCCATGGCCCTTACAGCATTCTTAAAAACCTCGCGACCCACCATCTTTATATACGAGCCTTCGGCAACCAAGGGTTTGCCCAATCGCCTGGGATCAAAGGCTCCAGCCTCCTCAAGGGTCATGTCAATATAAGGGTTGAGACTTGGCGCCGCTGACATGCTCAGGAGATCCCAAAGGCGGCCATCGGAAAACAACTTGCTGGCAAGAATTCCCCGACCGCTGGCATCGGCCCCGACCACAGCCGCCCCGGCACCATCGCCAAAAAGCACGCAGGTATTGCGATCCTGCCAGTTGGTGCGGGATGAGAGAGTTTCGGCGCCAATCACCAGGATTTTCAAATCGGGATTAGCGCGTATCTGCTTATCGGCAAGTTCCAGACCATAGACGAAACCGGAGCAGGCCGCCGAAACGTCAAAGGCGAAGGCGTTGACCGCGCCAATCTCTTTCTGCACCAAACAGGCGCAAGAGGGCATGGTCATCTCGGAGGTGATGGTGCCAACCACGATCATGCCGATCTCTTCGGGAGAAACCCCGGCCATGGTCATGGCACGCTGGGCAGCAGTGGCGGCAAGCTTGGAGGTAGATTCACCGGGACCGGCAATGTGCCGACACTTGATCCCGGTTCGACTGGTGATCCACTCGTCGCTGGTATCGACAAGCTTTTCCAGATCACTGTTAGTCAAACGGTTTATGGGTAGACAGGAACCGGTACCAAGTATCGCGCCCCTGCTCATCAGGCTACCCCGGACATTGTCCGTTCTGGTCCGTCGGCTTCATCGGCAAGGATCATCTCGTCACGAGCCAACAACTCCAAAATCCGATCATTAACCTTATTCTGCACCAGTGAACCGGCCACAAAAATGGCATTCTTGATCGCCTTGGCATTGGAACGACCATGACAAACTATCGCGGTTCCCTTAAGCCCCAGAAGCGGGGCGCCACCGTACTCAGCGTAGTCGATCCGTTTCTTAAAGTTGGTAAAAGCGCCCCGGGCGAGGAAGTAACCGACCTTGGCCAGCGGGCTCTTATTGATCTCGATGCGCAGCAGGCCAGTAAGGGCTTCAGCCAGCCCCTCACTAATTTTCAGACAGACATTGCCGACGAAGCCATCACAGACGACAACATCGACATCACCCCGAAATATTTCACCGCCCTCGGTATTACCAACGTAGTTTAGAGAGCTAAGACGAAACAGGTCGTCGGTCTTTTTGACTAGACTATTACCCTTGCCCTGCTCCTCCCCAATACTGAGGACGCCAACGCGAGGGTGCTCAACATCCAGGATAACCTTAGAAAAGGCCGCAGCCATGATCCCAAACTGAAAGAGGTGCCGGGGCCGACAATCGACGTTGGCCCCAACATCCATCATCACCACCGGTTTCTTTAAGGTCGGAAAAACACTGGCAATACCAGGACGGGAAACACCAGGCAACCGGCCGAGCGAACGCATGGCAGCAGCCATGGTAGCCCCGGAGTTACCGGCGCTAACCACGGCGTCAACCTCGCCACGGCTCAGGCTTTCGAAGGCCACAACAATGGAGGAATCCCGCTTACGACGTATGGCATCAATCGGAGATTCAGCCATTCCCACCACTTCCGTGGTATGAACGATCCGCAATCTGCCATTGCCATATTCCGCGCGGGATTTGACCAGAGGGGTCAGGATATTTTTATCGCCGAAAAGAACAACATCCAGGGCGGATTCAGTCACGGCCTGTAGGGCGCCGGCAACCATCTCTTCCGGACCCCGGTCAGTTCCCATGGCATCAAGGGCGATCCGCACCTATTCAGCCTATTCCAGCCCTTCCTCTTGCAACTTGACCACACTCCGGCCCTTGTAGGTACCACAACCGGAACAAAGCCGGTGTGGCAACTTCGGCTCACCACATGATGAACAGGTGGAGATGGTCGGCCCGACCAGAGCGTCATGGGCGCGGCGCCTTCTGGTGCGTGCGTGGGAATGTCTTCTTTTTGGTAAAGCCATTTTGTCCTCCATTGCCGGAGCCCATGTATTAAAGGGTCCGGTCAGTTTTAACAAAGGTAGAACGGAAATTCCGCCCGACTAGCTATTTACTGTTTTTTAAGTAACTGGTTAAGGGAAGCAAACGGAGAAGATTCCAATGCATCCGCGCAACCACATTTTCTCAAATTGCGATCAGCCCCACAATGCTCGCAGATTCCGCAGCAATCATCACGGCAGAGGCTTTTAAGTGGTACTGCTAAAATCATCTGCTGACAAAGGAGATCACCAAGATCGACAAACTGGCCGTCACAATAGACCACTTCGATTTGCCCAGGATCATATTCGTACTCTGTATCCTGCTGTTCAGACAGGACTGATTCCGGGCCCGCAACCTCCAGCACCAGCTGAAAATTAATTTCCTGAAGGCGCACAAACTCTTCAAGGCATCTATCACAAAGGAAAACCAGAGCAACCTTAATGGAACCGTTAACCAGAACCCGCTCACCGCTACGCTTAAGCAGTAAAAATGCTTCCGGGTTGCCGCGTCTAGTCACCTCAAGCTCCGGAAACCAGGCGGCGTCATTAACGCTGAAACGTAATCCCTCTTCGGGGATCTCGTTTAAATGTATCTTTAACACACACCGGACCAAGTATGCGGTTCAAACCGAATATAAAGCGCGAAATTATACGTTAATATCCCTTCTTGTCAAGCGATTTCCCGGGCGAACCAAGGACGAGACAGAGAGAAACCTGACGCATCAAGACGATGAGAGACAACCAGGAGATTACCTTTTGCGAAAAACGAGACGTCCCCAAGCCCCCAAGGCCGAAACGGCGGCCACATCCATAATCCAGCGACGGTAGTCAACAGCCAGTTCAGGGGGAGCTGCGTAACGACTAAGCGCCAGCCCCAAGGGAAAAGCGAGAACAAGATAAAAAAGCCCTACAAAAGCTGGCAAATAAAGAAAAAACAGTAAAAAAGCCGTATGCAAATGGCCGGATCGACTCACTGACCGATCCCAAAACCGATCAGCAAGACCGAGCATAAAATGCAGCAATAATCCCAAGAGCAAAGCCGATGGCAGGGCCGCCGGCACCAACCAAAAGGGCACATGATTTATGACCACAAAGACAACACTAACACCCGCGATAATTGCCAGGTAAAGCAAAATCATTCCGCCCAGCCCCTCACCAAAGCCAAGGGGCACGACATCCTCGCGCAAGACACTAAGCCCGGTTAGCCGCCACTGACGATCTTCTTTCAAGGCACGTTTGTGCATACTAGGCCAAGCCCCTCACTTCTTTTCTGTCACACCAGCCTGACAAAAAACATTATATTAACTAAAGCAGAGATGAAAGTCGGTCATAGGCGCGTCCTTGCCTGAGGCTAAGGACATGAATAATACGCTTCAGCAACTTAAAGCCTAGGGCCGGATGTTCAGCAAGCAATTTTTCCATACTGTCACAGGAGAGCAAAAGCATCTCCGTTTTTTGGATAGCAACCACGGTTGCAGTCCGTAATCCCCGATCAACAGCAGAGATCTCCCCAACCATGGCGCCACGATCAAGGATGGCCACCAGAGTGAACCGCCCAGGGAAATTCGTCTCTTTTTTGACCGCCAACTTCCCGTCCAAGACAAAGCCCATGAAATCGCCGGGCTCACCATCCTTCATCAGAACCTCGCCAGCCGCCCAAACTCGATGATCAAGATAGGAACAAAAAAACGCAATATCGTCAGGAGCCAAAAATTTCAACGCCCCATTCAGGGCTACCTCACCCATTTCACAGACCTTGCCAGTGCTTTTTGACATTTTGCGAGGGTTCAGTTTTTCGCCTCTTCCTTTTTATCGATTTTTTCTTGTAGCCTTTTTATCAATCCTGGATACTTCTCCTGATTGATTATACGGGCAAACTCGGTCCGATAATTTCGGATCAGACTCACTCCCTCAATCATCACATCATAGACAAACCAGTCATCTTTTTTGGCCATCAGTTTGTAGTTTATGGGGATCTCCTGATTGTCCTTGATCACCTTGGTATAAACCATAACTTTGGCGCGCTGATCACCATCGTATACTTCCTTATCGAATTTGATCACTTCATTTGAATAAGCTTCAACGCGACCTATATAGGTGTTCTTCAAGAGTTCCGAGAAAAGCCGCTCAAAGTTCTTTCGCTGTTCTGGGCTCAACTCTCGCCAATTACCAGCCAAAGTCTGCTTTGAAATCTCTTCGAAATCAAAGCGCTGACTGACATAGGCCATAATCTTCTCACGCCTGACAATCTTTTTATCCGGCTGCCCCAACTCCTTACTCTGCATAACCCCGACAATACCAGTAACCGTGGATTTGATTTGCTCCAGAGGCCCCACTGAGGCAGCTGCAGGTGCGCCCAAGCTACCCAGAGCCATAAACACAATTAAGGTAAGCAACAACACCGCGCCAATATTTTTATTGATCATGACCTTTGTCCCGTACAGTGGTGTCCGGTTTTTTCCCCGGCTCATCGTTTATCTTATTGTTGCGCAACTGAATGTAACTATCACGCATGGCACTGTAAGGATCAAACGTGGCATCCTTAAATGCCTCATAGTCACCGAGCTTTAAAGAAGTCCGGTTGACTGTCTCTTCGCTTCTAATCCCCAACGCTGCCTCGTTTTCATTGCTCATGTAAAGATAGCTGACCGGATCCAGAAAATAATCACCAACCAGACCCACGCCATCTCTCAAGTTGGATGGTCCCAGAACCGGGAGACAGAGATAAACTCCGTCCCCAACTCCGTATTTACCTAAGGTCTGGCCTAGATCTTCATCACTGGGAGCGAGATTAAACCAACTGCGGGCTGGATCCCAAAGGCCGACAACCCCAACCGTGGTATTGACAACAAAACGAGCAAGCTCCTCCCCACCTTTATCAAACTTGGCCTGTAAGAGACTGTTGACCAGCCGCACCGGGCTCTTGAGATTAAAAAAGAAATTTCCGACACTAACTCGCGCTGGTTTGGGAACCACCACCCTATACCCCGTGGCCACAGGCTTCAGCAACCAGAAATACAACTTGTCGTTGAAGGAGAAAAAGAACCGGTTCACCGGCTCCAGAGGGTCGGCAACATATGCCGTCAGCAGCTCGGGGCTTTCGCCCTCTTCGCCAGCAAACAGTGACGAATCGGAGGCGGAAGGGGCCTCAGTCGAAATCTCTTCACCACGAACATCGCCAGCTTTGATAAGCAGGAGAAAAACGGCGACCAGCACCCCAGAGCGAATCAGTAAATTGGTCCGCCCGTTACATCGTTGATCAAGATCATTGCCAACCATCAAACTTTACCAAAGATATATTTGCTGACCATCTCCTCCAGGTCGATGGCCGATTCCGTCTCGGTGATCCTTCCCCCATCATTAAGCAGCACCTCTGAACCTCCCTGGCTAATTCGAATATACTTATCACCAATAATCCCCTGGGTTCGTACGGAGGCAATAGCGTCCTCGTTCACCTGCAACTCGCGATTTATCTGCATCTCCACATGGGCCCGCTCATTTTTACCTAGAGAAATGGCCGAAACTCGTCCGACATTAACCCCGGCAACCTCAATAACGGCACCAATCTTCAGCCCCGAGATACTCTCAAAATCAGCCGAAAGCGTGTAGGTACGGTCACCGGCGAAGACCGAAAACTCACCCAGTCGCAAGGATAGGTAGACGAAGCAGAGAAAGCCCGCGATTATAAACAAACCGACAACCAGTTCAGCACTAATTTTTTTCATATCTGCACCCAATATTTTCCCAGACGTAACAATCAACGCCGATTATTCTAGCTCTCTGCTTAGGTAGAGGTGACCCATGGTGGTTTTGACGAAGGCTTGAATCTCGGGAATACTAGACAGTTGAATATCCTCCGGGTTATCAAAAGTAACCAGTTTACCGTGATTAAGAACAACTATCTGATCGGCAAGATTAAAGACCTTGGGGATATCATGACTGACGATAATTGCTGTGTAAGCAAATTTCTCCTGAGTCTCGTGGAATAACCGGTAGATCTCCATGGTCTTTTCCGGGTCCAGTCCGGTGGTCGGCTCATCAAAGAGCATTATATCCGGCTGCAATTGCAGAGCCCGAGCCAACCCCACCCGTTTTTTCATGCCGCCACTCAACTGGGCGGGAAACTTCTCTTCATGGCCGATCAGCCCCAATTGAATCAAGGTGGCCATAACCTTCTGGCGAATTTCCTCTCGCCCCAATTCGGTTCTCTCGCGAAGAGGCAGGGCGATATTATCGAAAACCGATAGTGAATCGAGCAGGGCCGCGCCTTGAAAAAGAACCCCGAAGTTAGATCTAACCTCGTTTAATTCTTTGCGGTTCATGGTGGTAATGTCGCGGCCATGCACCAGGATGGCGCCAGAGTCTGGCTTGATCAAGCCCAAGATCAACTTCAGGGTGACACTCTTGCCCTGGCCGCTACCGCCAGCAATTACCGTGGTCCGTCCCGGATAGATGTCCAAACTGACCCGGTCAAGAATTCGCTGGGTGCCAAAAGACTTGACCACATCTTGCAACTGTATGATTGGGGCTTCGTTCATAAAAGTATGGCGGTTAAAATGTAGTCCCACAAGAGGATCGAGATGGAGGCAATGACCACCGCTTGAGTGGTCACACGGCTAACCGCCTCGGCACCGTAGCCGGCCCCGCGAATCTGATGCACGAAATAACCGCGACCAGTACAGATCCAAACAATCAGCAGACCAAAAACCACAGACTTGATGAGTCCCATGGTGATATCTTTATTAACTACACTGAGTTCCATGCCGGTGAAGTAGGCCCCGGGATTCACCCCCAGCATTTTGACCCCCGCCAGATAGCCGCCGAAAATTCCGACCACGTTAAAGATCATAGTCAACAAAGGCAGAGAGATAACAGTAGCCAAGACCTTTGGCATAACCAGATAGCCCAGTGGGTCAATGGCCATGCACTCCAGGGCATCAATCTGCTCACTGTTGCGCATGATCCCTACCTCGGCGCACATGGCTGAACCGGCCCTGCCGGTGACCATCAGGGCGGTAAGGACTGGCCCCATCTCCCGCAACAGGGAAAGAGCCACAGCCGAGCCCAGCATACCCTCCGAACCAAACTTGCGCAGGGTATAATAGCCCTGCAACCCCAAGACCATACCGGTAAAAGCGGCCGTAAAGAAGATAACCCCAAAGGAGTTGGCGCCAATTTCCTGAATCTGCCGAACCATGGTGGTGAAGCGAAACGGTTTTTTCACCCCGCCCAACAGGGTCCGCAGGAGAAAAAGCCCCATTCTCCCAAGATCATGGAGATGATAAATGGCCGACTCACCGATATTTTCTATGCGCTGCAAAAGCATTTTCGTCGATCCATAATTAAGCCATACGGTCTCAAGCACACGGTAGGCGTGCCCGGACAGGGTAACTGCCGAGAGCAAAAGGTGTCAAGGGATTGTTGGAGAACTACCCACATCAAGAAAAGGTCGCCGTATCCCATGAAGGGCTTGGCCCATGGGATGTCGGCACCTTATTTTGGTTTACTGTTCTTGTAATCCGGAGTCATCGTTCGGGCCAGCCGCATACCTAAACCAAAATAAACTCCCTCGGGCCAGGAACAGAGGCGGGCCGTGGAACGGCTGAACCACGGACCATAGTCCCAAGAACCACCTCGGGAAACCTTGAAAAATCCAGACGACGGGCCAGTCGGATTGAGTTTAAGGGATGTCTGATAGTAGCTTTTACTGTACCAATCTTCAACCCATTCCCAGACGTTACCACTCATATCATAGATCCCCAACTCATTAGGGAAACGGGTGCCAACCCGTTGAGTCGTCATGCTATTGCCTTGAAAACGGCTAAGATCCTCCAGGTTATTCCCCCCGCAGTAGCGTTCATTCTTTCCCCCGCTGCGACAGGCGAACTCCCATTCCGCCTCTGTGGGGAGACGATATCCACCACCGAGCAAGCGGTTTATTCTTTTGATGAATTCCTGGGCATCTTCCCAGCTAATGTTTTCCACCGGGTAATCATCACCCTTTCGAAAATGGGCGGGATTTGATCCCATTATGGTCTGCCACTCATTTTGGGTGACTTCGTAACGGCCGATGAAAAAGGTATCTACACAAACTTCATGGACCGGTAATTCATCCACCTCACCTTCAGCAAAGACATCTCCCATTTTGAAACAACCGCCTTTCACCTCCACCATATCCGGCACCAGAGCCAGGACGGGAAAGGGCTGAAAAACCCCAACAACTCCGCCCAGAACCAGCAGTTGCAGCCAACCGCCCAAGGGAAGAGAGAGGAATTTCATGGGCTCAGTCTTTAACCGCCGCATCAGCACCCAAGCCACTTTCAAGCAAGGTGCCAGTAAAGGCCCCCACCACAACTTTTCCCTCAATCTTCATCAGTAAACGCCTCGCATCGGCGGTAAACCAGAGAGTAATCCGCGACTTGGCACTTTTTTCGAAGACTCCACCAACCTCACGGAGATCCGGTTCAACCCGAAAGGTATCATAAGTGCTGCCATTGACCACCAACCTTTCTCTATTAAGAACTCTTGCTACCCCGGTGACATTCTTTTTCCCGTCGGTGATTGACTTGACGATATCCAGGTTTTCACTGAGCGGCTGAGTCCGAATAAAAAACACTGCCGTCAATGGATCAATAGTTCCTGGTATCAGGGCCAGGGGTTGAGAGACTTCACCGTGGTTGCTGTACAAGGCGAGATTTTTCACTTGATCAAAACTGACCACTTCCTCTCGTAATGACCGCCCCTCTTTCTGCGACTTACGGTAGAGCAATGACCCCTGCAAAGATAACTCGGCATAGGAATCAATTTTGTCGCGTACCTTATAAAACACATCGACAAAATCATTGGTACGAATGGTGAGCTGAAAATGCCAGGCCGGGGCGCCGTCTCTATCAGCTGTGGGCAATACCACCAATTCGGCTTGTCCAGCCGGGATCAATCCCCAACGAATTTCGTAGAGAGACCTTTCCCCCGGGCCAAAGGGAAAAGTCCCATTTTCATCACTGGCCATAACATTTACCGCACTGACAAGGGCAAGCGCGACAGACATTACTAAACCGAGCACCACCAAGGTGGCCCGAGAAAAGGGAAAGGCATGTTTTTCGGATTTGGTCATAAAGAATGGTTCCGGTTTTTTGGGTATTTATCACGATCAATTCCCCAAGGATTCTTCATAACTGATGCTTCCCTACTTGACACTATTTAACCGCAAACTTTCCTATGGCACTCCCGCAACTTATGCTACCATAGTAAACGGCGTTTTGCCCCGCCAGGCACTTAAATTGCTGCCATTTCATTGCCAATGAGTTTCGGAGAAACATGTAACCAGCGGAGTGAGCCATGGACAAAGAACGGCGCGTTATCAGAAGTTCCCGAAGCCAGCCCACCTTGGAAGGGGCTGGCGTTCACCTGCACCGGGCCCTGGGCTTCGCCGAGGTGCCGCTGTTTGATCCCTTCCTGCTGCTTGACGACTTCCGGGCCGACCAGCCCGACCAATACCTGGCCGGATTCCCCTGGCACCCGCACCGGGGTATCGAGACCATCACTTATGTACTGAAAGGCGAGGTGACACACGGCGACAGTTTAGGTAATACGGGAACCATCGGCCCCGGCGATGTGCAATGGATGACGGCCGGGAGCGGCATCATTCATCAGGAAATGCCGCACGGCGACCGGGAGGGCCGAATGTACGGTTTCCAGCTCTGGGCCAACCTGCCAGCCCACGACAAGATGATGGCGCCCCGCTACCGCGAGGTAACCGCCGGGCAGATTCCCAAGGCGCTTCTACCCGGCGGGGTTGAGGTCAAGGTGATCTGCGGTCGGCTGGGTGAGGTGGTGGGACCGGTGCAAGATATCGTCAGCGCCCCGGAATATCTGGATGTGAGCGTGCCGGATGGGACGACCTTCACTCATCCCACTCGCCCAGGCCATACCCTCTTCGCCTACATTATTGGCGGTACTGGCAACTTTGGCGCCACCCGTACCCCCGCCGAAAACCGCGACCTGCTGCTGTTTGACGATGGGGAAGCCCTGACGGTGGTCGGCAAGCATGGGGGGCTCCGCTTCCTGCTTATCTCAGGCCGCCCCCTGGCGGAACCAGTGGCCTGGCGCGGCCCCATCGTTATGAATACCCACGAGGAGCTGGAGCAAGCCTTCCGGGAATACCGGGAAGGAACCTTCATCAAAAGATCCCCTTTGTAACCTCCAGGTTTATCGCCTTAAGCCTCATCTGCCAGGCTGGCGCGCCACCCTCTTCACTTGGGGAGTTGCCGCCCTGAGGATGGTTCTTGACGTGGGCCGGGGCTGAGAACTTATAATGCTGAGGCTTCAATTCGCAAAAGAAACGTTTCCGGACGAAAACCAGGCGAGTAAGCTGATGACACCCGAGCAAATTAACAAGGACAGTTAACCCATGAGCAGCATCACCGACAAACACCAAGGTAAAAAACCCGATCCGGAAAGAGTCGCTTTCCTCCGCTCCTTACCCGTGGAAGTCAAGCAGCAACTGACCGGCAGCGAAACCGAGGCCTTTATGTACGGCGAAGAACCCTCAGAGTCACTGCTGGCCAAACTCAAAGACTATCTGGTCGACGACCAGCGCTGACCAGTTGGCGCCAGGGAACACCAGCAAGGGAGAATTCCGATGAAACTTTATTCCTATCTCACCGGCCCGGACGACGAGAAATTTTGCCAACGGGTCACCGCCAAGCTCAACAATGACTGGGAACTTTATGGCAACCCCACCCTGACTTACAACGGCAAGGATGTCATTGCGGGCCAGGCCCTGATCAAGGAAATGCCCGGAGAATACCGGGCAGAAATCGACCTGAAAAAGATGTAAAGCACAAAAACTCCCGGCGGAATCACCCTATCCAGTGGCTTATCCCGGGGAATTCGTGCGTGACCGCCAGACAATCGTGTATGCTTACCAGTATCAAGTCTGCACCCCAATAAACCCATTGCATCCAAACCCAGTTGGCTTTGATCCGCCCCCTGGATAAGCAGGAAAATTTTCACCCCCTGTAAGGCGACTCATGGCCGAGACACAAATACAACATCCCGGGAACGCCAGAATCATGGTGGTGGACGATGTCCCCGAGATTTTGTCGTTGCTCACGACCATGCTAAGCCGCAGCGGCTATCAGGTTATCACTTGTGCCAGTGGCGCCGAGGCCCTGGTGGAGGCGGATAAAAATCCTCCCGAAGTAATCCTGCTTGATATTCTCATGCCGGAAATGGATGGCTTCCAAGTTTGTGACCTTCTGCAACACAACCCCAAGCTGAAAGATATCCCGGTAATCTTTACCAGTGGGCTGGATGATACGGATAACAAGGTCAAAGCCTTTCGGGCGGGCGGGGTTGACTACATAACCAAGCCCTTTCATCTGGAGGAACTGGAAGCGCGGGTCTGGACCCAGATCCGTTTGCACATGCTCAAGAGAAGTCTGGCCGCCCAGAAACTCCAGGAAGAAAAAATCAAGGCGCTATCGGTGGCGCAGCAGGCAACCATCTTCGCCCTGGCCAAACTCGCCGAATACCGCGACGAGGATACCGGCACCCACCTGGAGCGGGTGCGCGAATACTGCCGTATTTTGGCGGAGAATCTCCGGGTGTCGTCGAGCTATGCCGCGATAATTCCAGTTGATTTCGCCGAGCACATCTACCACGCCTCCCCGCTGCATGATATTGGCAAGGTTGCCATCCCCGACGGTATTTTACTTAAGCCAGGCAAGCTGACCCCGGAAGAGTTCGCCATTATCATGAAGCATCCCGTCGTCGGCGGGGAATACTTGCAAGACGTCTACAATAATTATTGCAGCAACGTCTTCATCGGCATGGGCATCGAAATCGCCCTCTATCACCATGAACGCTGGGACGGCAAGGGTTACCCGGACGGCCTGATCGGCAAAAACATCCCACTGTCCGCCCGGATCATGGCCGTGGCCGACTGCTATGACGCCCTCCGTGCCGATCGTTGCTACCGAAAAGGCTTTCCCCACCAGCAGGTAAAGGCGATGATCATTGAGGAGAGTGGCAGCCACTTTGATCCGGTAGTCTGCAACGCTTTCCTGGCCCTGGAAGAAGAATTCGAAATGATTATGGCTACCTTGGGTTGAGTCTTGGTGATGGGCGAAACGACCTGGGCTGGGTCGCTGCCATTGGCAATCAGGCAGCGAACAGATAAGTCAGGCTGCTGATCACCGCCCAGGCCAGAGTCAGCCCGGTCAGAGCCAGACACGCCATCCCGGCCAGCCGATGCGCCAATGACTCCCGCCGCCGCTCCTGATAACCCAGAAGATAGCCCAACACCACCCCGCCAACCATGCCGCCGCCATGCCCCCAGTTGTTGATGCCCGGCAGTAAGCCAAAGGCGAGGATGCCGATGGCCCAGCCGCCGATCTGGCGGTAAATGGCCTCACCATAGGCACCGCCCCGGCTCTTGCCGTAATAGATCATGGCCCCGATCAACCCACAGGCGGCGGCAGAGGCGCCAAGAGTTAGAGGTATCCTGGCCACGACGGAGAGGAAAAAGCCCGCGACCCCGCTGACGGTGTAGATAATCACCATCCGGTAAGGGCCATATTCCTGGGTAACCAGGGGACCGAGCTGCCGCAAGGCCATCATATTGAAGATCAAATGCAGCAGGCCACTGTGCAGATAGTTTGCCGTCAGCAGCGACCACCAGCGGTGTAACTGAAAAACAGGTATGGTGCCGGTGGCCCCCAGTAGCACAACGCTGCGGTTGCTCGGCGCCAGAAAACCCATGGGATCTAAGCCCAGATTCATCCCGCGCGGGTTGAGCAGCAAGGAGAGAACATACATGACCACATTGGCACCAATGATCAAGATGACCAGCCGGTCCGGATCGGCCATGACCGCACTGAAACGGCTGTTCTTCCACCAGACGCCGGGGCTCCGCAAACCACAATAAGGGCAGGCCGGTTCATCGCGGCTGATCAGCCGCCGACAACCTGGGCACAACAGGGAGTTACTCTTCGATCCTCTGGCCATGGCTAATATCAAGAAAAGTTGTTGTGGTTGATGGAACTGGTGATAAATAGGAGAAGTAGACTAACTCACAACCAGCATCCCAGCAAGTCTAGTCTGAAGAATGCCAACTGCCGGAACGGAGAAGAACAGCATGCGAGATTGCTTACGATATAATTCTTCACAATTAAATCCAATTTTCATAATCAACAGCCTACTAATCTCTATAGTATTATTTTTGCATCACACAAGTTACACAAATGATTATTTTTCAATTATTGGTGATTACAACATAAACGAATTATTGCAAAAATTTGCAGTAGGTGGGTTTTTCTTTTTTTCAGGATTAAAGCTATCGATTTCACATTCCAGCTATAAAACAACTTCTTTTGTCAAAAACAGGCTCATAAAAATTTACATTTTATATTTCATAGCACTGATCATTTCTTCATTCACTTTATATCCCTTTATGAACAAAGGTGTTTATCCAACGGTGAACAATTTTATTCTGCATGCCTTGTGCGTCCAGACAATTTTTCCTGATTATTACCAAAATAATTTCCACACATTGTGGTTTGTCTCAATGTTATTTATATGTTACATAATGTTTATTTTTTTACGAAACGACATCAATAACATTGTTAAATACACAACAAAACTAACAACAATTGTTGTTGTAATCTCTGTGTTATATCTATCTACATCAGACAATACCCATAAAATATTTTCTCAAGATTTTTCAATATACTTACTGTTTTTTTCTTTTGGCATGCTTGCAAGCAGATACAGCATTACCTTTAGAAAAAAATACCACTACCTCGTAATTGGATTTGTTGGAAATTTTACCCTTATGATAATATATAATTTTATCCATAACGACTCTTGGTATAAATATATACTTTGCTTATTTCTAGTTATTGTCAGCAATTTAGCATTGCTAAAATTATTATGCTGGTTTGTTAAGTCAATAAATTATCCTGATAAAATCAAAAAAACAATCTCTTCTTATTCTACTGCTTCATTTTGCGTGTTTTTGTTTCACAGGTCGATTTGGAGTGCCATGGCGACTATTTATCCAAAAGGAACTTTATCGCAATGGGTATATATTGTCTTTCTTGGTGTTCCGGTGATTATTTTTTTCTCATACTTTATGCAGTTATACTTCAACTTCCTTGTTAACAGCTTAACAACAATAAGCTCAAACAGACAGTTGAATGCGCGGCAGTCTGGCGGGTAATGTCACTTGCGCCGCTGTTTGCCCTGAACTTTATGGTTAAACGTTGAACATCAATATTTTCCCCGACAGCTTCCCGCTCTGATGAGGCTGCAAATACAGCAACAGGCTTAAACAGTGTTACTGCGCGCCCTCACTTCCCGTAACTATCGCCTATTCCTCGCCGGGCAAGGCATCTCGCTGATCGGCACCTGGATGCAGCAGGTGGCCATGAGCTGGCTGGTCTACCGCCTCACCGGCTCGGTGCTGTTGCTGGGGGTGACCGGCTTTGCTGGCCAGATCCCCAATTTCCTGCTGGCCCCGGTGGCCGGGGTGCTGGCGGATCGCTGGAACCGGCGCCCCCTGCTGATCATTACCCAGACCCTTGCCATGCTCCAGGCCGTGCTCCTGGCGATCTTGGTCCTGACCGGCGCCATCCAGGTCTGGCAGATCATCGGCCTCAGCGTCCTGTTGGGCATCGTCAACGCCTTTGACATTCCCATCCGCCAGTCCTTCGTCATCGAACTGATGGACAACAAGGAAGACCTCAGCAACGCCATCGCCTTGAACTCCTCCATGGTCAACTCAGCCCGGCTCATCGGCCCGGCCCTGGCCGGGGTGCTGGTCGCCAGCCTTGGTGAAGGCATCTGCTTTGTCATCAATGGTGGGAGTTACCTGGCGGTGATTGTGGCGCTGGCGGCAATGCGGCTTGGCCCCTCACCTTCCAGAACCACACAGAGCTCATTTCTCCGGGAATTGCATGAAGGGTTCACTTATGCCTTCGGCTTCAAGCCGATCCGCTGCATCCTGGCCTTGCTCGGACTGGTCAGTCTGATGGGCATGCCCTATTCGGTGCTGCTGCCGGTCTTTGCCAAGGAGGTGCTGCACGGTGGCGCCCACACCTTCGGCTTTCTCGTCGCCACCACCGGCATCGGCGCTTTGGCCAGCACGGTTTACCTGGCCTCCCGACAAAGCGTGCGCGGACTAGGACGGGTCATCGTTGGCGCCACCGTGCTGTTCAGCGGCGGGATCATCGGCTTTGCCCTCTCAAGCACCCTGGTTTTATCGCTCGCCTGCCTCTTCTTGGTCGGCTTCGGCGGCATGGCCCTGGTCGCCTCAAGTAACACCATCCTGCAGACCCTGGTCGATGACGACAAACGGGGCCGGATCATGAGTTTGTTTTCCATGTCATTCGTGGGGATGACCCCCATCGGCAGCCTGATGGCCGGGGCGGTAGCGGACCGGATCGGCGCCCCAATTACCCTGCTCATGGGCGGCGGTGTCTGCCTTTTAGGTGGGCTCCTCTTCGCCCGCGAGCTGCCGACTTTGCGGCAGTTCGTCCGGCCCATCTACTTACGCAAGGGGATCATTACGGAAGTGGCCACCGGGATTCAGACGGCGGCGGATTTAGCTGTGCCACCTGAGAAACAATGAGCAATGCAGGTTGCAACACAATAAGCCATTACACACACCATACCAAGAGAGCCTCCCTAACCAAATTCATATTGATAATCAATTTAGACATTTCCTATCATGTTGTAATGCTGTAATAGAAATGTGTCATGAAATGATTATCAACAACTGACTAAACGGGTGGCAACTATGAAAAGAAACTGGCTAATCGTTCTCGCGGCAGCATGTTTCAGCATACTTACTGCCTGCGGGGGCGGGAATGATGAAGTAACCTCGACAAATCCCAATAGCTTCACAGCCGAAAGTAAATCGCAAGTTATGGGACCGGTAGGAGGAAGCATTACACTGACGCTGGCCAATGGTGCCGTTTTCCAGTTTGAGGTACCGCCCGGCGCATTGACCTCGTCAACAACCCTTTCGCTTGCGACCCAGGAGGCCACTGCCGGGCAGCGCTTCAATCTGGTGCTGCAACCGGCGGGTTTAATCTTGGTCAACGGCGCGGTGGGTACCCTCACCATCACTCTTCCCTCTGGCCAAACCCTTCCGACCACGGGGGGGATGGCTTACGACGGCGTCCTGATTCCCTACACGACTCTTCCCGATGGCCGCCTACAGGTGAGCTTGTCGGAATTTTCCGGCCAGCCCACCGCTATGGCTTCCGTGAATTTTTTGAACACCTTTAATTTAAAGAATACAAACCTGGCCGTCTCGTCTAATGCCTGTGGCAATGCCCCGTTCCTGTCCGCCAGCAATGGCGGCTTAACTGCCGTGGATGCGGTGGAGATTGAGTTGTATGGCCAATGCATGGTCAGTACGGTGCAAGCTTTGGCAGCCAATGAACAGTTCGCCGAAGCCGTGCGGGTGTCAAATTCGGTGGCCGCCTACCTGCAAAGCACCGGTTCGGGCAATGCCGGGCAACACCTCGCCCAGGCCAGCAGTATCAGCTGCACCGCCTATGGCCTTGCCCTTGACCGGGCCCGCACCAGAACCGTCACCACCTTGGGAACCCTCTATCCTCTAATTAAACCGATCCTCTTCTGGGAAAACACCGTGCAACGACTCGGCGCCAGTTGCTCCGGCATCCCCACCAACGAGTATCAAACAGTTATCAACGCCAAAACAGCAGAGGCTGAGGCTTATTACAAAGTGCTCAAGCCCAATCTTACCGACACTTCAAGCACCAATTATGCGGCGGCCAAAACCGAGGCTGGACAGAGCACCCAGACTAAAAACGAAGTCCTGGCCCTGCAACCCTCGACTGGCGTCCGCAGCACAGTCACCAGCGATGTGTCACAACGCGCCCAGCCGGGCTTGCTTGATGCCATGCTGCAAGCCCCCTGGAATCGCTGCAATGCCACCGCCGATTATGGCGAGCTGATTAGTCTGATGACTATAATGGAAAACCCCGACAGCGTGAAGAACGCTGCGCAGTACTGCGGCACCGTTCTCAATGCCCAGGCGAAAAACGCCTCCTTCACAGTCATCGCCCAGCTTGCCCAGCCTTTGGGCGGCGTCAGCGCCAATGTAACGCGCGCCACCGACAGCATTGTTGCCGATAAAACCGGCTGGATTTCCATTAACGGTCCGATCCAGGCGCTAAAGTGCCCGGCGGACTCCACCGGCGGCAGCGAAAGCCTCGTAGTTAAAATCGATGGCCTCACAACCCATACCTTTACTTCACCACCATACCTGAACAATGCCCTGGAGATAAACCTGGCCAACGCCCTGGAGGCTGCTCACCCAAACAACACCGCCAATTTGACCATGGCCGCTTTAACCGTCGAAAGAACCGGCACTCCCTGCGGCGGCTTCTGGGGCAGCAATCCGGCGCCCCTTTTGAACCTCTCTCTTGCCATTTCGCCGCCAAAAATTGTGTATATGGATGCCACAACTGGGGATATCTACGTTGTTAATGCCGATGGCACTGGTTCGACCAATCTCGGCGTAAGTGGACTTTATGGAAATCCTGCGTGGTCTCGGGATCACGCTAAAATCGCCTTTAGCACTGGTG
>Ga0334722_10002299_pt1 | contig 21850 bp, 23 predicted proteins | sample C3_bottom_MG_FD_207210 | JGI IMG/M metagenome (GOLD analysis project Ga0334722, IMG submission 207210) | Sediment microbial communities from Yellowstone Lake, YNP, Wyoming, USA - C3_bottom | ecosystem: Environmental > Aquatic > Freshwater > Lake > Sediment | place: USA: Wyoming | collected... | reverse complement strand
TATGAATGCGCCCTGAACGCAGCGCGTCTACCAATTTCACCACTTCGGCATCTTTCAATGCAGCAACAAGTTAGTTGCTCAACATCAAAGACGCAAGAAAGTTCTAGCGCAGTGCGTGTCAATGTTAAACATTCTTATCTTCGTTCTATTCCAAGACTTAGACAACAGACTAGCGGATCAAATTGTATTCTTTCTTGGACACCTTATAGTCACACGCAGCTGATTTAACATTTGTGGCGCACTCTTCATGAATCAGAATGATGATGGACCTACTTCTCACAATGTCTCCTTACTCACTCCCCCAACTTCTATGAGCTTTGACTTTCGATTGCAATTACATTATGTCACGGTAAATGAAAGGCGCTGTAAAACAGTGAGATAAACGGAATCTGAGAGCAATTTGAGATCATCTAGCACAATGGACGGACGAATTGATAGATGTGTCGTTGTTAGTACCATTTCCCCATTGTCAGGCTTCGCTGGTTAAACTACTTCTTTTTCTTGTGTCCAATGATGAACAATGCAATTCCACCGGCAAGTACTAATCCGCCTATGAAAGGAGACACCGGAAACGTCGTCTTGGCCTCGGCGTTAGTGCTAAAGGGACCAATGTGAATGCCCTCGACGTGCGTGGTCAACGTTACGAACTGTAAGAGAAGGATCACGACACCGAGTATGAGGAAAACGATTCCTAGAATCATTATCGGTTTCATGTGTGTAATCTCCCTTATTAAACGCGACATAATAAGACCTCCGTCGTTTGCGTTTTGTGTTGATAGGAGCAAATGCTCACAAGAGTCCCTACAGCCGCACATGACCCTACCAAAGGCGTTTACTCGCCACACTCAATTCACCGCCAGTAATATGAAATAAAACCAATCGTCTATTTCTCTTTGAAAAGGACAGAATGTACTATCAGCGCCTAATTTTGTTCTGGCACTGTCAGCCGATGTCCGTTTCCAGCGAAGTCAAAGTGATGAGAAACGTGGACTCTACAGCCCTCAATTCCCCCGCGTAAATAGCTACTCTATAAGCTTACGGAGTACATCGGTTGCGCCGGTAAGCCGCATCCATCGCTTCTCCGACAAAAGCGAGACCAGTGCTACCGCAGGCACGAGCAGATAGACCGCACCAATGATAATACCAACTGTTGCCTTAGTGGTAAGCTCCCATGGCATGAAAAAAAGCAGTGCCAATGGCGCCATCACCAGGCCCGCACCAATCAGCGTGATCAAAAGGACCAGCAGACAGATTAGAAACAGGATGCGGTGCGCTCCTTTGACTCCTTCGAGGTAGTAGATCGCCGCACGGAGTTTGAACATTTTGACCGACGGTCCAAAGTAGGTTGACTTAAGCCAGTCGAACATTCCTTGAAAAAGTGAATTCTCCACGTCTTAATCCCTGCGCGATCTTCCGAGCAGGAAACCGGATATCAGCGCCGCGGCGGCCGCGCCGCCGATGTATGGCCACGGATTTTTGTGAAAGCTCTTGTCGATATCGTTCGCGACATCAGCCACTTTCTGTTTACCGGCCTCGAACCTTTTGGACGCTCCATTATTCATCCGGTCAGTGAATTCACTCACCACGGATGAGAGATCGGTATATTTGTTTTCCATCGCTGCCTTAAGTTCTTTTTTTTTGTCGCGGGCGGCCCCGTTCAACAGCTCCAGCGCTTCATTGATTCGTTTGTCTTCAAATCGGTGCATTTGGGACTCCTTTATTGTTTGTTTAGGGTGTAGCAGATGTCCACATCTGCCCCTCATTTCGACTAAGTAAGGAAAGTGCCCCACCATAAACGGTGGGCCTCCCAATCATTTAAAGTCGGAACAGTAATCCTGCATTTATCGAATAGAAATCGGCGTTGATGTCATTCAATATGGCGCTGGGCAGGTTTTGGAGTTTATAGTCAATAAAGACATAACGCACGTCGCCGAAAAGTGAAATGTTCTTCGATGCCGGCAACTCTAATCCAGCCGCCAGATGCCAACCGAATTTTTGTTCGGTGCGGTCGGCATAGCCGGCGTCGTTAGTGGCCTTATCAAAGTCAAATGTTGTGTTGTACCAGCCGACTCCCAATCCACCGTACAAGACGGGGAGAGGATACAATAGTCCCGATACCGTCACCGGCCAGCTTCTCACTTTAACCGTGTTTCCGGCAAATTCTTCTTTCCGATAGCTAATGTTCCCTTCGACTCCTAAAGCAGACATCAACCTTAGGCGCATGGTTGATCCAACCAGATAGTTGGACTTTTCTGCGTCCTGGGCTTTCTGTATGCCCAGAATTGGACCAAATGATACACCAATTTGGCCGTGCACAGATAGAGGCAGTGCAATGAAGATGCCAATCAAGATTCCCCAACAGATTCGTTTAGTCATATTAATCTCCTTTTATTTCAGGGGCCTTCACCGGCTCCCTAAATGTTACATTAAGTAAGTCCAGAATTTCCATTTCCATCAAATCGACCCGCTACACCAATGGCCCCGGCGGAGTCGCCAGTCTCTCAAAAAAGTACAACAAGAAGGAGCGCCATCATTTCCCCCTCCTCGGGCACCCTTCTTGTTGTTTGCTTATGGCACTATTGAATTCTCTTTAATTCCACACGGCGGTTCAGTGCCCGACCCGCGTCGGTCCGATTGTCAGCCATGGGCTGGGTTTCTCCGTAGCCCTTGAAAGTCAGATTTTCTGCCTTGACACCATTTCTAATGAGGTAGTCGCGCACAGCTTCGGCTCTTTGGATAGAGAGCTTTTGGTTGTAGGCTTCCGTACCAATCCAGTCACAGTGTCCGACGATTTCAATCTTAACATCCGGCCTTCTTTTCAAACTGATTGCCACCAGGTCAAGTAGGGAATCGGCTTTGACAGTCAGTCTGGATTTGTCGAATTCAAATTTCACGTTGTGTAATACTATGGGCTTTTCGGGAGTTGGGAGGACCTCGGCGAAAGCCTCATAGGAGATACTTTCCTGGCAGCGGTTCTCTTTGGAATCGGTAACCGTCAGATGGGCAGTATATTTCCCCTCATGTTCGACTAGATGGCTGGGATTCTGCTCAGTGCTGGAACCCCCCTCTCCAATGTCCCAACTGTAAGTATAGGGTGGGCATCCTCCGCTGACAGAAACGCTAAACTGCACTGTCAAAGGGGCCGCCCCTTCGTCGGGATCGACCGAGGCCTTGCAGGCCAAGGGCGGACAGCCGACCTTTTCAACCTTTATGGAAGAAACGCTTTCCTGACAGCGGTTACCTTTGGAATCGGTGACCGTCAGCCGGGCCGTATAGTTTCCTGTCGTATCATAAACATGCTGTGGTTTCGGGTCGGTGCTGGAGCCTCCATCCCCAAATTCCCAACTATAAGTGTAGGGCGAACATCCTCCAGTAGCTGAACCGTCAAACTGCACCCTTAATGAAGGACTTCCACTCTTCGGATCTCCGGAGGCCGCACATGATATTTGCGGGCATTCTTTCTCCCCGCCGAAATGCAGGGTTAAGCCGGCATATACTTCGGTGATAAGTCTGGGCAAGTCGAGCTGGCCCGGATCTGTTCCAACTATATCCCGGTTGTCCCTGAAGTTGGTGAAAAGATGGGTCAGATAGCGAAATTTAGTTCCCAGTTCAAAAGAGAGTGACTGGGTGGGAAAGAACTCCATCCCCAGTCCAGCCATAACGTAAAGTTCCTGGTCGCGCAAATAGTAGCAACAGGTGTCGGTCAAATCCGTGCGCGGGATACCAGTGCCTACCAACGAGGGGTCGGCCGAAGTCAAGGTCTTCCAGTTTCTGTCGGCCCATCTCCAGATGTACAAACCGGAACCGGCGGAAACAAACGGCGACCATTTTTTCTCCGGCTTGAAATGATATTCGCCCAATAGTCCGATGACAAATGCTCGCTGGCGGGGGCCGTCTTTCACCTTGTCAAAAGTTAATCCGGCACCTTCGGAGCCGGTACGGTTGGCCAGGTAGGTTTGCATCCAGTTCCCTTCCACCCCAAAAGAAACTTTGTGGCTCATTCCGTATTTCACGTCGGCGTTAGCCAGCCAGCCCAGTGTCCAGATGTCGGAGTGGTCGGTCAAGCCGAGTTTGTATACTCCGCCATGGAGACCCACTCCCCATTTCCCGGTCATATCCGCGCCTTGCAGCGGGTTGGCCGTTAAAATCAGCATAAGCGAAAATATCACTGCACTTAGTAAATATTTAAATTTCTTCAATTGATCCTCCTCCTTAAACCGGAATCCGGTTTTCATATTCCCTGTTTTCATAAGTTTTTTCTTTTCCATTGTGCCACCCTCATGGTTTAGTAACTATATTGTTGTCTAAGGTAAGCGCGCCATTCCGTGCAAACGTTCTGCCGACAAGCGTTGCGCCAGTCTGCAGCGTGATTGAGCTAAGGGCCAGTATGTTCCCCTTGAAGACCGAAGTCGTTCCCAGAGTCACATCGCTGCCGACCTGCCAATAGACATTTTTAGCCTGTGCACTGCCCGCGAGGATAACCTGCCGACCACTCGTCACAGTGAGAGCGGAAGCAATCTGGAAGATGAAGACAGCATTCGCGTTGCCTCCAGCGTCGAGAGTCAGATTCCCGGACGATATCGCAAGAGTTGAGCTGGATGTATATGTACCGGGGGCGCGGGTTGTCCCGCCTATATTTCCGGACACAGATGTTCCCGGCGGTTTTCCGGCGAGGAAGAGATACGCGGCCGTCAAGTCCAGCTTAGCTTTGTTTGCAACCACATCATTGATGTGTGGATTCCCTATAGCCGGGATGATGGTTCCTGGAGGAAATCCAGTCACCGCAGAGCCTGGGCTAAGCCCAACATCTCCTGTGATAATCGTGGGACCGGTGTTGGTGATTGTCGTACCGGCCAGACTAGCAAAGTTAGCAGCGGACTTAAAGATAGCACTGTCATTGCTAGGCGGAGTCCCCGGGGTGGTGACGGTATCGGGTGGGGCCGAGCGCAAACTTAAGTTTTGCGAACAGTCAAAGGCCTCCACACTGTAGATGTTGATTGAGCCGGGAAGAATCGTCGTGTCCCGGAAGCTATTTACGGGTGTGCTGTCGATCAGAACCGAATTATTGTAGATGTAATAACCGGCCACCACCACGTTGTCGGTGGAGGCGGTCCAGGCAAGGTCGACGGCAGTTGAGTCCACTGGCGTGGCCGTGAAGTTGGTCGGCTGACTGGGAGCAACGGATTCGGACTTGACGCTGTTGTCCGAGCAACCCGCCAGCCAGTTTACCGCTCCGAATGATAACAAAGATAGTACCAAAGCGTAAAAAGCGTTTCGAATTAACGGCTTTTTCATTTTTTCTCCTTTTGTTCATTGGAACTTTTTTGAAGTAACGACTTTTTCATTTCTACTCCTTTTGTTTATGGAAACTTCTTTATATAAAACCTTAATATTGAAATCCCTGGATTTGTACTGGAACCCACATAATAAGGTGGGACACTTGTGGTCCATCCGGTTTAGATTATTGCCATTACTAATTGCCAATTTTCTCTCCTATCACCATTTTGACTCGATCACCGACCTTGAAGCTGGCACTGGTCGCAGTCTGATTGATAATCGCCAGGGTCTCAAGGGTTACCGGAGATACTTCCAACTTCGCCAACTCCGCCAAAGTTGATTGATTTTTAACCGTTATCATCTTGACGTGCATGGGCTGCATCTGAAGAATTTTCGAATCGGTCAATCTTTTGAAACTCCCTATTGAGCCGACTATGATGTCCTGATACTTCGTCCAGAGCTCTTCAGTAGTAAAGCCGAGTAGTTGGTAAATTAATCCCTTGTACTCGACGAACGCCGCTTTACCCCTTAATACTCCTGTTGAAGTCTGCGCGCTGAATTTCGCTGAAACAGCCGGCAGGCCATTGATATTGCTTGTCTGCAGACGCTCTGGCTTCAAGCCCTCCTGCCCGAAGAACTGTGTGGCAGCATTCGCGCTGGAGGTCCCCTTTGCCATCGTAATTTCCAGAACTGCGTCCTGACTGGAGCTGACCGCGGCGACGGTCGCTTTCTGGTTCACGGTCTGCCAACCAGAGGGGAATAGGAATTCGAACTCAAGATCAGGATGGAAAAAGTGATTGTCACGGAAGAACCCATCGCGAGGGTTTTGACCGAAAATCATGCCATCAACGAGATGAAGATAGCTGTCTTGATTAACCGATAAGAGACTCATATCTAGCTTAAGCGTATCAATTTCCTTCTGGAAGTCCGCACTACGGTTCACCGGGTCTGGGTGGGTCTCGAGCCATTCAGGCATGCTTCCACCGCCGCTTGACTGACTGATGCGATTCAGCATGTCAAACACCCGAATCATTTGGCGTGGGTCTTTCTGCGCTCGAACCATATAGCGAAACCCAAGGTGATCTGCCTGACTTTCATCGTCGCGGCTGAATTTCAAATACAGCAACCCCAGACCCGCGTTGAGATATTGTCCGTAGCGCTGAAGCTTCGGTGCGATAATCCCGCCGGCCGTTATTCCAATCTGTGTCAACTGCTGGTTGGACATGCTATGTACTGTATGTTGTGCAGTCACATGACCGATCTCGTGTCCGATCACTCCAGAAAGTTCCGCTTCGTTCTCGACATATGACATCAATCCGCGCGTGACATAAATAAAACCCCCAGGCACTGCGAAAGCGTTAACCACCGGGTCATCAACTACTCGAAATGTCCAGGGGAGACTTGGCCTTTCAGAAGTCTTGGCAAGCTTGGTGCCAAGCGCCTGCACATAACTCTGTAGGGCTGCATTGTTATAAAGCCCAAGACTGGTAACAATCTGCGAATCAGCCTGCTGCCCCATTGCAATTTCCTGTGATTCGCTGATCAGATTGAGGTGACTTTCACCCGTAGCACGATTCATCATGCAGCTCGCTAAGCTCAATCCTACCGTCAGCGCAATCAGAGCAAGCCAGATGTAAGTAAATGCGCGCGGCTTAACTCGACCGGCGCCGCAGTCGTCTACATCAGTATGCAGACGACTACGATTTTCCTGTGAATAAATCCCTTTATTCATCTTCAAATTCTCCGATCAGTGCCTCTGGATAGTCGACTGCACTCATAGGGCGCTCCCGCCCTTGCGTTGTCGCCCAGCCATTATCAGTACGGTCCCACTCACAACTGCCACTGCACCCGCGATCGGTGATATAGGGATCTGTTTTTTTTCATCAACCTTGAGATGAACATCTCCCATGTGGACGGTATTACTACTGGAGGTATAGGATAAGCCACCGTAAATGAGTCCCAACAAACCAAGCACAATAAGAATTATGCCGATTATGGTTATGTTTTTCATTATTGCTCCTTTCTAGATGCATTCTACGTTATGATGTTAGTCGTCGGCCGGTAATTAACCTGACTAGCACGGCCACAATGGCAATTACTATCAGCAGGTGAATGAAACCACCTATTGTATATCCTGTCACCAGGCCCAGCGCCCAGAGAATCAACAGAATTACTGCTAATGTCCACAGCATATGGTTTTCCTTTCTTTTTGCTTAGGATTCGCTGCCTACTTTTGCGTCCCCGCGCCGGTGAGCAGCGACTCGTAAACTTAGTTGGTTGATGACTAAGCCGCCCCGTTAGTCATTAGATTGTTGACGTTCTTCACATCATGGATGAGGCCATCCTTTAATTGAATCTTGATGGCACCACCATGTAAATAGGTCTTGAAAACATATGTATCTTTGGCGGATAATGCGATCCGATCCTTCGTCCTCGATGTTAGCAGTGGAATGCTGGTTACAAACAGTATTGCTGCTGTAACGACTATTGCCAAAGTGTACACTGTTTTTATTTTCATCTTAGTATCTCCTAAGAGTTTCTTGTTTGAATATTGAGTTAAGGCCTCTTGCATCGCCTAATTTCCGAAGGTCCAACCTACGGTTCCCTTGAAGTCAGGGGCGTCTACCAGGCCAAGCTTACCTTCCATAAAGAAGTGCCCGGCCTTACTGACGGCAGATCCTTTACCTACTCCAAACTGCATGTAGAGGCCGACCTTGGAATCACTGCCTCCGTTTTTTATAGAATAGAATACCGGGCCAACTCCGCCACCCAGATACGGCGTCCAAGCACCCCAGTCGGAGCGGAAGCGATAATCAAGTTCAAAAGAGGGGGCGACCGTAGTCACGTTGTCGCCAAAACCGATTTCCAGATTTGGCAGCATCATCAAATTGCTCGCCACGTCGCCCAAATCAAAATGTACGCCGACATGGAATTGATCAGGGTTGATCGTGAATCCAAGTCTCGGTCCGACTCCGTGGAAGCCGGCAGAGCGTGCATTTATAGAGGCTGTGAAACTGCACAACAAACCGATTGTTAGAACGGTGATGAGAGTTTTTTTCACTAATTTATTCCTTTCAGAATTTGGTTGATCTTCATGTACAGAAGACGGTTGGTTGATTCGTACCATGTCTATTTAACTGCCAGCTGCATCGACTGACTCGAAAAGAACGTCACTTCCGTACCGGCACCCAGGAAGATGTCTTGTTTGCCGGTTGCAACGGCCAGACCTGTGCCGGCAGCCGCGCCTGCGACAGCGCCAATTTCGGTACTGTTTTTCTTGTCAATTATCTTGCCGATGACGCCACCAACTATGGCTCCGCCGCCGATCATGGCAACTTCTCTTTTGGTATGTGAATCTTTTTTCTCCATGATCATATTGGTACCCACGTTCATCCAGCGCCCGCTTCCATCCTGGATAGAAGTCAAGCTGAAGTTCAATTCGGCAGGGGTCTTGAGATGGCCAGACTCGACAACTTTATTCAGTACACCTTTTGCCTCTGCGCCGTTAGCAAACAGGGTGTATCCATTCACAACAATGGGTTGATTAAGTTTGGCACGAAATTCCGCGCCCGACAGCTGAAAATCGGTATCGATGGAATCGACCAGTGTGACGGAGATTGCCGTACTCTCCGGCATGGTGACATACTTCTGGGTTTGGATCGGTTTCGATGCCACTTTCGAGTCAGCATCGCCTCTGCCGCAGGACGCAACAAAGAGCGCCAGCGCAACTGTTAGAAGCAGACTGATTGTCTTAAACATGTGGACTCCTTTTGAAATTAAAAATTACTTTAACTTTCCCGGAAGCTTCTGGTGCTTTCCCGGAAGAGTCTTCTACTCTGTAGCAAAGTCGCCAATATGGATGTCTGGGTCAATCAATCGAAGGATTGAAAAGAGGCCTAACCCTATAGAGTGATGAAATTAATCGGGGCTTTTGTGGTCGCATCGGAGTCATCCGATTGATATGTTTCGAGACGGCAACGCTCCGTGAACGAGTCCGATGGTTTGAGTGTAGACCGAATTCAAATACTTCCCTCACCGCCATGAGAATTTGGAAAGAACATTCTATTGTAAAAAAAACGCCCAAGAGATCTCTTGGGCGTTTGAGACATATTTGTAATATCATCGGATTCGGATTACGGCTTCGGCCTTACTATAGTATTGTCGTTCATTGTAACCGCTCCGATACGAGCGAAGGCTCTGCCTTCCAGTGAGGCACCGGTATTCATCGTGATGGACTGGTCAGCCATGATAGTTCCCTTGAAAACGGAAGTCGTTCCCAAAGTTGCCGAACTGCCGACCTGCCAAAAGACGTTGGCAGCTCTGGCACCTCCACTAAGTATTACTTTGCGACCGGAGGTTGTAGTAAGTGTCGATGCTATCTGGAATATCCAGACGGCGTTGGCGTTTCCCTTGGCGTCGAGAGTGAGATTTCCTGACGAAATCGCCAGTCCGGAGGTGGATTTATAGAGGCCAGGAGGAAGTGTCTGCCCGCCAATGTTGCCTGCCAAAGAGACAGGGCCTAATGTACGCCCGGCGGCGTTGTTATAGGCAGTGGTCAAATCGAGTTTGGCCTGAACTGCGGAGGGATCGGCCACATGTTTCGTACCGACAATTATTCCGGGAGGAAAGCCGGTCACTGAAGTGCCCGCGCTTAATCCCACGTCTCCCGTAATTTTGGTAGCACCAGTGTTAGTGACTGTGGAACCGGCTAAAACCACGTAATCTGAAGACGAAGCCAGAACTATCTGTAGTTGGACCGTTGCCGGAGTTGAGGACAGTCCGGTCGGTGGTTTAGAGCGGTGAGTTCCGGCGATTACCACTGCGAACAGCAGTGCCAGCGCAACCGTTGTACTTACAATGTTTGTTAAACTATTCAATTTCCTCATTTTCATACTCTCTTTCTTAGATGAGATTTGCATCTCATTTTTTTTATTGTTTAGTTTCTTTAATTCAAGACCGAAAAATTGACTTGGTGCTCCCTTCTCACAGTTTCAAGATAGCATCGCAGTTTTTTGTGAAAACACTGCCACACTTTGGTCGCGGCATCGTTTGATGCTCAAGCGGATGTTGTCGCCAAAGGCATCACCAAGCGCAAGCGATCTTGAGCGTCCATACTCATTTTCATTATACTTCAAATAAATAGTTTCCCCTTTACACTTACTTAGTATTACGGCGTTATTGGCCGGTGATTCAATCGGCCAAAGGATTGAAAAGAGGCTTAGCTCTTTAAGTGGATAAGTTAATGAACGCTCGTCGGTGCCACTCGCCAGAAGAGGTCTTTCCTCCGCTTTCTCGGTGGGTTATCAATGGACTTCTGTTGCTTACAAAAAAAAACGCCCAAGATCACTCTTGGGCGTTTTAGATATTATCGCTATTTCATCGGACTTAGTCATCCGAATGACTTCGATAGATTCTTCCTTAAAGTGCCGGCTTTACTATAGTATTGCCGTTTAGCGTGACTCCTGCGATACGTGCGAGGACTCGTCCTTCCAATGAGGCACCGGTATTCATCGTGATGGACTGGTCAGCCATGATGGTTCCCTTGAAAACGGTAGTCGTTCCCAGAGTTGCCGAAGTGCCGACCTGCCAATATACATTGGTGGCCTTGGCTCCGCCGCTAAGTATTACTTTGCGACCGGGGGTAGTGGTAAGTGTCGAGGCTATCTGGAATATCCAGACGGCATTAGAATTTCCTTGAGCATTTAAAGTTAAATCTCCAGACGAAATTTCCAAACTAGAGGTTGATTTATAAAGACCGGGATAAAGTGTTCGTCCACCTATGTTACCAGCAACAGATACTGGAGCTAATGTACGCCCGGCAGCGCTGTTATAGGCCGTAGTCAAATCGAGTTTGGCATTAGTTGCATTCAAGTCATTAACATGCTTAACACCAACAATTATTCCGGGAGGAAAACCACCCAGTGATGAACCAGGGCTTAATCCCACGTCTCCGGTAATGTTGGTGGCACCAGTACTGGTAATAGCGGAACCGGCTAGAACCACATAATCTGAAGCCGATGCTAAAGCTACTGTTAATTGAACTGAGGGAGGAGGAGGTGCCGGTGGATTAGTCCCTCCTAACGGACCGTTGGCGTTATCGCCGCCACATCCGCAAATTAGCACCGCAAACAACAGTGCCAGCAACATCGTTCTACTTAGAATCTTTGTAAAATGATTCATAGTTTTCAATTTAATACTCTCTTTCTTAAATGAGATTTGCATCTCATTTTTCTTATTGTTTGGTTTCTCTACTTCAAGACAGAAAAATCGACTTCGGGTTCCTTTCTCACAGTTTGGAGACGGTATCGCAGTTGTTTGTGAAATCACTGCCACACTTTGGTCGCGGCATCGTTGGATGCATCGGCGGATGTTGTCGCCAGAAGCACCCTTTAACGCCAGCGAACTTAGGTGTATATTCTTATTCGCATTATCCTTCAATGGGATGGTTTGCTCGTTACTCATGTTAACAAGTACGGCGTTAATGGCCGGTGATTCAATCGGCCAAAGGATTGAAAAGAGGACTAGCTCTTTAAGTGGATAAGTTAATGGACGCTCTGGGTGTTTGTCGCCAGAGTTTTCTTGGATCCATCACGGGTGAGAGTAAAACTGGCCAGCTCCAATCGTGTGAAGAGCGCCAATTTCTCGAATACGCTTAGCACGTGGCTGTTGACAGCGTGAATAGCGATCTTTAGATTTAAGGCGATATCTTTGTGACTTAGTCCCTGGGATAAGAGAGTAATTACGTTCTGTTCCCGCTTGGTCATCTTGACGGCTTCCACCAACCGGCTGGCGGTGCCTCTTTGAATGGCGTGTTCTACTACCTTGGAAAAAACAGAACTATCAGAGGGAGGGGGGAGGACTTTCTTCCCTTTAACAACTTTTCTTATGGTTTTTACAATATCCTCAACCCGAGCGTCTTTCCTGATGAAGCCGGATATTCCGGCTTTTACGAATTCTTTTACATCATGATGAGCGGGAATAAGGTCAATTACGACCACTTCAGTCAGGGGGAGTTTCTTCTTGATTTGTTCTGCTAGCTTTAGACTGCTTTGATTCTTGAGGCCGAAATCCAAAAGCACCACTTGTGGCCTCTGCCTCACTGCATTTCTAATAGTTTCGCCATTAGTACCGGCTGAAGCGACAGCCCTAATATCCGGCTGGTCATTCAACATAACAGTAATACCTTCACGCAGAAGGCGATTGTCCTCGATTAGCAAAACTCGAATTTTAGACATTACAAGAGCCGTCCTTTAAATTTATTCTATCTGGAGCGGGCAACGCGCCCTAATCCCCGTATTACTTCAGTTATGTCCTTAATAACGGCCTAATTTACGTTTTGTCGATAGGCCGTTGGATTGAAAAGAGAATTAATCCTTTTGATTGAGTAACGCCTGTTTCTTTTCAGGCACTGCTTGAGGAAGCGTCTTCGGACATTCGTTTGGAATGTACATAATTGGACAATTGCAGGCGAGTATTAAGGGCCAATTTCTCCAGCGTATTGTGTACATGGCTTTTGACAGTATGAACGGCAATGTTTAGTTCACGAGAGATTTCTTTGTTACTGCCGCCTTCGGCTATCAGCTTAATAATCTCCTGCTCCCGCTTAGTCAATCGAACCGCCTTGACCACCAAGTCTATCTTCCCTTTCTTTACGGCATAATCGACTACTTGTGCGAAGAGTGAACCCGTCATTGTCGGCGGCAGAACTTTGATGCCTTTGTGAACCGAACGAATTGTCTCGAGAAAATCATTTAGAGTGGCGTCTTTAAGAATAAAACCAGATACTCCGGCATTCACGTACTCGGCAACTTCAGGATTCGCCGGAATAATATCCATGACTACAATCTGAATTTTGGGGAATTTTTTTCTAATTAGATCAACAATTTTAAGACTGCTGAAATTTCTGAGCCCTAAATCCAGCAAGACCACGTGCGGCTTCAGCTTCTCTGCCATTTGAAAAGTGTCACCATTGGTACCGGAAGACGCGACGGCCTTGATATCCGGCTCGCTGTTCAACATAGCAGTAATGCCTTCGCGGAGAAGGCGATTGTCTTCAATTAATAATACTCGAATTCTTGACATACCTTGGCACCCCAACCACCACATGAATTGAACAAAAAACCTCCCTATTTTCTTTCTTTATAATATAGTGGACTAACACTTATGTCAATATATTCTTAAAAACGGGAGTGGCTTTCACCCTGCTATGCTAGGCTGCGGACGCGTTGAATTTTACACATTTGGCAGACGTAAAATCAAAAGGGAGCGTCACTTAGCACTCCCCCAGCAAGGCGTTTTTTGATCTTAAGAGAAGTTAAAAAGTTTCCTTTTGAATGTGGCGTCTACGAGACGAGTTTCGCGACTGGGTGATCGCAAACGCGGCTTAATATAGGGGGGATTACGTTGATCAATACAAAGCTTCTACACTTCCAGCTTAAATAATAACGACCCAGTCCTCACTTTCCCCAGACTCTTGTCACGTTTTTTGTTCCGGACCTAAATGGCTTAACAGACAGTAGGCCATTTGTCTAACTATAGACCCCTATGGCATTTCAGCCAAAGGATCTAATTCCTATATCAATCTTTTGGTCGATTGACCTGAATCGAAATCGATATAGTTTGCAATAAACGAAGAGATTTGTGTCGTTCCTAAACAACTAGATCAAGCTTTCGAGAAATCTAAGTATTTAGGATGACACAATAGTCTGACCGCAAACAAGGAGAAGACATCTCTTCTCCAAACAAAAGGAGCATTTTATGTTGGGAAAAACGGCTATCCGTTTGGCTGTAATGATCTTTGTCATGTCCCTGGCGGGAATCGCGCAAGGACAAGACAAACTTCAAAATTACTTTAGCGACGCGGCTGGCAAAGTTAAGGTAACAACCGATCCGACGCAGAAGCGTGAAATCCTCAATAAATCCTTCGAAAAAATGTCCAAAGCGTTGAACACGGTTCAAGGATCTCCGCTGATTTCGAAAGATGATAAAGCCGGCATTGCTCACTTCAAAGTCGTACTCAAAGAAAAGCAAGATGAACTCGCAGGTCTTAATGGTTACGACCGCGTGTCCGATGCGCAATTGAATGACTTCGCTGATTATGTTGTGCAGGATATGGAGCAGGCTACCGAGACTGTGACAATCAGCCTGGTCGCATTGTTATTGATTATAATCATTGCAATTCTCATCTAGTTTTCGATGGAGCGAGAATCTTCTGCAAGCGGTAGGCAAAGCTGTGTTCATCCGTTAGATCACGCGGGCCTACTCAATGCGTTTCGGGTGTTTTGTTGCTTGGCGCTCGGAGCGATTCTGTTTTCGTGCAGTTCCCCTCCTCCGGCGCCAAGCGAGACCGCTCCTGAGGAGGTAAATGCACTCCCGCCTCGTTACATAATCGTGTTCGTTATCCACGGCGATGGCGGTTACCTCTATCATGATACTGACGGCAATAAATACAGAGCGGACGAAGAAGCTGTAAACAGTGCGAAAATAGTCGCGGAGCGGAATTCTCAAGCCGAAGTGTTCATTTTTCACGAAAAACGCAAGAGACATTTCTTGTTCTTGTTTGCTCGCCATGATGGAGAATTTTATTACTACCGGAACGGACGGCTCCTCGCTCAGGAATCATACTGGCGCGATCATGGTCAATTTCGCTTCGACCCTGAAGTAGAGCTTTACAACAGGTTTCGTGCGGAAGAGCACTCTCGGCCGAAGAAATTTTTCCTCTACTTAGGTCACGAAATACCTGAAATGGACGGCACGGGCTACGATGCATCGTACAAAGACAGGTCGTTTACCGTACCTGACCTTGTCGACGGATTGAAACACTTCACTCTTGATTCGACTAAGTTCGATCTCATCGCGCTCTCCACCTGTTTCAACGGCACGCCGCACACTATCGCGGCGCTTTCTCCATATGCTCAATACATCATCGCATCTCCCGGCAACCTCCACCTCTCATATTTTGATCTGCATCCATTTGAAGCCTTGGACGTCGGTTTGCGCGATGAAGATGTGTCCGCGTTTGCAAAGATGTGTGCCCACCAATCATTCGAACGTCTAACAAAAGATATTCAGACGGAAATCACTGTTGCCGTATATGATGTGGGCCGGGTACAAAGATTCTTGAACTCCGTCGACAGCGTCTACGACCATACCCTGACCACATTGAAGGATAAGGCGTCGACATCCATAGAGCACTGCGATTGCGCCGAGGACTCCGCCTACCTACGGCCGGCGATGAGTGATGGGATAGATGTGTTTTACCGGCCAGCGCGGTTCGGACGCTCAACGCACAAACAGGATCATTCTGGATGGGAGTGCCTTAGGCTTCTGAAATAGTCGGATGTTATGCGAAGTGTTTGTACAACACGCCGCGGGAGTTAAGCCGGACGAACGACGAAAACGAGAATTGGTTGATTAGCCTTATTGGGCCAGCACGATCGACGGCGTAACTTTACGCGCCGCATACAATAAACCCTTCAGCATCACCACTAAAGGGACTTAAACTCAAAAATGTTGGGGGCGACGAGACTCGGACTCGAGGCCTCCTACTTGTCGCAACTTTCTTTTTTCCTGCGATCGATTGGGGGTGCCCAAATAGTGTTTATAAACCGCCCAAATCAATGCAAAGTAATCCAAATTGGTACAAAGAATAATCAGAGTTAACTTTTAGCCCCACAATTAAATACGTTGATTATCAACCACTTTCATTCTGCCAAAGTGTTGCGGTTACTAATGTAATATCAGACGGTAAAATAAGATTACACTTCTTTTCTTTCATGAAGAAATTCGTAATTAACTGCAAATAGCTGTCTGGCGGTCGGAAAACTATTTGCCTATAGCCACAGCTTTCTGTCCAGCGACCGATAATGCACGGCTTCTGCAATATGAGTCATTTCGATGTTGTCAGAGTTGGCCAGGTCAGCAATGGTTCGGGAAACTTTCAGGATTCGGTCATATGCCCTGGCCGAGAGACCCTGCCGCGAAATGGCCAGCGATAAAAGTGATTGTGATTTTTCGTCTATCTGACAGTACTTGCGGATATCGCGGGATTCCATGTGGGCATTGCAGTAAATTTTCTTCTCACCCGTGAAACGCAGCAGTTGACGGCGGCGGGCACAATTGACCCGATCACGAATGACTTCCGATTTTTCACCGCGGGAATCCGATGAGAGTTCTTTGAACTTCACCGATGGTACGCTGATGTGTATGTCAATGCGGTCCATCAAAGGACCGGATATTTTTGACATATATTTCTGAATTTCACCGGACGAACAGGTGCATTCATGATTGTGATCGCCGTAATACCCGCAGGGGCAGGGGTTCATGGCAGCTACCAGCATAAATCCGGCGGGATAGGTCAACGAAGTTGTGGCGCGTGAAATTGTCACCATATTATCCTCCATGGGTTGACGCAGCATTTCCAAAATGTCCTTTCGAAACTCCGGCAGTTCATCCAGAAATAATACGCCGTGATGCGCCAGCGATACTTCTCCGGGTTTGGGGACACTGCCGCCACCAATTAGCCCGGCCGAGGAAATAGAGTGGTGAGGTGACCGAAATGGGCGAGTGGCAATGAGGGCGGTGTTGGCCGGAAGCAGTCCCGCCACCGAGTGTATTTTGGTGGTCTCGAGGGCTTCTTCCAATGACAAATCCGGCAAAATGCTGGGCATGCGTCGAGCCAGCATGGTTTTACCGGAGCCGGGAGGTCCTATCATTATAATGTTATGCCCGCCCGCCGCGGACACTTCTAGTGCTCGTTTGGCTGACTCCTGGCCTTTGACATCCGCAAAATCAATGTTGTACTTGCGGGCTTCATTGAACACGGCGCTGACATCAACAGTGAATGGAGAGATGGTTTTTTCGTCTTCCAAAAAATGCACGGCTTCCTGTAACGATTTCACCGGATGGACCGGCAAAGTCATGGCAATAGCAGCCTCTTTGGCGTTTTCTAACGGCACGATTATGCCCTTGATACCGTTTACATTTTGAAATGACATGGTCATCGGCAAAATTCCCGGCACCGGTCGGACGGCTCCGTCCAATGACAATTCACCTAAGATCACGAATTCATCAAAACGGTCGCGCATGACCTGGCCGGTTGCAGCCAATATCCCCACAGCCATGGGCAGGTCGAAAGCGGAACCTTCCTTGCGTCGGTCAGCCGGCGCCAGATTAATTGTCACTCGTTTGGCCGGGAAGACAAAGTCGGAATTCTTGATTGCCGATGTCACCCGTTCTTTTGATTCTTTTACCGCACCCTCGGGGAGTCCGACCGTCACGAATGCCGGCAATTGCTGCTGAATATCTGCCTCAACTTCAACTTTGTAAGCATCAACTCCGTGAGTTGCCGAGGAAACCACTTTTGACAACATTTTTCCTCCTGTTTCAGTCTTATTCAAAAGTATTTGTGGCAGCAGAAGCCAGCTATTGGCTGGCGTACTGCTGCCTTCCCCCTCGGCCTCCAGTTTGCTACTACAAGCATGGCATTCTCCGGGCTGCTCTGCTGTCGGCGTGAATCAATATGCAGACAGCCACTGACAAGGAGTGTCATTGAAAATGAGGAATAGAGTTTAAACAAATTCAGTTAAAGCGGAGAAAAATAAATAATGCGGAAACATAAACGGCGGCCAATCTGGCCGCCGGATTCAGCTTAAATCATCTTCTAACAGAAGAGTTTCTGATAATTAGATTTTTTTCAAAAGGAATTGCTTAAGCGTGTCAACGACTTGTTGCAGCATGATGACGCTATCAACTGGTCGGCGAATTGAAAACTTCCCCCTTGGGTTGTCTCTTTCCCTGGCAATTTGCGTGCAATTCTTGTTGGTTTCCGTCAGTTCGATGTTGTTGGCGGATAATACGTAATCACCATAGGGCTCGCAAAACGCATCGGGGACGTTGTCAGATTTAAAAAAATAGACTTGGTCAGAAAACCTCATTTCAACGCTTGACCATGTGGTTTCTGCTGAAGGGGTATTGTATCCGGTAATCACACGATATGTGCCGTCGTAGATTCCTTCCAAGGTCGGAAGCGGCTCGAGAACAATATCCTTTTTGCAAGCCAAGTTAAAAGGCACTATCCCTGCCAGAATCACTATTAAGCCAATTATATATTTTCTCATAACCTACACACTCCTAAGTCTAAAAACAGCCAACGAATATAATGAGAAGCAGGGTCTTGTTCAACCCCAATTCTTACTATCGCACAGTCTAAAGAGAATAACGCAGAAACCTTCATTTTCGTTCAATTTACAATTAGAAGATTGGATTGTATGGAATAACCCATAAAACGGGCACACCGATACGTAACACTATATTTTTCAATGAGTTAAATTAGAGGGACTTAGTTACTAACTGACTTTGAAACTGTAAATCTTCCACTTTCCGTCTACAATATGAAGTCCGAATTTAGTCAGGTATTGTGTGGAACTGGTTTTATCGACAAAGGAGACTTCTACTGTGGCAGATTCGCCGTTAATCTCGGTGCGGTTTACTATTCGCTGCATTGAAAACCAACGGGTTTTGGTTAACCCGGTACCTGTCAAGTCTTGTAATATGTCCACGGGGTTGGTAAAAACGCGCGGTTCATTCGAATTAAGGGAATAGTCAGTCTGGGTGTTTTTCATCAGTTCCACCAAGTCCAATAGATGCGCCAACGCAGCCTGATCGTTTTTCTCCATGGCACCAAAGAAGGCAAATACCGTCTCGCGTGGATCGGTGGGACCAGAGTCACCACAGGCCGAAAGAAGCCCCATTGCGGCCATCAAAACTAATAATAGTATTGTTAACTTAGGACGAGATCTCACAATCAAAAACCTCCCGAAAGAGTTATGCGATGGCTGTCTCCAAGTTCGGCTCCCGGCGTAAAGGCATAAGCCAAATGCATTTTTTCCTTAAAGTCAAATCCAACTCCAATTCCCAATCCAGCCCATTTATCACTGGAATTGGCTGCCTGGTAGTTAGAGCCAAACGTGTTCCAGCCGGCTCTGATATAAAGCGGTTTCAAAGCCGAACATTCACCTCCGATGGCAAAGGCTATATCATTATCTATCGGCATAATGATGTCGGACGACAAGGTCAGCGGCAATCCCTTGAGTTTGGCCGATCCACCGCCTCTCACGGTCAAGGGAAGCTTGTCTTTTTCATCTCCCAGGCCGGAAAATTGAAAACCGAGGTTTTGAACCATAATCCCGGCGCTGTAATATTCGCGATTGCTGGAATATTTTGCCCCAACGTCAAAAGCCACACCAGTTGCGGAAAAGTCATGAATCTTCTCATAAATCAGTTTGGAGGTAGCCCCAAATTTCCAGGCATAACCGTGCTTAAAGGCAATGCTTCCGGCTAACACCAAATCACTTCCCGAAAAATCCCCGAGCTCGTTCCCGGTGTTGTCAGTTTCAATAAATTTCCCGTAGTTTAAATAAGAGATGTGAAGCCCCAGGTACCATTTGTCGGGGGAAAGAGGCTTGATGAAACCGAGAAAGCCCGATTGCATATCGATAAAGTAGTTGTGATACGAAGCGATGAATCGTTTGCCGTCAAATTGAGCAATTCCGGCAGGATTATAGTAAAGGGCTGATTCATCGTTGGCCAAACCGGTAAATGCTCCACCCATCGAAACCGCCCGGGCGCTGGCATCAATTTTCAAAAAAGGGAACGCGCTCGAACCGGCATTGGAATTAACATTTTTGGGAAAAGCCTGACTGCTGGCAATAATCAAAATGAATAAGCATACCACAATGTTGTCAGTAATCTTGTATTTTTGCATCTACATCTCTTTTCGATTTTGATTCTTACTAGAATCTTTCAATTATGTCATTCTATTTCAAAGATGCCATAAGATAACATCCTTACCAACTTTTGGTAGTTCTATTAATAATGGCCTGAACCAAGAGTACAATTGCTTTTCGCCGACCATCTTCTTCGGCTTCGGTCTCAAGACTATAGAATCCGCGCTGACTCATTTTTTCTTGCCAGATGAGAGAGTCGTCGCTCGGTTTCTTGAGTTGAATATCAAAATCCATTTCCACCGCATATGATTTGACCTGGTCTTTTTCATTGTATTCATAGGGCCGTCTTTGATACCTCGTCAACGTCCCGGAAAGTACCGCTTCGGCACGATCTCGCGGGAGAACTTTCAGGGTGCCATCCGCAATGAACGCATTTATCACGGCATCAGTCATTTGATCAGCCAGACCAAATTCAGGAGTATCGTTTTGAAATCGTTCCACGGCCACTGACTTAATAGTGACGCTGCCTCTCGGATTAAGAGAGTAAAAACAGCCGGTAAGACCAAGAGCACTAAGTATCAGTATTATTGATTTGATATTATTCATTCTTTTAACAGGCGTCATTCGAGCACGTTCCATTAATTCAACAATACCTTGTTACCTTTTTTAACGACACAAGAGACCAAGTTGACGGCATAATGATACGGCAGCTCGCGATAGTCCTGCATCTCCCAGATGACCATATCCGCCTGCAGGCCACGTTCAATCCGGCCAATCCTGTTCTGCCTGTTCACGGCGCAGGCAGCGTTTACCGTTATGGCCGATAAGGCTTCGGCGGCAGTCAGCCTCATTTGTAATGACGCCAGAGTAGTGATGAAAGGCAAGGCCTCGGTGTAACTTGAGCCCGGGTTGCAATCCGTGGCCAGAGCAACAATTGCGCCGGCCTCAATTAATTTTCGAGCTGGTGCGTATTGTTTACTTCGCAATGAAAAACTGGTTCCCGGCAAAAGGGTGGCCACGGTTCTTGATGCTGCCAGCGCTTTGATACCGGCATCGGAAATATAAACCAAATGGTCGGCCGAGGTTGCCCCTAAAGATGCCGCCAGTTCGGCGCCGCCGGTGGATTTTAGTTCATCGGCGTGGAATTTCAAACCGAGGCCCATTTGTTTGGCAGCTTGCTGAATTTGGCGGGACTCTTCAATACTGAAAACATTTTCTTCACAAAACACGTCACAGAACTCGGCTAATTTTCTTTTGACAACTTCCGGCAGCATTTCATTGATGATTAACTTAATGTACTCTTGACGATTACTGCGAAATTCATCCGGAACCTCGTGTGCGCCCAAAAATGTCGGAACCAGTTCGATGGCATGAGAATCATTTAATCGCCTGATAATCTCAAGCTGCATGATTTCTGTTTCAGTGGTCAACCCGTAACCCGACTTAGCCTCGGCCGTCGTCACGCCATGCTTGAGTAAGCGGTCCAGTCTGGTTCGGACTTTTTTTTCTATAAAATTGCGGGGGGTCTTGCGAAGATCGCGCACTGATGACCGGATGCCGCCGCCGGCTTCGGCAATTTCTTCGTAGGTCTTGCCGAGCGTGCGCATTTCGAACTCTTCTTCACGAGTCATGGAGAATACCGGATGGGTGTGAGGGTCAATTAATCCGGGAGTCACGACCGCACCTTTGGCATCGATAACAGTGCAGCTTTCCGCCAAAGGGGATTGACCTTCAATCTCATCCGATTTGCCGACGGCGATGATTTCTTCTCCGGCAGCGGCCACACCGGCATTCTTGATAATGCCCAATTGTTTCATTTGGGTGCCAAGACGCGGGGCGGGGCCGGC
>Ga0334722_10002298_pt1 | contig 21850 bp, 32 predicted proteins | sample C3_bottom_MG_FD_207210 | JGI IMG/M metagenome (GOLD analysis project Ga0334722, IMG submission 207210) | Sediment microbial communities from Yellowstone Lake, YNP, Wyoming, USA - C3_bottom | ecosystem: Environmental > Aquatic > Freshwater > Lake > Sediment | place: USA: Wyoming | collected... | reverse complement strand
CACGGGCGACAAAACTCCGAAAAACACCGAGACCGCTATCGCAGCGTTGTCAAAGCTGTTAGTAATGAACGAGACCATGTATATGAATATGGGGTAGCCAAATGAGTACATGACCCCCGACAGGTGGTCGACATGAGGGGCATATCTCATGCTCCAGGCCAGCTTCACGTAGTTGGAGGAGTCGCCGGACAGGTACGAAGGCCAGTACGGGGGAAACCTGAGCAGCAGGGCGGATACGAGTATCGCCACAAGGCAGACGGCATCTATGCGGCTCCAGTGCTTATTATTCTCGTTCATTTTCTCTGGAGTACCGGCTCTGGACATTGCGGTGTATGACGAACGGCGGGCGGCCCCTGCTGGCGTCCAATGTGCGCCAGATGTACTCGCCCAACACGCCCAGGGCGATAAGTTGTATACCCGAAACTATCAGGAGCACGACCATCAGGGAGGTCCAGCCCTCGACCGGGAAGCCCCTTATGATCTTGTGCACTATCAGGAAGCCTGCGTACAGGAATGCCGCGAGAGATATCATGATCCCAAGGACGGACATAAGCCGCACCGGGAAATAACTGAACGAGACCACGGAGTCCACCAGCAGCTTGACCTTCTTAGCGATCGTCCAGCGGGACCGCCCCTTCTCCCTCGCCTTCCTTGTGTACGGGTGCAACGTGTGCGGGAAGCCCAGCCATACTATGAGCCCGGTAAGGGTCGTGTTTTTCTCCCTTATACCCACCAGTATGTCCACCACCTGGCGGTCGAGGAGGGCGAAGTCGTATCCGTCCTCCGGCATGTCGGGTATCGCCACCCTTCTGATTGCCTTGTAGTAAAGCTTGGCGAACAACCTGTCCTTGAACGAATCCTCCCTGCCCTCGCGCACTGCCATCACGACCGGACTGCCATTCCGCCAGTCGGCGACCATTTCTCTTAACAGCATGGGGTCGTCCTGAAGGTCCGCAGTGACGAAGGCGACCGCGTCGCCCTTAGCCACCGACATGCCCGCCAGTATCGCCGCATGCGAGCCGTAGTTGCGCGCAAGTTTGACTAACCCCGTCCGTCCGTCCTTCTCCCTGATGGCGGAGAGCACCCGGAAGGAGCCGTCCTTGGAGCCGTCGTCCACGAAGATGAACTCCCAGTCACAGTCAGGCACGTCCTCCGCAAGCTGGACAAACCTGCCGTGCAGCTCTTCGAGCGTCTCCTCGTTGAAATATACGGGGACTACGATGGAGACAAGGGGTCGCCGGCCCGTGGCCATTTCAGTCATAACGCACCCGTTACAGAGCTCAAAACATGCTCCAGATCACTGCCCGATATATGCGGGCCTATTGGCAGGCTGACGATTTCGCGCGCCACCCGCTCCGTTATCGGGAAGCTCCCTTCCCGATACCCCATGTCCCTGTATGCCTCGGAGAGGTGCGGCGGCACGGGGTAGTGTATGAGCGTTCCTATACCGTGCGACTCCAGCTTCTCCCGCAGGGCGTCTCGTTCAGGATGCCGCACAGCGAAGAGGTGCCATGCGGGCTCCGACCACTCCGGCACGTACGGCAGCACGAGATGCAGGTTTTCAAGCCCGGCCATATACCTAACTGCCGCAGCCTTCCTCCGGGCGTTCCACTCGTCGAGCCTCGCGAGCTTCACCCTGAGGAGCGCGGCCTGGAGCTCGTCGAGACGGCTGTTAAAGCCTTTCACCTCGTTGCAGTACCTGACCCGCGAGCCGTAATTCTTTAAGACCCTGACCCTGTCGGCGAGCACCCCGTCGTCTGTAGTGACCGCCCCGCCGTCGCCCAGGGCACCGAGGTTCTTGGTAGGGTAAAAACTGAAACCTGCCGCGTCGCCCAGCGAGCCTGCCCTCCTGCCCCTGCAACGCGCGCCGTGCGCCTGCGCGGCGTCCTCTATAACCTTCAGGCCGTGCCGCTTGGCAACCTCGACCACCGCATCCATGTCGGCAGGCTGTCCATAGAGGTGGACGGCTATCACGGCCTTTGTGCGCGGCGTAACCGCACGCTCCATGAGTGACGGGTCTATATTGTACGTGCGTCCGTCTGGTTCCACCGGCACCGGGGTCGCCCCTGCGTACGATACGGCGAGCCACGTAGCAATGTATGTGTTAGCCGGGACGATTACCTCGTCACCCTCGCCTATGCCGTATGCGCGCAGTATCAGGTGCAACGCGTCGAGCCCGTTGCCGACGCCAACGCAGTACCTGCTCCCGCAGAAGTCAGCGAACTCGGCCTCGAAGGACTCGCACTCCCTGCCCATGATGTACCAGCCGGAACCGAGCACGCGAGCGCATGCTTCGTCGAGCTCGTCCTTCAGCTCGATGTAGGGGGCCTTGAGGTCAAGGAACGGCACGTCCATGCTCATGCCTTCTTTACCGCCGCGACGAACTCGTAGTAGTCCCTGATGTAGTCATCCGGTTTGTATACGTCGGAGGCCAGCGCCAGCAACACTGCGTCGTCAGAATACTTGTACTGGACCGCCCAGACCATAGGCGGGATGTGTATGCCTATTCCGGGCGAGTCGAGCGTGAACTCCTCGCGGTTGGTCCCGTCGTCTACGGCAACTGTGCATGAGCCCTTGACGCATACGAGGAACTGGTGCAGCTCCCGGTGAGCATGCTCGCCGCGCACGTCCTTGCCGGGCACGTCGAACACTATGAAGTACCTCTTGGGGATGAACGGCAGGTGGCTCGGATATTCGGCGAAGGAGAGGCTCCCGCGCATGTCGGTGATGACCGGCAGCCTGTAGACACGGACGCCCGCCACCCTGCTCTCTTCGATTGACAGGGCAGCCGTGCCCTGTGCGGCGACGGCAGTATGTTTGTCGGTGGTGTCTACATAGCCCATTATCCGCGCCGGGTTGCCCGCTACTATCGCGTTTGGCGGCACGTCCCTGGTAACCACCGCGCCAGCACCGACCATAGCGTTCGTGCCAACGGTTATGCCGGGCAGGATGGTCGCGTTTGCGCCTATCGAGGCGCCCTTCATCACGACGGTCTTCTCATACCGCTCAGGGTGCCGCCTGCTCCTTGGGAACGGGTCATTGGTGAACGTCGCGTTCGGGCCCACGAATACGTCGTCTTCAAGGCTCACGCCGTCCCAGAGCTGGACACCGCTCTTGACCGTGACCCTGTCCCCGACTACAACGCCTCCCTCTATAAACGTATGGTCGCAAATATTGCAGTCCTCGCCGACGACCGCGCCGGGCAGTACGTGGGCAAAGGCCCAGATGCGGGTACCCCTGCCTATGTCGGCGGACTCCACTATTGCGTTAGGATGAACGAAATAATCCATATTCACAGCCTCGGGCTCTCACAAGCGCATGACGGCCAGAACAGCATAACCCATGATAATAATAAGGGAAAAGAAAGTCAATAAAAATAAGGGCGGCGTGCCTCTCAGGCCGGCATGGCCCAGTATTTGATTATGCAGTAGAGGGCCTTGAAGCCGTCCCGCCAGCCAATCTTTTTGCCCTCGGCGTAGCTCCTGCCGCTGTAAGAGGTGCCGACCTCGTATATGCGCCAGCCCTTCTTGGCCACCTTGGCAGTCAGCTCCGGCTCGATGCCGAACCGCTTCTGCTCCAGGCTTATCGAGCGGAGGACCTCCATCCTGAACATCTTGTAGCCAGTCTCCATATCGGTCAGGTTGAGGTTGGTGAACATGTTCGAGACGAGCGTCAGGAACTTGTTGCCGACCATGTGCCAGAAAAAGAGCACCCGGTGCGGCCGGTCGCCCATGAAGCGCGAGCCGTACACCACGTCCGCCTTCCCCGCCAGTATGGGCCCCAACAATACCGGGTAGTCGTCCGGGTCGTACTCCAGGTCCGCGTCCTGCACCACTACCACGTCGCCGGTCGCGGCGGAGAAGCCCGTCTGGAGCGCGGCGCCCTTGCCCTGGTTCTGCCCGTGGAATATGACCCTGACCATGTCGGACGGGTCGGTTATGGGTTTCCACTTGAGACCCTCCAGCACGTCGCGCGTCCCGTCCGTGGAGCCGTCGTCCACTATAATCAACTCTTTCTTCAGGGGGACCCGGACCGAGAGTACCTTGTCCACCACCGCCTGTATGGTGCACTTCTCGTTGTATACCGGTATTACTATCGTCAGTTTTTCCACGGCATATTATCCCTTCTCAAAGGTCATCATGCTCATGAAGCCCTTGAGGTTTAACGCAAGGTCGTTGAAGTTCCTTATCTTGCCGAGCCTCCTTATGACGTAACGGGGCCTCATGTAGAACCTCTTGTATGCGGCCCTGTACTGCTCCACCACCACCTTGGAGCTTACGGTCGGCAGCTCCATCACCGGCTTCGAGAGGTCGTAGTCGGACCAACGCTTCGTGGTAAGGCAGCCGTTGTTGTCCGCCCAGTCGAACATCTCGGTGCCGGGGTACGGGGTCGTTATGTTGAAGACCGCGTAGTCCGGGTCGAGCCGCAGGGCGTAGTCCACGGTGCGCCTCATCGTCTCCTCCGTCTCGCCGGGGCTTCCCAGCATGAATGCGAGCCGGATGTCTATCCCAGCCTTCTTCGTCATGGAGACGGCCTTATCGACCGTGGCAAGGTCAATCTTCTTGTTTATGTTCTTGAGTATCTGCTCGTCCGCGGACTCTACCCCGTACATCACCTGGTGGCAGCCGGCCGCCTTCATCAGGCCGAGCAGATCCTCGTCCACCGTGTTCACCCTCGAAAAGCAGCTCCAGGAGAGCCTTTCCCTGCGTTCCATGAGCATACCGCAGAGCTCGCGCACGTTCTTCTTGAACGCGGTGAATGTGTCGTCGTAGAACGATATCTCTTTGATGCCGTACCTGGAGGACAGTAGGTCTATCTCCCCCATTATGCTGCCTGGGGAGCGCATCCGCAGGCTCCGCCCGAATACGTCGCCCTTGCAGAACGTGCACCTTCCGGGGCATCCCCGGGATACTATCATCCCTATGTTCGGATGCCTCTTGTAACTCCCGAGCGCCGAGTAGTACCTGTCCATCGGCAGGAGGTGGTAGGCCATGACAGGCAGGGCGTCCAGGTCCTGAACCGTCTCCCTCGGCGGGTTGATGACGGCCATACCGTCCCGTTTGTAGCCGAGGCCTTTAATCACCGACGGGTCGGTCCCGCGCACAAGCTCGACTACCGTATCCTCCCCCTCGCCCATCACTATGTAGTCCACCGACGGGCTTGCGAGGGTATCTTCCGGCATCACCGTCGGGTGCACCCCGCCTACCACCACCTTTGCTTCCGGGTAGCGCGCCCTGACCACGTCCGCGCACAGCAGCGCGTTTTCTATCATCGCGGTGGTTGCCGTAATACCCACAAACCGCGGCGCGGCGGCGGGCAGGCGTCCCGCCAGCTGGTCTATGCCTACCCTGAGCGCGTTACAGTCAAGCACCGAGACGCCCACTCCCTCACGCTCCAGCACCGCGGCCAAAAGGCCGAGGCCAAACGGCGGGGAACAGCTGCCTATCTGCCTCCAGATGTTGCCCGAGGCGCGGAGCCAAGGCGGGTTTATAAGCAGAACATCAGGTCGCATCGACACCTATGGTTTGGCCTTCGTGCCGGTTACAAAATTATTGAAGCCGGCCAGGAAGTACGAGTGCTCTATGTTTTCAAAACCCGCAGATTTCAGGAGCCGTGCAAGCTCAGCTTTGTTCCAGTAACGCCTGTGCTCGGCCACCAACTGCGGGTCCACCATCTTCATCCGTGCGAGCACCTCCAGCACCGGCTTACCCGCGTGCGACGGGACGGTCATGGCTAGCCTGCCGCCGTCTTTAAGTATCCTGCCGCACTCGGCGACCACGTTCTCCGGGTTTTCGAGGTGCTCCAGCACCGCGAGCATGGTCACAAAGTCGAACGTGCCGCTTTCGCACGGTAGTTCTTTCTCTATATGCCCGTTAATAAGGGTCAGGTTGCCTTCCGAGTACGGGCCGACCTTGCAGTCAATACCCCAGCAGCCCTTGACCTTGTCCCTTACAGCCCTCAGAAAAGTACCTTCGTACCCGCAGCCCACGTCGCAGACCAGCGTGTCAGGCCCGAGGTACTTGAGCACCCTGTTTATACGAAAGCCGCGGAGGATGCGCTCTAGCGCGAAATCATTATGTGAGGGCGGTGCGCTTGAGTCCATTATTAATATCCGTCCATCAGGAAAGCTCGGCCTTCTCGACCGACGGTATGCCGTAGCCAAGGAACCGCTCGCCTATCGTCTTGAACCGCTCAGGCGCGTCGGTCACGAAATATTGGATGGTAGTGTGGCTTCCCGGCATATTGCCGAGGCCTGTTTTCTTGAGCACCCGGCCCACCTCCTGGGCGGTCTCGTGCGCCGAGTCTATAAGCGTAACGCCCTGACCCATCACGCTGGCTATCACTACCTTCAATAGCGGGTAGTGCGTGCAGCCGAGCACGAGGGTGTCCACGTCCTCGGCCTTCAACGGGGCCAGGTATTCACTGGCCGCAAGCTCGGTTATTGCGCCTCCTGTCCTTCCCTCTTCCACCATCGGCACGAACAACGGGCACGCACGCGCGAAGACCTCTGTGCCCGGCCTGATATTCCTTATGAGCCTGGCGTAGACGCCGGAGTTCACGGTGCCTTCCGTGCCGATGATGCCGACCCGCCCGGTTACGGTAGCCCTTGCGGCCGCGTACGCCCCGGGCATCAGCACCCCTATCACCGGTATATCGAGGCTGTCCCTGAGCGTTGAAAGCGCAACGGACGTCGCGGTGTTGCACGCGACCACCAGCATTTTTATGTCTTTTTTAACGAGGTAGTCCGCTATCTCGCGGGAGAAACGGGTGACCGTCTCGGCGGACTTAATGCCGTACGGGAAACGGGCCTCGTCGCCGAAGTATATGAGGTTCTCGTCCGGCAGGTGGTGCTTTATCTCTTTTAGCACCGTAAGGCCGCCTATGCCGGAGTCGAAGATTCCGATGGGCTTATCAGAATGCATCCTGGCCTACTCCTTGTTCATCGCCGGTTTCGGCGCTACCGGCCTGTACACGTCTATATGCCCGGCTATGGATTCGACCGCGTTGCCCTCTACCATTATCTGGACGGACTTTATGTCCGCGAAGTTCTGGGACAGGGTGTTGGCGAGCGAATATATCGTCAGCGTCTCGGTCCAGGCCCCGCCGGGGTACTCGCTCTGGAGCTCGCGCGAGAAGTTCACGTACGCAGTGCCCTTCTCTATGAATACGCCCTTGACCCGTGTCACGGGAGGGAACGAAGGGATAAGCCCCGACACCGGCCCGCGAATAAGCTCCTCGACGACCACCCGCACCTGCTCCGCCTCGCCGCTCTTCTCGGCCAAGTCCCTCCTCTCGGGGTGGAGGTATGTGTCGTCCTTGGACGGGAAGTAGAGCGTCATGTTCACCTTGGGCCCATGCACGGAGGTGACGGACTGGAACTCAGCCGAGGGCACGACCGGGGCGTGCCTCGTCTCAATGAAGAAGAGGTAAGCGCCTATGCCTACCGCGAGCGCCAGCACGATGCCCGCCACTATCCACGGCCAGACCCTGCCGTTGTTTTTTACCCTCGACTCAGGCATCACTTGTTAACACCCCTCGCGTAATCGTTTATGCCCTTGGCCAGAAGCGCGGCTGCCTTCTCTCGGAACGAGTCCTCGTTCATCGCCCCCGCCCTGTCTTTTATGTCACCAAGCTCGACCAGCGCAGCCGGCATTGCCAGGCCGCTGAAACCCGCGAGGCCCCCGCTTATAAGCCGGGGCTTCGCGCCATCGTACAGGCCGCCCAGTGAAACGAACAGCCCACGGGCGAGCCTTATGCTCTCAGGAAGGTACGGCGCCTGCTGGTCGGACCAGAGGAGCGCGCCCTTGGGCGCAGGCGAGGCCTCGCACAGCCCGCCATCGTCCACCGTGAATATGTTCAGCCCGCCGCCGGCCGCCCCGAAAGTGCCGGAGACGTGTATGGATATAAATAAGTCCGCGTGGGCGGCGTTGGCTATTCCCGCCCTCGTGTCGGCGGGAAGGTCCTGGTCGGCGGTACGCGTCAGGACCACGCCGTAGCCCTGCCTTGTCAGAAGCTTCCGGAGCCTTACCGCGACGTCGAGCGCGAGGTCTTTCTCAGTCAGCTTGCCGCCCGCACCGGCACCGGCCTGCCGCCCGCCGTGTCCGGGGTCTATGGCGACGGTCCTGACCCGCCTGGAATATGCCATTAACGGCTCGTCCTTGGTCTTTTTGTAAATGTCGAGGACCAGCCTGTAAGGCCCGGCCAGATATGAGATGCGGAGCCCGGCCGAAGCCTGGCCCAGATGTACGACCACGCCGCGCCTCTGGTCATCCGACTCCACAAAATCCACGTCCGAAACAACGGAGTCCACACCCCTGACGGGCACGAAAGAGAAGGCGAGCAGTCCCTCGGTCGGGTAGAATACAAGCCTCTTTTCATCCTGGTCGTAGTTTATCCTGAAGCCGTCCGGCCTGAAACCGCCGGTATCGAAGACGAGCCTCGTGAAGCCGGGGTAGCTCCTGTGGCCCTGGTATACCACCTTGACCATCGCTGGCTCGGGCCTGGCCTCTTCCTGCGCGAGGCCAGCCGGGACGGCGAGAAGCACCATTGCAAGAAGGCTCAGAATATAGATGTGTATACGGAACAAACAGACACCTTGTTACTTGTTCGAATGACCCAACCGTCTGTCAAGGAACTCCACCGCCGATTCCATCGGGGCCGAGTACCACATCGAGGCATGCCCTAAATGAAGGAAATAGACGGCCTCTACGTCTTTCCCCGCCGCCTTGAGGGCACCGTATAGCTCCCTCGCCTGCGCCGGGTCAACTGTCGCATCGTCCAGCCCGTGCAGTATGAGCACCGACGCGGTTACCTCACCCAGGCCGGGCAACGGGTTTCGCGCCTTCAGCTCCGCCAGGTGGGCCTGCAAGTCGGCAGGGGCCAAGCCCTTTTTATCCGCCAGACGCCTCATGAAGACCTCCGGGTCGGATATGGCAGACACAAGGACCGCGGCCCTTACGTCCCTTGTCCTCTCCAGCGCCCGGAGCGTTACCAGCCCGCCCAGGCTGTACCCAATCATGCCTATACGGCCCTTGTCTACGTACGGGAGACCTTTTATGTATTCGAGCGCGGCGAGGCAGTCGTCCACCTCCCCGCCGGCAAACTCCATGTGCCCTTCCGAGCCGCCCTGGCCCCGGAACTGCGGGAGTATTACCACATACCCCTTCTTAGCCAGCGCCCTGGCCCAGCTACGGGTGGCGAACTCAACTCCCTTTACACCGCCGTGGTTCAGCACCACGGCCGGGTATATCACACCCGGAAGCATACTGTCCGGGGTATAGACAATGCCTGCTATATTAAGACCGCCGGAGGCAAGCCCAACGCTGGCCTTATTGTACCCTGCCGCACACCCGGATAGCACGAGCGCGGCGGTTAATATGCCCCAAAATATAAGGAGTTTTTGCGTTTTCACGACCTCTTAATGTACCAGAAAAAGAACCGAAGGTAAAGCCAAACCTGATATTAATCATTTTTTTAGCGCCTGTCGGGTCATAGCCGGGCAGAAAATCCCTGCTATACTCTAAGCACTATGGTAATAGATGCGCACAACCACCTGGGCGGGCCGGACAAAGGGGACGGCAGGTCGCAAGACACCAGCGAGATACTGGCCGCGATGGACAAGGCCGGGGTAGAGATGGCCGTCGTATTCCCGTTCAACGAGGCGGAGCCGGGCATATCGTTCTCGCGCACAAACGACTACATAGCCGCTTCGGTGAAATCCCACCCGGACAGGCTTATCGGTTTTTGCAGGCTGGACCCGAACTGTGGCCCGGCGGCGCTGCACGAGCTTGAGCGGTGCATCAACGTACTCGGCCTGCGCGGCGTGAAGCTCCACCCCACAAGCCAGGGTTTCAGCCTGACAGACCCTACCCTCGCCAGGATACTCGGCCTCGCTGAGTCGTTCGGCATACCCGCGGTATTCGATACAGGCAAGAAGGAGTCCCCGCCGCTCGGCGTGGCAACACTTGCCAGGGAGTTCCCCGGCCTAACGATAATAATGGCGCACATGAACCTCTACGACGAATCGCTGGATGCGGCAAGGACTGCGCCCAATATTTATATTGGTACTACGGGCTATTTCAACCCGCCCCGGCTGGCAAAGGCGGTCGGTGAGCTTGGGGCCGGCAGGTTCATAATGGGGAGCGACTCCCCATACATACGCATGGAAAGAGAGGTAGAAAAGATAAACAGGCTCGAAGGCGTGGGCGCTGATGAAAAAAAACTCATACAGGGAGGTAACGCGGCCCGGATACTGGGCATCCGGCTTTGACAAAATTGCATGTTTTGCTAAACTTTGCGCATGTGGGCAACTGCTTTCCCGTTTATGGGAGGCATAATCAAAGGAGGTAGCACCGCCATGGAATTAAAGGCTTTGATTAAGGCGAGCCTTACGGTTATTGTATCATTCATATTGATTTCAACAATAAGCGGCATGGCTTACGCCGCCAAGAAAACGATCAAAAAACCCGTAATAAACGCATGCGTAACATGCCACGAGAAGGTTACGCCTCAGGTGGTCAAGGACTGGATGGCATGTTCCATGTCCACACATTTCGCGTGCGACCAGTGCCACGGCAAGGAGCACATGAAGGCGGACGACTACGCCAAGGCGGTCATGCCGACCGCGGATACGTGCAAGCCGTGCCACGGGAAGCAGGTTGCCCAGTTCAACAACGGCAAACATTCGGTCGCATGGGTGGCGCTCGAAGCGATGCCGAAGACCGGCTTCCAGCCGCCCGAGTTGATGGGCGGGTTCAAGGGCTGCGGCGGCTGCCACAGGATAGGATACCAGGGCGGCAAGTGCGACTCCTGCCACACCCGCCACAAGTTCAGTAAGGCCGAGGCACTGAAGCCCGAGGCGTGCGGCACGTGCCACATGGGCTTCGACCACCCGCAGTGGGAGATGTGGGAGACATCCAAGCACGGCATGATATACAGGATGGAGGGCGACACCGGCCGCGCGCCGAAGTGCCAGACCTGTCACATGCAGCACGGAGACCACGGCGTGATGACAAGCTGGGGCTTCCTGGCGCTGAGGCTCCCGGAAGACGACGCGGAGTGGATGAAGGACCGCGTGACCATACTCCAGGCGCTGGGCGTACTCGACGACAAGGGCCAGCCGACCGCCAGGCTCGAGGTAGTCAAGGCTGGCAAGGTGGCCAGGCTGACCAAGGAGGAGTGGCAGGCACCGAGGGACAGGATGATAAAGGTCTGCAGCCAGTGCCATGCGGAGTCATACGCCAAGGACAACCTGGAGCGCGGCGACAAGATAATAAAGGAGGCCGACAAGCTGATGGCCGAGGCCATCAGGGTCGTGGACGGCCTGTACTCCGACGGCACACTGAAGAAGCCGGAGAACGCGCCGTTCTCGGTTGACCTGCTGACCTTCTACGACGCGCCGACCTCCATCGAGGAGAAGCTGTACGTCATGCTCCTGGAGCACAGGATGCGCACATTCCAGGGCGCGTTCCACATGAACCCGGACTACATGCACTGGTACGGCTGGGCGGAGATGAAGCGCGACCTACGGGACATCAAAGACGAGGCCGAGGCGATGAGGCTTCAGAAGAAGATGACGAAATAGTATACCACTAGACAAAAGGGCCGCCCGGTTGGGCGGCCCTTTTTTTGCCTATTGCGTCACCCCGCACTTGATGCGGGATCCAGGAATTTTTTCATCAAATAGCGGTGCGCCCTCACCCCAACCCCTCTCCCGTGAGGCGAGGGGAATAAAACTAAATAAATTGACATGCACGCGCCCCAATGCTATCATAATGATAGCATTGTCTCACGGGAGGTTATATGGCGCAGATACTTGTACGGAACATGGACGAAGAGGTCGTGGAGCGGCTCAAGAAGCGTGCCAAAGAGGACGGGCGCTCCCTCCAGGCGGAGGTGAAGGTTATCCTTGAGAAGGCGGCATATGAGCCCAAGGTGGACATGGAGACTGCACGGAAAATGGCGGAGGAAATACGTAAGCGGTTCAAGGGGCGCAAGTTTCCTGATGTGGTGGAGCTGATACGCGAGGACAGAGACCGATGAGCGTATTCGTCGTTGACGCGAGCGTTGCGGCGAAATGGTTCTTCAATGAGGAAGATGCCGTCAACGCCCTGTCCGTCCTTCACGAAGGCAACCAGTTACACGCGCCAGACTTCCTGCGGCTTGAGATGGACAGCATATTATGCAAATGGGTAAGGCGCGGTACTGTCGGCGCGGCCGATGCACGCGACATACGTGATACGTTTCGCCGCTACCCTATCGAATACCATCCCTTCGCTTCACTCCAGGATTCGGCGTACGCAATTGCCACGCAGGCAGGGCGGAGCGTTTATGACTGCCTTTACGTCGCGCTTGCGGCTCTCCTCAAGGCAAAAATGGTTACTGCGGACCGCAGGCTGCACGATGCATTAAAGGACGGCCCGTTCAAGAGGCATGTGGTGTGGGTCGGGGATGTGTCGTAGGGTGGGCACGGCCCACCGCCTCGTCCGGCAATCTCACTTCTTCCGCTCCATCCAAATCTGGACGAGGATGCCGAACGTCGCCAACCCTCCCCCAAGCAGGACGCCCGCGATACCGCCGAAGACCGTTGCGATGCCCCTCGGTTCGACATCGTTCCAGGGTATCAGGTGCGCGAAGAAACTCGGAGCAATGCTGCCGGACCCGAAACCGAACAGGCCGCCCAGGACCATGCCTGCCAACGCCCCGCCTGATACCTGAATAAATATGCGTGTCCATTTCATAATCAGGCCATCCATTCCTTAACCCACTTCTCCGCAAGCAGGCCGTGGACAACAAACGGGTCCTTCTCTATTATCGCGGTCGCTTCATCGAGACCTGGAGCTTCAAAGGATATTGAGCCGCCCGTCCTGTCCGCAAACGGCCCGCCTATGTATTTCCCCAGCTCGCTGTTTTTCCAGTACGCAATATGAGAGGGGACCACTTCCCGAATCCTGTCGGGTTCGTCCTTCATTAAATATAAAAATATGACGCGCATCTCTTCACCTCTTGTTCAAAAAATCCAGCACGGCGCTGTTGAACTCTTCGGGTTTCTCCATACTCACGACGTGGCCGGCGCCCGGTATCACTACCTTCTTTGCGCCGGGAATACCCGTCTCCAATGCCTGTGCGATTGCCTTGATGGTCGATATGTCCCGTTCTCCAAGTATCACCAGCGTGGGCGCATGGATTTCGGCGAGCCGTGACATCGCAGGCGGAAAGGGCGGACGCGGGAAAAGAGGGTTTATCAGCCAGGCTCGGGCATTCTCCATCGCGATGGGGCGCAGCCTTTTCGCTATCTCCGGGTGCTCCATCGCTGGCGCGTTGTATGCACTCTGCAGCCATGCCTCCCCGGCACCGGCAAAAGAGACGTCGTCATTTTGTATCGCATACACGACCTTCAGGATTTCCATCAGGTCCTGGGCCGAAAACGGGTAGCCGCTTACTGCGGATGAGACGGGTATCAGGCTTGCCACCATCTCGGGATGGGTGATAGTGAAATCTATGGCGATGCGCCCACCCATGGACATGCCGACCACATGCGCCTTAGGGATATTGAGAAATTTGAGCAGCTGGTACAGGTCTTCTTCGTCGGAGTACGGCTTCGTGGGAGGAATGGATTTCCCATATCCCCGCACATCATAGCGGACGACTTTGTAGTGTTCGGAAAACGTGTTGAACTGGTCGTCCCACACCCGGCGGTCAAAACCGCCGCTATGAATAAACACTATTGCTTCTCCCTTGCCTTTCATTTCATAAAATAATTTCGTCCCGTTAACTTCTGCGATGCCCGAAGTGACTTCAGCGCCAAATACCGCCGTCGGGATGGAAATACAAACGAACAATACCAGCGCAAGAACTTTGTGCATGCGGAACATAACCTTGTGCCCCCTTTTCTGGTTCTTATAGATAAAAGCGATATGACATTTACTCTTGTATCCCCTTTCGCCCCCAAAGTCAATAAATATTACATCACCAAATTCCTGGGCCCCCGCTTTCGCGAGGGTGACGATAATTGTAATCCCCCTTTACACAATTCCCGCCGGATGCTACATTAATAGAAAGCCTTATTCACGCATCTATTTCCAACAGTCACACGGAGGCTGACACATGGCGGGTCATTCATGCAGGCGGGCGTCTTTACTGATTGCCGTTTCTTCGTTTATTATTCTCACCCTGACGGCGGCGGTGCCAGCGTGGTGCGCTCCGGCGGGAGACGCCGTGGACACGAACTTCCCCTGCTACGGCTGTCACAGCAAGAAGGAGATTACCCCCTGGATAACGAAGACCTGGCTGGAGAGCCTGCACGCCAAACGGGGGGTGAGGTGCTCCGACTGCCACGGCAACCACGATGCCGGCTTCGACTCCGCCGACTTCTTCCCGCGGCCCGGCCCGGACAGGTGCGTACGCTGCCACCCGACGAGGGTCAAAGAGATGCTCTCCAGCAAGCACGGCGGCGTCACCAAGTGCACCTCGTGCCACCCGAGGCATACGTTCTCGCTCAAGGTGGCCAGGAACCCCGAGATATGCATGACGTGCCACCTGAGTTCGGCGCACGTGCAGGGATACGTCAAGTCGAAGATGGGCGTGGTATACAAGACGGAAGGGGCGGGCTACTCGGCCACCTGCGAGACCTGCCACATGCCGGACAAGAACCATAACGTAAACGAGACCCTCGACAACAGGGATCTTATGCTCAAGGTATGCAACCAGTGCCACTCGGCCTCGTTCGCGGGCAAGGTGCTGAAATCGGGGAGCTTCAAATCGCACTGGTAAAAGACCCGGAGGTGATGATGGGTATAGTGCAGACGGTTACCAAGGACATGCTGATAGGCAATATACTGCGCGACAAGCCCGAGGCAAAACGAGTCATAGAGAAATACTTCGGGGACGGCTGCTTCACATGCCCCGGGATAATGTGGGAGTCCATATCCTTCGGCGCGGCGATGCACAACAGGAACGTGGACGACATAATAGACGAGATAAACAAGATAGAGGACTAAGAATATGATGCCGATAGACCTTGCCGACGAGATTGAGTTCATGGACGAGCACGCGCGTACAAAGATGCTTCACGACTCGCCGCAGTTCCGGGCGGTGCTGTTCTGTCTGGAGAAGGACCAGGGCGTGCCGCGCCACGTCAGCAAGTCCGAGGTCATGATGCAGGTGTACCAGGGGAGCGGCACGGTCATAGTGGGCGAAAAGGAATACGCCATGAAGGCGGGCGAGGTGGCCATAGCCCGGCCGAACGAGGTTCACGGCTTCCGCTCGGAGGGCGAACGGATGGTGATACTCGCGCTTATCATACCGTCGCCGGAGTAGTCTTAGTCTAACCCCTCCCCACCTGCGGGGGAGGGGTTGGGGAGAGGGTGAACTTATCATGTTAGACATATCAATCACCGAAAACATGACCTTGAACGAGGTCATACGCAAATACCCGTCCACCATCGGCGTGTTCAACCGCTTCAACGTGGACTCCTGCTGCGGAGGCGCCCGGTCTATCAAGGCGATGGCCGAACAGGACAAGGTGGACGTAAAGACCTTTATAGACTCCCTCGTAGAGGCCGCTAAGGCCGGAGTGTAAGGCCTCAGAACGGCCTTATTGCTGGGACACTTATGGGATATATGGGACAGAAGTGCCACAGTTAACCCTGCATGGATAGCTGATATTTTTATCCGAACTACTCCTCCAGTGCGGCAAATATGTCCCTAACCCGCTCCAAGCCGGTGCCCGGCCTGGCCTGCAACGCCCTGGGCCCCACAATAATCCCTTATAAATCAAGCCATTAAACGTGCCGGTTTTTTAAAGGCCTGCCGCAACTTTTCTGGCAATCCTTTTGCAGATATAAACTCCGTTTTACACTTTAGATTCAGCGAACCGGCCAAGGTGAGAAAATGCCCGAACAGAGTGCAGACGGGACTATACTGATAGGCAGTTCCGACAAGGAAATGCAGCGGGCGCTCCGTGATCTCATCGGCGAGAAGTTCCGGAGGAAGGTGGTCCAGGTCGCCGAGACTTCAGATTTTTTGCTGGAAATCCTTGACAAGCACGTCGACCTCACTATAATTGATATAAACTTGAACGGTCTTCCGACTGCGAAGACAATCCAGATACTGAAAAAGTGCAGGCCGAAGGTGCCCGTCATCGTGGTATCCGACGACTACTCCGTGGCTACCGGCAGCAGGATAATGGAGCACGGCGTATTTTATTACATGTACAAGCCGCTCGACATGGACCGTTTCGGGGAGATAGTCGAAAGCGCGCTTAAGAAGCGCGCCAGAGATGAAGCTGAGGAAAGGAGGTGACCCTCATTTGTCCAGGCGGTTTCGCCCGGATGAAACGTCAACGAAAGTGCCGCTTCGCAGAGGCCCCCATAAGGCCTCTCTTTAAACTTCTATCGGAGGTGTGACATGGCTGATTTTGAACTGGACGTAAAAGGCGAGGTTTGCCCGTATGCAACTGTCAAGACCAAGAAGTTCGTGAACTCCAAGATGAACTCCGGCGACAAGGTGGTCGTAGTCCTCGACTACCCGCTCTCGTCCGAAGAGATACCCAGGTGGGCCACCGAGGCCGGCCATAAGGTAGTCGGCGTGGACAAGGTCGGCGACGCCGTCTGGAAGATCACGATAGAGAAGGGGTAACCCGAAAAACCTAAACCCAATCACCAGAAAGGGGAAACGATAATGGCGGAAGGGAACAAGCTGGGGATCCTCCTTACCACCAGCCCCGAAAACGAGGATATGCACACCGTGGCGAAGCTCTGCGAAGCCGCGCTCGCCGAGGGCAAGGAAGTAAAGCTCTTCATGATGTGCGACGGCGTCTACGGCTCCAGTTGTGCAGCCCTCACGGGCCTGATACCCAAGGGCGTCAGCATCGCGCAGTGCCACCACAACGCTGAGGAAAGACACATTCACGAAGAAGGCAACCCTGTTGCCTCTGCCAGCCAGTACATCTTCTCGGGCATAATAGAGGAAGTGGACAGGCTGGTCACGTTCTGCTAAAGGGGGGATACCTAAAATGGGTGAACACATCGCTATAATGATGAGGCATTCCCCCTTCTCCACCGTCAGGATCCATGAGGCTCTCAGGTCCTGCGTGGGTTTAAGCATGGGGGACAGTCCGCTTGTAATGGTATTCGTCGAGGACGGCGCTTATACGCTTTCGACGAAGGCCAAGCCGGTCTTCGAGGGGTTCGACTGGAACAAGCACCTTGAGATGCTCAAGGAGCTCGAGTTCGACCTCGTCGTGGACAAGGAATCGGCGGACGAGCGGGGGATAAAGGAATTCAAGTACGAGCCGCTGGTGAAGACCAGGGCGGAGATAGCCACGGTATTGAAGGAAGCCAAGGCCGTCATAACCTACTAAAGGGGGTGGAGATGAAGATACTTCACATAATAAGGAAGAAGGGCGACACCTACCCCCTGTCGGTCGCGGCTGCACAGAAGTCCGCGGGCGACGAGGCCAAGGTCATCCTTCTGCACGACGCAGTGCTTTCATGCTCCGGTGACGCGGCGAGCTTCTGCTGCAAGGAAGACGCCGAGGCGCGGGGGGTATCCTGCGGCAACCAGGTGGACTACAACACCATCGTCAAGATGGTATTCGAGGCCGACAGCGTAATAAACTGGTAGGCACTGATTCTGGCAATAAAAAGGCCGTCCCTTCCGGGGCGGCCTTTTTTGTCTACTGCGGCCCGGTCACCGTCCTGGCCAGGTTGTAGGCAAACAGTACTACGGCGAGGAACATCACCGCCCCGAATATGCCGAGAACGTCCGGGCCGCCTTCCACGAGATGCGCCTTCATGGCCCAGCCAGCCGTCATGCCCACAAGGCCTGCGTTGGCCATCCAGAACTGCACGACCGACAGCTTCCTGCTGTAGAGCGGCCTGCCTGAGAACCTCGGCAGCACGTGATAGCCCACACCGAATATCATCATGGACATCCAGCCGAGCAGGTTTAAGTGCACGTGCATCGATACGTGGTTAGGGTCGGCCAACTCCGGCCTCAGTACGAAGCAGAGGCCGAGCAACGTGCCCACGACGAAATAGAACATGCTGAGCCTTATGAACCATACTACCTCTTTATCCATGTCAATGTCCCCCGTGTATGAACGTCGGCAGGCACCTGGCGCAGACCCACTCGAGCTTGCCCTTGAGCTCACACTGGATAAGGAGCCTGTCCTCGCTGCCGGCACCGCAGTTTACGCACTTGTGTTCATCGGCCATATCGTCACCCCCTGTTAACGGTTATTACCAGCTTCTCGGGCGCCCTCCGGCGCCGTATCATGACCCAATTATAGCAGGGGTGAAAAGTTTATCCATGACATTTGTCATACTCCTACTTTATCATCTTCGAAATCTTCCTGAACTCATCCGTCCCGGCCCTCTTCATCACCTGGAAGAGCACCGTCTCGGCACACGTGACGACCGCGCCCGCACGTGCAAGCATTTCGAGCGCAGTTCGCTTGTTGTCCGCGTCCCGCGAGCATACCGCGTCCGACACGAGGTGGACGATATACCCGGCTTTTATAAGGCTGAGCACCGTCTGGAGCACGCATACGTGCGTCTCCATTCCGGTCACTATCACCTTTTTCCTGCCGTGCTTTTTCAGCGTATCAAGGAAAGCCCCCTCGCCGCAGCAGTCGAACGCAAGCTTCTCTATAGGCGAACCCTCCGGCAGCATCCCGGCAATCTCCGGCACCGTATACCCGAGCCCCTTCGGGTACTGCTCGGTCACAATTATAGGGATTTTGAAGTCCTTCGCCAGCTCGATGAGGTATCCTATGTTCTTTACTACCTTGCCCCGTTCGTCCATCACCGCGGCGAGCCGCTCTTGTGCGTCCACTATAACGAGCGTCGCATCGCCCGCGTCCAGAAGAAAAGCTTCAACCTCTTTCATACTGTTTTCACCTCTCCATAATGGCGCCGTCAGGCGCTTTTAGCCTTGAGCGCAAAAAAGTCGTATACGAAGGTGTATACCCCCACCGAAAAGAATATCGCGCAGACAAGCACCACCATGAACCAGAGCTTCATGTAGTCCTGTGTGGTCAGGAAGTCTACGCCCATGATACGGTTGAAGTATGTCTGGACGATACCCGCGACCGCGAAGCCGAGCCCCATCATGAACATACCGGAGACCATCACCCAGAACGCGAATATCCCCCTGCCCTGCTCGTAGTCGGCCATCCCCTTGAGCCTCGGCAGTGCGAAGTATATCATGGTCAAATTCACCATCGCGTACGCGCCGAAGAATGCCATGTGCCCATGCGATGCGGTGACCTGCGTGCCGTGCGTCCACTGGTTCACCTGCGGCAGGGTGTGCGCGAATCCCCATATGCCCGCGCCCACGAAGTGGAACCAGGCGCATCCTATGGCCCAGTGGTATGCCACGCGGTTTTTTATCTCGAGCTTGCGTTCGCGTACGTTTCTCATGGTGTCCACCACCATGAAAAGTATCGGCAGGGGCTCCAGCGCTGAGAATATCCCGCCCCACCAGTACCAGTAGTCCGGCGTACCTATCCAGTAGTAGTGGTGGCCTGTGCCTATTATGCCGGTGAAGAGCACGAGCGCTATCTCGACATAGAGCCATTTCTCGACCAGCCCACGTTCGACGCCGGTGAGCTTCAGCAGTATGAATGCCATGATAGCCCCTGTGATAAGCTCCCACGCGCCTTCGACCCAGAGGTGTATAACCCACCACCAGAAGTAGTACTGGGTCGCGAGGTTCTTCATGAACACTATACCGAACAAAAACATTATAGCGAGGAAGACCATGCCGCCGATGAGCACCCCCTGTATCGCGGTCCAGTGCTTCGTCTTCTGCACGGTCATGAAGACGTTGAAAAGGAACATCAGCGCGGCCGCCACTATCAGTACCTTGATGATGACCGGCTGCTCCAGAAACGGCATGCCCCACGATATGCCGAACAGGTATCCAACTATCGCCCCAACCCCGCCCGCGAGGAGTATGCCGAGTTGGACGCGCGCTATTGTGGGGCTGTAGAGTTCGGCGTCCGACTCCTCTGGTATCATGTAGTACGTCCCTCCCATGAAGCCGAGCAGCAGCCAGAACACCAGCAGGTTTATGTGTATCGCGCGCGACGTGTTGAACGGCAGGATGTCGAGCAGCGGGTCCGGCCATATGTACTTGACTACCGTGAGGAGCCCCAGGATTACCTGGAGCGCGAACAGGAGCACCGCCGCCACAAAGTACGGATAGGCCTCCTTCTGGGTTGCGTGCGTCATAATGAGAGCCTCCTTTATATTTATTTAAGCGTCACCAGATACTCGGCCAGCGCGTCCAACTCGGCCTCCGGCAGAGACGCGAACGCAGGCATCGCGGACTCCGTGTGAACCGAGCGCGGGTCCTTCAGGTGAGCTTTCTGCCAGGCCTCGTCCGGGTGTTTTGTGCCCTCGTGGGTGAGGTCCGGGCCGATCTTCCCGCCGACGCCGTTTATCATGTGGCAGCCCTGACAGCCGTGCAACACGAACAGGCGCGGCCCCTGGGCAGCAGGCGCCTCGCCCTTGACGGTGCTTGTGACCTCCGGCGCTCCTGCGAGCATCAGTGGTTTCTTAGGCCAGCCGTTGGTGTCTATATGGCTGACCCATGTCATGAAGGCAACGAGGTTGTCTATCTCGGTCTTCGTGAGGTGGAAGTTCGGCATCCGCCGCTCGGCCGCCCAAACCCCGTGCGGGTCGGATAGGAACCGCTCCAGCCAGTCGTGGTCTCGGTAGGTTGCCACCTTGGTTATGTCCGGGGCGTAGTAGCCGCCGATGCCTAAAATGGTATGGCAGTCGTTGCAGTTGTATTTCTGCCAGGTACGTTTGCCCTCGACGACCTCGGGCGTCAACCCCTCCTCGTGCGTCCTCTGCGGCATCTTCTTGAGTGTGTCGTATGTCAGTATGAGGAACACGACACTGAACAGGACCGTCCCGGCCACGAAGATATTTCTTACGGTAGTCTGGGTCATAAATTTCCCTCCTCTCAAACATCTGTGATAGCTTTGAAAACTGAAATATGTTAGGGAATGTAAGTCGGTTGCTTATAATATAGCATAAAAAACGCGCAGCGGCAGGGAAATGGGGCAAAATTGCAGGGCCGTGTTTCAGCCGATGATAGCTTCAAGCTCCTGTTTTTTAAGGCCAGATACGCTGATGACCTTTGCCCGGCCGGTCTGACCGGAGAGGATGGTGATTTTGGACTTGGCGACGTGGAGCTTGTCGGCGAGGAATTTTACGAGCATCTCGTTTGCCGCGCCTTCGACGGGCGGGGCGGTGAGTTTAACACGGAGCACGCCTTCGGCCTCACCTGCTATCTCGTTACGCGACGAGCGCGGGAGGACGCGGACGGAGAAGTTTATGCCTGTGGGGGTTTCTTTTATTGTTAGCATATTATCACAAACTAAATTTATCTCTATTAGAACGCATAACAAGAATAGCCTTTATTGCTATGCCACAAATAACAAGATAAAATGCGTAGGAATAACCATAATAAATATAAGGCCAGGCGAGCTGATCCTTTATAATAATGAATAAACCGTCCGTTAGATATATTAAACCTCCAACACCTACAATTATTAATAACGGCCAAAGAAATTTCAGAAATTTCTTTCCGAAGTTGTCATTTTTGTTTGCGATGAATATTGTGATTCCCAAAATTGCTGCAAGAAGCCATATTATTACACTACTACTGCCAGTCGTTTTTAATATAAATAGGGTAGATGTTATGGCACCGAAGGCAATTATCGAGTCAATCCCAATCTTCGTTGAAATTTGAAGTGGCCCCGTTGTCATGGTTTACGCGGCGGCCCTTTCCGCCGGTTTCCTGTCCTCGATTTTCAGGTCTTTCTTGAGAGCCA
>Ga0334722_10002297_pt1 | contig 21859 bp, 30 predicted proteins | sample C3_bottom_MG_FD_207210 | JGI IMG/M metagenome (GOLD analysis project Ga0334722, IMG submission 207210) | Sediment microbial communities from Yellowstone Lake, YNP, Wyoming, USA - C3_bottom | ecosystem: Environmental > Aquatic > Freshwater > Lake > Sediment | place: USA: Wyoming | collected... | reverse complement strand
ATAAGACTTGTTGGCGGCATCGCTGCCGTTCACCGGACTGGACAAGCCCGTGACGTAGTTGGCGGTGATGGTGCCCGCGGAGAAGTTGCCGCTCGCATCGCGCTGCACGATGGCCGAGGCGGTGTTCGAGTTGGTGGCGGCATTGAGCTTGGTCTTGTCCGCAGCCGGCATTAGGCCGGGCACACTGACCGTCGCCTCCGGCAACCCCGGAGCGAGTCCGACCACCGTCGCCTTCTTGGTGACGCCCCCCTGCACCACGACAGTCACCTCGGTGCCGGTGATTGTGCCAGCGGCTGGCAGGCCTGAAATCGGAACGTCGGCCGCACGCAACCCCCCGAGGAGGGCGCCGAGAGCAAAGAGTCTTAGGAATTTGTTCATGGGAAAATTCAACCGAGCACGAGATGATCCCCGTCTTCAGTCGTAAGAAAGTCGCCGCCTTCTGTCAACAACGCCCCGCCACCACCTGAAGGCGTGATGATCGTGACCGTAATTCCGACCCCCATCGGACGCGGAAGGAACTGTTCAAGCAGTGTCGGCGAGAGCGGAAACGCCACGGAGACCAAATAACTCATGGTCATGTCCGTGTTGTCTACCAGCTGGATGAGCCCCGGGAAAACCTCGTGAAGCGCCGCCATGATGGACGCGAGGGTGTGGTCGCTCGCGTTGCGGATGACCTGAAACTTCAGGACCTGACGGTAGTCCGAGTCGGACAAGTCCGCCACGTTGGTCCCTGCGGTGCTGTAGGAGTACATCTCGGCGAGCGCATTGGTCGCCAGATTCGTGTAGTCGGTCAGCCCGTTTGCGTTGTCCAAGGTGCTCTTGGCCCATACCGAACCGTTCGACACGATCACGTCGCCCGCGGCGAAAGTCTCCGCGATGGGTGAGGTAGAGGTGCCCGGCACCTGGATGGCGTACCACCAACCGTTGTTCCCGCCGGCGGCAGCAGGCAGCGTCGGTGAATCACTAGCTGGGTCCCACGTTCCCTTGTATAGCGCAGGACCCAGCGTGCTGGCGTAATCCCACAAACCAAAATAGGAATGGGGGGTCCCGGTGCCGATGTTGCGGGCGACACCGATGTACTTGCCGAGAATGTCGAGCTGGGCGCCCACCGCGGTATCGAGCACGAAGCACGTGCTCAGGTCAGCCGCTAAGAAATCTCCGAGAGCCTGCTTGCTCCAGAGCTGGATCTGTTGCTGGGCCTTCGGCTGGCTACGGTAGGCGTAGCTCAGGAGGTTGGTGTAGTAGTCGGTGAGAGTGCGCAGGCTCACGGGTGAGATCCGTCAATGATGATGCGGGCTGCCGCCAGCTGGAACTGATAGTTGACCGCCGTGGGCGCAAGCAAACCCCCGAAGTAAGTCGAGCCATCCCCCGAGACGGACACGTTGCTGAACGCCACGTTGGGGGCGATCGACTTCAGGAGGGCCGTGATGGCGCTGGCGTCCGCGCTCTGACCGATACTGTATGACAGCAGCGCGAGAAGTTGATTGCGGATGTAGACCCGGTCCACCGTCCCAGTGACTGCTGCGGTGTTGAAGCTGATGTAGAGGTTCTCATTCGTGGGTCTGTCGAACAGGACCACGAAAGTGGTGCCGTCCACCTGTGTGATGGAGTAAGTCACCGCGCCTTTCATCCCGCAGCCGGCGTTACGCTTGGTGTAGATCACGTTGGCGATGTCCACCAGGGCTCCGCCAGTGACGATGCACCAGATGGAGTGCGCCGGGACTCCGTTGCTGTCCGGGGCGTTCGTGTCGTTCTCCAGCACCACGGCGCTCGTCACCCCCACAGTGTCAATGAGCGCCCCGTACAAACCAGAGAGGAACCCCTTGCTCGGGAGGGCCACCGAATTGGATCTGCGGATACGCAGGTTGTAGTCGGTCTCCTCCGCCAAGCCAATCGACGTGGCCGCCGTGGGGTTGTTCACGCTGAGGATGCCCAGCGTGATGGTTACCACGGTCGTGATCGTGTTGGGAATGGTCTGAACCGCGCCCAGTGTCTTGGCTTGGAAGGCGAGGGCCTGCGTGCCTGCGGCGCTGAACACGTAGGTCGTGATCAACTGGAACTGATTGCCGCTGGCGTCGGAGACCGTGAAGGGCGCGTCCGGCGCCGTGTCCAGGCCCGCCAAGGTCAGCGCCCGATCGACGACCAGCGTGATATTGGTCACCGTGTAGGAGCCCGCCTGACGGAAGACTCCGTTGATGGCACAGCGTTGATCGAGCGAAACGCCGACCGCCTGATCCGGGTCCATGCTGTTGTAGATCTGCTGGAGGAACTGGAGCACATCCAGTTTCGCCTGCGCGATGATGTTGATCATCTGCCCGTCGGGGCTGTTCGGGTCGACGTTGATGTCCGACCCGTAGACGGCATACATTCCCGGGTAGTCCGGCGTGCCGTTCAGGATCTCAGCTACGATTTCGTCGCTGGTCTGGATTTGAAGCCCGCTGGCGTCAATGGCATTGGTGGGCATGGTTAGGAAATTTGAACTGCACCCGTCACGTTGCGGCTGAATGTCGTGTCAACATTATAGCTCAGAGTCAATCGTCGCGGAATAGCCTGCATCTGCGTGCTGACGGAGTTGATGCGCACGACCCCCTCGCACTTGGCGAGCATGGCGCGCGTCTGGAGCAGGATGTTGGCCTCGGCAGTGGGGTTCTTCGCCCCCAGCAGATTCCACCAATCGACGCCGAAGTTCATCGCGAAGAAACAGTCGTTCAGGAAGAACAGCAGCCGGGTGCGGATGTTGGCCGCGATGGCTTGCTCCCGCGTGAAGTAGCTGCTTCGCCCTCGACCAAAGGTCCAATCGCTCGTTGCGGTGATGCCGCGAAAGATCATGCTCATGAGAGGAGGCCCGATAGTTGTGATCGCACCGCTGCAATGGCGGCAATCGTAGCTGTGTTGGGGGTGGACCCACCCGTGTTGACCCACGCCTCCAAAGCCGTGCAGAGGTTGTCCAGGGCAGCGCCCAGAGTCACACCCGTCAAGTTGCCGAGGTTCACCTTATTGGTCAGCTTCAAGAAGCTGACGCCGCCTCCGCTGGTCCGCCCGATCACATTGAGTTCGCCGGTGTCGTACAGAAGGACCTCACAGTTGCCTGCCGTGTTCTTCAGGTGGATGTAGGCGTCCCCCACCACCGCATTTGCCAGACTGCGGAACCCTGGTAGCACGAGTCCGTCGCTGAGACTGTGCGTCCGACTGCTGTTGGGCGCCACGACGTTGCCTGTGGTGAACCACTTGTCGAAGTCGGTATCGTGGAATAGCACAAGACAGGGGTCACCCACCTTGATTGGGAAGAGGAGGAACCCTCCCGTCCCTCCCGCCACGAAGACCGGGCAGTCCGTGAGAAGTGGATACTGCACCTGCGACCCATCCGGCAGCACGCGCAGCGAGGAGATCTGCACGCTCGCCACCTGCGTATTCTTGTTGTACTCGGTGATCGTGCCCAGCAAGTGGCAGTTGAGTTCGTTGAAGATCTCCACCTTCAGCGAATCCATCAAGGACCGCAGGGTCGGAGGGTTGGGGGTGGCGACTGGTTGGTTCATGTGATCGGCACTCCTTCCACGGCGAGCAGGTCGGTCTGGGTGAAGAACAGGCGCACGTTGGTGATGCAGTCGCCAGCCACTGACGGCGAAATCATTCCGCGATGATCGAAGCCAATGACCTTCCACTCGCGGTTGTACTGACGCACCGTGGTGCTCTCCAGCCGCACTTTCTGGTTCAACGTCAGCCGGGGCTCGAAGAGCATCTCGCAATCCAGTGTCTGCTCGCCGCGTTTGGGGCTGCCCAGCAGGCCGGTGTCCGAGGAGATGAGCGGCAGTCCACCCTCAATCACCTCGTTCAAGTTGAGGGCCTTCACCTGCCCGTTGTCGATGCACGCTTGGCCCTTCGTCTTCTGGAGGATGAACTGCCACGTGTTGCCGAAGAAGACTTCGCCGCGTAGGTTCGTGACCGGGAACGAGCCCACGATCGGTACGCCCGACTGGAAGGGCAGCAGGGTGGCCAGCTTCGTGACCGTCTCCGCAGCGGAAGCGCCGGCCTTTTGCGTGAATGCCACCGTGCCGAGGGTCTGCGCCAGCCCGCCGTCGAACGCCTCGATCTCCGTGATGAAGTCAACGCCCCGACGCCAGCTGTACGCCTGGAGGACCTGCCCGTTGAAGGCGAGCGGCATGAAGTTGCCACTGGGCGACTCGTAGCCAGCGCGGAACTGAATCGCCCGGTTCTGATAGCGCCAGCGATCTTTCTGGAGCGCGTTGCGGGTGACTTCCGACAGGTTGAAGATGCGGAACGTCGCCGTCTGGGCGAAGCTCTGGTTCTGCCGCGAGATCTCAAACTCGACCGTGTAGGGCAGCGTGATAGTGACGTTCTTGTTCGCTTGGAACTCGGGGCGCAGTGGCGACACACCAGCGATGCCGGTATCGACCTCCACCTTCAACGAATAGACTCGCCCGAGTTTTTGCATCAGTTGCCGGGGTAAGCTGTCGCGTTGATCTGAGCAATGTCCGTCGGGTCCAGCAACAGCAGGGTGGTCGTGCCGTCGGCCAGAGCGGCGAGAGTGACGGGCTCTGCGTTGCCCGCCGTGAGGACGGCCAGTCCGAACGGCACGATGTTCTGCCACTTACGCATCACGTTCGGCGACGCCGTCAGCCGCAGTCCGTTGACTCCGAAAGTCTGCCAAGCCACGTCCAGCACCCAGCCCGCAGACTGCGAGCGGTATTCAAGATACAACGACACTTGCGAGCCGTCCGGCAGCACCACGGTAGATTGCTGCTTCGGCTGGTCAGTGAGTCCGGTGATGGTGGTCATGGCGACGTGGGCGCCGTGCGCGCGATGTACTGACTGATCTGCGAACTGGAGAGCGGCAGCTGGCCGATGGTCCCGTTCTGACTGATGCCGGCTTGTTGAAACACCGAGCGGCCCGCCAACAGTCCCGGCACCACGGTGATGCTGCGCGCCACGCGGATCTTCTTGAAAGTGACGCTGAACTCCGAAACCGACTTGGACACGGCGGGCTGCTTGGCCCCCATGCTGAGAATCGCCATGTTCGTGAAGATCCCCCACGGGGTCTCGACCGAGAACAACTGGCGACCCTTCCAGAGCTGGTAGAGGTAGCCGAATACCACGCTCTGCTTGGTCTGGTTGGGTTGCTGCGGCAGGCGGGAGGTGTAGTAGCCGTAGAGCGTCTGGTCGTCCGTGATGGAGGCCTTGAGGTCAGCGGCATCCTCCGCGGCCTGTTGCTGCTGCGCCTCGGCGCCCGGAGTGAACACTGGCAGCATCTCAGGAATCAACGGCAGCGGATTGGGCACGGGCGCCTCGATCTTGGTTCGCGGGATCGTGCGCACCACTTCCGCGACCTGACCCGTCACCGTCACCACCTCCGGGCGCAGGGCGATTTGATCCTGCACCGCGGTGTTGTCTTCGAGGAAGTGGTCGGTGATGTCGCTCTCCAACTCCACGCCGTCGTCCTCCACCACATCGAGCACGAATCCGGCAATCCCCGGTGGCGGGTTGTCCGGTCGCACGATGGCCAGCGCCGCCGAGTTCAACACCAGCGTGTTGAGGGCGGCGAAGACGCTCGCGGAGTCGGTCGGGACGATGTTGTTCACGTGAAGGTTGGTTAGTTGGCGCCGACGAAATAGGGTGCCTGACGCCCATAGTAAGCGTCCGAGAGCATTCGATCAATCGCAGAAGCGGTCGCCTTGGCGGTGTCCTGTGGCCGCGCAGCGCCGTCGATGCTCACGTTGATCTGGTTGTCTACTTTCGTTGTCGAGGGGGCTTGGTTGATCAAACCCTTCAGGAGTGGGAGCGCTAGCGTCGCAGGCATCATGCCTCCCCCAAAACCCGACCCGGCACTGCCCGTGACCAACTGGCGCAGTTGATTGCTGATGGTGAGAGCGGCTGCGATGCGCGTGAAGAAACTCAACACACTGTTCAAGGCGGGCGCCACGTCGGCTGTGATCTTGTCCGCCAGAGATGAGAGCGTGACCTTCAGGGTGTTCCATGCCGCCCCGAGGTCCCGCACGGCCTTCAACTGGTCCTCCGTCTGCGCGAGGCCCTCGCGTACCGTGGTCGGGTGCTCCCGCTCGCGCAGAAGCATCTGGGCCACTCGTTCGGAGATGCCGGCGTTCTGGGCGACCGCCATTGCCTGCGCCTGCGTCATGCCCTGGGTCACCTCCTGGAAGCGTTTGAAGATGGCGCCTGGATTCGTCAACGCCACCAGCGGGTCGATACCCCAGCGGTTCGCGTTGGTGCCGCCATTGCCCATGGCGATCTGCTGTGCATTCTGCTGAAGAGATTTCAGGCTCTCCATGATCTCCTCGGCGGTCACGTCGTTGGCAGCTGCGATTTGCTCCCAACGCTTCATCTCGGCGAGGGTCACCCCGGTCTGCCGCGTGAACTTGTCGAGGCCGAAGCTCGCCTCCATGGACGTTTTGACCATGCGCGAGAACCCGCCGATGAGCGCCTTCAGCGCGTAGGCGAGGGACCCGATTCCGACCAGCTGCTTGACGAAGGTGGTCAGACTCTTGAGACCTTGATTCACCGCGGTGTTGCCCTGCGTGGGCGCCACCGTCTGCGGAGCCAGAGGCCCGATGAAATTGGGGTTGCCCGGGACGATGGACTGGTTCGGCCCGAGAACCGGCCGCCGGTTGCCGCCACCCCCACCCCCGCCGCCGCCCCCTCCCCCGCCTGACCGGCCAGTGATCTGGCTGAAGCCCGGCGTGCGCGCCAAGATCCTCAGCGCCAAAGCTGCGTTGCGCGCCGACTGCGCAATGCTCTTGAGCATCGTGTCGAAAGCCTTGAGGTCGTCCGCGCCCTGCACCTTGAAGCCCAGGTCCGCGTAGATTTCGGCAACTTTCATGTTTTGGGTTTGTTGAGTTCGATCGTCGTCTCTTCGTATTCAGCTTGGAAGTTCACGAACTCCCAGGCGTCGAGGACGAGATCGAGTGGTGCTTGTTGGATGCGTTCGGGTTGGCCACCCCAGAAGCCTTCGCGGGCCAGCCGCAAAGCCATCAGGGTGGTGTTGCTCATGGTGATTCGGACTTCGGGTCGGACGTGCTGGGCTCTTTGCTTGTTGAGGACGACAAGCTGAGGCCCGCGAAAAAAGGGCGGAGATTGGCTTTCATCACCTCCCACACCACGGGCAGATAATCCTGCCGGGCGTCTTCCGCCTCGAACGTATCCGGGAATACAATTCGAGTGCCGTTGTAGAGGCACTTCTTCATGCAGTCCTTCAGGACTCCCTCGATGGCCTCGGACTGCACCAGCTGGCAGATGGCGCTTTTGAGCACGTTCACGTCCTTGCCCGACAGCTCCTCGAAGTTGACGAGGTCCATGTCGAAGTTGACTGCCGCCAGTTCGCGCGCCACGACCCGGAGAAGCCGGGTGCCGTCTGCGAAAGAAGCCAAGCTCACGGTGAGACTGGCCCCGCTTTTGAGTAGGATAGGGTCTTTCATGTGCAGTTTGTTTCGGGGTCAGGAACGACGCCGAGCGGGGCTCACGGTCACCCGAGAGTCGGAGGAAGGAGACCCCAAGAGACCTTCCTCTTTCCCGCCCGGCGCCGAAGGTCAGAACAGGCCGCGTTGCACGTCCGCAAACTCGAAGCGATAAAGTGCGACGCTCTGCTCGGTGTCACCTTCGGCGTTGGACTTCGCGTCCACGTTGCGCTTGAAGATGCCTCCCGACATCTGGCCGACGTCGTCGGTGATGTTGCCTTGGCCGTCACCGACTCGCTTGACGAACTGGCCGTTGAGCAGGACGAAAGAGGCGAAGTCCTGGATCTGCTGCTGGAGCAGCGAGTTCAAGGCTTTGTCGTCCTGCGAGCCGCGGATCAGTCGGAGCGTGGCGACCCCGACCGGCCCCATTGCGTTCTCCGCGAAGATGGCGTTGCCGTTCTTACCGCGCTTCAGATTGGCGAGGTCGTTGTCGTAGGTCAGGACGAACCAGTCGCCGTCCGAGGTGTCGGTGATCGTGAGTCCGCCGATAACCAGAGTGTCGTTGCCAGTGAGAGAAACTGCGGGCATGGTAGTAAAGGCTGGAGGGTTACTGGTTTACGCTTACGATAACCGATGAGCTGTGGATGGCGCCGGCGTACTTCACCGCAATGCGCACGAGCGGCGCTTGCCGGGCCACACGCTGGGCCTGCGTCTGGGCGTTGACCGGCGTACTGTAGAGGTAGTAGCCGAGGTCGAGGATGTTGCGCTTGAGGTCCTGCGGGATGCCGAACAGTTCCGGCGAGTTCCACACGCCCGGGGCGACGAAGTTGTTGGTGACCGCTTGCTGGAGGACCGAGAGGTAGGCGCCCTTGAGCACCGACATGCCGGGCTCGGTCTGGGGAATCTTCGAGCCCACCGTGGTGAGGGCGTTGAACCCGGCCACCTGAAGAGCGAAGACCAACCAGTCGAGGTTGTAGACGTTGTCGAAGAAGTCGTTCGTGCCCGAGCAGAAGACCTTGCCGGCGTATTGGGCACCACCACCCACATTCGGGTAGAGGTCCACGCCGACTGTCTGGGCGGTGTTGAGAATGGTCTGGGTGATGGCGGTGTCCGCCACGATGCCCGCCAGCGTCTTGCCGTGCATGGTGGATGTCGTGGCCGGACCCGTGAAGTCCACGGAGAGCGCCCGGCCGGCGTAGGCCGCCGCCATGGCGCGAGCCGCCAGCGCGGTGGGTGTCGCGCCCAAATAGAGCAGGCAGCGGGAGTGCTTCAGATTCGCGTTGACCAGCTTCCAGAGGATGCCGGTCGTGGTGGTCATGTCCGCCGTGGCGAAGGTCGCCACGAACAGCTTCACACGCAGGGCTTCACAGGCCGTGCCGGCGGCGAGAATCTCGGCGTCGTTCGGACTGTAGCCGGCCCAGATGGCGCCGCCGAAGAAGACTTTGGTGATGGCCACCGGGATGACGTCCTTCAACAGATCGCCCGACTGCATGGGCGAGATGACGAGCGATCCGCCGCCATCGAGGATGTTCGGGCTCTGCGAGAACACGAGGAGCGCTTGCGAATAAACTTCGCTGCCCGCGCCCCAGTCGGCGAGCACGTCGGCCGGGCTGACGTAGATGCCGGGGTTGGCCGCGGTGATGGCGACGTTGACCGGCGTCTCCTTGGTGAAGATCGCAAGGTTGTTGACCTGATAGTCCGCAAAGCCGGCGGGCGGTGACGACACACTGACCGTCACGAAGTTGGTGATGTCGATGAATGACATGGCGAGTTATGGGTTGGGTACGACGACGGGTGGAATCGAGAACACTGAGAAATACGGGACCGAGGACTCCTTCTGATACGCCACAAGGGCGTTCACCAGCAAGGCATATTTGTTGAGGATGGCTGTGCCATCGAGTTCAGAGGCGTCGCTCATCGTCGCCGGGACCTCGCCGATCTTCATGCCGTTGGTCTCCTGCCAGCGCTGCGCGGTGTCGCTCTTGAGCGCCAGCGGAATCTCCCAGTTGCGCAGCCGCGCCTCGGAGCCCCGGCTGTAAGCGTGAATTGAATACGCCTCCTGCCGGTTGATCCGCTGCTGGGAAATCAACTCCCCGGTGATGGGGTCGGGGACGTGCCGGTTGCTGCTGCCGAAAGTCCGCAGCCCGGCCAGCCCGACGCTCACGTAGAGCCGATCATCCGTGGGGATCGCGAACCGCTGGTTGTAGACCACCACCTGATCGTTCTTCAGCCGAAGCTCGATCCGAATGATGTCTGCAATGACTTTGAGAGGTTCAGTCGCCATTGGCGTTGGTGGGGCTGTTGACGTAATCCTGCACCAGCTCGTAGAGCATGTAACCGTCACCGGACCAGTCCTTCTGGCTCATGACCCGGTAGCGCAGACCCCGCACGGTGAACTCCTCGTCATCCTTCAGGGCGACGTCGGCTGTCGTGTGCAGCATCTGCCAGTTCCAGGCGCGCTGGCCCTCTGCCTTCAGCTTCAGTTCCCTCGGGCCGAAGGGTTGGATGAGCCCCATGCAGTTGATCTCCTGCCGGACCTCCTTCGTCTCGAAATCCACTTGGGACTTGGTGATGCGGGTAAGCGTGAGCGGGCGAAACCAGCCCGTGATGGTTTCACGCAGCGAGGGCAACGGATTGACCGCTTCCTGCACGGTCAGGTCTCGGGCGCAGGGGATTCCAGTGGAGGCGATCATACGACTCGGGAAGCGATGGCGCGGCGCATCTGCGCCGTTTCAATGAGGATGGCCGATGAGCCCTTGCGTCGGACGGTGTGCGGAGCCAAGGCGGGCCAGAGCCCGTAGCCGCCAGTGGCGAAGGCCTCCTGGATGACGTCCTCCGCCAGGGTGCCGAGATGCGCCAGCCCCCGCTTGACTCCGTGGCGAGCCATGAGAGCGAACCAGCGGGCGCCAGTCTCCTGCACCAGTGGCGCGAGGTGCAGCATGAGCGGCACGCGCAGCCACGACCGTTCGGGGATGCTGATGGTCGTCTTGGTGCTGACCACGGAGTAGGTCATGCCGAACTCGTGAATGTAGCCGAGGCTCGGGTTGTGGGCGATGCGGCCCCGCTCGGCGACGCGCCCCGCATTGTCGGCAAAGAGCCCCACCTGCGCCTTGAACCCGGTCAGCTCCCCGACCTGACGCTGAAGCGTCTGAAGCCCGGTGAAGTTGGACTTGACGGTGTTCACGGAAGGGTTGGCCGATAGAAGGACTTGAAGTTCCCGATGAGCTGCGGCGAGATGAGCTCCAAGAACTGCGCCCCGTAGGTGGTCTTGGACAACTTGGAAAGGATGGGGCTCTTGAGCACGCGATCCGGGATGGAGAACGACTCGGTGACATTCCCCGCGGTCTTGGATGCGGTGAGCCATTGCGCTTGACCGCCGAGCCCGGTGCCCGACGCCATCAGAGCTTCGCAAAGATAGTGGGCGGCCAGTAGATTGTAGCCGCGGGTGAAAGAAGACTGGGAGGCAAAAAGCTGCTGCGTGAGATTCACGCTCATGGCAGCGAACGCTCCGGCAATGTCGAAATCCGACACCTGCTTGACGTTGGTGTTGTCGCCTCCGATCGGCACGTAGACCGTCGGCGCTGTGGCGTATCCGATTCCTTGATTCGTGATGGCGATGACGGTCACCGCCCCGCTGACGACTGTGGCCTGCGCCGAGGCGCCAATGCCACCCCCACCATAGATGACGACTTCAATCGGGGTCGGGTTGGTGGGAAGCCCGCTGCCCGGAGTGACCACGGCGATGGCCGTGACATGCTGACCACTATCGACCGATGCACTGGCCGTCGCTCCCACCACCCCGGGCGAAGCCAAGGGCGTCGCGAACGGGAAATCCCGTCGAAACTGCGCCTTGAAATCCGGGATGGTGGGGAGGACGTAGGACATCGATCAGACGGATTGAGCTACCTTCAACTGCTCTTCGAGTTCGCTGATGCGCTTCTTCGCTGCGGCCAGCTCGTCGCGTACCAACGCCAGTTCCGCTGCCGCGCCGCCCAGCTCTTTCTGAGCAATGGCGGCCTCGACGACGGTGTCCGGGAACAGCCGCAGCCAGCGATCGGCCACGTCCCGCGGGACGTTGACGAACATGGACGGCGGCAGTTTGTGCTTTCCGTGCTCGAAGGTCTGGCGCGTGCTACGGTTGTAGACACGCACCACTTCCTCGGCCTTGATCGGCGCCGCTGCGGGAGCAGCGACGACGGGCGGAACGGCCGCCACCACGGGGGTGACAGTCGGTTTGACGGGTTTGGGATCTCTCATGGCTGGGTGGTTTGCTGGTTAGAACTGGAACAGGAGCACTTCGAGCGGCTTGTAGAAGCCGACGCCCGTGACCTGACCGTAGGCCACGTCCTGGAACTGCCAGTTGTTGATCGTCTGCGGCTGCGTGACGGTGAAGTCCACCGGGATGTCGCGGCGGAGCGTCTCCGGGTCGTGCCGGTAGAGGGCGTAGGTGTTCTTGTTCACCCCGCGCAGGTTGTTCGAGTTCGTGGCGTCCGCGTAGGCGTTGCCGATGATCTTGAAGTTCGGCCCGCAGAGCGTCTTGAAGGCGTTCTCCAGGTAGGTGAGCATCGGGACCGGGAACGTGCCGGCGGAGCCGGGGACGAGCACCATCAGACCGAGGTAGTCGATCATCGGGATGACGAAGTGCGTCGGAAGCACCGTCGAGTTCGTGTTCGTCCAGTACGTCGAGATGAGCGTCTGCACGAAGGTGAGGAACTCCGCGGCGCTCATGCTGCTGATGTACTTCGTAATCAGCGCCGTGTTGACGTTGGTGGCGGTGTTGATGAACAACCCCTCCATGTTCTTCGATTTGGTGCCGAGGAACGTGGTGATCTGGATGCCCTGCTGCCACTTCTTCATGCGGCTGGCGTGCTTCGAGGCGATGATGTCCCAGTTGGACGCCACCAGGGCCTGTTCGATTTCCGCGAGCGTGTAGGACACGCCGTCGTCCCAGATGAACGTCGGCAGCGTGACCGAGTCCATTGACACGTCGGACTGCGTCGAGCGCTCGTTGTTGGAGCCCTGCCGCGTGAGGCCCGCCTCGAAGTCGCCGGCGTTGGCGTAGGTCCGGCGGGTGAGGATGTTCGCGGCCCACGAGCCGTCGCCCACGGCGATCGGCACGAAGCTGCTCGGAGTCAGGCCGAACGAGCCCAGCTCGTAGTAGGTCTGCTTGGACTCCTGCTGCTTGATGTACGTCATCGTGTCGATCAGGATCTGGTATCCCGTCGCGTTTTCGACCGAGACGCCGGCCGCATTGTAGCGGGTGTCGAGGCCATTGTTGCGATTCGCCCCTTGATAGAGAGACTTGCTCGCGGTGTGGCGATTGTCGAGGAACTGCGGCTCCACGATCTCGACACCCTGTTCATTGAATCGGCCAGTGGGCCGGAGAAGAACGGATTTCATGGTTGAGATGTTTTGGTTATTGGGTGGAGCGCTTAGACAGCGCCGTTAAGACTCGGGGCAATCCGAATGCGGATGAGCTGGTCGGCCCCGGTCGCGAGGTCGATGGCGACGCCGGTCACGTACTGCGTGGTCGGGGTCGAGACGGTCGTCACCAACGGATCCGTCGTGGTGGTGGCCGCGGTCGTGGTGACCTTGTCACCGCGGTTGATGGCGGCACTGGACCGCAGATACACGAACGTACCCTTCATGACGGCATTCAGGATTTCGCCCGCGGAGTACGTGTTCTTGCGGTTGTTGTAGGGGACGACGGCGAACACCGGGCCGTCGGTCGGGCCGGAGCACACATCGACAATCGGGAGGGCCGCTTGGCCGCCGATCAGTTTGAGCGCCGAGCCGACTTGGCACACGGCGGCAGTGGACGGACTGAGCTGCACGGAGATGACCTCCGGCGAGGGGATGAGGTCCACGAGACCCAGAATCGGGGCCTGCGTGAACGTATTCATGGTCTGACTGAGGAAGGACATGATGGTCTGAGTTGATGGTTGCGGTTAGTAACGTTTGGCCCCGATCTCGCACTTTTCCTTGAGCGAGCCGGAAGTGGTGGAGAACCCGCCGTCGACCTTCGGGGTCGCGCTGGCGGCGCGGAGGGTGAAGAACGCCGCTTGGTCGTTCTCACGTTTCTTGTCCGTGGCAGCCTTGTCGTCGGCTTCCTGCTTTTCGCGAGCCGCCTTGGCCTCCGGCGTCTCGGTCTTCAGCGCGTTTTCACGCGCAACCTTGGCATCGGCCTCCGCCTTCTCGCGGACGGCCTTCTGCTCGGCGGTTTCCGCGGGGGCGGCGTTGGCGCGGTTCTTGCGATACGCGTCGGCCAGCTGACCCATGGTGACCGTCTTGCCGGAAATCTCCAGGGCGGTCTCGGGCGTGATGGTGAAAGCCTCCGCCGTCTCTTTGAGGTAGGCGTCGAATAGCTCGTTGAGACGGACTTTGCAGCCGTCGATCTCGACTTCCGTGTCACCGGAAGCCTCATGCGGAACAGTCGAGACCTTCTCGACCGGCTTGCCGTCCACGGTTTCGGTCGTGACGAGCTTTCTGAGGAACTTGAATACGTTCATGGTTGGGTTGACTGACGTGATGTGGTTCAGACGAAAATCCGCTCCGGCGTATCGCGGGCGCTCGACGATGGCGAGGTGATTGAAGATAAGTCCGGTGATCTCCCGATCGTAGCGGATGCCGTGGTCTCGACCCCCCGGGCCGAGGTCGGTCACCGCAAACCCGCAGGAGGGTCGGTACCCCTTCCGAATCAGCTGAATCGCGTTGTCCGTTTCGACAGTCCCCTTGACGTGATACCAGCCGTCCTCCGAATTGAAATACCAGCTCTCGATGATGCCGTTCTCTAGTTCCGCCCGGTTCTCCGCCGTCACCATGACGTGGCCCACGGTGATCGGGCTGCCCACGGCGGAAGGCATCGCTCGCTCGATCGTCTCCTTCTTCAACAGCTCCAGCTTGCCGCCGACGTCCCGGTACGAGACGAACCCGGGTTCGAGGAACTTGCAGTCGAACTTCTTCGAGGCCGGCGCGATGTTGAATCGGTCGGTGTCGACATAGCGCAGAAACTGAGTGACGGTGAGGCAGCTCATGCGGCTAGGAGGTTGAAAATGGGTCGGGCGACACAACGACACGGACCGTAGTCATCCCCGGGGTGGCACCGGCGGCCGGTGGCGGAGTCGACGACGGGCGGCGAAGCCCACGTGAAAACTCGGTTGTCGAGGATGCGGTGATCGTTGGACTCCCCGTGGGTGGGGCGGACCTTCTCGTCGTGGCTGGTACTCCAGCGATACTCAGTGCTGCCCAGAGATTCGTAACGCGATCGGCGGAAACCAGAGACCAACTGCGCGGTCTCGGTCTCGGCGATGATGCGGGCCTTGCGTTGAGAGACGCCAAACTCCGTCTCGATGACTTGAGCGAGTCGATCAACTCGTCCACCATCACGGAGATTTTGCAGGACCTTGGCACGGAGTTGTTGGGTTGCCTCAAACGAGAAATTTTTGATTGCCCGGTTCGTGCCCTGTGTAAGTCCCTCTCGCAGCGACTCCGTCAGATCCGAGGGGGCGGGCGATGGAGCCGGAAGTCCTTTGACGCCTGACATTGTTCCGGTCAGCTGCTTCTGCAAATCCTTGACGATGATGTCAACAGTCTTCGGAAAGACGACGCCCGGCTCGGTGCGAATCTGATTCTCCGCGGCTTGGTCCAAAAACGACAAAACCGCCTTGTGGACGCCCACGCTGCGCGCCGTCGACAGACTGATCACGCCGCGCAGTCCCATGGGCAGATTCATCGCGGCGAGGTAGAACCCGAGCGCAGTCTTGCGGGCGCCGATCGCGCGCAGCTCACGGCTGATGGCGGCGTTGAACTTGCCGGTGAAGACGCCAGCAGCGTACCAGACCGTGCCGAGAAGCAGCGCATCCCACAGCGCGCTGTGATCGTCGCTCCGGCGCTCGTTGGCCCGCAGGCCCGCGTCCGCCACCAAGTCGCGCAGGGGCTCGAAGATCACCTCGATGAAATACGCCATCACCTCCGTCTCGACGAGAGCGGAGTATTCGTCCTTGTGGATGATGGGCTCGGCGGAAACTTTCACTTCTTGGACTTGGGGTCCTTCTTCTCCTTGGCTTTGTTCTGGGCGTCGGCCTGCTGCTTCTGCGCGTCGAGGGCGACCGCAGACGGATCGCCGTCGTTCGGCCCCATCGGCTCGACTTCGCGCAGGCCCTTCGAGACCTCGGTCTCAATGTTGAGCAGGCCCTCAGTGCGCAGGATCGAAGACGCTTCGCGGCCGGTGGTGAGCCGGGCCTGGAACTGCTCCATGACCCGCTTCTGCTTGGAAGTCTTCACCTGCTCGGCTTGGACGCCATCGAGCACCTTCAGCTCCGGCCAGATGACTTCGTAGTCCGGCACGAAGCCGAACAGCTGCTGGCAGCGCAGATCGACCACTTCCATGACGACGGGGTCCGCATCCACGCGCACCTGCTCGACGATGGTGTTGTAGTTCTCCAGCGCGTCCTCGCCGCCACCAAACCCCGTGGCGCTCTCGCCGAACAGTTTGTTCATCGGGATCTTCAAGGCGGCCGAAAGGTTCAGCCGAAGCTGATTCCACAACTCCGCCAGCCCGGACCACGTGATTTGCTTCTGCTGATACTGGTCCTCCTTGTCCATCACGAGAGCATTCTGGAAGTTTTTCATCCGGTTGGCGAGGTCCACCCGGCGCTGGGTGTTAGCCGTGCCATCGTCGGTGAGCAAGGAGTCGTTGAACCCCATGATCGAGAACACGTCGATCTTGGCCTCGTCGATCAACTCGAAGATGAGCGACTCGAACTTCACGAACGAGTTGATCGCCCGGATGCACCGCTCGATCTCGCTCATGCCCCAGCCTTGCAACCGGAGCCGGATGTATGAGGGCGCCTCGACGCCAAGCACCTTCACCACGCGCGTGCGGTTCAACGGCAGTCCATAGTAGTTGAACGGCGTCGGGGTGGTCTCGGCGTAGATGTTGGTCTGCGAAAGGATCAACTCCCAGCGGTCAGCCGCGATGAACTCCAGCGGGGAATCCTGCCGGATCTTCTCGATGTCCAGCTCCGTGCGGAAATCCTGATCCGTGTTCACGATGAGCCCGGCGCCACCGTAGAGCCGCGACCAGTTGAGCACGTCCTTGATGACCCGCAGGTCCGAATGCCCGAGGTTCACGCACGCGTTCGGATTGACATTGCGGTTGAGCTTCTTCGAGCGGCCGATGCGCCGCGGGCGCTTCAGGGCGGCGTGCAACTGCTTCAACTCAGCCTCATCCAGTTCGTCCGTCTTGATGATGAAACCACCGCGGAACGCGTCGTCAACCGGCTGCTTGATGACCGTCTGCACCAGTCCCTGCGTCATGAACGAGTACGACAACAGGATGCGGTTGAGGGTGAGCGGAGTGTAGGCGTTGCCCAGGGCCAGCGTGTACGGCTGCGCAATCGTCTGGGTGGTTTGGAGGGGAACCTGCGTCGGCGTCAGCGCGTCGACCAGTGATTCCAAGCTGTTGATCCGGCTGATAATCGACGGGTTCGAGGCTGCTGGCATGACCGAAGGCATTTTTCGTGTCTTGATACGGACCGGACTTTTTGTCAACTCTTTGGCGCAATGACCCGAGATCCCAAATCAGTCGTCATAGGCGTGGGCCTGCGTGACGGCACCACCCGCTGGGAAACCAGCATGGCCCTAATCCGCGTTGCTCTCTCGAAAATCGAGGACTGGCGCTTCCAACTCATACCCGGTGGCGGCTGCGACATCGCCCATGCGCGGAACCTGATGCTGCACCATGCGCTCACGAAGACCGACGCCTCGAAGATCCTCTTCATCGACGCTGACGAGGTCTTCGGCCCGGAGCACCTCGGCCAGCTGCTCTCGTGGATGAAGGACCCCGCGGTGCGATATATCGCAGGCCTCTACCCGCTCAAGGGTATGGAACTGCGCTGGAGCTATGGCGGCTGGGCCAAGGAGTCGGCGAAGAAGCCCGGGCTCTGGGAAGTCTTCGAGGTGGCCACCGGCTTCACCTGCATCGACCTCGGGCTCGTAGAGGAGATGATCGCCCTGCATCCAGAATGGCAATACGAGATCGAGGACTTCGCCTACCGCGGCGAGACGGGCCACGAGGTCTTCGCCATGGGTCCGGTCGAGGGTGAGTGGGTGCCGGGCCGGCGCTATCGGCGGCGGATGCCGGAGGATTTCATGTTCTCCCTCCGCGCTCGCGAGCACGGCGAGACGATCTACGTCGATCCGAAAGTGCAGGTCGGCCACATGGGGATGATGGACATGCTGAAGCTGCATCAGCCCGGGGCGCAGGAGACCACCAAGGGCCACGCCTGAAAACGAAGAAGCCCGGTGCTGAGAGGCACCGGGCTATCTTGGTAAGGCTTTTGGAGTTAATCGGTATCCGGCTTTCTGACCCGGAGCATGTTTTTATCGGGGTGAAGTACCCTTGAGAGGAGACCAGAAAAACAGTTCGCGGTGGGGAGTCAAAGTCTTTCGTCTCCGGGCGGAGTTCACTCTTCCTTCGCTTGTTTTCTACCCCACATACGTTCCACTCAGCCCGGAGACTGTGCAAAGAACGACTGACGAAAGCTGACCGTGACGGATCGGCCTCCGACGATCAACTCTAATTTATCGACCGCAACGTCCACCCACAAACGCGCGAACAAGTACGCTGCACGGGTCGGTCAGACCGGCTCAGTTCGCATTTGAAGATGCTGAATTTCTCGCCGCAGACCTCGCACGTTTTCTCCACGTATTGGTCCGGGTTCTTACGTCGGGCGCGACCTTGACATCGCGCTGAACAAAAGCGAGCCGAAACGACTTTCGTACGGAAGGTCTTTTGACATTCAACACAGGCTTTCGTCATCACCTCTTTCTTCTTCCACAACTGCTTGGAGTTTTGGCTGTGCCACTTCCAGCCAGCTGTCGACTTGTGCCACGCTTTAGTAAGACCGCGAATGCTCTTCAAATGCCGGAGTTGCTTCCTGCTGCTCGGGTCCCAGTCGCCTCGTGCGCGGTGGACCGCCAGATGTTCGCGCTGAGTGATAAGGATCAAGTTATTGGGTTGGTTGTTGAGTGGGTTCCCGTCTTGGTGATGAACCACTTTTCCCTTGGGGATCGCCCCGTGATGGTCCTTCCAGATCTCTTGGTGGAGCGCCTGCACTCCATTGCTGACGTGCCCGGAATGCGGCCGGTAGTAATTCCGGTGAGCCTTTACCCGGGACCCCGGATAACGACGAAAAACTATTTCCTTGTAAACGATCGCTTCAGAGTGGATCATTTACGCACGTTAATCCCATCTGAGATTGTGTCCAGTCTTTTAATCAACCCGCCTTTTTCCTTGGTCCTAAGACACTTAGGATGCTTGTTCCCTTACCCAAACACAAAGTTACGCCATCAGTGGCGCAATCGACCTGATCATCGTGCGTGCTCTTGCCGTCCGCCCGGAACTGGGCGCACTCCGCCTCGAACGCCGACAGCCACGGCGCCCCTTTGGGGAGATAGACCATGCCGGTGGCTTGGTACGGCAGCATCTCGTGAACCCGGGTGACTTTGTCCTTCGTGCGGATGACGCCGCGGGCGGGGATGCCCTTCTTCCGCAGGTCTTGTATCAGCGGAAACCCTACCGCCGCCTCCTCCACGCTCATGTAGTTGACGGGGCTCGCCGCCTTGTTGTGCTTCTCGTAGAAGGCGCGGGAGTTCTTCAGCAGCTCGTTGCCGCTCCACTTGCCGCGGGCCTGATCGATGAGGAACGCACGGCGCAGCGACCGACCCCAGCACTGGAGGACGGAGAAGTCGTTCGATTGCTTGGCCTTGATCGCCGTGTCACAGGTGATGACCTTGAACTCCAGCCGCGGGGGCTCCCCGTAGTCGTAGTAGTGGAAGTCCGCCAGCTTGATCAGGTTGCCGCCCAAGACGACCGGCTCCTGCATGTATTGCGCGCTGAAGGCGAACGGATTGACCCGCTGGGTGTCGAGCAGCTCCTTCGTTGAGACGGTCTCCGGGATGATGCTCTCGCCGTTCACGAGGGCGGGGAACTTGATGAGTTCCACGTCGTCGGGGTAGTTCTCCAGCAGGAAGCCGGGCAGGTCGTCGGTCGACAGCCGCTGCGCGCAGATCACGATCGGCGTCCACGAGGAGCTGTTGCGCCGACTCTTCAGTGTATTCTCGAACCAGAACTTCAGCTTCTCCGACTCGACCCGCGAGAGGGCCTCGTCTGGTTTCGCGGGGTCGTCGACGATGATGAACCCGCCGGCCTTGCGCTTCAGCCCCGCCCCCAGGCCGGTGAGGCTGCCGCCGACCCCATCACCGTAGACCTTGCCGCCTGCCGTAGTTGTGAAGTGGTCGGCTTGCCGAATGTTGCCGAGCCGGGTCGAGAACAGCTCGCAGTACCACGGACTGGCCATGACCTCCTGCGAGTAGCGGACAGAGGTCTTGGCGAGGTCGTTGGAGTAGGAGGTGTAGATGATCTGGGCGTCGGGGAAGTAGGCGAGCATCCACGTCACGAGGGCCTCCATGGTCTTCGTCTTGCCCACCCGCGGCGGAATGTTCACGACGTAGAAGCTCTTGGCGCGCTCCCCCAGCACGGCTCGCTCCAGCAGGTCGCACATACCCCGGTGCAGCGGCTTCAGCGGCAGCTCCAGGTTCTGAAAGGGCACGAAGCACGTGCTGAAGTAGTCCCAGAAGCCGATGAAGTCTCCGGTCGTCATGCGGTATCAGATCAGTCGATACACGTCGTTGAGCACCGGCGCGGCCGTGCGGCGGCCCCAGAGGCGCCACGGCACCCGTGCGAGCGCCCCCGCGACGCTGTGGAGGTCCCCCGGGCGGATGCGCTCGCCGGGATGCAGCTTGCGCAAAGTCACCTTGAGCAGCCGCGCGTGGTCGCGCAGGACCACTTCCGACAGGAACGACCGGAGCGGATCCTCCGGGGCGCGCGGGGGCGCCGCGGCGTGCATCTCGCGAATGAGGTCCTGCTGGGTTCTCATGACGCAGCGGCCACGATAGGCTTGATGATCTGCGGGTAGACCTCCGCGACGCCTCCGAAGGCGCTCCCCACCAGACCCACGTAATGCACCCAACCGTCGATCAGGACGGCTTCCGACTGCTCAAGCGCCTGCGTGTGCTTCGCCAAGGTCTGCCGAATCCCCCGCAGTTGATCGCGAACTCGCACCATCTGACGATCTATCTCGCGCTGCTGATTCAGGAGATCGTCCAGCTGCGTGCTCAACGACTGGTGCTTCAGCAACACCAGAATCAGTCCTTGCTCCGACATCACGTCCTTGGATGCGTGAACCCGGGCTTGATCGGTGGGGTTGGTGAGGTCGTCTTCGGCGTCGTTCATATGAGGTCCAGGGGGTTGATGGTTGAGTTGGGGGCGGGCTCCGGGAGCGCGAGGGCCGGGGTCGCGTCCACCTCGGTGATCTCTGACGCTTCGAGGTCGGTGGAGGGTCCCGCCTCCCGCGCCTGCTGGAGCGCCACGATCTTCTCGGCGACGGTGAGTGTCCGGTCCTGAAGGAGATTCTTGCCGTCGTCCACCAGGATGGCCTGGGGGCTCTTGCCGTAGGCCCGCTCGATGATGAGTTCCGCGCACTTGGCCTGCACGGTCGCCGGCACCTCCACCGGCACGGTCATCAGCTCCCCCGTCTTGGGGTTCATGACCTTGATCGTGCCCGCGTCCCCATTCATCAGCTTCTCCAGCTTCAGGATGGCCTGCTTGGACCGCTCGCGCGCCAGATTGATGACGCCGAACGCGTCGAACTTCTTGGACCAGCGGGTCTGGGCGTTGACACGGCGCCCGTTGGCCATGCCGATTTTCGTGCCGGATGTATGCGTGACAGGCATGGTTCAGATAAGGTCTCGGGGGTCCACCGGGCGGGACTGACGAAGCTGGCGGAGTTTCCGGCGACGACGCCGCTTGAGGCCGTCCGGGGTCATCCTCGCCGCCTGCTCGGCGCGGTGCTTCGCGCAGTAGTGGCTCGGGGCCTCCACAGGCTCGCCACAGAGCCGGCAGAGACCATCCCGCTCGCGGCGCAGCTGATAGCGCCGCTGGCGTGACACCTTCAGCGAGGTGAACTCGTCCAGGATGAGGTTCATCGGGAGTGAGTCCAGACTTGCTGGCGCGAGACGTCCACGCTGAAGAATCCGACGTCCAGCTCGAAGCTGGGGTAGCGCAGGCTGAAGATGGAGACGCCCACCAGGAACGACCCAAGATTCACGCACAGGCCCATCTGCCACAACCCTCGGGTGATGGCGAGGCGCCCGCGATAAGGGCGACCGAAAAACTCGATTCTCGTATGCACGAGCGGGAGCATTCAGATTCTCCGGTAGTTGACAATCACTATTTTTCGGGGTGGTGGAAGTTGTTGATGTTGCGGGTGTTATAGTTGACATCAGGGTGTGACAAGTTGACATTGGGCTAGATGGTACCGGGATTATACGGGTGCGGGGTGGCGGGCATCGGCAAGCATGCTTTTTTACAG
>Ga0334722_10002296_pt1 | contig 21861 bp, 17 predicted proteins | sample C3_bottom_MG_FD_207210 | JGI IMG/M metagenome (GOLD analysis project Ga0334722, IMG submission 207210) | Sediment microbial communities from Yellowstone Lake, YNP, Wyoming, USA - C3_bottom | ecosystem: Environmental > Aquatic > Freshwater > Lake > Sediment | place: USA: Wyoming | collected... | reverse complement strand
TCAGGGCCTGGCCGAAGACGTTCATCGGCTTGCCCTTGAGCGAAAAGACCGCCTGGGTCATGGGGTCGCGGGAGCTGACGATGGAGCCCGAGGCCGACTGCCCCTCGGTGAGGAAGACCATGTTCTCTTTCCCCGGTTCCGAAGGTTTTTCGCGGGTGGGGTGGTGCTTGCAATCCTTGAGCTGGGGGATCTTCAGGGCCACCTTCTTGGCCTTGGCCTTGGCCTCCTTGCGCACCTCCTGCAGGTCCTTGCGGATCTTGGCGTTGTGCTGGATCTTGTCGATCAGCACCTCGGCCAGGGAGGTGTTTTTGTAGAGGTACTTGACCAGCTCATCCTTGACCTGGTTGATGATCCAGGTGCGGATCTCGGTGTTGCCCAGCTTGTTCTTGGTCTGCGACTCGAAGATCGGATCCTTGACCTTGATGGCCAGCGCCCCCACCACCCCGTCGCGGACATCCTCGCCGATGAATTTCTTGCCTGAGTACTCGTTGACCCCCTTCAAGATCCCCTCGCGGAAGGCGGATAGATGGGTGCCGCCCTCGTTGGTGTAGGTGCCGTTGACGAAGGAGAAGTAGGACTCGCCATAGCAATCGGTGTGCGAGAAGGCAAACTCCAGGGTTTTGTCTTTGTAGTGGATCGGCTCGTAGAGCTGGGTGCCGTCGATCTCCTTGTCCAAGAGATCCAACAGACCGTTGACCGAGTGAAAGAGTTCCTTGTCGAGATAAAGCTTGAGGCCGGCGTTCAAATAAGCATAGCGCCACAACCGTTTACGAACAAAATCGAGATTAAAGGAGAACTCCTCGAAACGCTGGGGATCGGGGTTGAAACGGATCAGGGTGCCGTTCTTCTCGCTGCTCTCGCCCTGATCCTCCTTCACCACCTTGCCGTTAATGAAAGCGGCAGAGGCGAAGCGGCCATCCCGGTGGGAAATGACCTCAAAATCGACCGAGAGGGCATTGACTGCCTTGGTACCAACCCCGTTCAACCCCACCGAGAATTGAAAAACCTCATCGTTGTACTTGGCGCCGGTGTTGATCACCGAAACGCACTCCACCAGCTTACCCAGGGGGATGCCGCGGCCATAGTCGCGCACCGTCACCTGGCCCTCGGGGGTGATTGAAACCTCGATCTTCTGGCCCGCCCCCATGATGAACTCGTCAACAGCGTTGTCCACCACCTCTTTTAGGAGAATGTAGACGCCGTCATCGGGGTGGGAGCCATTGCCGAGCCGACCGATGTACATACCGGGGCGCAAGCGGATATGCTCCAGGGAACTGAGGGTTTTGATTTTATCGTCGGTATATTCGGTGGACATAATTGGTCTGTTCTTAGCTTGGGATAAGGCCTGTTCGGGAGGCATGTCGCTTTCCCCGATTGCGTTTACGCTCGGGTTGAGCCACCACCGCGCCGGGGGAGAATTGCAGAACTGGGTAAATCTATAATCCTTTAGGGGGTCCCGCAACAGTTATCTTCCCCGACCGCATCCAAAAGATCGCCAAGTGGCGCGAGCCAAGCCTTGCTGAGGTTACTCTCCCCTCGGAGCGGAAAAAATGGTGGCAAAGAATGCCCTGGCAAGGTAGTGATAGTGCTGGTTTACGGTTCCTGCCCGCCTGAAGAGGCAGGACTTTCCTCCGACATCCCCAATCTTGATGATGCCCATGCCCACTACCAAGACCACCAAATCCAAGCAAGATCCCCTGAAAACCGCCCAGGTAATCTGGAAACTAACCGACCTCTATCCAGCCCCAGACTCACCGGAACTGGCGGCAGACCAGGCCGCCTGTGAAAAAACCGCCGTCGACCTGCGCCAAAAATACGAGAATCGGGTGGCCAGTCTCACCGCCCCGGAACTTCTGCAACTGGTCACCTCCCTGGAAGAATTAGAAACCAGCCAGGGGCGGATCGCCACCTATGCCTACCTCAATTTCGCCACCCAGACTAAAGATGCCGCAGCCGGGGCTCTGCTCCAGAAGGTTCGCGAGTTCAATAGCCGGGTGGGTCGAGAGACGGTGTTCTTCGAACTGGAATGGAACCTGGTCGAGGAAAAGATCGCCGCCAAGCTAGGTTACGACAAAAAGCTTAGCCACTACCGCCACTATCTAGAGAGCCTGCGACGCTACGCCCCCCACCAGCTTTCTAAGATCGAGGAAACCCTGCTTCTGGAGAAAAACCCGGTGGGTCGCTCCAGCTGGAACAACCTCTTCGACAAGGTCATGGGCCACCTCCAGTTCGGCAAAACTAAGCGCACCGAAGAGGAGGTGCTCACCGACCTTTACGACGCCAGCCGCCGAGTGCGCCGCCAGGCCGCCGCCGAACTGACCGCCGGGCTCACCAGCCAACTTCACGTCCTCACCCACATCTTCAACACCATCCTGGCCGACAAGATGATCGACGATCGGCTGCGGCGCTATCCCGGCTGGGTCAGCTCCATGAACCTGCACAACGAACTCTCCGACACCACCGTCGAGGTGCTAGTTAAGGCGGTGACCGACCGCTACGACATCGTCCAGCGCTATTACCGGCTAAAACGGCGGCTCCTGAAGGTGCAGGAGTTGAGCGATTTCGACCGCTATGCCCCCTTGCCCAACCTGCCGGAGAAGGCCATCCCCTGGCCGGAGGCGCAGCGCTTGGTACTCAAGGCCTTCACCGCCTTTGCCCCGGAGATGGGCGCCATCGCCGAGCGCTTCTTTAGTGAGGGCTGGATCCACGCCCCGATTCTGGATGGCAAGCGGGGCGGCGCCTTCGCCCACCCCTGCGTCCCCCAGGTCCACCCCTATGTGATGGTCAACTATACCGGCACCCTGCGCGATGTCTCGACCCTGGCCCACGAACTGGGCCACGGGGTGCACCAATTCCTGGCGGCCAAAAACGGCTACTACAACAGCGACACCACCCTGGTCCTGGCCGAAACCGCCTCGGTCTTCGCCGAGTTGCTGCTCTTCAAGAGCCAACTGGACCTGCTCGACGATCCTAAGCAGCGGCGGGCCTTCACCTGCCAGAAGCTGGAATCGATCTTCGCCACCGTCTTCCGGCAGGTGGCCATGAACCGTTTCGAAGAGATGATCCACAACGGCCGCCGCGACAGCGGTGAGCTGTCGCTGGAAACCCTTTCCGCCCACTGGCTGAAAAGCCAGCAGGCCATGTTCGGTGATTCCGTAAAACTCAGCGCTGATTATGGGATCTGGTGGTCATACATCCCCCATTTCCTGAGCACCCCGGGCTATGTTTATTCCTACGCCTTTGGCGAACTGCTGGTTTTGGCCCTCTATCACCTCTACCGCCAGGATCCCGCCGCCTTCGTCCCCAAGTACCTGGAACTACTGGCATCGGGTGGCAACGCCAGCCCCTATGAATTACTTAAACCCTTCGCCATTGACTTAAACGATCCCGAGTTCTGGCAGGGCGGATTGAAAACCATTGAGGAGATGCTGGCTGGGGTAGAGTGAAACGGTCGCCGAAACACTTCCGGCAATTGACATAGTTGCACCGGCTCAATTAGAATTGGCCCGGTACTTATTTGCCGGTGCCTGATTGTGTGAAACCACCGGGGCTGATAACTATCGATCTGTGGAATAAATTCTCCGCTTACTGTTTTTATTACGATCCCATAGAGCTTATTGCAAAATTCATAAACGGCCGCCTTTTCCGTCATTCCCGCGAAAGTGGGAATCCAAGGCTCTTTGGACATACTACAAAATGGATTCCCGAATACTACCTCGGGAATGACAAATTGGGACTTTTGCAAGAAGCTCCATAATATCTCTCCCCGCCCACCCGGAGACCACGTGCAGACGATACGCCCCAAGGTAACTCACCACAGCCTCGCCTACTGCGTCGGAAGCGGGCTGATTTCCCTTCTCCTGCTCATTTCCGCCACCGGTTGCGCCCCCCTCAATTTTGCCACCATGACCACTAATCTCAACCGCCAGACCGATCTCGACTTGGTCTGCGAAGGCGCCCCGGCCTACCTCCTGCTGCTCGACAGCCTGGTGGCCGGTGATCCAAACAATACCCAACTGTTGCTGGGCGGGGTTCAAGCCTACACCTCTTATGCCGGGGCTGTGGGCGAATGCGGTCGGGCCGAAAGGGCCGCCGCCATGGGAGTAAAGGCCCGCGACTATGGCCTGTCTCTATTGCGCCAAGAAACCGGCATCACCCCGGAGATGTCATTGCCGGAACTGAGCGCGGCCCTGGCCAAAACCGACAAAGGCGAGATAGGCCCCATTTTTTGGGGCGGATACGGTTGGGCACTGTGGATTTCCCAGCAGAATGGCGCCCCCGCCGCCCTGGTCGATCTACCAAAAATCGAATTACTGATGGAACGGGTAGTTGATCTGGATGACACCTACTACCGGGGCGGCGCCCATCTTTTTCTTGGCATCTACCACGGTTCCCGGCCCCAGTTGTACGGTGGCAAGCCCGAACTGGCCCGGCAACATTTCGAAAAGACCCTGGCCAACAATCACCGGACCTTCCTGCCAGTTCAGGTGGCCTATGCCGAGTATTATGCCAAACCTCTCTTCGACCGTGAGCTTTACCAGAAACTTTTAGAAGAAGTACTGGCCTTCGATCTAAGCACGGCCCCGGAACTAAGCTTAAGCAATCAGGTCGCCCAACGCCAGGCCCGCCGCCTCTTGACCAAAATTGACGAATACTTTTAAGGTAAACCCATGAAACTCTCTCTTAAGCTCCTGTTTTTGCTTGCTTTTACCCTGGTCACACTCTCCCCGGAAAGAGGTCGCGCCGCCGAGGCAAAATACCTCTTTAAGATCGGCTCCCTGGCCCCGGAGGGCAGTGTCTGGGCCCGCCGCTTCACTGACTTCACCAAGGAGGTCACCAGCAAAACTAACGGCGAGGTGGCCTTCAAGGTTTACGCCGGTGGGGTGATGGGCGACGACCGTGCCATGTATCGGAAGATGCGGGTTGGTCAACTCCAGGGCGGCGGCTTCACCATGACCGGAATCAGCGAGGTGGTTGGCGACTTCCGCATCCTCGGCATCCCCTTCCTCTTCAAGAACTACGACGAGTTAGACCGGGTAATCACCGGCATCTTCCCCACCTTCCAGAAGGAATTCAACGACAACGGCATGGAGCTCCTGGCCATGTCGGAGGTGGGCTTCATCTACCCCATGTCCACCAAGCCGATCACCTCCATTGCCACTTTACGACAAAGCAAGTGTTGGGCCCCGGAAAACGATCCGGTCAGCCAGGCCTTTATTAAGAACATCGGGATCACCCCAATTCCCTTGACCATCCCCGACGTCCTCTCCTCCCTACAAACCGGGCTGATCGACACAGTCTTCAACTCGCTCTATGGCGCCATCGTCATGCAGTGGTTTACCCGCACAAATTACATTACCGATGTGCCCTTCGGCTACGCCTATGGCGGGGTGGTTTTCAGCAAAGCCGCCTTTGACAAGCTGCCGCCCGCCTACGCCGCCATCTGCCGCGACCTGGCCAAAAAGCACTTTGGCGGCTTACTGACCGATACCCGCAAGAGCAACGAGGAAGCCCTGCTCACCCTGAAGAAAAGCGGCGTCAAACTGGTGAGTTTCCCGGAAAGTGACTTGACCGAGCTCAGAAAATACCGCGACCAAACCGTACAATCCCTAACCGACAAGGCTTTTTCCAAGGAGGTTTACGACGAGACCATGCGGTTGCTGGCCGAGGCTCGGAAAAACCCGGCGGGGAATTGAGCAATTGATTCAGAGCTAGCGAATACACAATCTCTCGTTATTTATTCACAAAACCAATACAAAGGGTGCCGAAATGTCGCTAAAATGGGACGAAACACTGGTACTTGGATTAGAAGAAATCGACAGCCAGCACCGCTCAATTTTTGATCATTTTCAGACCATATCTGAAGCAGTTCATAATGGCGCGCCGACTGAAGTACTAGAGAAACTCTCCGTCTTTCTCTGTGAATATGCCGCCATACATTTCACTGCCGAAGAAAAGATTATGGTCGAGTTTGGATACCCGGAAATTGAATCCCAGCGCCATGATCATAAAGAGTTTACCCAAGACGCCAATAGGCTAAAAGAAGCCCTAAAGAAAGATGGCGTCACCCAAGAGATGGCCATCGAAACAACTGGCAAGCTCTTCAGGTGGATAATTAGACATATAAAAACAGACGACAAGAAGATGGTAAATTATGTCAAGGAACGCATGGCACTTGGGCAAAAGAACAAAAACTAAATTTTACGGCTCGTGGTTTTTCATCACCCATGAGCTTTTAAATTCACTCAAATTAATCTGACATGGCCGACACTACCATCCCAGCCCCTCCTGGCGCCTTTAGCAAGCTAATCGGTTTCTTCCACCACCTGGAAGAAGGCGTTATCGTAGGCATGCTGTTGACCATGATCATCCTGACCTGCTTGCAGGTTGGCATGAGAAGCTTTTTCTCCTCGGGGCTGGAGTGGGCCGATTCCCTGCTGCGCTATCTGGTCCTCTGGAGCGGACTGTTGGGCGCCGCCATCTGTACCCGACAGGGACAGCATATCAACATCGACCTGGCCTCTCGGCTATTGTCCGCCAGGTGGCTGCGCTGGCTGGGCGTGGCGTTGAACCTCTTCAGCACTATGGTCTGCGCCGGTCTGACCTGGTCCGGTTATCTCTTTGTTAAAAGCGAGATGGAATTCGGCGGTGACGCCAGCCTACTGGGCTTGGCCAATTGGCAGCTGAGCCTGATCTTTCCCCTGGCCTTTGCCCTGATAACCCTACGCTTCCTGATCATCGCCATCAAGTCCGCCCTGGGCAAGATCCAGGCGGCGCCAATCATCCCTGGCAAGGTTTGAGGTCTGATCAATATGCTCCTCCTCTCTCGCCTCATAACCATCACCATGGCCTTGCTCGGCGCCCCGCTGTTCGTGGTGATCGGCGCCCTGGCGCTGCTAGCCTTCCATTCAATCAGCGTCGATCTTTCGGTGGTGACCATCGAGATGAGCCGCCTGGCCGATACCCCGGTGCTGCTCTCGTTGCCGCTCTTCATTTTTGCCGGCACTCTCCTCTCGGAAAGTGGCGCTCCCCGGCGGATGCTGGCCCTTTCCGACGCTATGCTGGGCTGGCTGCCCGGCGGTCTGGCGGTCATCGCCCTCCTAGTCTGCGCGGTTTTTACCGCCTTCACCGGCGCCTCGGGAATCACCATCATCGCCATGGGCGGTCTGCTTTTCCCGGCTCTGTTAAAGGACGGCTATCCCGAGCGCTTCTCCCTGGGCTTGATCACCACCTCCGGCAGCCTGGGGTTGCTCTTTCCGCCCAGTCTGCCGCTGATCATCTACGGGGTGATCGCCGAGGTCAGCATCGATAAACTCTTCCTGGCCGGGATCATCCCCGGAATCGTGATGCTGCTGCTGCTCTCCGGCTATTGCCTGATAATCAGCCGAAATACCAAACGCAAAGAATACCGCTTTTCCTGGCAGAAAACCCGCCTGGCCCTGCGGGAAGCAGTCTGGGAAATCCCCTTGCCCTTCCTGATCCTGGGCGGCATCTACGGCGGCTTCTTCGTGGCCAGCGAGGCAGCGGCGGTCACCGCCCTGTATGTGTTGATCGTCGAAATCCTGATCTACCGCGACCTCGACCTGGGCAGTTTACGCCGGGTCATGGTGCGGAGCATGGTCCTCTTTGGCGGCATCCTGATGATCCTGGCGGTGTCCAGGGCTTCCACCAACTTCCTGGTTGACCAGGAGGTACCAACCAAACTCTTTGAATTGATCAAGGACCACGTCACCAGCAAGTATACCTTCCTGCTGATTCTGAACCTCTTCCTCCTGCTGGTCGGGGTAATGATGGACATCTTCTCGGCCCTGGTCCTGGTGGTGCCGCTAATTCTGCCCATCGCCACCCACTACGGGGTCAACCCGGTCCATCTGGGCATCATCTTTCTCACCAACCTGCAGATCGGTTACAGCATGCCACCGATGGGCATAGACCTTTTTCTGGCCAGCTACTGTTTCAAAAAGCCGATAATGGTCCTCTACCGGGCCTGCTTGCCCTTCTTGGTCATCCTGCTGGTAACCGTGGGGATCATTACCTATTATCCGCAACTGAGTTTGGGACTGGCGGAACTTCTGGGAAAATAAACCCTCCCCCAGCTAAATCCGGTGGCTTCGCCTAACGGCTCAAGCTGCCACCCCAAGGAGCAGCAAATGAAATACAACTATATCGGCAAAAGCGGCCTCAGGGTCTCCAATATCTGCATGGGGACGATGACCTTCGGGAAGAAATGCGATAAACAAACCGCCTTTGCCATCCTTGATAAGGCCTATGCCAGCGGGGTTAATTTCTTTGATACGGCTGAGGTCTATCCCGTCCCGCCCACGGCGGAAACCTACGGGGTCACCGAGGGGATCTTCGGCGAATGGCTGGCCGATAAGCCCAGGGATTCGATCATCCTGGCCACCAAGGTTGCGGGCGCGGCCAATGGCTGGTTCGTGCCGCCGGTCCGGCACGGCCTGACTGCCATCGATACCTTTCATATCACCACCGCCATCGAAGGAAGCCTGCGGCGACTGAAGACCGATTATATCGATCTATATCAGGTGCATTGGCCAGATAACGTGGTGCCCATTGAAGAAAGCCTCGAAGCCCTCGACCAGCTAGTCCGCAGCGGTAAGGTGCGCTATATCGGCACCTCCAACGAGAACGCCTACGGTCTGACCAAGGCTTTGGAGACCAGCCGCTACCGGGGGTTCAAGCGCTTTGAATCCATCCAGAACAATTTCTCGCTGCTCAATCGGCGCTTCCTGGATGAAATTGCCATCGTCTGCAAGAAAGAACAGGTCGGGTTGCTCCCCTTTTCGCCCTTGGCCGGCGGGGTATTGAGCGGCAAGTATACGCCCGGCGGGAATTGGGAATCCTTTCGCTTCGGGGGCTACTTGAGCAATCCCGATCCCCGGATGAAGGCCCAGGCCGGACGATTTGCCAGCGAACGCTCATTGGCGGCGGCCCAGAAATATGCCGCCATCGCCAGAACATACGGGCTTGCCCCTGCAACCATGGCAGCCGCCTGGACCCTCAGCTTTGATTTTGTGCCCAGCACCATCGTTGGGGCGACCAATCCCAGCCAACTTGACGAAACCCTCGCGGCCGCGGAAACCATCCTCCCTGTGGAGTTGCTGAAAGAGTGCGATGGTGTCAATCAGGAGATTTTATACCCGATGGGATAGAGACAGTTGAGGGGGCGAGAGTACCGGAATTTGATGTAGAAATTTTGAGTAAGGCATCTCCATAATCACCTTCTTAAACCAAGGAGAAATTGGGAAGTGCCCCTACTTTTTGTCCCTACTTTTTATTACCTACTCTATTAACTTGTTGGCCAGCATCAGGAGCAGACACATGAAATTCCTCGCGGCGCTGCCGATCTTAATGGTGCTCAATATTGCAGATTCATTGGCAGCCAATTACGACTTAGAGGGCAAGACAAAGGACGGGTGGGTAATCCAACTAGATGTGGTTCCTCCACATACAATTCGGATGTTCAGGCCTCAAGCAGATGGTTCTGAGTTAAGAGGGACAATTTTCGAAAATGAAGGATGTGACCTGACATCTCTCTTCATAGATACTAAAGGATCTCGGTTTTCTTGCCCAACGACCGCAAAGTCCCCCCTTGCCGGCACTACTTACGTGTTCAGGCGACACGTTGGAACGGATTGCCTCAAGGAAGATGTGTATGACCTGTATGTTTGCACTGGTGGTTGTGGCAAGAAGGGTATTCCGAACGTACTGAAAGGGCGCACCAATTGTTGCTGACTTCACGTTCATATTTGATGGTCAGGTAACTCGTAGGGATCCAATAAGCGCAGCGCATTGCGCCGTATGTGTCTCATGCGACAATGCGGGATCAAAGTAAACTCATCCGGCTTATTACGGCTTCTCCTAATACGCCCCAACACTTCCAAACAGACCGCTCAGGTGAGATACCGATCTAATCAGCTTACTTATCCTTAAGCCGATAGCCGATGCCGCGCACCGTCTCAATCTTCTTGCCGGTCTCACCCAGCTTCTTGCGCAGACTAAAGATCTGCACGTCCATGGCCCGGGGGGTGACGATATATTCGTAGCCACGCACTGAGTCGATGATCTGCTGCCGGGAAAAGGCCCAGCCCGGCCGCTTGGCGAGAAACTCCAGTATCCCGAACTCGGTCAGGGTCAACTCCACCAGAACCCCGCCAACTTTGACCTCGTGTCGCCCCGGATCAATGACCAGATCGTGGATGCGGATGATACCGCCCGCCTCCCGCAATGGCGCAGCCTCCTCCTTGACCTTGCGCCGCAACACCGCCTTGATGCGGGAAATTAACACGTCCGGGCTGAAGGGCTTACTGATGTAATCGTCAGCCCCCAGATCGAGCCCGGCCACCACATCGGCGGCCTCGCCCCGGGCGGTCAGCATGATAATCGGCACCTCTCGGGTGGCCTCGCCGAGCCGCAGCCTTTTGCAGACCTCGGAGCCATCCAGCCCAGGGAGCATCAGATCCAACAGGATCAGATCGGGGAGTTTCTCCCCCACCCGCCGCAAGGCCTCTTCGCCGGAAGCGGCGCAATCGACATCAAAGCCAGCCTTGACCAGGTTATAGCTGACCAGCTGCTGGATATCCTCTTCGTCTTCAACGACCAGGATGCTTTTTTTGCTCATACAACTCCCTCAACCGAAGCGGCCGGTGATGTAATCTTCGGTCAACCGGTGGCTGGGGTTGGTGAAGATCTGCTTGGTTTCCCCCACCTCAATGAGATCGCCGAGATGGAAGTAGGCGGTGCGCTGGGAGACTCGGGCCGCCTGCTGCATGGAGTGGGTGACGATGGCGATGGTGTAATGCTCGCGCAGCTCGTCGATCAGTCCTTCGATCTTGGCGGTGGCGATGGGATCCAAGGCCGAACAGGGCTCGTCCATGAGGATCACCTCGGGGCTGACCGCAATGGTCCGGGCGATGCAAAGGCGCTGCTGCTGACCGCCGGAAAGGCTGGTGCCGGAATGATCGAGCCGGTCCTTGACCTCTTCCCAGAGGCTGGCCTTCTTCAGCGACAGCTCGACAATCTCATCCTCCTCCACCTTGTTCCGGGTCAGGCCATGGATGCGCGGCCCGTAGGCAACGTTATCATAGATCGACTTGGGGAACGGGTTGGGTTTTTGGAAAACCATGCCCACCTGGGCGCGCAGCGGCACCACGTCAATCTTCTTGTCGTAGATATTCTGGTCGTCCAGGAGAATCTCACCGGTTACCCGGCAGGAATCGATGGTGTCATTCATCCGGTTCAGGCAGCGCAGGAAGGTGGACTTGCCACAACCGGAAGGGCCGATCATGGCGATTACCTCGTTGCGGCCAATATCAATGGAGACCTCGTGGATCGCATGTTTGTCGCCGTAGTAAACGTTGACGTCGCGGCAGATCATCCGGGGGCTTTCGGCGGTAATTTCCCCCACCGTGCCGCGATGATCGCTATCATATTTTTTGACTGGTTTCATTGTCTTCCGCCTGGCTTAATTTCGAGTCAATCATCACTTGAGGCTCAAAGGCCGCAGATTCTTGGCGTCTTGCTGGAACTGCGCCCGCTCCGCCTTGGGCATGGGGATCAACCCCTTGTCGGAGAGATAGCCGTCGTCGCCCCAGGCCTTCTCACTGGTGAATTCGGCCAGATACTCTTTGATGCCGGAGATCATCCCGACATGGGCCTTCTTGACATAGAAGTACAGCGGCCGCGAAACCGGATATTTTCCGGCGGCAATCTCAGCAAAACTGGGGACAACGCCATCAACCTGAGAACCTTGGAGCTTGTCGCCATTCTGCTCCAGGAAGCTGTAGCCGAAGATGCCCACGGCCTTGGAATTAACCTCCAGCTTCTGGACAATCAGGTTGTCATTCTCGCCAGCCTCAACATAGGGACCATCCTCCCGGATACTCTGGCAGATTCGCTTATGACCCTTCTCATCGCTCTTCTTTAAATCCTTGATCCACCCGAAGGTATTGGCGCCCTCTTCCATGGCCAGTTCCACAAAGGCGTCCCGGGTGCCGGAGGTTGGGGGCGGCCCAAGCACCTCAATGGCGGTAGCGGGCAAGGCCGGGTTGACATCACGCCAGGTTTTGTAGGGGTTGGCAATGAGCTTGTCTCCACCCTTGGGATCGGGAACCTGCTTGGCCAGAGCTAGGAAAAGATCCCTGCGGGTCAGTTTGAGCAGCGGCGCTTTTTTGGAGTTGGCCAGGACAATGCCGTCATAGCCGATCTTCACCTCGACGATCTCTTTGACCCCGTTGTCGGCACAGAGCTTGATCTCCGACTCCTTGATCCGCCGTGAGGCGTTGGCGATATCAGGATACTGGACGCCAACCCCGCCGCAGAATAGCTTGATGCCACCACCCGAGCCGGTGGATTCGATGGCCGGGGTCTTGAATTTGGTGGAGCGGCCAAACTGCTCGGCCACCACTGTGGCGAAGGGATAAACCGTGGACGAACCAACGATGCTGATCTGTTCCCGGGCCTGGACCTGAGCGGAACCAAGGGTGACGCTAAGAACTAACGCTGCACTGACTAAGGCAAATCTCTTGAACATGGGAAACCTCCTGGCTGCTGATTGACTGACAAAATAACCAATTGACTCTTAAGTGAACCGCCATGTTGTCAATCTAACCGCCCATTATTAGGAACTGGTTAAAGGGTAATTATTGTTGCATTAATACATTGGTAGGGCGCTTTCGCCGAAAGCGCCGCCTCTGATGCGGACGGCTCGGCGAGCCGTCCCTACCACATGGCGACCCTACCAGCGCCGTTCAAAACGGTTACGCAGAATCACCGCCAGGGAGTTCATCACCACCAGGAAGGCCAGCAACACCATGATGGCAGCGGAGGTGCGCTCGACAAAGGCCCGCTCCGGGCTGTCGGCCCAGAGGTAGATCTGCACCGGTAGCGCGGTGGCCGGACTGATAAAATTGCTGGGGATATCGACAATGAAGGCGACCATCCCGATCATCAGCAGCGGCGCGGTTTCCCCCAGGGCCCGGGCCATACCGATGATGGTGCCGGTGAGCATCCCGGGCAGGGCCAGGGGCAGGACATGATGGTTGACCATCTGCATCTTGGAGGCGCCGATTCCCAAGGCCGCCTCGCGGATGGAGGGCGGCACCGATTGCAGTGCGGCCCGGCTGGCGATGATGATGGTCGGCAGGGTCATCAAGGTCAGGACCAGGCCGCCGACCATGGGTGAAGAACGCGGCAGGTGAAAGAAGTTGATGAAGACCGCCAGCCCCAGGAGGCCGTAAACAATGGAGGGCACCGCCGCCAGGTTGTTGATATTAACCTCAATGACATCAACGAAACGGTTGCGGGGGGCAAATTCCTCAAGATAGACGGCGGCCGCCACCCCGATGGGAAAAGACAGCGCCAGGGTCAGGGCCAGGGTGAGCATCGAACCAGAAAAGGCCCCCAGAATCCCGGCCAGTTCCGGCTCCCGGGAGTCGCCGGAGGTGAAGAAGGTCCGATTGAAACGCTTCTTGATCTTCCCTTCCCGTTCCCATTTGCCGATCCAGGCCAGCTGCTGGTCGTCCAGGCGTCGGTCACTCTCTGCCGTGGTGCGGCCACCATGGCCCTTGAGCAGCATGTCGACATCATCATCGGTCGGCACCCAGACCGTTACCGAGGAACCGATCAGGCTGGGCTGGGCGGTGATCATCTCCTGGAGTTGGTAAACGGCGCCGGTGCTGATCAGAGCGAAGAGTTTTTTCCGTTCGCCCCGGTCGCTGACCTCGGGAAACTCCCGAAACAACGCGGCCTTGACCACCCCGCCGAAATCGGAGTTGCCGGGGTTATTGCGATCCATCAGGGCAGGATCAAAGCTGATCTCCAGCTGGACAAAGGTCTGCTGGAAGGCGGAGTAGCCCTTGGAGATCACGCTACCGAAAAGGAGCACCAGAAAGGAGAGGCTGATGGCGATGGCCGTCAAACCAAAAAAGCGAAAACGGCGCTCGGCCCGATAGCGCCGGGGCAGTCCTTTCTTGACGGTTTCGAGGCTGGTGGCGTTACCATTTTTGGCGCTACTCATATTGCTCCCGATATTTGCGGACCACATACAGGGCGATAATGTTGAGAATCAGGGTGGCGACGAAGAGCACCAGTCCCAAGGCGAAGGCGGCCAGGGTCTTGGGGCTGTCAAACTCCTGATCGCCGACCAGCAGGGTGACGATCTGCACCGTGACGGTGGTTACCGCCTGCAAGGGGTTGGCAGTAAGATTGGCGGCCATCCCGGCGGCCATCACCACGATCATGGTCTCGCCGATGGCCCGGGAGATGGCCAGCAGAATCCCGCCGACGATGCCCGGCAGGGCGGCCGGGATCACCACCTGGCGAATGGTCTCGCTCTTGGTGGCGCCCAGGGCGTAAGCCCCGTCGCGCATGGATTGCGGCACGGCGTTGATGACATCGTCGGAGAGGGAGGAGACAAAGGGGATGATCATGATGCCCATGACCAGACCGGCGGCCAGGGCGCTCTCCGAGGAGACATCCAGACCGAAGACGGTGCCGGACTCCCGGATTAATGGGGCCACAGTCAAGGCTGCAAAAAAGCCGTAGACCACGGTGGGAATGCCAGCCAGGATCTCCAGCAGGGGCTTGGCCACCGCCCGAAAACTTTTGTGGGCGTACTCAGAAAGATAGATGGCCGACATCAACCCCAACGGCACCGAAACCAGCATGGCTATGGCCGAAATCATCAGTGTACCAGCGAAGACCGGCACCGCCCCAAAGGCGCCGGAGGAGCCCACCTGATCGGCCCGAATCGCCATCTGGGGGCTCCACTCCAGCCCGAAGAGAAAGCTGCTGACCGGCACCGACTTAAAAAACCGCACGGCCTCAAAAAGTACCGAGAGCACAATACCAATGGTGGTGAAGATCGCGAAGGAGGAACAGAGAATCAGGAAGTACTTGATCACCCTCTCCACATGGTTCCGGGCCCGCAACTCGGGAGTGATCCGGCTCCGAACCAGGAGGGTGGCGCCAATGGCGACCACCGTCACCAAAACCGCCAGGGCGGCGGTGCTGGTGGCCAGCAGGTTGCGGTAGTGATTGGCCGCCGCAACAATATCCGGTTCAGCCCCACCGCTGCCGACATGGCCCGCCACCAGATTGCGGATATCGTTGACCACCAGATCCAGGCGATTGGTTGGCAGATTTCGCAAGCTTTCCGGCAGAGCGGCAACCACCAGATCGGTAATAACCTTGCCTTCGTAGGCCTGCCAGATGATAACTACCAGCAGCGCTGGAATGGCGCAGGCCATGGCCACCATGGCGCCATAGTGGGTGGGTAACGAGTGCAGGTTCCGCACCCCACCCGACCCAGCCACGGCCTGGGAGCGCTTCAGTCCGAGCTGATAGGCAACGACCGAGAGCAGCAGGATGGCTAGAATCAACAATGATGGCGACATTTCATGATCTTTCGGGTCAAGCCCGGTTGCGGCCTGGGGCGGATGGCCTTTGCTGAACTTTCTCAAGCGACTTCCAACAACGCCCCGCCTGAGTTCCTACGAGCTTACCAATATTACCGGCTAATGTTAAGAATCGGTTAAGATATGATTATATTTCATCCCGCCCGATGACATCCCCTGAGTAACTGAGGTAAATAGACTGAAGGCCGAAGACGGAAGGTACCGCCAAAATCTTGCGTGATGACCAATATACTTCAGCCTCCAGCCTGAACAGCAGAATCATTACCCCACTTAATGGCCTGAGGTAATGCTGCGAAATCAAAACCAATTGAGCCGACCCATTGCGCACCAGCAAACTATTCTGGCAACTCTTCCCCTCCCAGCTTCTGATCCTGCTCAGCGCCATCCTGCTAATCTCCTGGTATGGCGCCCTGGCTTTGCAGGACTATAATGTCGAGCAGAAACTCACCGACCTTGAGGCCAGGTCACGACTCATGCAACCCCAGGTTACCGAGCTGTTCCTGGCCGGAAATTTCCAGAAACTCGAAGAGATCTGCCAGGCCGCGGGGCGACCAGCCGCAACCAGGATCACCGTGCTGGACCAGCGAGGAAAGGTGGTCAGCGACTCCATCCGGGATCCGGAAAGCATGGACAACCACCGCCAACGCCCAGAAATCATCACCGCCCTGACCGGCGAAGTCGGCTCATCCCGACGCTACAGCTCTACAACTAATCAGAATATGCTCTACGTGGCCGTTCCCCTCTTCACTGACAGACAGGTCTGCGGGGTGCTGCGCACCGCCGTTGCCGACGATGTTCTCGAGAACACCTTGAACCACCTGTTCTGGCGAATCGGCTTGGGCTCCCTGATGGTCAGTATTATGGCCGCCGGGGTGACACTTCTCGCCGCCCGTCGGGTCAGCAGACCGCTGGAGGAGATGACTTTGGGCGCCATGCGTTTCGCTGCCGGGGATTTCTCTAAAAAAATCGTGGTCTCCGGTTCCACCGAAGTGGTCAGTCTGGCCCAGGCCATGAACCGGATGGTGGCCGAACTGGATAACCGCCTTAACGAGGCGGAGAACCGCCGCAGCGAACTGGAAACCGTGGTCTCCAGCATGCTGGAAGGGGTGATCGCCGTTGATCTGGAGGCCAAGGTCCTTTACATGAACGGAGCAGCGGCGCGCCAGCTCGACGTCTCGCGCTTTGAGGCCCAGGGTGGCAATATCCTGGAAGTAGTCCGCAACATCGACCTGCTGCGCTTCATCCAGAAAACTTTGGGCCTGAATGAACCGGTGGAGGGCACAGTGGTGCTCAATCGCGGTCGCGAAGATGAGCGGATCTTGCAGATGCGCGGCGCCCAGTTATTCGCCGCCGACAAGGCGCGGATCGGCGCCCTGATCGTCTGCAACGATGTCACCAGGTTGCTGCATCTGGAAAACCTTCGCCGCGATTTTGTCGCCAACGTCTCCCATGAATTAAAGACCCCCATCACCTCGATCAAGGGCTATGTAGAAACCCTCATCCCGGAAGTTGCGGACAACCAGCCCCATTTTCGGGAATTTCTGGGTATCATCCTCAAACAGGCCAATCGCTTGCAGGCCATCGTCGAGGACCTGCTGACCCTCTCCCGGATCGAGCAGGAAAGCCACCGTGAGGAAATCCCCTTGGCTGCCGGAGCGATCAAGATGGTCTTGGCCGAAGCCATCGAATCCTGCGCCACCAGAACGTTCGGCAAAATGATCGAGATCAGCCTAAGCTGCCCGGATGAGCTTACCGCTAGAATCAATCCCCCGCTGCTAGAGCAGGCGGTCAACAACCTGCTGGACAACGCCATCAAATACAGCCGACCGGAAAGCACGGTGCGGGTAGAGGCTGAGGCTACGAAGGAGGCGGTGGTAATCCGCATCAGCGACAGTGGACCCGGCATCCCCGAACAGCACCTACCCCGGCTTTTCGAACGCTTTTATGTAATCGACAAGGCCCGCAGTCGAAAGATGGGCGGCACCGGCCTGGGATTGGCCATCGTCAAGCACATCGTCCAGTCGCACGATGGCCAAGTCACAGTCACCAGCGAAATGGGCCGAGGCAGTATCTTCACCATCCGCTTGCCCGTTTGAGCTGAGGGCTTACCCGCTTATCTGCTTGCGCCGCCTTGGCGCTGCCTTTATATATGAGTCAACTATCTAAAATTCGGAGATATTGTCATGCAAAAGCACTTACAGAGAGATATGGAGATCCTCAAGAACAAGCTCATCACCATGGGTGGCGAGACTGAGGATCGGGTCTACAAGGCGACTCTGTCGATCATCAACCGCGATGCCAAAATGGCCAATGACGTGATCAACGCCGACCGGGAAATCGACCAGATGGAGGTGGAGATCGAGGAACACTGTCTGAAAATCCTGGCCCTCTACCAGCCGGTGGCCAAGGATCTGCGGCTGATCATCGCCATCTTGAAAATCAACAACGACTTGGAAAGGGTTGGAGACTTAGCCGTCAACATCGCCGAGCGTGGGGCATTTCTCGCTAACCACAAGGAGTTTGAAATCTTCTTCGACATCAAGAAGATGGCATCCAAGGTCGAAAGCATGCTGACCAGCAGCATCGATTGCCTGGTCCATCTTGACGTGCCCCTGGCCCACAAGATCAGAGCCGAGGACAATGAGGTGGATGCCATTAATCGCGAGATGTATGAACGGGCCAAGGAGGTATTGATCCTGAATCCCGACCACATAAACTTCGTCCTCCACACCATATCCGCCGGTCGTCATCTGGAGCGTATCGCCGACCACGCCACCAACATCGCCGAGGATGTTATCTATTTGGAAGAAGCGGAAATTGTTCGCCACACCCCGGAGGTATATGAGAGCTAGCAACCTGATCGCACTGGTAAACTATCCAGACCATGACGCCCCGCGCCCTTGCTAAATAATTTGGATAGCAGGAGCCACTGCATTATTTTGTTTTACAAACTATTACAAGAGGATTATTCTGAAGATAGCCGATGATTTTCAAAGTTTATTCAAACACATAGGCAGTCAGGAGGCATAAGCCGCCTGGGGATTTATTGGACAGAGGTCGGGAATGTCTATAGGTGGGATCGGTGGACAAAGTGGATTTTACCCGGCCGAGGCTGCTGCGCAGTATTACAAAAACGCCATTGGCGGCGTTAAAGATAGTGGCAAGTTCAGTCAGGCCAGACAACAAGCCGAAGCAGAAAAAATTGGAGTCGCAGAAAGGAACCCGCTTGGAGCAATTCCTTCAGGAGATATAAGCAAAGGTGGTGAGAAAAAATCAGCCACTACCGAAGAATCTTCCACAGAATCTTCCACCAATTCGCTGGCCTATGATCCACGAGATACCAACCGCGACGGCCAGGTTTCTCTGCAAGAGGAACTTGCCTATGCCGCCAAGCAATATAGCGCAGCGAGTGCTGGCGGCCGAAGAGTCGGCAATAAAAGCAATTCCCCGAGCAATAATATTAACAGCCCTAAGCCCCAGAGCACTTCCATAAATATGCTGGTGTGAAGCGGTTCTACCTATCTCGTTTACACCCTTTTGTTTGCGCAAATCCAAATCGACTCTGCCCCAACCAAGAGTGATCAGCCCCGAAGTATCCTGAATTTCCCGCCCTAAAATCGCCTATTTCCAAAGTTGTCCCGAATCAAATCACAATCCTCTCAGATGGTGCTTCATCCCGCCCCGAAAATCCCCCGGAGACGGCCCCAGAAACCGGCAGGCGCCACAGCTCCGCTTGGCATCACTACTCCAGCGCCAGCAACAGCAGGGGCCGAAGCGGAAATTGCGGGAGTATTTTTCGGCATGGGTATAACGGTTGCGGAGTTTATATCCGCAGATTTAGGGGATTCGAGGTTAACAATCACCTTGGCCGCATCGGCTCTTATGAGCTGGATTTTCTGTGCGTCGAGACCAAGAGTTTTGAAAGCCAGCTCTATCTGTTGGGGACTTGTCTGATCATGGGCTCTGGGCCTATCTTGAGCAAAAACGGGTTGACCGGCGCCTGAGCTGGCGATAATTCCACTACTCCCGAGCTCGTTGGCCAGGTGCTCTGCAAGGCATACCACGGCAGCAAGTTGATGCACCTGACCATCAGAGTCGGCGAGCTCGTGATGGTGGCGGATGACGTTGACAATCTCCGGAGAGAGCCCCCAGCTCTGCGCCACTTGCCCGCCAAGTTCGACGTGCATATCCAGCAAAACTGGCAGCGCCACTGCGATGTCTGGACGGTCTTCACTGCGCGGCACATCGCCCAGGGCGATGAGGCCTGCGGCGAAGCCAACATCGTGGAGAAGTCCACACAAAAAAGCATGACTTGCGTCGTAAACCGCGTACCGACAGACAACTTGCGTGAGATACGCCGTGAGACGACTATGTTTTGAGACCCGGTCCATCGCCTCAGCGTAGTGTTCCGCCCGGAAGACTCTGGCGTCCACGGTCAACTCCAGGGCGATGTCGCGGATGTGTTCAAGGCCGAGGTGGGTCAAGGCCCTCTGCAACGACCGAATTTCTGCCCCACCGGCGTAAAGAGGCGACTGGACATGGCGAAGGAGACGACTGGCGAGGATCGGATCTTTCTCAAGCAGGGAAACGACGTCACGAACCTCAACGTCTGGGCGTCGTGCCAGTTCGAGAAGCTCCAGCGCTACCGCCGGGAGCTTAGGCGGCTCGTAGCGGGGGTCAGAGAAGGTCCGCTCGATGCGCTCTTGGATACGCTGATGGGCGCGCAAGGCGTCTGATGAGTCAGCCTCTTTGGCCCGAGAACCTGCATCGTGCTTGTTGTTCAATTGTTGCGCGTCTGGCGCTGGGGTTGCGTATGACATTGTTCGTCCCGTAGTCGGTAACTTGATGAGGTGATAGAGGGAAGGTGATGGTAATGAGAATTCACAATAGAGTCCTCATCAGCTTACGATAGATTTTAACAGTCAAGCAAGTTCATTTAATGCTGGGCAGGCCTGACCTGTCAACGGCAAACTCCGTGAAGAATGGCGCCAGTTATCACCCAATATGCTTAGAGCCTTTCGTAAGTTATCGGACGCACCAAAATAAAAAAGGGGCAACGGCTGGATGCCGTCGCCCCCGAGATGCTTCGTGAGATATGCAGATCAGGGATTGATGCCCATCTCCTTCTCCTTGGCAGCCACGGCCAAGCGGGTCTTAACAGCGGTGTCAGGAATCAGACTCATGGAATCGATACCACACTCAACCAGGAAGGTAGCAAACTCAGGGAAATCAGATGGCCCCTGACCACAGATTCCGATCTTCTTGCCCCGCCGCTTGGCGGTTGCGATAACCATTTTGATCATCGTCTTGACCGCCTCGTGCCGCTCGTCGGCAATACCGGCAATCAGCCCGGAATCACGATCCAACCCATAGGTCAACTGGGTAAGGTCATTGGAGCCGATGGAGAAGCCATCAAAGATATCGGCAAAGGCATCGGCACAGATGACATTGCTGGGAATCTCGCACATCACGTAGACTTCCAGACCGTTCTCGCCCTGCACCAGGCCGCATTCCTTCATGACCTGAATAACCTTTCTACCTTCCTCCGGAGTCCGGCAGAAAGGAACCATCAATTTGATGTTATTGAGGCCCATTTCATTTCTAGCCTTCAGAAGCCCCTGACACTCCAGCTCAAAGGCCGGCCGATATTTCGGATCATAGTAGCGGGAAGCGCCGCGCCAGCCGATCATCGGATTTTCTTCCACCGGTTCATAGAAGTGGCCACCGACCAGGTTGGCATATTCGTTACTCTTGAAGTCGGAGAGACGGACGATGACATCCCGAGGATAGAAACCAGCGGCAATCCGCCCGACCCCTTCGGCCACCTTATCGATAAAGAACTGCCGCTTATCGGTATAGGCACCGGTTTTTTCGTCGATCAGCCTGACTACTTTTTGCTTCTCGGGATCGGAGGATTTCTTCAGCTCTTCATAGTTAAGCAGAGCCATGGGATGGAGGCCGATATGGGAATTAATAATGAACTCCTCACGGGCCAAGCCCACCCCATCGTTGGGAATCTGACATTCGGTAAAGGCCTTTTCGGGAATGGCCAGATTCATCATGATCTTGGTCTTGGTCTTGGGGAGATCGTTAAGCTGGAGACGCTCAATCTCAAAATTAAGCAGACCTTCATAGACCAAGCCCGTCTCACCCTCGGCGGAAGATACGGTAATCTCCTGGCCGGGTTTGATCAGCAGTGAACCATTGCCCGTGCCAATCACGCAGGGAATCCCGAGCTCGCGGGAAATGATGGCGGCATGACAGGTCCGCCCCCCGCGGTTGGTGACAATGGCTGCGGCGATCTTCATGATCGGTTCCCAGTCGGGATCGGTCATATCGGTAACCAGAACCTGACCGGCTTTAAAGCTGTGGATATCAACAACATCGGCGATGACATTGGCCTTGCCCTGGCCGATCTTGCTACCAA
>Ga0334722_10002295_pt1 | contig 21877 bp, 30 predicted proteins | sample C3_bottom_MG_FD_207210 | JGI IMG/M metagenome (GOLD analysis project Ga0334722, IMG submission 207210) | Sediment microbial communities from Yellowstone Lake, YNP, Wyoming, USA - C3_bottom | ecosystem: Environmental > Aquatic > Freshwater > Lake > Sediment | place: USA: Wyoming | collected... | reverse complement strand
GAGGACGCGGTGGTGGCGAGCGCGCGACAGCTCCAGGAGACGGGAGCGAAGGTCGTGCTCGCTTCGCACCTCCAGCATCTCGCTCCACGCCTGGAGCCTTGACGATGGAGAAGACGTCACATCCGACGTGTGATGACGAGGACTGCGTGATCTGCCAGCAGCGCGAGTCGAAGCTTGCCGCCGAGATCGAGCCCGGTATACGTCGCGTCTTGCGGCGTATGCAGCCGATTCTCGACCGCTGGCGCAAGGTTCCTCGCGCATGACCGGCGGTGGTGTTCTATGAGCAATCCACCGGCAGCGTCGCGGCGCTTCATCTGCCTTGCCTGCGGCTGGATCCATCTTACCTGGGCCGCGCGCTGCTCGAGCTGCCTCTCGCTCCAGGGACTCACCCTGTTCACGGGAACTGAAGCCGCCGTTCCGACACCCGCGCCGACGGGGATAGTCCCTGAGGAGGAGCCGGTGATGATGGCTCCTCCTGAGCTGCCCGAGAGACCCCGACTCATGATCGTGCGCGCGCCCTCTCCCGAGCCCGAGCTTGAAGATCCGGTCGAGGAGCTGGCGGACGTTGCCTCGCCGACGTCGGTGCCACTCTCCGATATCTCCGAGACGACGTTCGAGCGCGACTTGACGGGATTAACACCGCTCGACTACGTGCTCGGGGGCGGTCTCGTCGTGGCTTCCGTCATCTTGTTCGCGTCTCCGCGAGGGATCGGTAAGTCATCGCTTGCGCTTCAGATGCTCAACGGGCTCGGACATCGCTGTCTGTACGTATCGGGAGAGGAGACACTTGAGCAGGTGGCTATGACGGCCCGGCGCATCGGTGCGGCCTCGAAGAAGGTCAACATGCTGCCCGAGAGGAATCTCTCCAAGATCCTTGCCGAGGCGCGCGCGATTCGGGCACAGACGATCGTGATCGATTCGATCCAGAAAATGCGCTGTGCTGACGTGGGCGGGCGCGCCGGCTCGCCGGGACAACTCAAGGAATGCACGGCGCGACTGGTCGACTACGCCAAGAGCAACAGGACGTCTCTCTGGCTCATCGGACACACGACTTCCGATGGTGACATCGCGGGCCCCATGACGATTGAGCACGAGGTCGATGTGATACTCGAACTGACGCAAGGAGCAAAGTTTGAAGGCAACGAGAGGATCCTCACGTGCTTGGGCAAGAACAGGTTCGGACCGAGTAACTTGGTGGGACACTTCGAATTGACCGCCAAGGGGTTTGTCTCTGTCGACGCCGACGGATGGGACGAGGAACTGTGACGATGCTGGAGCGAGTTTCGACAGGGCTAGCTGCTCTTGATCACGTGCTCGGCGGAGGTCTGGTAACAGCGTCCGTCGTCCTGCTCGCAGGGCCAGCGGGCATCGGAAAGTCCTCCCTGTCGCTCCAGATGCTCGCCGGCCTGGGGCCCAGGTGTCTCTACGCTTCGGGCGAAGAGACGCGCGAGTATCTCGAAGGGATGGCTCGTCGCCTCGGAGCGCTAACGCCACGGCTTTCCGTGCACTCCGAGCGAAATCTCGCGATGATCTTCACCCACGCGCGCGAGATACGCACGCAGATGATCGTAGTCGATTCGATCCAGACGGTAATCTGCGAGGATGTGAACGCCCGCCGCGGTTCACCTGCTCAGATCAAGGAATGTGTCTCGCGTCTGGGTCATTACGCCAAGACGAACGACACGACGATATGGATCATCGGACACGTTACGAATGACGGTGACATCGCGGGTCCCAAGGCGATCGTGCACGACGTCGATGCCGTGCTCAAACTGTCGAGTGGAGCGAAGTTCGAGGGGCTCGAGAGGATCCTGTGCTGTCGGAAGAACCGTTTCGGGCCGACCAGTGCGGTGGGGTATTTCGAGCTGACGGCCAAGGGTTTTGTCTCCATCAATGCCGACGGCTGGAACGAGGAACTGTGAGTCAGACCCGGACTCTCGGCCGCTACAAGCTCAAGTCCTATGCGACGGTCCAGGAGCCGCGGCAGTACGCGGCGCTCGTGACCCATCGCGACACGGGAGATCAATGGATGCTCGTGTTAAATACCGACAGCCTCGATGCGTGTGAAGCCGCGCTCGACAAGTTGACGCTCGCCGAGATCGAGCAGTGGACGTCTACGACAGCTCCGTTGCATTTCCCGAAGGAGATCGCGTGATGCATTTGCGCTGGGCCGGAGACGATAAAATCTTGAGGGGCGCGACCGCACTCGACTGCCTCCGCTACCACTGCCACGGCGATCATAGTGCCGAGGCTCGGCGTGGCGACATCGACGGCGTGCTGAGGCGCATCGCCGAGACCTTCAAGCTTGATCCGTCCTACGCCGAGCTGTCAACCTTGGACGAGCGCTGCGAGGCGTTCGTGAAGACCGCCCTCGTTCACGGTTTGCTGATCGACGTGACCACCCGAAGCGCGGTCGTCGTGCATTTCAGCGAGACGGACTCCAACGAATGGATGCGCAACGCAGATCCGTTACTGCCTACGAAGTGCGGCGTGCTCGGTACGTGGACGGAGAAGCAGGACAAGGTGACGTGCGCCGAATGCCTCCGCGTTATCGAGGGCGCTGCGGCGGGATGACGCCACGCCGGCGCAACGACTGGGACATGTGGTGGAGTCGCCTCAGCCGCGACGATCGTCGGATCATCCGCGCATGGCTTGCCGAAAATCCGCCGCCGCCGTTCTGGCAGGGAGGCGAGATCGCCTACGCATTCACCGAGATGCCATTCGCGCCGCGCGGCGCGCGATGAAACAGGTATTGCAGGCTGCGTGAAGGGCTTCCAGTCCCCTTAGACGGGAGCGTTGCTAGCACGTAGTGACTGTTCGCCATTCACGGGGCCTCGACTATTTTTGGATGCCTGTCAGATCGTGCGATCTCGGATCCGATACTGGCGGCATGACCGAAGCGCAGCGCCGCCGCCGACTCATCCGCATCCAGCTCCGAGCTCGACACATCGAACGCCGCGAGCCAGATCCCGACCTCACGAGCGAGCTTGAGATCGACGCCCGCGCGAACAAGTACGCCGCCGCCAGCGAGTGGTTCGCGAGCCCCGGTCTCCAGGTGATCGGTGGCACCCTGTGGAGTGGCGGGCGATCGTGGGGTCGCCCGTTCTGGCGCGGGCGCTGGTGACACCAGTGCGGCTGTCAGACCCATGGCGTAGCCTTCCGACCATGGCCAAGAAGCAAACCAGGCGCTGTGTTTCTTTGAACCGAAGCATCTACGAGGCAGCCAAGGAGGAGGCCGATCGTCGCGGCTTGACGCTCGCAGCCTTCGTCGAGGCGTCGCTCGCCGCGGCGGGCGTACCGGTCGTCGAGCACGTGCAGCAGTCACCAGATCTCGTACGGGCGACCGCGGAGCGTAGGGCGGCGCGCATGGCCGCGCGCCGCGACGTCGCCGCCAAGATTCGGCTCCCCTCGCGTGAGCGGCAGATGCTCGGTGATCACGGCGCTGACGCCAACGGCTTCGCATGAAGGACAAGGTCCCGTCTCCTGTGTACGACGACCTGGTCGCAAGAGTTGCTCGACACTCTACGAGTCGAGACGCCTGATGCTGGTGCCACAGCAAGCTCGGAACAAGCGCCGCGCATTGATCGTCCGCCGCTGGGCCGCGTACCGCATCGGTCGCTCGCAGCGCGAGATCTGGAGGCAACGCAAGGCTGCCCAGACGGGTCAGACGGGTGATGTCGAGGAGAGCGTCGGTGAAGACGACTTGTTGTCGGAGCTGCCTGAGTCTCTGTTAGGCTAGCTTCTATGGAGGACAAAGTCCCGGCTCCTGTGTACGACGACCTGGTCGCAAGAGTTGCTCGACACTCCAGCCCCTGCCCTTCAACCAGAGACTCTACGAGTCGAGACGATACGGAAATCGGCAAGGCCGCGTCGTGAGCCTCTTCGACACGTGCTCTTGCTGCGGTCGCCGCGACGGCCTCACCTCCGGAGGCTGTATTTACTGCACGGCAGTGCGGACGTACTGCATATGCGGGCAGCTCCTGGCGTGCGGCTGCGGTCGCACATTTGAAGCGCACGCGTGTCCGTGTGTCATGCCCGTCGGCACGTTCGAGGTGATCCCCACGCTGCCGCTGGCAGTCCAGCACTAAACATGTCACGCAGCGAAGTCGTTCCGAATCTCTTCGTGGGCAGCAAACCCTCGCCCGGCCGCCACGAGGGCATCGACACGATCATCCTAACCGCGATGGAGTATCAGCCGCCCGCCAACCTGTTTCCCGGCGCGGAAGTGATCCATGTGCCTCTCGACGACGCGCCGGATCGGACCATGCGCGAGGACGAGATCGTCGGGGCGACCAAGGCGTCGTTGCGCGTCGCCCGTCGTCTGCGGGCCGGTCGCCGGGTGCTTGTGACTTGTGCAATGGGACTAAACCGCTCGGGGCTCGTCGCCGCACTGGCGATACACGAGGTCTACGGCATGAGTGCCGACGAAATTATCTCTCGTCTTCGACGGGCGCGCGGTGTGTGGGCGCTCTCGAACCCGAACTTCGAGAAGCTGCTACGCGTCGTGGTCGACGTGCGAGAGCCGCGAAGCGCGATCTCTGCTGGCCCGTGACTCGGCCGTCGAGCGCGATGGTTTACAATAGATCGCATGCGCATCGAGATCGCCAAGATTGCCTCAGACCTCGTGCAACAGCGTTGCGACGAGTTCCTGCACGACGCGTCCCTGCCGCTATCCGTGCGCGGCATGATCAACGTGCATCTTACCAAAGCATGGATTCCCGACTTCTGGTCAGTCGCGATCCGCACGCCAGCGTCTGGTAGCGATCAGAGCACACCTCCACCACCAACTCCCAACCAGAGCGGCTACTTCGACTTCCCGATCGGCTACGCGGAGGACGGCACCTCCTGGTTCTTTCCGTCACGGCAGTGGTGGTTGGCCCACGCCCAAGTCTCTCATTCTCCTTCCGGCATGGGCTGCGACGCTGACGTGCACACGAAGTTCTTGTCGAGTGAGGGATCTGTACACGAGTTCGACTACGCGGCGGTCTTTCAGGACGGTCGACTGCGCGTCCTGGGGCGCGTGGACTTCGTAGAGGAGTGTTCGTTCTGGAAGCGTGCCTTCGGCACGCAGAAGGAGTCCACGTGATCGAGGCTGCTCGTGCGGTGTGCGCTACGCGTCGAGACATCCCGCGCTGAGCTAGCGATCCGGTTCGTCTGGAGGCTTGGGCAGCGGACCGTTGACCGGTGTAACTTCTTCGTCGGATGGGGCGCTCGTGGCGGCAGCGCCGTCATCGAGATCGGAAACATCGAACTTGACCACGTCGCGCGTGGTCGTGCGTGGAATCTCCGCGAGCGGTACCCGGATCACCGGCATCAGCTCTCCGGTCGAAATCCGCGGCGGCGTGACATCGTCCTCGTCGATGAACGGTGGCATTACCAGGTGGAGCACGCGCTCGGGGTGATCGGGAACGTCGACGACGATGAGTAGGTCGCGTCCGGCGCCCGGACGGAGGCCGGGTAGGCGGCCGAGGCGGCGCATGTCGTCAATCGTCTCCCAGATCTCGATGATCGCATCGTGCGCGAGCACCGTCTCGACCGTCGTCAGGAACTTGCCTGTCTGCCGGAAGTAGGTGAGCTGGACCTTGTACGCCACTGTTGGCACAGTAGCTCGTCGAGCGATCGAGCGCGAATTCTTGTGCAGTGATGCGACGTCACGGCACGCTTTACGGCACGTGGATCCTGCCTGGCCGTCGTCACCGTCGCTACACCGCATGTTGTACTGGGGTGACGCCCCCGGCGAGAGACCGTACGACCACGTGCGCCACGACGTCCCCGACGTATCTCGACGCTCGGTCGCGTTTGTCCTTCAGAACGGGAAGGATGCGCACCCGGAGACACAAGCGATGGGGTGGGCGTCGTGCCGTCTCTGCGGTGCGAACCTCGGATCGCGAGATCTGACCGCGTTCGGTTTCGTGTGACCCGAGAAGGCGGAGCACTACCTTCTCGCGCACGACGTGTGGACGCCGGAATGCACGTGGCTTCTTCAGCATGTCCTCGCGTCGCGATGAGACGCGCACGTGAGGGATGAGGGATCGCGGTACCTATAAGCCCCTCGTTGACTTCTCCGCGCCGTCGCGCTAGCGTTCTCTTCGTAGAGTTCATGTCGATCGCAGCCGCTTCCACGATGTGCCCCAGGCGCCAAGGCGTCAGAGGCCACGTCTGCGTGCGCCACGATTGGACCCGCGCGGCGAAAAACTTCGCCGGCCGGGGGACCGTCGTAGGTATCAAGCGCGAGCCGCAGCCCACGACCTACGAAGGAAAGGCTCCAGACGCATAGACCGGGCTAAATAGCCGAAGCGATCTGGAGCCTCCCTGGGAAACCCCCTTGGAGGCTTCTTCGTTTTTGGGTGCGCAGACCGGCGTGGCTCCGGGCGTGGCTGTAAACCACGTGACTTCAGTGTCCGTTTTGGTTCGATCCCAAACGCACCCACGAAAGGAAAGAAAAGATGCAGCAGCCACATCGAAAACGAAACGACTTCCCATGCGGGGTCGTAGCTCAACGGTAGAGCACTTGCCTTTTAAGCTTGTGATGAGGGTCCGACTCCCTCCGGCCCTACAACTCGATCGAGGCTCGTCCAACGGAAGGACACGCGGCTCTGGACCGCGCAATCAAGGTTCGAATCCTTGGCCTCGAACTGCACGCTGACTGCTTCACACGCGAATCAACGAGCTCTATGAGTGCCGGCGCGGTGAAGACGGGGCGATGACAACCGAATAGTTACGACGACGATGAAAGCGCGAGGAGCCGCAGCTCAAGGAGCGGCGCTCGCGCGAGATGCCTAGACAGCTTGCTTGGTGCAAGCGCCGGTCTGAAAAGTCGGAGATGATCGTTCGAACCGATCTCTGGGCACGAGTTGCCTCCGTAGCTCCAATGTAGAGCAAGCGATTCTTACTCGTGAGGCTGTTGGTTCAAGTCCAACCGGGGGCACTAGTTCTCTTTGCTGTCTTCCCAGAAGCTCGCGATCGCCGCAGGGATCATGAGCAGCAGGAACAGTACGATGTCACGTAGACGCCAGCCGTCACCGAAGTCACTCATACTAGAGACATCGTTCCGGGCAGGGTTTCGTGACGAAGAAAGTTTCGGGATGTAGCTCAGCCAGTAGAGCGCGTGTCTTGGGCACATGAGGTCGCAAGTGCAATTCTTGTCATCCCGACAAACTGCGGCGGTGCCCCGAGCATCCCGCTCCGGTGCGCGGCCGGCGAACGATGAAGCACGATCGGTTACGGCTGATCGCGTCGAGACGACTCGGGAGATCTGCGGGTGAGGTGGCTTGGTGCCACGCCAACTTGCCAAGTTGGTTCAGGCGGGATCGTTCCCCGCCATCCGCTCTCCAGGATCACGCAGCGTCGTAGTCCGTGACGTCGTGATGATTCGCGTTCGAGACGCGAACACGATCACACGCTTCACACAAGATGACGGTGCTTCCCGTGATGCTGCCTGGGAGCTTGAATAATCGGAGGTCCGCATACGGCAACTTGCCGTCGTGAACGGTTCGCACATGATCTTCGGCCCACGCCGCGGCGGCGGATAGCTCCTTCAAGGTGAGCGTGAGGCTCGATGACATTTTGCCCTCGTAGCACAACGGCGGTGCAGCTGTTTCGTAAACAGCAGGTTGTCGGTTCGATTCCGATCGGGGGCTCGACGCGCTACCGTAGCTCAGCTGGCAGAGCACCTGACTTGTAATCAGGGGGTCCCGAGTTCGATTCTCGGTGGTAGCTCAATGATCATTCCGAGGTAGCCTAGCGGCAAGGCACGCGGCTGTTAACCGCGCGTGGGAAACCACATCGTTGGTTCGAATCCAACCTTCGGAGCGAATGCGGGCAAGGCCGACTGGCGAGGCTCGGGGTTTCCACCCCCGCTAGACGAGTTCGATTCTCGTTGTCCGCTCGATGCACACGTAGCTCAGCAGCAGAGCGCGGCTTCGACAAAGCCGATGGCGCAAGTGCAATCCTTGCCGTGTGCACGAGGGCTCGTGACTGGGCGGAACACCGCCGCGCAACACGCGATGGAAACCTTCACGAGCCATCAATACGTCGTGCTCTTCCAGCGGCTAGGAATCCCGCCTCTCACGCGGGCAACGCGGGTTCGATCCCCGCGCACGACGCGAAGTTTTCGGTCCCATAGCTCAATGGATAGAGCGCCTGTCTACGGAACAGGAAGTTGGAGGTTCGAGTCCTCCTGGGATCACTAGGTGAACGTGCACGTGGACAGCTCTCGACGATGTTCCACCATCGTGGTGATGACTGGTGCACCGACGCCTCAATTTCTAGGTCGTGATCTGGGATCAGGTTGGTTTCCAAGTCCGACCAGTGGGGTTCAATTCCTCAACGGCCTGCTCACGTGGTCTTGGCCTCGCAGACGGCGAATGCGGGGAGGAAGCTTAAGCGCAGCCGGGTGAAAGTCCTGGAGACCACGCCTTTCTTCGCCGCGCATTCGCGTGTCCCACGGTCGTACGAAGGGCGCGAGTTCGCGGCACCTGCGGCGAGCAGATCACCTGGAGGTGATGTCGGTCTCATATGCCGAACGCGGAGGGTCCGATTCCCTCGCTCGCTACGAGAGCTGCGCGGCAGAGGTAACCATTCGACGGTTCGACAGCTCTACAAAAAATGTCCTCGCATCGAAGCGGCGCGAGCCGTAGCGACAGCGAGGTCTGCCGGCAACGGGGTGTAGCTCAGGAGTAGAGCGCGTGGATCGGGACCACGAGGCCGCTGGTGCGATTCCAGTCACCCCGACGTTTATGTTGCGTGCGCATGAGAGCGCTGTCCGTTCGCGGAGCAATCCAGGAGCTGCACCTCTGTATTCGACGGATCTCGTGGTGAAAATCCAAGGCGTGACACTTTTTCAGCACGGAGAGCAGCTCACCTAGAGGTGAGATCAGCCCTACAAGCTGACCGTGCAGGGTGCGATTCCCTGGCTCTTCACGATTCCCGCTCGTAGCTCAATGGTTCTGAGCGCGTGCTTGATAAGCGCGAGGCTGTTGGTTCGACTCCAACCGAGCGGACGATGTAGCATCGAGACATGCCACGCGATCAAGACTCCGGTCTCGTCGAGTTTCGACGACAGTGTCAGCTGTTGAAAGCCGCGGTGCTAACACACGCGCCCAAGCACGAAGTGAATGCGCTGATCGAAGCTTGGGCACAGTACAAGACCGATTTGCTGTACCGCGGCGTTATACGCCGCTGAATGATGCCGTAGCTCAATGCAGAGCGCTCAGCCTTATAAGCGAGGGGTTGCTGGTCCAAGTCCAGCCGGCATCACGATCACGGCGGCCATGGTGTAGCGGTTCTGCACATCAGATTGTGGCTCTGAGGGTTCGGGTTCAACCCCCGATGGCCGCCCCAACTCGAGCAGTGGCGAAGAGGCATCGCGCCGGTTCGGGGAACCGGAGATCGCAGGTTCGATCCCTGTCTGCTCGACGAAAGGAGGCGGCAAGCGATCTACTGTCAGATCGGCCGCGCAGAAGCGTCTAGACTATAAGGAGAACGAACCGCCATGGAGCCGACACACCAAACCCTTGTCCTCTCGCAGAGCTTCGAACCGATCAAGATCGTCTCGTGGCAGCGCGCGATCACGCTGCTCTTCCTCAACAAGGCCGAAGTGATCGAGGAGTACGATCGCAACATCAAGACGACGTCGCTCGCGATCAAGATCCCGTCAGTGGTTCGACTCCTCAACGCGTTCCGCCGGCACAAGAAGCCTGTGAAGTTCTCGCGGATCAACATCTACGGCCGCGACAGATACACCTGCCAGTATTGCGGCGTGAAACACACGATCAGCGAGCTGACGTACGATCACGTCATGCCGCGGGCACGTGGTGGCAAGACGACGTGGACGAATATCGCGACGAGTTGCTCGGACTGCAACCGTAAGAAAGCGAACCGCACGCCGGAAGAGGCCGGTATGCGGCTGCTCAAGCAGCCGATGCAGCCGTCGGCGACGCCGGTGCTGGTAGTGGCCGTGAGCCGCGAGTCGGTGCCCGATGCGTGGCGTGATTACCTGTACTGGACCGGAGAGCTGGACCAGGACTGATGATGCGCGAGCGCGCGGCAACGCGCTCGCCTTGGCCCGTGATGCGACTGGGGTCGCAGCCTGTCTGTCTAACAGGTGAGACGGATTCGATTTCCGTACGGGCCGCCATGGGCGTGTAGTGATCAATGAGAACACGCCGGCATCGCACGCCGGAGATGCGGGTTTGATCCCCGTCGCGTCCACGATACGCTTGGGCATGCACAACAGTTACGCCGAGCAGTTCGACGACATCGGCCGCATGCTCGTCCGCGCCAAGATCATCACAGCACGTGAGGTACGACGGCAGGGAGTACGCTTCGCGCTGCGCGACCGTCTGGAACCACCGCGCACACACGCGTGTGCGAAGCGCACCTCCAAGAAAAGCTGATCGGGGCTGTCTGTCCAATGGGAAGACGCGCGTCTGGCTGACGCGAAATCGGAGTTCGATTCTCCGCAGCTCCACGATCGCTGCTCAACCGCGCGGTGCCCACACGCACCATGATGCCTCAAGGCGAGGCGTCGGACTTCCAATCCGAAAAGTCAGGTTCAATTCCTGATCATCCCGCAAGGGATCGTGCACCGCGCACTCGAGCAGCGAACACTTTTTCGTCAGTGCCCTTGGCAGGGGCCGTCGCAGATCTCGCAGTACCCCTCGTCGAAGGTGTCGTCGATGGAGCGGTCGCCAGGCGGGTAGATCACTTCCTCCTCTATGACATCCCCGACAGCCTCGTCTTCCTTCGTGATCGAGCAGTGCGGGCAGACGAGGTCGGCGAGTGCTCGTTTCCAGCCTTCTGGAAGTTGATCGGCGACGTCGATCTCCAAGACCTTACCGCAGCGCGTGCACACGACGAACGTGGCCATGCTTCAAGGCTACGCGCGCACGGACAGCACGGATAGTTTTTGGCTCTCGGGCAGGCATGTCCCAAGAAGGCGGGCTGCACTTGCAATGCGGCTGCGGTCGGTTTGATTCCGATCCTGTCCACGTTAAGCGCCGTCATAGCTCAGCGGTAGAGCGCTCGCTTGGTATGCGAGATACCCGGGTCCGATTCCCGGTGACGGCTCTAGTGATCACGGGTCGTCTAATCGGTAGGACGCTGGCCTTTGACTCCAGAAATGAAGGTTCGACCCCTTCCCTGTGAACTTTGCGTTGATCTCCAAACAGCAATGCGGATGCTTCAAGAGAGATGCTCAAGCGGGCAGGTTCGTTAGTGAGGACGCGTCGCATTTACAGCATAACCTTGGCCTTTGATCCGTGCCAAGATTTCAAAGTCCATGGCCTACAAGAACAAACAGGATCAGCGTGATGCTTGGAACCTTTGGTACAGGAGGCACAAGAAGAAGGCCCGTAGATCCATCGACAACAGGAAGAAAGCCCTCAAGCAATGGTTCGTTGACTACCGAAACGGTCTGAAGTGCTCTCGATGTGAAGAGTTCGATCCGTGCTGCTTGCAGTTTCATCATAGAGACCCAAGCAAGAAGGATTTAGCAGTCTCTCTCGCGGTTCGAAATGGCTGGAGCTTGACAAGGCTCAAGGCAGAGATTGAAAAATGTGATGTCCTCTGCGCAAACTGCCATTGTAAAGAACACGATCAGATTCGACGGCACGCTTCGCGGCGACGGACACTCTCGCGCACCTTTGTAAAAAAGGGTCAAGTTAACGGTCGTCCGTGTATTTCGTCCTGAACAGCAGCTCGGCCATGGCTGGATCGCCAAGCGGTAAGGCACTCGCCTGCAAAGCGAGCACCGACGGGTTCGAATCCCTCTCCAGCCTCGACGGCACCGTAGCTCAGCAGATAGAGCAAGGAGCTTCTACCTCCGGGGACGAGGGTGCAATTCCTTCCGGTGCCACGATCTGATCGCAGTTCGAGTTCGCACTCCTGATCTCGGCGTAGACTGTTTCTCGTGCCTTTCGTACTTCCACAGCATGACGAGAAGACGGGTCGCGCGATCCTACCGAAGACGGAACTCGTCGACGGTGCGTACTACGTCGGCCGGTGCCGGAACGCGACGGTCGCACGCTGGAGTGCGGTGCATGGTGTCTTCTTTCACTGGCGCGTCAAGTTCGGCCGGATCTTCGTCGAGGAGATCAAGCATCCGATCGACGAGGAGCACTACGACGTGTTCCGCGCCGTGCGCGTGCTGCCCGAGCCGAAGTTCGAGATCCCCTTCGACGTCGCGACCACTTTTGGAGGCTGTGTCGAGGACCTCGATGAGTACAGCCACGAGTTGTGGCGAAAACCGGTCCCGTAGCCTAGCGGACGAGGCACTCGTTTCCTAAACGAGTCAACGCAGGTTCGAGCCCTGTCGGGATCACTATCGTCATCGTCGTCTTCCTTGCCTCCGCGCGTGGATCGCGGCCCGGGTTTCCGAAACCTGGTGAGCGCGTTCGATCCGCGCCGGAGGCACTCTCGTCGGCGTCGTCCAACAGTCAAGATCCCGGCTTTTCACGCCGTGTAATACGGGTGCGAATCCCGTCGCCGACACGATCTCCACGCGTTTGCATCCGAGTGCTTCTGATGTACAACGCGTGACTCCTTCCCCTGCCCTTCAACCAGAGACTCAACCAGGAGAACGCACATGTCCGGATTCAACTACCTGAAGACCGCCTATGGACCACCGACGCAGCTGGAGAAGGCCGACCCGCGGCAGGTCGAAAACAGCGCGGGCGGCTACACGTTCGTCGTCGACGACTGGTCGCGCCTCCAGCGCTTCCTCGTGCTCGGCGCCGAGGGCGGCACGTACTACGCATCCGAGAAGAAGCTCGTGCGCGAGAACGCCGCCTGCGTCGAGCGATTGATCCAGATCGATGGTCCACGGCTCGTCCGCGAGATCGCGGAGCTGTCGGAGAGCGGTCGCGCTCCCAAGAACGATCCGGCGATCCTCGCGCTCGCGCTCGCCGCGAAGCTCGGTGATCTAGCCACGAAGCAGGCCGCGTACGCGGCGCTGCCTCGCATCTGCCGCATCGGCACGCACCTCTACCACTTCGCTGCGTTCGCGAGCGCGATCGATGGTGGTGGTTGGGGCGCCGGCATGCGCCGAGCGCTTGGCCGCTGGTTCAACGCGCGCGCGGTGGACGACGTCGCGCACCAGGTCGTGAAGTACCAGTCGCGTGATGGCTGGTCGGCCAAGGACGTTATGAATCTCGCGCGTCCGAACCCCAAGAAGGCGACCGGCGCCGGCGAGTTCACCGCGCGCGACGCACTCTATCGCTGGGTGACCTACGGTGCAGAAGGGCTCGACGCAGATCAGTGCGCGAACCTGCCGGTGATCGTCGACGCCTTCGAGCGGATCAAGACGGAGACCGACAGCAAGAAGGTTGTCGCGCTGATCCGCGAGCGTGGGCTGCCGCGCGAGGCCGTACCGACCGAGCACCTGACGCGGTCCGAGGTGTGGGAAGCGCTCCTGCCGCACATGGGGCTGACCGCGCTCGTTCGCAACCTCGCGACGATGACCCGTGTCGGTGTCATCGCGCCGCTCGGCGCCCACGTGCCGGCGATCTGCGCGCGACTCACGGACGCTGTGCAGCTCTCCAAGGCGCGCGTCCATCCGATCCAGATGCTGTCGGCGCTGATGACGTATGCCCAGGGTCACGGCGAGCGCGGCAAGTCGACGTGGACGCCGATCCAGCAGGTCGTCGACGCGCTCGACGCGGGCTTCTACGCGGCGTTCGCGGCGGTCGAGCCGACGAACAAGGCGACGCTCCTCGCGATCGACGTCTCGGGCTCGATGACGACAGGCATGATCGCCGGCTGCCCGGGGCTCACGCCACGGGTCGCGTCGGCAGCGATGGCGCTCGTCACGGCCGCGCGCGAGCCGAACCACCACATCGTCGGCTTCTCGGCTGCATCGCGCGGCTACGGTGGGCAGTGGGGTGGGGGGCAGTCGGGACTCACCGGCATCGCGATCTCGGCGCGGATGCGGCTCGACGACGTGATCTGTGCCATCGAGAAGATCCCGATGGGCGGTACCGACTGTGCGCTGCCGATGATCTGGGCCGAGAAGCAGAAGGCGAAGATCGAGGCCATCGGGATCTACACTGACAACGAGACGTGGGCCGGCAGCGTGCACCCGCACACTGCACTCAAGAGCTATCGCAAGTCGTCGGGCCTCGCGACGCGCGTCGCGGTCGTCGGACTCACGGCTTCGAACTTCACGATCGCGGATCCGACGGATGCGGGCATGATGGACTTCGTCGGGTTCGACGCGGCGGCGCCGCAACTCATGGCGGATTTCTTTCGCGGGGGAGCATGATCCGTGGGGTACTTGCACATCGCGAACCTATATAAGGAGCAAGATCTTCTCCTTTTCCGTCGGTGCTACGCACTTGAAAAGGTGCACGGCACCTCCGCGCACGTCGCCTGGGGCCCCGCTGGAGTCACCTTCTTCTCCGGCGGTGAATCTCACACGCGCTTCGTCGGGCTATTCGACGCTGCCGCGCTGCGCGATCAGTTCAGCGCTCTGGGCCACGCCGAGGTGACGATCTACGGCGAGGCGTACGGCGGCAGTCAGCAGGGCATGCGGCTCGTCTACGGCGCGGAGCTGCGTTTCATCGCGTTCGACGTACAGGTGGGCACGTGCTGGTTGTCGGTGAAGGATGCCGATCAGGTCTGTCAGGGACTCGGCATCGAGTTCGTGCCCTACGAGGAGATCGCGACCGAATTGGCCGAGCTCGATCGCGTGCGTGATCAGCCGTCGGAGGTGGCGGTGCGCCGCGGCACGGGTTCCGATAAGCCGCGCGAGGGCGTGGTCCTACGCCCGCTCGTCGAGGTGACCAAGAACAACGGATCTCGCATCATCGCCAAGCACAAGGCCGACACGTTCGCCGAGCGCGCCACCCCGCCCAAGGTGGTGGATACGGCCAAGCTCGAAGTGTTGGCGGCGGCAGAGGCGATCGCCCAGGAGTGGGTATCGCCGATGCGTCTGGTTCACGTGCTCGACAAGCTTGGTGCGGCCGACATCAGCGCGATGCCCAAGATCATTCAAGCCATGATCGAGGACGTGTTCCGCGAGGCCAAGGGCGAGATCGTCGAATCGAAGGATGCGCGAACCGCGATCGGCAAGCGCACGGCGCGGCTGTTCAAGGAGCGGCTCGACCAGGCGATGCGAAGCGCGTAAGCTTACCCGCTGAGATGGCAAATCAATGCCCGGTGCCTGTCACACGTCGTGTCCGAGCCGACGATCCGTTCGAGACACGGCGTGAGCCCTGCGGTAACCCGTTACCGTGTGGGCACCACGGCACCGAGGAGGCGGCAGAGGCCTTGGCGAAGCGCATGGCGTTGGCGCTGGCCAAATGAGCACCCCAGCCCGCCAGCATCCAGAGTGCTTCTCATGCATCTGCGGTCGCCGCGCGCGCGTGCAGGGTAACTCGCGCATCGCCGTCGGACACCCCGGCCACGGCGCCGGAACGATCTCCTGGGCCGAGCACGAGCTGGCGTGGAGTGCCTACGCGACGTCGCACGGCCGGGATCAGTCCGCCGCTCGTATCGATGACCGCGGCGGCTTCTGCTACCTCGAGCTGCGCGAGTACCTCGGGCGAGATCCCCAGACGTGGGTACCGGCAGGAGCTGTCGCGGAGCGTGAACGATGATCCGATGATCGATCATTCGTTGTCGAGCATCCGTTGGAAACGGTGCTTGAGAACCGCGCGCTCCTTCATCAGAACGACCTTCTTGTAAGCTGTTCGACGCCTCGGCTCGGGGGCGTCTCCACGATAAAGGACGCCCTTTTCGAGGAGACCGATCTTGGATTTCTTGGAGATCTGGCCAGGCATTTGCCCGTGTTTGATGCCGCGCTTCATCGACTCTCCTTCGGCGGTACGTCGGCCGTGTGGTGCTGCACTGGTGGCATGAGCCGAGTCTACGAGATCAGGAAGGCTCGGTCAGCCGCGTCTTGCGCTTGGCGATCGCGTCGAAGTCGATGTCGGTGGAGACTCCTTGCTCCTTGAGGATCTCACCCACCTTGACCAAGTGCTTTTGATCGGTAGCGAGGGCAAGCTTGGCTTGTTCGAGCAGATCGTAGAGGCGCTCGATCCGCGGTTTGTCGTCATCGATCTGCCCCTGCAAGCACGCGATCAATTGCGTTTGAAGATCTGCGGTCCGCTCGTGGGAAGCGATCTGTGCCTTCAGTCCATCGACGTGTCTGGCGTACGAGGTGAGCTGTTCTTTCAGTCCCTCGACATGGTCAGCGTATGACGCGATCTGGGTTTTCGAAAGCTCGTTGATCTTCTCCAGAAGTTCGATCTCGAGGCGGGCCGCGTCGACACCACGCGTGGGATAGTCCGCGCCGTCGTTGCGACAACACTCCCACCACGTTCGGTAGTAACGCGCGCCTGCCTCGCAGAGCTCGTCGAGCGGGATCCAGTACGGGCGTTCCTCGCGGCGAATACGCTCGTCGCAGGACGGGCATTCCTTGCGATGCTGACTGAGATCAAGCTTGCTCTGGTTCTTCGTGTCAGGTTGCAGGCTGGAGTTGGATTTCGGATCCGTGCTCGTCATAGGCGGCAATCTACCGGACGCAGGCAGCAATTGCAGATTGGTGCGACGGACACACCTACAGCGCCGTCTTGACGGATCGCTGCGTTGGGTGCATCCTTTGTTGGTCGGGTTGTAGCGGCACTGTTCCCATCGAAAAGAAACCGGTGCCGCAGCTCTTCATCCGACATCATTTCCGCCGTTGACGGCGCGGTCGTCTTCAGGCATCGTTTCTTCGTCGGGTTGTAGTTGCAGTGTTCTCTGGTTGAATCGCTGCCGCGCCTCTTCATCCGACACCGTCTTCGCCGGGTTGTCGCAAGATCGTTACCTGACTCATAATCAGGCCCTCACGGGCTTCACGATCTTGCACTCTTCATCCGGCATCTTTCCTTTCACCAACACGTCTTTCATCCGCCGGCTCGTGCTGATCCTCGTTTCACCATCCTCCTCCACTAACGCGCGCCTCGTGGGCGCGCCTCGTGGAGGTCATCGTGGAGAAGCGAGAGGATCGTCGAGATCGCACCTGGCGTAAGGGGGCGCGTCGCCGCCGCGATCATTTGAGGGTCAGGCATCCAAATGGTGTCGTCGACTGCATCTGCGAGCTGTCCGTCTGGCGGTTCGCTAAGCGCCCGGGCCTGGGATGCGAGAAGTGTCGTGGCCGCACACACGGTAACCCGAAGGTCGCCGACGGGATCTGTGCACGCGGTGACGGCAAGTACCGTCCGGCCGTTGTCGTACGAATCGTCGGCCGACGATCCGTACGGCGTTGGCTCGTGGCAATCGACGTCGACGATGTCGATGACTAGGCAGCTAGGAGCACGGAGCACGGAGCGCGCATGACGAGTGACGCATAGGGTAAACTCGATCGCATGGACGGCCACGCCCTTCTCGGAGACATCGGTGTGTACGCTGGTATCGTCGCCGACGGGGGCCCCCGTGCCTTTCGCCGTCGCGGCAAACCACTGCCGGAGAAGTATCTACCCGGGCGTTTCCTCACCGGGCTGCGTCCCGAGCTGCGCGCGGCTGTCGTGCGCGCGGTGAACGATGCTGCAACGACGCCGGCGCCGTGGTTCCTGCGTTACGCCGTCACTGTCATCGACGAGGCGGCCCTGCCGCCGCCTCCCGTGGATCGTCGCTGGAGCTGCCGCGGTCGGTGGTCGACTCCAACGATCGCAGCGCCCAGCGCGATCCCGATCCGCCGCGCGTGAGCAACCCGATGAGGGACCCCGATCACATGATCTGGCTCATTTCTCCGCGGCCGATCGGGCTTCTTCCAGCTCGCGTCGAAGCATCGACTGCTGATCGGTGAGCGTCGAGATTTGCTGGCCGAGCGTGTGAATCCCTCTCTCAAGCATCTGCACGTTGATGCGCGTCAGCTGACCTGCGTGATTCGCGATCACCTGTTGATCACGGCCCGCAGCGGTCGATGCCGCGTTGGGATCGGCGAGCCACTTCCGGGCGATCATGGATCCTGCACCGATCGCCTCCTGAAGGTCGTCGAAGGTACCGATCAGCTCCTGGTTACCCAGCGCTCCCTTGAGTGCATCGAAGTCGCCGGACGTGACGACCGTCTTGGCCAGCATCCACTTGGCGTCGAGTGGGGTGCAATGGATCATGAGCGCGCTGTCACCTTTCGGCTTGCGGACCAGCATCATCAGCACGCTGCTTGCCTGCCACGTGATCTTGTCGTCGATGGAGGAGATGTCGAAGGGCTTGTCCATCGCGGCAGCCTACCAGATCGGGGTTGACGCCTGCACGTGACCGCGCTACACGTGGATCGTCCTCGATGCGTCCTTTTCAGTTACCCGCTCGACTTCGCTCGCTACGCTTGCCGGCTTGAGGCAGGCGTAGCTCGCAGCTTGTCTTGAGCCGGCATAACCCAACGTAGAGGTTGCGCGCTTAAAACGCGCTCCAGTGCGCGTTCGAGTCGCGCTGCCGGCATGACGTCGCGGTAGCCCAATCTTCGGTAGAGGCGGTGCGTTGAGCGCGCACTTGTTGCGAGTTCGAATCTCGCCCGCGACACGAGGAGGTTCACGTTTTTAGGGGCGTATGCCGAAAAAGGTCGTCAATCCGTTTACATTTTTCGCCGAGGTCTCGAAAAAGGTCGCCTCGGTCCATGCCGACGTAGCCCAACCTTTGGTAGAGGCCGCGGATTCAGACTCCGTGGGTTGCTGGTTCGACCCCAGTCGTCGGCACTTGAGTTTTGGGGCGCCGCTTATTTCCCCAGGTGGGAGTCTGTGCATGACAATTCGCGCACAGGACGCGCAAATTCTCCAGGCGGTTGTCTGTCTTGTCGCCGTTGATGTGATCCAGTTGAAGTGGCGCGGGCTCTCCTCTCCATTTGGTGATGTTGCAGCCTTCGCATTGAGCTTTCTTGATGCCGAGACGTATAAGCCTGCGACGAAGGCTATCAGTGTGCCAACGCGTGTTTTTGCACAGCATTTGTTCGATTGGGCGCGCGCTCTGCGAGCTGCCAAGTCTTGTTCCTTTGGCCCAGCCTTGGCCGACGAAATGCGTCGTCGACAACGCGAGCCGTTTGATGTTTTGTTTAACAGTGGCGTAACTAGCGCCTCCGATGCGAAGTCCCAATTTGCGAATCACCTCGGAGGCTGTGCGACTGCCGCGTACCGCCTTGATGAGCTGCTTATCTGTCCATAGTCGTGGTGCAGGCACCTTTTGATGATGCGCGCGGCGTCTGACATTCGGCGCAAACACTCGCCACCGTAGCCCAACTTGGTAGAGGCCCAGTCCCAAACACTGGAAAGCGTCGGTTCGACTCCGACCGGTGGTACTCGTTTTCGTCGCATGAGATCGATCTCCCTGGGTGTCCCGTCACCCGTGTCTTGGACACCACTGACACCACTCCACGCCGCTTCGCGAACACGGGTGTGCCGGTACCCACGATTTAGCCGACGGGTACTTGTATGGGTCTTACGGTCGGCACGCGGGCTGCTCTAACTCTCCACGATGAGCAAGTCTTCTTCACGGACGCGGCGGGAGTCCAGCAAGCGCAGCAAGTCCCGTCGTGGAAATATCGATCGTTCAGCCACCACCGACGTCGTCACCCAGCTCGAATGTGCCTTTCGCAACCCGCACGCGGCGGCGATCGGCGCCGTGATCGGCGGGCTCGTCCCGTGGTTCGGCCGCACGCTCGCGCACGAGGAGATCCCGTCGACCTGGTCTGCCGGATATCACGGCTTCGCGGTGGCGATGATCGCGGTCGTCCTGGGCTGTGCGTGTTTTTCCGCGATCTCCGTCTACAAGTTCGGACGCGCCGCGTTCGGCGACTCGAAGAAAGCGCTCGGCTTCGTGCTCGCCCTGGAGGGCGTGATGCTGGTGTCTCACGGGGCCACCAGCGCGGTCGCGCTCGCGGTCCTGATCCTGATCAATGCGGTGGCGAACGGATCGGTGATCGCGCTCGCGCGAGACGCTACGCGGCGCCGCTGCGAGGCCGACGCCCGCCGCGCGATGACGCGGGCCCGCAGTCGAACCGTCGCGTATGAGCAGCCCGCGCCGCAGGAGGCGCCTTCCGCGCGCGAGGCCCCGCGCGTCGCCTCGCGTCGGCAGGCTTCGCGTCCCGCGAGGCCTGCCAGCTCACCGGGCCTGGCGATCACGGCGCCGTGGCACTGCGCGACGCTCGATGACGTGATCGATGCAGAGATCGTTTCCGAGCAGAAGCTCCTGTCGTAGTCGGCTACACTCAGCGAACGATGTCTCGGATGCCTCTTCTCTCGGTGGTGCTCTACATCGCGACGCGGCTCGCGCTCGACGGCGCCGTGGTCGACGAGAGCATGGTGGCGCTGTTCGGCCGAGCGGGCCTGCACTTTGCCTCGCGCGAGATCTTCACGGACGATGGCACCGAAGACTCTGACACCATCCACTCCGACACCATCCACTAGGGGATGCGGGATGCGGGATGCGGTACAACCAGCGCAGATGCAGCTTGAGACGCGCGTAGGGAAGATCACGGAGCCGGTGACCGCGGACGTCATCGCTCGGACCGTCGCAGGTCTCACTGCGGTCGGTGAGGCGTATGTCATCCTGGACGACGCCGTCCGGAGGTCGAACGTGGTCAGCGGTCGAACGTGCGGCAATGCTCAATGCCGGCAGCTCAGCCGCTTACTCGACGACCTCTAGCCAAGCGACAGCGTCGATCCCTGTCGGCGTGAAGGCAACATCGGTCGTGAACCGACAACCGATGATGTCCCCGGCCACGTACGTGTCGATGCCGGCCGCCTGCACCGATTGATTGCCGTCCTGACCAGTCGTGAGCACGACGGTGAGCGCTCCTGGCACACCATTGATGGTCACGACGATGGTGAGCGTTCCGCCCGTGACCGGGCTGAGTATTGGCATGAGCGCTGCGGTGAGATAGGTCGCGACACCCAATCCGACGATCGATCCGGAACGAAAGACGCGGAATGGGCGTCCAATTCCAGTGGGTGATGTATTGACGAGCGCCGGCATCGTGCCAGTGTCAGCACCAGCGCTAAGCACCCCGGAAGCGAACTGTTCCGGAAGTGCGAACAGGTTCGGGCCCGGAGGTCCTCGGTGACCCCGCTTGCCCCGCTTGCCCCGCTTGCCCCGCTTGCAGTCGTCGTCGTCATCGTCACAAACCTTGTCGATGATCTGAATCTCCACCATGAATGACACTAGGTGCTTCCACCGCAGAGGGCAAGAAAGCTGCGGCTGTAGGCTGTAGGTATCGCAAGGCGTCTCGCCCGCGACGTCGACGCAACACGCTGACACGGCTTGCCGTGGTTCTTTGCGGCCGTCGTCTGGGATCGCACTTTTATTGTCTTGTGCGCTGGAAGCATCTAGCGTCGTTCATGGCCGACATCAAGATCATCGACCGGGGTTGTGACGACGATGACGACTGCAAGCGGGGCAAGCGTGGGCATCGTGGACCTCCAGGATCCGCGTCCGGTGGTTTGCTCAAGTTCTCCGGCGCGGTGAATTCCGACCCGGCACAAACGGTCGTCAACTACCTGGCCGACACCAACGTCAACAGCGTCCTTCTCTCGCCGTTTCCTGCAAGCTATCCCGTGGCCGTCACCCACAGCCTGCGGAACCTTGCGACGAATCTCCTCTTTCAGGTGCCCCAAGGTGAGGGGCCGATCGTCATCCAGCTGCTCAAGAACGGGATCCCGGTGCTCGGCTTCACGATCACGTACGGACCTGGCGAGAGCGGGGTCAAGGCGGTACTGGCCGGTCCAGAGGTCTTCGTCGGCGGACCTCCAACCCCCGACGTATTCGACCTCCAGGTCACTACTACGAACATCACCAGCGTAGGATCAGCGGTGAACCTATCGGCAACAGTCGGCGTCGAGTAGTCTGCGTCGAGGACGATACGTGGATCTTGTGGATCTCGTGGATCGTAACCATGCGACGACGCGAA
>Ga0334722_10002294_pt1 | contig 21879 bp, 6 predicted proteins | sample C3_bottom_MG_FD_207210 | JGI IMG/M metagenome (GOLD analysis project Ga0334722, IMG submission 207210) | Sediment microbial communities from Yellowstone Lake, YNP, Wyoming, USA - C3_bottom | ecosystem: Environmental > Aquatic > Freshwater > Lake > Sediment | place: USA: Wyoming | collected... | reverse complement strand
GCCATATGAGCTCCTTGTTAGAGTGGGGGTCTCGCAAGTACCCCTGAATGGCCATTTACACAAACTATTTTACACCCTCTCAGCTACCGCATAGGAAGGACACCATCCCTGGCGAGACCAGGCCAGTTTCCCGTACCCTTCGACTCCGCTCAGCAACGGTTCCGGCAATCGCTCCCTGAGCGGAGTCGAAGGGCCGTTGCCGCTTAGGTTGAGATGATTGGCTGAGAATTGTTTATAGCCACGTAACTGAATAAATCTTGCTTTAGGACTATTCCAGCCTATGGGGCTTTGAACCCCTCAGCCATGCTATGGCAGCTCGTACAGTTAAGCCCGCTATCATGAGTTGGATTGTTGCCGCCACCACTGCTGTTCCAGGACATATTGGTGTTGGCATGACACACCTGGCAGATGCCGGTGACCGGGCTATTACTGTCTGTGTAGCCGCCGCCAGGTTTTTTGGGATTAAAGAACTGCACATTCCGATCTCCCTGAGCCCCCGTGGTTATGCTTTTCTTGATCATCTGGCCATAAATCAAGCCGAACGTCTTTCCCGCCTTGCTCGGATCAATACCGCCCTTGATGGTAATCGTCGTGGCAGTGGCGCTGAGGACTTCATAGGTGTTGGTGGCATTTGACGTATCTACTACCAAAATAAGTCCCCTCGGAGGCAAACTGCTGTTCTTCTTGCCCCAAGTCGTAAAATCACTCCATTCAGGGTTCGCCGGCGCAAAGCTTTCAGCGAGGGTGTAGGCAAATGTGGTCTTGCCGCCGTTTATTACAAAGCTGCCGTTGATCGTGCCCCGCTTTAAGTACAGGTCATCAATGTTAACGCTTGTCCGCCAGTCAACCTGCGCCTGATGGTGGGCGCTATGGCAGTCAACACACTTCACGCTAAAGTCACCAGGTGTGACGCTGGAGTGCGTAACATAATTGTGGCACTTAGCACAAACTGCGTTGGTAATGGTGGCATAGATTGGCGCTGTGGTGGCAGACGCTGGTGAATACCTCCACCAGAGTGAATACGAATGGCAGCTCGCGCAAGTGATCCCCCGAGTTCCGTTGTGGGGAGCGTCAATGACTGAACCATAGTTTGCTGTGTCCGGCTTGCTGTCGCAGGCATCGCCTATGGCATCAAGGTCACTGTCTGTTTGAGCAGGATTGGCAACGGTTGGGCAGTTGTCCTGGTTGTCGCCGATGCCGTCGCCATCCGAGTCACGCCACTCCGAGGCATTGCTCGGAAGTAGGTCACAGGCATCGCCAACACCATCGTGATCCGTGTCGCTTTGATCGGCATTAACGGTATCCGGGCAGTTATCGTTGATGTCCAAAACACCGTCTCCATCGCTATCTCGTAAGGGGATGACGCTGTTAGAGGCAGCCGAGGCCGGTCCTGATCCAACCGTGTTGGTGGCAATGACGGTGAATCTATAGGTTGTGCCATTGGTCAGCCCTAGAACCGTAATCGGGCTAGTCGTCGCACCATGGGCTGTGAAACCGCCAGGGCTTGAGGTAACCGTGAAATCGGTAATGGCGCTTCCCCCGTTGAAGGCAGGTGGGGTAAAAGAGACCAGAGCTTTACCATCGCCAGCGGTCGCTGTTCCAATGATCGGGGCGTCAGGCACGGTTGCCGGGGTTACCGGGTTAGATGCTGCGGAAACCGCCCCTACTCCGGCGTCATTGCTGGCGGTAACCGTGAAGGTGTAGGTAATGCCGTTACTGAGGCCAGCCACCGTGATCGGACTGCTGTCACTGCTGGCCGTCATGCCTCCGGGGCTTGAAGTAACGGTATAGCCGACAATCGCCCCACTGCAACCATCCGCTGGCGGTGGGCTAAAGGAGACTGTGGCCTCATTGGTGGCTGCCGTGGCCTGGCCCATGACAGGTGCGCCGGCAGGAACCGGGATTCGGGTCAGCACCACCTGATCGACCCAGCCGCTATCCGAGCCGTCGCTCACCGATACGTCCTTGCTGTAGATCCAGCGCAGGGCATGACTACCGGCAGGGATACCGATACCGCTGACCTGGGTCCAGTCCACTTCGCCGCTGATGCCGGGGGCTGCGCCCTGTTCCACCCCATCAACCGTGAAGCGGAGATAGTCGTAGTTGGCCTCCGATGACACCTTCCACCAGAAGTTCAGGGTGCTGGGGCAGGTCGAGGCCGTCTGCATCCAGCTCTGTTGGTCATCGGCCATGGCGCCACTGCGGGCCGCAACCGACCCGTCATGGCTTACCGCAGCCTGAGCATACCAGTTGGCATTGCCACCGGTGTTTACAGGCCATGATGGATTGTTGATCGCCTCGGCCAAGGTCTTAGTCGTGGGAGTGACACTGTTGGATGGGGCTGAAGCGCTACTGCTACCCACCGCATTGGTCGCGGTCACAGTGAAGGTGTAGGTCGTGTTGTTGTTCAGTCCGATGACGGTCATCGGACTGGCCGAACCGCTGGCGCTTTTACCTCCGGGATTGGAGGTAACGGTATAACCGGTGATCGGACTGCCGCCATCCGAGCTTGGCGGGGTAAAGGAAACGGTGGCCTTGCCATTGCCAGCCGTGGCAGTACCGATGATCGGGGCATCGGGGGCGGTGATGGACGCTTCAGCGACCACAAACGGTGAAAACGAATCAGTCTCACCACAGATACGATTGAGGACCGGATCAACGGATGTGGTGATATCCACCCAGGCCCCATTCGTGAAATGGAACAGCTTGAGGAAACTTTCTGCCTTTGTCACTTGAGCCGGATCATAGTCAATACAGACAGTAACCGGGGCGGTGAAGCTACCCGTAAACTGAATGTCATAGGCCGCCCCAGTTATCACTGCGAAATTGATGGGTGCGGTAGCGCTGGCCAATGGGGTGACGACGACATCCCCGCCGCTGGTGATCTCGTTAAAGGTGAGGTGCATGGTCGGCACTTCCGGCACGCTGACTCCAATATCTGTCCCAGGGGTTACCGCAAGATCGGCAGACCCGCAACCATAGATGCCCGGCTTTATCTTATTGGGGTCATTGGGGCACTGGTCAGTAATGATGGTCACCGTGTCAGAACTGCTGCCGTTGGAATTTACCGCTGTCAGCTCAACCACATATTCGCCATCCAGGTCAGGGACAAAGGTTGGATTGACTGAGGTCGGGGCGGAAATAATCGCCTGGCTGCCGGACGGCATACTCTTGAAACTCCACAGATACGATTCCGCCATTTGTGAACTGCTGCCATCAAGAGGCACCTCATCACCAATGTTGACGACCCTGTTCCCCCCTGCCTCCGGCAAAGGCGGCCCGCAAGAATTCAGGAACGAGGTTGTCGCCTGATCGTTACTCGATTCGGCTTCCCCCTGAGGGCTTGGCGTGATTACCACCTTCAATATGTAATTGTTTTGCACAATTGGAAAAGTCGTGGTCGCGTTTACCTGCACACTTCCGCCGCTTGCCAGATTGGTCACCGGCACAGGATTCCCCAGTTGGGTGTCACCATTGAAACCATCGGCATAATAGAAGGTCACCGATGCCGACTGCGCGCCAAGAGTGGCGCCGGTGTTTCGAATATTCCCCCAAACAGAAACGGCGCTTCCCATGCAGGGCTGGGTCGGCGAAAAGCCGATATCTTCCGAGTAGACCTCAAGATTAGGCCTCTGCACAATACCCTTATAGACCGAGAGCACTCGGGATTCTTTCTTGCCGTTGAGCACGGCATAGACGCTTAGTGAGCCGTTGATGTCCGGGGTAGTCCAGACCAGCGCAGTTTTAACCGAACCCGCGCTTGCCACATTGCCGCTCTGGGCCGAACCGATCTTTGTCCCTCCGGCACCTGGGTCACCATTGTAAAAGTCAATTGTTTGGTCAGAAGAGAGAGCCCCCCCCCGATTCTTAAGATTAGCGAAAATTGTCACGGGCGAGAGGTTTTCCGGGTAATCGTTAGAAAATTCCACCGACTGCAAATCAAGGTTAGCCGCCGTCGTATAGACATCAATCTGGCGGCTTGCGGTGTTATCGTCTTCATTATCCTCAGTTACTTCGTCATCAGGATCGACCACCACAAGGATGGTATGGTAGCCGGTTGCCTTGCCGGTTGAATTCCACGACGCCGAGGTAGAGACTTTGCCACCATAGGCAATCGTTTGGTTCGTGAGGCGAATATCAGCAATCAGGTTGGCCGGGGTGACGGCATTATCGTAATAGCGGACAGTAAATGCCCCGGCAGTAAGCGGCCCAGCGGCATCATTATAAATATCCGCAAACAGGGTGACGGTATCGCCAATGACCGGATTTGCCGAAAAGCTAACTTCCGGTCGTAAATTGGGTCGGCCAGTAGGGTTCTGCTCTAACGAGGCGATCACATGCAGGGGGAGGATCCTTGTGCCGCTACGGTTGCCGTCGAACACCGTGACGGTGGCGCTATATTCGCCTGGGGTAGTTGGCAAATAGATGGACTTGGTGTATGTCCCGTCCGGCGAAATCGTCTTCGTGCTAAAACTCCTGCCATCGGAAAGGGCTACCGTGACGGTTGCACCCATCACCGGGCTCTGCATCCCCCAGTTATAGAGGCCCTTTCCCGAGATAGTCAGTGAACTGTTGGCGTAGAGAGTTGAGGTCGATAGGTTGCCGGTCACCTCAATGCCACCGGTACAGGCCGTGGCATCACCCACGATCAGGGCGGAAGTGGTGTAATTGTTTTGACCGCTTTTTTCAGCAATGGAACCGGGGGTTGTGATGTTTCCCGTAAACTGGGCCACGGCGGTGATGATGTTGCAACCATCATTGGCCAGGGTCCAGGGGATATCGATTGTAGCCACGCCTCCGGCGCTGATCGAGGGGACCGTCCCGTGACCAATCAGATTCTCCGCAGCCACCACCCCGTTATACGCCGCAACCGTGACCTCATCATTGGCATCCAGGCTGCCGATGTTGTTCACCGTAACCCGGATTGTGATGGCGTCGCCGCTTTGCGGATTTTGCACACTCTGTCCCGCGCCATTGATAAATTTGATGCTGCCTTGGGAGAGTTGCAAATCGGCCAGTGTCTGATTGATAATCGAGACATCTTCACTGGCCGGAACAGACCAAACTCCAACCGAGTTTTGCACCCTGAACGAAATTCGGTAGTCGCCAACGGCCAGCGAGTTGATGATCAGGGAATTCGTGGCGCCAAGCACCGTGGCCTCACCCTGTGGCGAACCGTTCACCAAACGCACCCCAGACCATTCGTAGCCGGTGATGGTCTGACCCGGACTGGCGGAACCAGCCATGGTGATGGTCTCGCCGATGTTTGCCGGGTTGGGGGTGATTGAATCGATGATTGCGACTGGAATGCTTGTTGGGGTCACACTATTGGAGATGGCGGAAGCTGGCCCAATGCCAACCGTGTTGGTGGCCGTGACGGTAAAGGTGTAGGAGGTGCCGTTGGTCAGGCCGGTGACGGTGATCGGGCTGGTTCCGCCGCTGGCCGTCATCCCGTCAGGGTTGGAGGTAACGGTGTAGTTGGTGATAGGGCTGCCTCCGTCCGATGCCGGTGGGGTGAAGGAGACCGAGGCTTCGGCGTTGCCGGCGGTGGCGGTGGCCGAGGTTGGCATGCCTGGCTCGCTGATTAGGGCAAAGGAGCCGGTGACCGTCTGATAGCTCTGGATATTGGCAATCGTAAATTGGTTGCCGCTGACCCCGGCCAGGCGGTCGGCCCCGTTCACCCTGAAGTCTGCCAGGTGGTAGCCAGAATCAGGAGTGATGGTGCAAAGTGAATTGGCCCCGCTGACGACCGGGCTCGCACAGGCGATGGAGCCATGTCCGCCTCGCAAATACTCGTAGTTGGGAACGATGGTCTGGCCGTAATAGTTTTCCCCCCAAGCAGCGACGGTGCCGTCGTCCTTCAAAGCCACAGTGTCAGTTTGTCCTGCGGCAATGGCCGTCACTCCGGATAGCCCGCTGGGAATGGTAGACTGGCCATAAGTGTTATTCCCCCAGGCGACAACAGTGCCGTCGTCCTTCAAGGCCACGCTATGGCCAAAACCGGCGGCAATGGCCTTCACCCCGGAGAGACCAGTAGGAGGAGTGGGACTATTGCCGTACGCCCCTCCCCAGCCAACAACAGTGCCGTCGTCCTTTAAGGCCAAGGTATGATAATTTCCGGCGGCAATGGCCTTCACCTTGGAAAGGCCGCTGGGGATGGTAGTCTGGCCCGAATAGTTACCTCCCCAGGCGACAAGGGTGCCGTCATCCTTTAAGGCCACAGCGTGATCCGCTCCTGCGGCGATGGCGGTCACCCAGGCAAGGCCAATGGGAATGTCACACTGACCGCTGCCGTTATTTCCCCAGGCGACGACGGTACCATCGTCCTTCAAGGCCATAGAGAAAACTCCACCTGCAGCAATGGCCTTCACCCCGGAAAGACCACTGGGAATGGTAGTCTGGCCGTAATCGTTGTTCCCCCATGCGACAACGGTGCCGTCATCCTTCAAGGCCATAGTGTGAGCATATCCGACGGCTATGGCAACCACCCCATTGAGGCCGTCGGGAATGGTGGTCTGGCCCCAGTCGTTACGGCCCCAGGCAGCGACAGTTCTGTCAGCCTTCAAGGCTACGGTATGTCCATCTCCAGCGGCAATCGGGGTCACGGCGTTGCTGTTATGCACGTCAATGGAATAGGAGGCGATTGGTGTCAAGCCGATTGATGGTGACGAAGCAGGTCCTGCCCCCATCGCGTTAGACGCAGTGACAGTAAAGGTATAGGGTGTGCTGATGGTCAGGCCATGAACAGTGATAGGGCTGGTTGTGCCGCTGGCGGCTATCCCGTCAGGGTCGGAGGTGACTATATAGCCGGTAACCGGGCTGCCGCCGTCCGAAACCGGCGGGGTGAACGATACTGTCGCCTGTCCATTCCCCTTGCCTGCCGCCACTGTTCCGATGCCTGGAGCTTCTGGCACGGTGGCGAGGGTAAACGTACCTTTGACAGTCACTGCACTGTAGTCGACGCCGGCAGGATTCGCCAAGGTGAGGTTCTGAAATTCTAAGCTGTTCCCAGTAGGATAATGATTTATTGTTTGCGGCGTAGTCCCGGTAAAGCAAACAGTATGGGTTCCGGTGGGTGAGAAGGATTTACCCCCCTGATCAAAGAAATCAAACCCGCCACTGACATAAATTGTGCCGGCGGTCAAAAGCTCCGAAGTATCGCCAACAGGGTTATACCACCAAATGTCTCGAACATTGACCGCATCATTCTGATTTTGCATGGTCAGCATACCGCCCACAGATCCAACCCCGTAGTTCGGGCCGACACTCAAATACCAAGCGGTCACCGTATGGCCATTGACAATGAGATTGCCGCCCTCAACGATAGACAGCCTACCATTGGTCACGGTGAGATCGTTGTTCAAAGTGGTCTCGCCAGACAGAGACAATTCGCCATTGACCAAACAGTGGCTACCACCCAGCGAGCCCTTAACATGTAACCCCCTGTAAGAATTAGGAATTTGAAGGTATTGCGTATCGACGCCTGCGGGGTTATCCAGGATCAGATTTTGGAATTCTATGGGGCTTGGAGTCCATGGATTCCCGTTCACCGGATGATCACCGATCACTTGCAGCTCTGTGCCATTAAAGCGAACGGTATGGGTTCCGGTGGGTGAAAATGTTTTTCCGTTTTGATCAGTAAAATTAAAAATACTGCTGTCATTAATTATACCGGCAGTCAACAGCATCGAAGTATCACCAGCAGCGTTATACCACCACATACCTTGAACATTGACCACGTCTGCAGGATTTTGCATGGTCAGCATGCCACCTACTAATGATCCATTCACGGACCAATTAGGGCCAACATTCAAATACCAAGCGGTCATCGTATGACCATTAACAATCAGATTGCCGCCCTCAACGATGTGCAGGCCACCATGGGTCACGGTGAGATCGTTGTATAAAGTGGTCTCGCCAGACAGAGACACTTCGCCATTGATCAAACAGTGGCTACCACCCAGCGAACCCTTAACGTGTAGCCCCCAGTAAGAGTTGGGAATCTGAAGGTATTGAGTATCGACCCCTGCGGGATTATCCAGAATCAGGTTTTGGAATTCTATGGGGCTTGGAATCCATGGAGTTGGAGGATCCCAGGGGTTATTGATCACCGGATGATTGCCGATCACCTGAGGGGTTGTGCCATTAAAGCGCACGGTATGGGTTCCGGTGGGCGAAAATATTTTTCCGCTTTGATCAGTAAAGTTAAAATCAGCGCTAGCATTGATGACTCCCGCCGTCAACAACGCTGAGGTGTCGCCAGCAGCGTTATACCACGACATACCTTGAACATTGACCACATCAGTGGGATTTTGCATGGTCAGCATGCCACCTACTAATGATCCATTCACGAACCAATTAGGGCCGACATTCAAATACCAAGCGGTCACAGTGTGACCATTGACAATGAGATTGCCGCCCTCAACGATAGACAGCCTACCATTGGTCACGGTGAGATCGTTGTTTAAAGTGGTCTCGCCAGATAGAGACACTTCGCCATTGATCAAACAGTGGCTACCGCCCAGCGAGCCCTTAACGTGTAACCCCCAGTAAGAGTTGGGAATCTGAAGGTATTGCGTATCGACGCCAGCAGGGTTATCCAGAATCAGGTTCTGAAATTCTATGGGGCTTGGAGTCCATGGATTCCCGTTCACCGGATGATTACCGATCACCTGAGGGGTTGTGCCATTAAAGCGCACGGTATGGGTTCCGGTGGGAGAAAATACCTTGCCGCTCTGATCGACAAAATCAAATGCGCCACTAACATTGATGCCGCCAGCAGTCAAGAGCGCCGAGGTGTCACCAGCAACGTTTTGCCAATTGATGGCCTGCACAGTAACCTCGTCCGCCGGGTCTTGCATGATAAGCCCGTTGACTTGCGCCAGAGGATTATTCTCCTGCAGGGGATACAGCATACTGAACAAGATGGCCCCACAGCTGATACTGTGGCCGTTAGGAATAAGGCTACCGCCGTTAAAAAACGACACCCCGCCGCTGACGCTAATATCACCTAGGGCTACGATGGCTATATGATCCACCCCGATGGCATTGTGGGTGACGAACACGTTTTCGTTATAGAACCCAGGTGCCACGAGGATGATGTTCTTGCCACCGGTCGTCGTCGCTACATTCACGGCTGCCTGGATGCTGGGATACGTTTCGCCAGGCCCCACCCGTAGGACCGTTTCGTCACCGCCGCCGGACATGCCATTCAAAATGTCCTGGGTTGAGTAGAGATGCGGCGTTACCGGATTGGATGCCGCCGAAGCACCTCCCGTTCCGACTTCATTCCTTGCAGTGACGGTAAAGGTATAGGTCGTACCGTTTGTGAGACCGGTTACGACATGAGAAGTTGCAGTCGTCCCAGCATTACTGTCAACGCCACCTTCCGGATTGGAGGTAACGGTATATCCGGTGACAGAACTGCCTCCGTCTGATTGGGGTGGGCTGAAGGTCACGGTTGCCTGGCCATTGCCTGCAGTGGCCGACCCTATGGTTGGAGAGCCGGGAGAAGTGGATAGTTCAAAGTGAGCTATTAAATTTACATCCACATTCAAGGTTACCAGACAGGGACCAGTACCAGTACAAGCCCCTGTCCAACCCGTAAAGGTCGAGCCAGTAGCTGCCTGCGGGGTTAAGGTGACAGCAGTATTGGAATCATAGGATTCGAAGCAATCAGTACCGCACGAAACACCAGCCGGTTCACTCTCCACTGCACCGCTACCAGTGCCGGATTTGGCAACCGAGAGGGAGTAAGTAACGGGTACGATCTGGAGAGAAGTGGCGACCATATTCGTAGAACCGAAGCTATCTGTGACCGTCAACTTGACCGGATATGTTCCCAAACCACCAAGCATCGAGATTTGAGCGGCGGTTAGGCTCGGACTGGATCCACTAAGGAAAAGTATGCCATTGCCGATATCCCATGCGTATGTGATACTGTCACCGCATGAGGCATCCGGGTCGTAAGATGCGGAACCGTTTAAGGCTGTTCCGTTCCCCAATGTTACCGTATATGGACCGCCGGGATTTGCAACAGGCGAGGCATTCCCCTGATTTACATTCACCATTATTGAAGTGATAGCAGTCTTGGCCGGGACGTTATTATCTGTGACAGTAAGCTGCGCATTATAGGTGCCAAACCTCATAAAGGCGTGAGACACCTGGCTTCCGCTGCCACCCGTACCCGTGCCATCCCCGAAGTTCCAGTCATATGAGACAATAGCCCTGTTGGGGTTGCCATGGGAAGAACCCTGACCGTTAAAGGAGATGACCTGGGTGCAGGCAGCAGGGTTGGGGGTGGCTGTGAAACTGGAGGTTGGCTGGTCTACATAGAGGAACAAGGTTGTGGACGCCTGCGAGGGGGCAGCGTTAGTATCTGTTACCGTGAGAGAGACCGTATGCGTTCCAACGCCCAACGAGCTCATCTGAGCGACGGTCAGGGTAGGTTGCGCGCCGGAGAGGGTCAGCACCTCCCCATCGATCTTCCAGCTATATGATATGATAGTGTCTCCGCAGGCCATATTAGCATCTGAAGAACCGCTGCCATCAAGCGTAAGAGTTCCTGCAATATCTGTCGAGTATGGTCCCCCAGTGATAGTCGCCACAGGAGGAACATTGGCTGATCGATTAACGGTAATGTTGATTGTGCTGTCGTTTGTCTTCGCAGGTGAATTGTCATCAATGACTCTTAGGGAAGCCTTATAAGTCCCAAATGTGCCATAGATATGTGTTGGCATTAGATTAGGGTCAGTGCCACGCCAAGCTAACTGATCAGGGCTGTACCCGTTCATCGGGATAGCACTCCAGTTTACCGTATCGAGGGGAACTCTGTCGGCATCGAAAACCCACTGATACTCCACGATTCTACGACTGGAATTGTTATGGAACGATAGGTTGTGCCCGAAGGTTACCACCCCGTTGTTCTCACCGGAGCAACCCTCAGAAACCGTAAGGGGAGATCCCGTCGCAATCGCGGCGGGATCAAGGGAATTCGGCGTCAGTGTCAATGCTGCATAAACAGAAGTCAAGACTGGGCCATAAAATTGAGCATATGTACCAGCACTACCCTGTGGGTTTTCTTGCCAGTGGCCATCGGTGAATTGATTACGTATCTGATAAATAGAAAATTCACGCTTCCAGTCGTGGCCATTTATCAGATTGAAGTCACTCGCATTGGGCAGGCTTCCGAATGCTTCCGCAAAGCCGTAAATAGCATTGATGTTGCCCCGACGATCGGTGCGAAGATAAGGTGTTTGATTAGTGCCGTTGTCATTAAAAAAAAGACCATCAAACCAACCAAATCCGTCCATTTGAAATGACACCCAATTATTTCCCGCTGCGTTCAGATAATTGTTGAAGATCTGGCGTGCCTGGCCTTTGGTGATGGAATTTCCAGCATAATCATTTGCAATTACTGTAGTATCGCTAGTGTTGTAGGTACTCGCACCGAGAAACCCTAGGGCGATCAGCACGTCACTGGTCCCTCCTAAAAGGGTGACCGAGGTAGTCCCTGTCCACCCAAAGGCAAGTTTTGTTACAGGATCTTGGATGTACTTCAAATAGCCCATTACCCGGTTGCGTAGTCGGTTGTTAATGTACACCCCAGCGCTACTCATTTGGGAATATGCAGCTTCGATACCGATAAATACGCCGCGTAGGATGTCCTCATGATTCCAGTCATACGCTTCATTTGCTCGAAAACTCCATCCGCCGTTCATAACGCTAGTTGCATCGATCTGAGCATAAACAATATAGTCAACCATTTGTTGCACTATATATTCGACAGGGCGGCCTTTAACAAAGGTTGCGTCGCCGACTTGTGTCTGGGTGCCGGCCAAGCCTGAATAAGCAATGGCTGCAAGGGGCAAAGTTGGAGCCCCCCACGAAAAATCGTTTTCGTATGTGAACTTGAGCCCCTTGAGGTCGTTAGTGCCTGAAATAGGAGTCGTACCATCATCAGATTCGTCTAAAGTATCGATTGTGACTGACGAAAGATTTGTAGTAAGGTAGTTGAATATCCTTACCGCATCCTCAGCATAAGGGTCGTTGTTCCATCGCAAATCATTCTTCGGGAGGAACCCAGAAGGGATTGTCCCGGCATATGTTCCGGGAGGGTATGCAGGGAGATGGCCGGTTTTTTCTAGTAGGAGGAGTGCTCCCCCTGAGGTTCCATATTGAGGGGTACCTCCCCCAGACTGATAGCCCAAAATGTTATTACCGGTACCAGAACGGCTTAGCATATTTAGATGCATATACCATAGCGCATCATCGAGGGCTACGGTGCGCATCACTTCCAGCTGTTCGTTTGTAGCATTCTGAGGAAGCGCTGTAGCATTGTTGCTTTGGTCGGTCTGGGCTGGCACATCAGCACGGACGTAGACCTGGTATGTTGAATTGGCAACCTGAGATCCTCCAACCTTAAGGTCAATCTGGAAATTAATGAATTTGTTTGTTGCCTGCGTTGGTATAGTTATTGTCATGCCGAGGTCGTAGCAGGTCGTTCCGCCAGTGGCATCACTCATGCATTGCCTTGGTGTCTGCTCCACCTCATCATCCAGGGATCCGTCACCATCGGTGTCCCATCTGAAACGCGCCGATTGGGCCTCTGTAAGACTCGAAAATCCTCTAGCAATAGCCTTAAGCGTGGTCGTGTGCCCGTTATAAGAAAAATGAGGCGCAGCCCCCATTGACCCGTTCTGGACATCGCCGTTTACCGGAACGGGAATGAGCTGCACTGCGGCCTGTGCCGAAACAGTCTCCAGAAAAAGTAAACAGATAATGAACATAAAGATACAATAAGAAGTCGTGATTACTCTTTTTTGCATTTTGCCTCCACAATAGTTTGATGTTATTTATTGGTAATTGCCTTTTCTCAGCTCTCGCTCTCAAAGAATATTCTTTACTCTCATCTTCATTAAGAGCGCTCTCAATCAAACCATGGATCATATTGTCATCATCAACTACCAGTATTTTAGCCGCTCCATCCATAGTTACAGATCCTAGCATTATTTGGATAAAATCTTGTTGCCCGTGGAAACTGAATCTCCAGGTTCTGTCAAACCATTTTGCCGACCGATGTTACCAGCCTGGAGTCGCCTATCAGCATAGTCCAGCACGAGAGGTAATTTAATAGTGAACTCGGCCCCTCTCTTTTTTTTGTGATTAAGCTGAATCGTGCCCTGGTGAGCGCGGACAATATCAACTGCGATGGCCAAGCCCAGTCCCGTACCCTGGCCGGCGATCTTGGTGGTAAAGAACGGCTCGAATATTTTCTCCCGGATCGCCTCGGGTATCCCTGGCCCGTTGTCACGGAAAATGATGACCAGGTTTCGCTTCTGCTGAATGAACCGGATCAGAATCTTTTTTTCGCCCTGGTTGGTCTGGGCATCGATGGCGTTCTGCAAGAGATTGATAAAAAGCTGCTCCAGTTTGCCGGAATTTCCCATGATCGGCGTCAGGGCCGCATCCCGCCTCTCCGAGAGCTTGACGCCGTAGCGTTTCAACTGCGGATTCATGAGCACCAAGGCCCGCTCCAAGGCCGGCGGCACCTCCTGGGGGGCAAACGATTCCGGCTCTGGCCTGGAATAGCGCAGGATCTGGCGGTTGATTTTCTGGATGCGCTCGATCTGCCGACAGGCCTCCTTGGCCTCATCACAGAAGGCTGGTGAGTCAGACGGCTGTACACCGCCATCCTTTACGATCGACTCGCAAAAGATCTTCAGAAAAAAGAGCGGTTGATTCATCTCGTGGGCGGCACAGGCGGCAAGCTGCCCCAAGGCGGCGAGTTTATCCTGGGCGATGGCTCTTGCCCGGATGGCTTGTAACTCCTGCTCAGTCCGCCGCCGTAGCTCCATGACCCTTGCCAACTCGTCATGGAGTCTTTCAACGACCGATGTGTGGTCGTCAATCCTTGAAGCCATGGGCCGCGAGGCCCGGTCGATGGGAATGATTTCAGATTGCATAAGGCACTCCTCTTGTTTTTTCTCGCCGCAATCAAGACAACGAAGGTCACATGTTGTCATTTTGAGACCCCCATCCCAACCTTCCCCCTAGTAGGGGGAAGGAGTTGATTCGCTGCTAGTGAGTACAACTACTTAGTTTTATTCTCCAATACAGACACGTTGGATTAGACATACCAGGCAAATCTTACATTTTTCTGACATTTGGCCCGATTTTGAAAAAAATTTTTGTTTTTTTCAAAAAAAAAGATATAGCTTTGGGCCAGGTGGATAGCCTGGAGGCGGTCAGGGTGCTTCGGTCTTCCTTGTTACCCTAACCCTATCCCTCAAAGGAGTTCTAATGAGTCGTTTCCACTTCCTCGCCACCAGCGCGTGCTCGTTTGCCTTCGTTGTTTTTTGCTGGCCACAGCCTTCACCTGGGGCCGAAGTCTACGAAATGGCGCCCATCATGGTCACGGCCCAAAAGGTGGAAGAAGACCTGCAACAGGTGCCAATCGCCATCTCGGTCCTGGACGCGGAGGCCATTGACACGAGCCGGACTATGCAGCTGTCGGATTTGGGGAGTCTGGTGCCTAGCCTCAACATCTCGCAGCACATCGACATGAACCGCCTGATCACCATGCGCGGGGTTGGCGCCTTCAGCCGCAATATCGGTTTTGATTCCAGGGTGGGGGTCTATCTGGACGGGGTATTCCTCGGCCCCTCCGCTGGACTCAATCTGGATATGCTTGACATCGAACGGGTCGAGGTGATGCGCGGTCCGCAAGGAACCCTCTGGGGCCAGAACACCGTGGCCGGGGCCATCAACATCATCTCGAAGAAGCCGGACAACGCCTTTAGCGGCCAGGTCGATCTGGGGGTTGGCAACTTTGATCAACGTCAGGCCAAACTCGGCTTGAACATCCCCATCCTCGACAACAAACTACTTGCCGGCTTCGACTATAGCCATTCGGAACGGGAGGGGCTCTACACCAACATCGCGACCGGCGACACGCTCGATGATCAGGACACCGACTCCTTTCGTGGCAAATTGCGGGCGCTGATCTCGGAGCGGGCCGAATTCAACCTGAACGTCGACGGGACATTCACCAGGCGCCAGGCCATGCTCGGCAAGCCTTTGACCGACTCCTTCGCCATCGGCCTGGATACGGTGGCCCCTGCCAAGTATGAGGTGGCCTTTGACCACAACCCCTCGGAGGCGACGGACACATACGGGATCTCAGGGACACTCGATTATCAATTGGCCAATGATTTCCTGCTGACCTCCACCACCGCCTTGCGCCGCAACCGCTGCCTATTTAAGAACGACGCCGATTATTCGGTGCGCGATCTGTTCAACATAGAATATCTCGACCAGAACAACCAGTTTTCTCAAGAAATCCGGGTGAACTCGCCGGCAGATAAGCGGTTGACCTGGACCGGCGGTATCTATTATTCCCGACAGGACGGCGATACCGACCGGACGGCGTTCCTTGGCAGCCAGATCTCGTCCCTGGGCTACCCGTCTTTATTGCCCGGCAACACGGTCAAGAATCAAGGGGAGATGATCACCAGTTCGTACTCGCTGTTTGTGAACGGCAACCTTGCGGTGACTGCAAAGCTTAAAGCCATTGCCGGCCTGCGCTACACCTATGAAACAAAGAAGGCGGACTTCCTGCTTGACGGTTCACAATCAGGCATCTTTAACATCGCCGTCCTCGATTTTGACGATACTCTGCGGGATTCTACCCTGTCGCCAACCGTTGGCTTGAGTTACTCGTTTAGCGAGGCCATGACCGGCTACGCCACCATCACCACCGGCCACAAGAGCCCTGGGGTCAATCTGGACTATTTGTCGAACAATGATGTGGCGGCCGGCATTACCTTCGATAAAGAGACGGTGATCAACCACGAACTTGGCCTCAAATCCCGGTTTTTCGGCAATCGTCTGGGGGTCAACCTGGCGGCCTTCTACGCCCGTTACGACAATTATCAGGCCAACCAGTTCATGGATTTAGGGGGTGGTGCGACCTCGATTTCGATCAAGAACGCGGCGAAGGTCATCAGCCAGGGAGGGGAGCTTGAGATGGTGTGGCGGCCGACTGCGGAGTGGAAGATCAGCACCGCTTTGTCCGTTCTGGATGCCTATTTTGCGGAGTTCCCCGGTGGGGGCAAGGAGGGCGGCGATGCGTCAGGCAACGATCTGCCTTTTGCGCCTCATTTTACTTCGAATGTCGGGGTGGGCTATTGGGTGCCGGACGTGATATTGGGCGGACATGTGGCCATCGAGTCGACCTATGCCCATGCCGGCAGACAATACACCAACCCTTCCAATGTCGAGACCCAGGCCTTGGCCGGCGGCGGCACTGTCCCTTTTGGCGTCGTGGACAGTTCGGATCTGCTCTCGGCTACGATCAACTTCACCCCCATCAGCAAGCGTTGGCAGATGAATCTCTGGGTGAAAAATCTGACGGATGAGGAGTACCAGACGGAGTCATTCCGTGATTTTTTCGGCACTATCCTCGTGACTCGTGGCCTGCCCAGGACATTTGGCCTGGAGGTCAACTATCGGTTTTAGATTGAATGGAGAGGTTGAAGGCGATCAGATCAGCAGGGGAAGTCCCAGAATGAAAAGCCATCTACTTGCCGCCGGACTTACCGTTGGCCTTCATCTCCTCCTCGGGCTGGCACTCTCCTTGCGCCATCAACCAGAAATCGCGCCCTGGCAAGGGCCGCTCACCATGACCCTGTGCCAGCTGTTGGACAAGGCGCCGGAAGAGACCAAAGAGCCGACGCCACCCGCTCCCAATAGCGGAGAACAGAGCCCTCCGGCGAGCGAGCCGCAACCGCCGGAACCGGCCAAGGCCGTCCCCCAGGAACCTTTGCCGGCGTCCGTTCCGCAACGACCGGCCCGAACAAAGGAGCTGAAGAGTGGGAAGCTCAAAACTCCGGATGAAGACCATCTGTCTCCGGCCCTTGCCCCGCAGCCTGTGGCCTCGCCCGAGATCGGCCATCATGCCGGGTATTCCGCGGATCAGGAAAAGGGATCTGCTGCGGCTTCTGGCGACATCCCTGCCAACTCTGCCCCTGCCATCGAAAGCAACACGCCAATCGCTTCATCGACGCCAGCCCCTGCCGGCCAAGGCCTGGAAATCAAGCCTGGGTATAAAGAGACGCCTGAACCGCAATATCCGGCGCTGGCCCGGCGCATGGGCTATCAGGGGACCGTTGAGCTGAAGATCCTGGTCAACCGGAGCGGCATGGTCGAGGAAATGCAGGTCGTGAGTTCCAGCGGGTATCCGGTTCTGGACCAATCAGCACTGACTGCGGTACAACGATGGCGCTTCGAACCTGGGACGAGGGATGCCGTTAAGGAGGCCATGTGGATCAAGATTCCGGTCAATTTCAAATTACGGTAAGGTCTGGGATAGCAAAAAACCGAATCGTTCCCATGCTCTAGCGTGGGAACGATGACGATGACAAGGCACAAATGCCAAACAATAAAGGAGAAGCTACCTATGCCACCGAAGAAACGAACCGCCAACATCAACGGACTCGATATTGCCTATTGGGATGAGGGACAAGGGTTGCCCCTGGTCTTCATTCATGGCAACTCCATGTCGAAACAAATTTTTGCCCCGCAATTCGACAGCCCGTTAACGGAGAAATACCGCCTGATCGCGATTGACTTGCCCGGACATGGGGAGTCTTCACGCCTGCCCTCCGAGGGAACGTACACCGTTGAACTCTTCACCAGCGTCATCATCGGGTGCTGGCAGAGGCTCGAATGCCGGGGAGGCATCCTGATCGGCCACAGTCTGGGTGGCCACCTGATCCTGCAGAGTGCGCCCGCCCTTGGGGGGGAGATGGGTGGCATGATGATTTTCGGAACCCCACCTCTTTCTCTGCCGCCAAGGATGGAGGAGGCCTTTTTGCCCAATCCGGCCCCCCTGGCCTTGGCTTTTCGAGAGGAGGTCAGCCAACAGGAGTTGGATCTGCGAGACCAAGCCTGTTTCTCAACAGCTAAGGGCAAGCCCCCTGCCTTTTTTCAGGATGAATATAAACGTACAGACCCGAAACTGCGCGTGCATCTGGCCCGCTGTGTTGGGGCGCTGGCCTTTCATGACGAAACAGAGATTATCAAGACGCTCACGTGCCCGCTTGCCATCCTGCATGGGCAAGCAGACGCCCTCATCAACAAACAGTATCTGGAAAACCTGACGATCCCTTCTCTCTGGCAAGGGGTGATTCATGTCCTTGCCGAAGCCTCGCACACCCCGCAATGGGAGACCCCCGTTCTGTTCAATCAGCTGGTCGATGATTTTGCGCAAACGATTTCCACCTCGGCCCTAAACCCACTATTGACGGCTCCCTGAAACCTGGGCGATGATCTCTTCGACCTCACGCGGGGAATACTCCTCCCGGACAAGGGCCTGCCGATACTCCGAGAGGAGCTTCGTGGCCTGCTGAAAGCTCACTTCGTGGAGCAATTGATAGAGCTGGCGAATCAGCCGGTCATCAGTCGGCAGTAAAGAGACCGCTCTGCGCAGGAGATCAATGGCCTCACTGAGCCGACCCATTTCGCGCAGGGTTTTACTCCAGCACAACGCCATCTTGGCAAAAGAGCTGAGGAGTTCTGAGCGGCAGAACAACACCTGTTCAGAGCCGCCAAAAATCTCGGGGGCAAATGGCCCCTTCCATGCGGCAAGGGCTTTCAAGAAACAATTCTCCGCCTTCCATACTTGCCTGCCGGTGAGATGCTTGAGGCCTATTTGTACCTGCTGGCGAAAGTCAAGGATGTCGATCGTGCAATGCTGCAGAGCGAGCATGCCTTTCTGCAAGGTGACATAGTGCTTGATGCTGTCTTTCGGGATGATCATGCCTAAAGAGGTTCTGAGCCTGGAAAGAAGGGTGTCAAGATTGGTTCTGGCCTTTTCCTCACTGCTTTCCGGCCACAGGAGGATCTGGACCTGCTCCTGGCTGATCTTCTGGCCGGGCATCGAAACGAGCAGCGCCAAAAGTTCCCGTTGGAGTTGGGGGAGGTCTTCGGAACGGCAGACAACCTGCCCCTCATACCGAATCGAAATCCCGCCTGAAAATTTCAGTTCAAGCAGCGGGACGAGTTTTCCTTTGGCCGTCACCCCTTTCTTGAGCAGGGAGCGGATCAGCTTGCGGGCCAGGTCAACCTGGATGGAATGCTGGACAGCCAGGAGGAGAAGGGGTTCCAGAATCTCCGGGGGGAGAGCCCGGAACTGTTGGGAACCATTGAGAACGTAGAGGTCGAGAGCCTCGGCGAGATCCTTCAATACCTCCTCGGAAGCTTCGTTGCGGACTTGCCGGGTCAGCCAGGCGCGGTGCAAAAGCGCTGAGGCGAGCAGAAAGTTATTGCCCATCGTGCGCAACGAGACAATAGCCTGTTCCAGCTCATTTCGGGCCTGCTCGTATAACCCACACTGGATATAGGTAGCCCCGGCGTTCATCTGATGATAGGTAACATAATAGATCCCCCCGACCTGCTCACGCATGGCCTCCGCCCGCTTGAGGAGTCCGCGCGTCAGGTCACGATCCCCGGTCAAGCTGAAGATATAGGCAAAATTCCCCAGGATCTGGCTCTGGTAATGGGGGTTAAGCGCCTCAATCTCTTGCCTCTTGTGGTCAAATACTTGGGAGGCATGTGCAACGGCTCCGTGAACTATGTCTAGATAAAGATCCCACAGGATGAGATAGGGGCCGAGAATAAAGCTGAACATCTGCTGCCGGCTCAAGTGCTCCGGGATATTCTTCTTCTTGATCTCATACACTTCAGCCTCGCGCAGGGACTCAAGAATGTTCATCTGGAGGGTAAGAATACTTAATTTTCCGGTTACGCCAATCTGTTTGCTGAAAAAATGGGGGTAAATATCCTCAAACTTTTCCGCGCACTCCTTGACCCGCCCCCTGAAGATCAGGACATAGGCCTGAAAAATCAAGATGATGTTGAGATACCCCCACAACTGATGCTCACGGGCGAGCTGTGCGCCTCGTTCGAGGTATTTCTCACTGGTCTTGACATCGAAATCAAACAGCAGTGCCCCGGCGCCGATATTGCGGCAGATCATGACGGTTTCGTCGACGGTCAACTCCTGCTTGATGGCTTCAAACAAGTGATCAGCAGGTTCTAATAACTTTCTCCCCTCATGAAACAACCCGGTTGAGGCCATGTGCAGCCAGATGATCTGCGAAAGCGCAAGCAGCATCCCTTTCCGGTGGCCGCTCTCCTCAAAGATCCTGTTAGCCTGTTCCAGTTTCTCCAACGAAAAAATGACCGCCGACTCATTGTCAGTGATCGCTAAAAAGAGCAGGAGCCAACCACGGACTGCGCGGATATCATGAGGAATTTTATCCAGAAGCAAGGCCAGCGTTATTATCTGGTTCCTGGCGATGAAGGTAATCCCATTCCGTTCAAGGAGCTCCTCCACCTCATCCCACGATTCACCCCTGATGAGATAATCCAGGGCAATGGTCTGGGCCTGATTGTGCCGATAAAAATTTGCCGCTGCGTGGTAGATTCCCAGGATTCTCTCTTTGCTGAAACTTCCTTTGGCCCGCTCTCTGAGGTATTCACCAAACAGATGATGCATCCCGAAGGTGGAGCCTTCAGCATCGAGACTCCGCATGAAAAAATTACGCGCCTGCAGCCAGGCCAAATCCTTCGCAATATCAGCGCTTCCGGTCAAGACCTCAGCCAAGCGCACCGGAATCTCATCAAGCAGACTCAAGACCAGGAGGCTTTCCTTCATCTGGTCAGGCACCTGACCAAAGACCTCCTGCCGGAAATAGTCTTGATAGTGCTCCTCTGACCGCGACAGGTCGAGGATGCGCTGCAGGTCGACATCGGCGCCGGCCTGCTCAATTGAATGGGCAAAGGAGACAATCCCCATGGCCCAGCCAGCAGTCATGGTGTGAATCTCCTGGAGGACAGTCCCCGGAATATCAATCTGGAAAACAGATTGATACAACTCCCTGGTTTCGGCAAGGGTCAGCGCCATCTGCTCATTTTTCAGATGTAGAAATTTCCCCCCTGCGAAAGTCTGACTGAAGTCAATTCCGGAGGGACGACGGGCGGCGAGGAAAAAAAGGAGGCGCGGGGAAGACGAGGAGACAAACTGTTGCAGCAGGGAGAGCGTCTGACCTCCCCCATTATCGAGGAGATGGAGGTCATCGAAGACCATGCAATAGTCCTCATGCAGGGCGCCTGCCAACTGTTGGAGAATGACTTCGATACTTTGCGAGAGATCAGTCGCCGAAACCTGGCCAGCGGTCAAAAGCTGTTCCACCTTTGGAAGGGCCAGTTGGGGAATGTTTCTGGCTAGTCCCGCCAGCAGCGCCGCTACAAAATAGACGGGATCGTGGTCCTCTGCCCCAAACTGATACCAGGAAAACGGGAAATCGTAACGCTTCAAATATTGTTGGATAAGGGTGGTCTTGCCCTGCCCGGCTTGGGCCTCGATGAAAAAGAACCGCGTGTTCCTCCCGCGCATACCGAGCTCTTTTTCAATCAGGTTGCGTCGATACAGGCACTGGTCCGGGGCGAACCTGGGCGGGTAGAATTTTTTGCTCGGGATCTGGAGGCGGGTTATCATTGATGGCAAGCTATTTGCGCTCGTTGCTGTACTTCGGCTCATTTTCCTTGGAAAAGGGGTGAAGTGCTCAGTTTGTGACCTTTGACAATATATCCCACGCCCAGGGGTATTGTCTCTTGTTTTCGCTCCCAACGGCAAATGAGTTATTCCATTTCTCAAGGGAGATATACAAAGGAGTTTCGAGAAGAGAGGGTAAAAAATGGGGTTACTTTATCTGAATTCCCTGAATGGGATTCTTGCGAAACTCCTCTAAACACCCTTCGACAAGCTCAGGGTGAACGGGATGCCGCTTGATTTTATTCGTGATTTCCGTTCGT
>Ga0334722_10002293_pt1 | contig 21883 bp, 21 predicted proteins | sample C3_bottom_MG_FD_207210 | JGI IMG/M metagenome (GOLD analysis project Ga0334722, IMG submission 207210) | Sediment microbial communities from Yellowstone Lake, YNP, Wyoming, USA - C3_bottom | ecosystem: Environmental > Aquatic > Freshwater > Lake > Sediment | place: USA: Wyoming | collected... | reverse complement strand
GGATCCCTTTATCCGGGAGATCGTGAAAGGCAAGAAGATATTCCTGGTAGGCAGGGAAGATGGACTATAAAGAACTTCAGGACATGGGGATGCTGGAGGCGCGGGTCACCGAGACCGTCGAGGTCATTGGCCTGATAACGCGGGCCGAACGGGACCTGGCAACCAGCAAACTGCTCCAGGAAAAAGACGAGGAATGGGCTTTTGCAGCTGCCTATCTCGCAATGGCCCGATCTGCACGGGCGCTGATACTGTCCGAGGGATACCGGCCGAAAGGCGTCCGGGGCAGGGATATCCAGAAGACCATCGTTACCGCAGTAGGGGTCATACTGGGAGGGCAGTACAAAAGCCTGATCAACAAGTTCGACCGCATGCGTCGTAAATATCAGAACTTCATGGAAGAGTCGAGCCGGGTCATATCGAAGTACGAGGCCGGCCAGGCGATCAGCGACGCAGAAGAGTTCTTCGGGCTCGTAAGCGGCAGGATCAGGGAAAAGTATTCGCAGATGTCACTGCTGAACGACATACCACAGCTTGTTTCAAGATAACGCCGCATTTCGATGCGGTACGCCGAAAGGGGGTGGACATATAATGCCGGCAAAAAAGAAAGCTGCAAAGAAGAAAGCAACCAAGAAGAAGGCCACCAAAAAGAAAAAGTAGTTTTTTAGAATGTCCCCATAATGGGGGGCCCGCCGGGGGCCTCGCGCCCCCGGTGTATTTCAACCGCTTTCCTGCGGTCATCCTGTCGCCATCATTCTTTTTTAGAATGTTCATGCTTGCTTCATGCATATATCCGTATTGACCGGAAGGGGGTGATGACCAACATGCCAGCAAAGAAAGCCCCGGCCAAGAAGGCCAAGAAAGCCGCAAAGAAGAAGTAACTGATAAAAACCATGCCATCTGTTTGTTGACATGCACTGTAACTCTACCACGAAGAGCATCTTCGTGGTTTTGTTTTTTGTCCTTTTTATTGCTGCATCGTGCTCTGAAATGCTCTACAATGATAATGACTCGTGCAGATAGGCTGAAGGTGGAAGGTTGATCGTTCGCGGTCATGCGGATCAGATGGAATTTGAGCCGGATGGCGATTGAGAGCGGACGGACTTCAGTCTTCAGCCTGAATACCTGAGCACTGCAATGTCCCCGGCAGTTCTGCACGAACGGGTGATTCCTCATGGCGAAGAGAAACTATATTAAAGGCGTAAGCAGTTCCCGGTCGCCGATCAAGAAGCGGCTGCTCATGGCATCAGGCGTCCTGCTCGGCATCTATCTGCTGGTGTCGTTCATCTTCGGCGAAATGGGCGTGGTAAAGTATTCCCGCATGAAGCTCCAGTATCGTTCCGTGAACCAGGAAATAGCCGCTTTGCGCCAGGCGAATGTCCAACTGTCCCAGGAAGTACGTTCTCTGAAGACCGATGCCGCCTATCTGGAACGGATCGCCAGGGACAAATTGGGGCTTGCACGGCCCGGCGAGATTGTGTACTATTACGGCGAGCCCTGACCCTATCCCCGACCGCACCTCCTGCACGCGGTGCTGAAATAATTCACGAGCCGCCGTAGGGGAGCTTTTTTCGCTCCCGCTGTCTCCGGCGGAGTGATGGCTGCATACAGGTGCCATGTCCGATCACCCTCTTTCCATAGCCTTTGTATGGCACATGCACCAGCCCTACTATAAGGATGACCTCACGGGGTCCTATATCCTCCCCTGGGTCCGCATGCACGGCATCAAGGATTATTACGACATGCCCGCGCTGCTGACCGATTTTCCGGACATCCATCAGACCTTCAACCTCGTTCCTTCCCTGCTGAAGCAGATCAACGACTATGTCGGCAACGGCGCTACCGACTCGTTCCTCACGGTCGCGCTGAAGCCGGCGTCGGACCTTGCACTGGAAGACAAGCTCTTTCTGCTCAAGAACTCATTCATGGCCAACTGGGATACGATGATCAAGCCCTATCCCGGTTATTGGCGCCTGCTCGACCGTCGGGGGTTCAGCGTGTCCCATGACGACCTGCTGGACGCCACACGCTATTTTACCGACCAGGATTATCGCGACCTCCAGGTCTGGTTCAATCTTACCTGGTTCGATCCCTTGTTCAAGCAGACGGACCCGCTGGTCAAAGGCCTGATCGAAAAGGGCGCCAACTTCACGGAAGCGGAAAAAGTGCTGCTGCTCCAGAAACAGCGCGTGGTGATGGGGCTGATCATCCCCGAATACAAGCGCCTCGCGGAGCAGGGCAGGATCGAGCTTACCACCACGCCCTTTTACCATCCGATCCTGCCGCTCCTGTGCGATACGGACCTGGCGAAGGTGGCTGTCCCGGACATACACCTGCCGTCCAGACGCTTCGCCCATCCAGAGGACGCAAAGGCCCAGATAGACCGCGCGATGGCGTTCCACGAGCAGCTCTTCGGCAGCCGGCCCGCAGGCATGTGGCCTTCCGAGGGCTCCGTCGCAGAGGAGATCCTTCCCCTCTTGGCAGCGGCGGGGATCAAGTGGATCGGAACCGACGAAGGGGTGCTGGCACGATCGCTGGGGGTCCATATCGAGCGTGACTTCGCCGGCATCATGAAGAACCCCGCAATGCTCTACAAACCCTATCTGGCAGGCAAAGGGGACAACCGCATATCGATGGTGTTCCGCGACCATACGCTGTCGGACCTCGTCGGCTTCGTCTATTCCAAGTGGGACTATAAGAACGCTGTTCACGATCTTCTCGACCGGCTGCACCGCGTCCGCAAAAGTCTGCCACCGGGACCGCATCTGGCTTCGATCATCCTCGACGGCGAGAATGCCTGGGAGTATTACCAGAACGACGGCCGCGATTTTTTCCTGTACCTCTACGAACGGCTCAGCCGCGAACAGGGGCTCCGGTGCGTGAGCGTCGGCGAATACCTGAAGGAAAACCCCGCAGAGACCCAGATCGAGAGGCTCCATGCAGGCTCCTGGATCAACGAGAACTTCCGGATCTGGATCGGGCACGAGGAGGACAACCGCGCCTGGGACCTGCTGGCGCAGACGCGCGACGCCCTGAGCGAGTATGCGACGCGGGACAATGAACCGGACCGCCTGGAGAAAGCCTGGGAAGAGATCTACATTGCCGAGGGCAGCGACTGGTGCTGGTGGTACGGGGATGATCACTTCTCGGAGAATGACGCGGAGTTCGACCTTCTGTTCAGGACCCATCTGATGAACGTCTATCGCCTGATCGGCCTCGACATCCCCGATGAACTGTATGTTCCCATCCTGCGCGAGGACCGGCAGGCGCTGCCGACGGTGGAGTTGAAAGCCTTCCTTACGCCGACCATTGACGGACAGGTGACGAACTATTTCGAATGGCTGCCTGCCGGGTTCTACGACGTGAGCCAGAGCGGGGGCGCCATGCACCGCGGGGACTCCATCATCACGCATATTTACTACGGTTTCGACCTGAAGAATATGTTCCTGCGGCTCGATCCGAGCGGGAACCTGCGCGACGAGAAGGTTTCGGAACTCGCCTTTTATGTGAACTTTCTGAGCCCCAAAGGCATGGATATCGAGATGCGCATTGTACCCCGGGAGCGGCGCGTGAGCGCGACGCTGTTCCAGGGCGAGAACAACGAACGGAAGCAGGCCGCCTCGATCAATACCGTGGCTGCCTACGAGATCATCGAACTTGCCGTGCCGTTCGAACTGATAGGCGTGAGATCCAATGACGATGTACAGTTCTTTGTCACCGTCGAACGGGACGGGTCCGAGATCGAAAAATGGCCCTACCGGGGTTTCATTCAGTTCAAGGTGCCGACCGACGATTTTGAGGCCATGATGTGGCAGGTGTAGCCCCGGTCTCCTTAGGTAAAACAAGCAAGGCAGGTTTGTTATGAGGCTCCTTTACCCTCGGAGAAGCGAGGCAAAGGAGTTTTTTTCTGAAGAGGGCATCAGAGGATGAGCATTGAAGGTCTTGATACGCAGGTACTGCTCCTGATCAATAACGGCCTCGCCGGTTCGAGCCTCGATGTCGTCATGATCGCGCTCTCCGATCGCGGTTATCTCCTGTTCCTGCCGTACCTTCTTTATATGGTTGTCCGGGGTTGGTCCGGGCGTGCAAAAGCGGACGTCTCTGTGTTAAAACTGGCGGTCCTGGCCTTGCTGGTCGCGATCGTCTCCTCCTACACGGCAGATGCATTTGCCGATCTTTTGAAGCCCCTGTTCGCACGGCTCCGGCCTTGCCATGCTGTTTCGGGTATACGGCTCGTGGTCCGCTGTTCGAACAGCTTCTCCATGCCTTCGGGACATGCCATATCATCTTTTGCAGCCGCAACTACGCTTTTTTACCTTCCCCGTCATTTCATCCCGGTCATTGCCCGATGGTATCCGCTGCTCTTGGCGGCGGCTGTAGCCCTTTCCCGGGTCTATCTCGGCGTTCATTATCCCTCAGACGTGATCGTAGGCGCAGCGCTCGGCAGCGTCGTTGCCATGCTGTTCTGCCTGCTCTCCGAGCGATCGCTGCCAAAGCGACCGCGGCAGTCATCCTATCCGGGTAATCCTTCGTAATCGTAATCTCCATAAATTTAAAAACCTTTTTTATTAACAGCTTATCTGCTCAGATAAAATATGTCTCGTTGGTCTTTTTTATAACTTGAAGAGGTGGGGAAATAGCCAACCCGCCAGAGTATAAAAAATGCTCTTACGATATCAGCGGCAGAATGGGCAGAATACTGGTAAAAATGCCGATATTTTCTTGACAACATAAGGTTTTTTTGTATAATGGCACTCTATTTATCTATAATTTCAAGAATTTTCAGTTCAGGGGCAATCGTTGACATTTCAGGATCTTATACTCACCCTGCAGAACTTCTGGGCTTCCAGGGGCTGCGTTATCCATCAGCCTTATGATACCGAGGTCGGTGCCGGAACATTCCACCCTGCAACATTCTTGAGGGTGTTGGGGCCGGAACCGTGGAAGGCGGCATATGTGCAGCCATCGCGCAGGCCGACGGACGGCCGCTACGGTGAAAATCCCAACCGTCTGCAGCACTACTACCAGTTTCAGGTCATTCTGAAACCCCATCCGGAAAATGTTCAGGACCTCTACCTTGAAAGTCTGGTCAGCCTCGGCATCAATCCCCTGAAACACGATATTCGCTTTGTGGAGGACGACTGGGAGTCGCCGACCCTCGGCGCCTGGGGACTGGGCTGGGAGGTCTGGCTCAACGGCATGGAGGTCACCCAGTTCACCTATTTCCAGCAGGTGGGCGGCATCGATCTTAAACCAATTTCAGCCGAGATCACCTACGGCGTGGAGCGGCTTGCAATGTACCTGCAGGGCGTGAACAACGTGTACGATCTCGAATGGACCAAAGGCGTCAAGTACGGCGATGTGCATCACGAGACCGAGGTCCAGTTCTCAAAATATAATTTCGAGCTGTCCGACCGGGACATGCTCTTCCGGCAGTTCGAGTCCTATGAACGGGAAAGCGAAAAGCTCGTGAAGGCGGGTCTGGTGCTTCCGGCTTACGACTACTGTCTGAAATGCTCGCACACGTTCAACCTGCTCGATGCCGCAGGCGCCATAAGCGTCACCGAGCGGACGGGCTATATCGGCCGGGTCCGGAAGCTTGCCCGGCTCTGCGCTCATGCCTATTTGGCGATGCGCGAGGAAAAGGGCTTCCCGATGCTGAAGAAGATCAGTTAGGAGTCAAGAGTTCGGAGTAAGAAACCTGAGGAGCTTTGTTTGTCTAAAGAATTTTTATTAGAGATCGGCACCGAGGAGATCCCTTCCCGGTTCGTCAATCCGGCACTCGAAAAAATGAAGGAGCTTTTTGCTGCGCTCCTTGCCAGCGGCCGTGTGACGATCGACGGCGGAGCCTTGCAGGCGTACGGCACGCCGCGGCGTCTGATCCTCACGGTCCCGCAGCTTGCCGAGCGGCAGCAGGACCTCTCGAAAGAGGTCGTGGGACCGCCGAAGAAGATCGCTTTCGATGCCGGCGGGAACCCGACAAAAGCAGCCCTGGTCTTTGCCGAAAAGAACGGCGTGTCGATCGACAAGCTGACGATGAAACAGACCGACAAGGGCGAGTACGTTGCAGTCCGGATCGATGAGGCCGGCGGCGACACCGCTGAATGGCTCCGGCAGGTGATGCCCGGTTTCATTCTGTCCATCCCGTTCCCCAAGACCATGCGCTGGATGGACAAGGACATCCGGTTCGCGAGGCCGATCCACTGGATCCTGGCACTCTATGGCGGCACGGTCATCCCCTTTGAGCTGGGCGGCATCAGGAGCGGCAACCTTTCCCGCGGCCACCGGTTCATGAGTCCCGGCGCCTTCCTCGTCAAGGATCTGAAGTCCTATCTGGCACAGGCGGAACCCAACTTCTTTGTGATCGACCCTGCGGTCCGAAAGCAGCGCATCGTGAAACAGACCGTGGAGCTGGCCCTCACGAAGAGCGGAACCGTGCTTGACGACCAGGGCCTTGTCGACGAGGTTGCTAACCTCGTTGAATATCCCGTGCCGGTCATGGGGTCCTTTGATAAGGCGTTCCTGCGGGTCCCGAAGGAAGTGCTGATCACCGCCATGCGGGAGCACCAGCGCTACTTCAGCGTCATTGACCAGCAGGGGAGCCTGCTTCCCCATTTCATCACGATCAGCAACACCCGGGCCGAGGACATGGATGTTGTGCGCGCGGGGAACGAGCGGGTGCTCTCGGCGCGGTTGTCCGATGCAGCCTATTTCTTCGATCACGACGTGAAGGTCCCGCTCGCTGACCGCGTCGAGGGGCTTAAAAAGGTCACGTACCAGGAGAATCTCGGCACGGTCCACGATAAGATGGAACGCGTCAAGAAACTGGCGATCTCTCTGGCTAAAACGTTGGGCGCTGATGCGAAGGTGGCCGAGCGTGCCGCCCATCTCTCTAAGGCCGATCTGCTCACGGGCATTGTGGGCGAGTTCCCGAAGCTGCAGGGGGTCATGGGCAGGCATTATGCGCTCCTTTCCGGAGAAGGCCCGAGGGTCGCCGATGCGATCCTTGAGCACTATCAGCCCCGCTTTGCCGGCGATACGCTTCCGGCGTCGCTCGAGGGCGCCTGCGTCGGGATCGCCGACCGGATGGACACGATCACGGGATGTTTTTCCGTCGGCCTTGTTCCGAGCGGTTCCGAAGACCCCTATGGGCTTCGCCGGCAGTCTGTTGCCATCCTGGGCATCCTGTTCGACAGGAGCCTCCGTCTGTCCCTTTCGACGCTCATTGCCGGGGCATGCGCAGGGCACAGCAGCAGCCTGAATACATCGGCGCAGGTGCAGTCTGATACGCTCGATTTCATGCGCCAGCGCCTTGCCGGCATGCTGATCGGCGAAGGGCTGCGATCCGACGTGGTGGATGCCGCGCTTTCCGTGAACTTCGACGATCCCCTGATCGCGAAGGAGAAGGTGAAGGCGCTCGATCTCTGGAGGACATCCGAGGACTACCGGCCTCTCGTAACGGCGCTCAAGCGCGCCGGGAACATCGTGCCGAAAGGCTTTGCCGGCGCTGTTCGCGACGATCTGCTGACGCAGGACGAGGAAAGAACGCTCTATGCCTCCTATGTGCAGATCAAGGACCGCGTTGCCGAAAAAACAGCATCCCTCGATTTCCGCGGAGCCTTGGCGGATATCGCTTCGCTGCGGAAACCGGTGGATGCATTTTTCGACAAGGTCATGGTCATGGACAAGGATGCAGCCGTGAAGGAGAACCGCCTGGCGCTGCTTGCCGGCATTACGCGGCTTTTTTCGCAGATCGCGGATTTTTCGCGCCTCGTTCTCAGTTCCGAAGAGACGTCATAACAGATTCCAGAGGCCAAAGACCGGTGCAGGCGGACAGCAGGCAGTGACCTGTTCTCCGAAACTCCGGCCCAGGCTTCTGAATACTTGATGCAACAAAAATTTTTCCAGGAGGTAGGGTCATATGGCTACGGGGGAGAAATACATTTATTTTTTCGGCAGCGGCAAGGCTGACGGTACGGGGGCAATGAAGGACCTGCTCGGAGGCAAGGGAGCCGGCCTGGCCGAGATGACGAATGCAGGCGTTCCGGTCCCTCCAGGGTTCACCATCACGACCGCGGTCTGCAACCTGTTCTATGATCTCGGTAAGCGCGTACCGGACGGTCTTGACGCCGATACGCACGTGTATATGAAGAAGGTCGAGGACGCTCTGGGCGGCAGGTTCAAGTTCGGCGACGCGAACCGTCCCCTGCTCGTCTCGGTCCGTTCCGGCTCCAAGTTCTCCATGCCCGGCATGATGGACACCGTCCTGAACCTGGGATTGAACGATCAGACCATCGAGGGACTGATCCGCATGTCCGACAACGAGCGCTTCGCCTGGGACGCCTATCGGCGCTTCATCCAGATGTTCGGCAACGTGGTCATGGGCATCGAAAAGGACGTGTTCGAGCACATCATCCACGAGGTGAAGAAAAAGAGGAAGGTAAGCCTCGATATCGACCTCAATGCCGAGGACCTGAAAGGGCTCGTCGACAAGTTCAAGGCCAAGGTAAAACAGATAACGAAGCGGCCCTTTCCGCAGGATGTTTTTGAGCAGCTCATCATGGCGCGCGATGCGGTCTTCGGTTCCTGGAACAACCCCCGCGCCATCACCTACCGCCGGCTGAACGATATCCCCGGCAATCTCGGCACCGCCGTGAACGTCCAGGCCATGGTGTTCGGCAACATGGGCGATACGTCGGCCACGGGCGTGGGCTTCACCCGCGACCCCTCGACGGGCGCTAAGGAGTTCTACGGCGAGTACCTGACGAACGCCCAGGGCGAGGACGTCGTCGCAGGCATCCGCACGCCGCATCCGATCGCGGATCTGGCGAAAGAGATGCCGCCCGTGTACAAGCAGCTCCGGGAGATCACGACCAAGCTCGAAAAGCACTACCGCGACGTGCAGGATTTCGAGTTCACGGTGCAGGACGGCACGCTCTATATGCTCCAGACCCGCACGGGCAAGCGCACCGCCCATGCCGCGGTCAAGATCGCGGTGGACATGGTAGGGGAGCGGCTCATCTCCAAGGAAGAAGCGGTGCTCCGCGTCGAGCCCGCCTCGCTCGACCAGTTGCTCCATCCCATCATCGATCCCAAGGCAAAGATCCAGGTCATTGCCAAGGGTCTTCCGGCATCGCCCGGCGCCGCATCGGGCAAGGTCGTTTTCACCGCCGATGAAGCGGTCAGGCTTGCAAAGAGCGGCAAGGTCATCCTGGTCCGGCCCGAGACCACGCCCGACGATATCCACGGCATGGATGCGGCACAGGGCATTCTGACGGCGCGCGGCGGCATGACCTCGCACGCTGCCGTCGTTGCCCGCGGCATGGGCAAACCCTGCGTGGCAGGCTGCGAATCGATCAAAGTGGACCTGAAAGCGGAAAAGTTCACGGTCGGCAAGGTCACGGTGAAACTGGGCGACCACATCACCTTAGACGGCGGCACGGGCCGCGTCATTCTCGGCAAGGTGCCGACCATGGAGCCCGAAGTGAGCGGCGATTTCGGCACGCTCATGAAATGGGCCGATGAGATCCGCACCATGGGTGTCCGGGCCAACGCCGACATTCCCCGCGATGCCATAATGGCCATGAAGTTCGGCGCCGAAGGCATCGGGCTCTGCCGCACGGAGCACATGTTCTTTGCCGCCGACCGGCTGCCCATCGTGCAGCAGATGATCCTTGCCGACAATACCGAGGACCGCGAAAAGGCGCTGGCAAAGCTTCTCCCCATGCAGCGCTCCGACTTCAAGGGCCTCTTCGAGACCATGGCGGGTTTCCCGGTCACGGTCCGTCTTCTCGATCCGCCGCTCCACGAGTTCCTGCCCAAACGCGAGGAGCTCATGGTCGAGGTCGCCGTGATGCATGCGAAAAAGGCGCCCAAGGCGTCCATCACGAAGAAGGAAAAACTGCTCCATCGCGTGGAGGAACTGCATGAGCTGAACCCCATGCTCGGCCACCGCGGCTGCAGGCTCGGCATCGTGTATCCCGAGATCACCCGCATGCAGACGCGCGCCATCATCGAGGCCGCCTGCGAACTTGCGAAGAAGGGCAAGAAGGTGGTGCCCGAGATCATGGTGCCGCTGGTGGGCATCAAAAAAGAGCTTCAGAACCAGAAGGAGCTCATCAAGGCAACGGCTGAAGAGGTCATGAAGAAAAAAGGCGTGAAGGTCAACTACCTTGTGGGCACCATGATCGAGCTGCCGCGCGCAGCCATGATCGCCGACGAGATCGCCAAGGAAGCGGAGTTCTTCTCCTTCGGCACCAACGACCTGACGCAGACGACCTTCGGCTTCAGCCGCGACGATGCGAACAAGTTCATCAACTACTACACCGAGAACGGCATCCTCGAGAAGGACCCCTTCCAGACCCTGGACCAGGAGGGTGTGGGCCAGCTCGTGAAGATCGGCGTGGCCAAAGGCCGCGGCACGAGGCCGAACCTCAAGGTCGGCATCTGCGGCGAGCACGGCGGCGATCCGGCGAGCGTGGAGTTCTGCTACCGGAGCGGGCTCAACTACGTAAGCTGCTCTCCCTACCGGGTCCCGATCGCGCGGCTTGCGGCGGCCCATGCGAAGCTCAAGGAAAAGGGCATGGGCGGTTCGGGGACCAAGTAACGTTGCACCGGGTATGAGAAGGGCGGCGAAAGCCGCCCTTTTTGTTTGAGCCTGCGTCGCAAAATACTTTACAGTGAGTTTCTGCATGTTATAATGGCGAGCGAAAGCGGACGAAAAATGATCAAAACAATTTCCGATGAAAAGTATATGCGCATGGCGCTTCGCCTTGCTGCAAAGGCCAGCGGCAGGACGAGCCCGAACCCCCTGGTGGGCGCTGTCGTGGTCAAGAACGGGAAGCTCATCAGCCGCGGCTATCACCGGAAAGCCGGCGAGCCCCATGCCGAGGCCATTGCGCTTGCGAAGGCCGGCAGGGCAGCCAAAGGGGCAACGTTGTACGTGACGCTTGAGCCCTGCTCACACACGAACAAACGGACGCCGCCCTGCACACCGCTGGTCATGCAGAGCGGCGTGAAGCGGGTGGTGGTGGCGATGATCGATCCCAATCCTCACGTTTCCGGCGGCGGCATCAAGGCCCTGCGAAAGGCCGGGATCGACGTGCAGACGGGAGTGCTCGAAGCAGACGCCAAAAAGCTGAATGAAGCGTTCATCAAGCATGTTACCACGGGCATGCCTTTTGTGACCCTCAAAATAGCCCAAACCCTGGACGGCAGGATCGCGACGGCATCGGGCGAATCAAAATGGATCACGGGAGAGAAGGCGCGCGAGCAAGGGCACCGGCTTCGCAACACCAATGATGCCATCCTTGTCGGCATCAATACGGTCCTGAAGGACGACCCGTCCCTCACGACCAGGATCCCCCATGGCCGAGACCCGCTCCGGATTATCGTCGACACGAAACTGAGGACGCCTTTGACCGCAAAGGTCCTGAAGCAGCGCTCATCGGCAAAGACCTGCATCGTCACGCTCGACAGTATGCCGAAGGACAAGCTGGGCGAACTGCTCGACGCAGGTGCGGAGATACTGATCGCGAAGGGAAAGAACGGACAGGTGGACCTGAAAGATCTTATGCGTATGCTCGGCAGCTTCGGGGTAATGTCCGTGCTGATCGAGGGCGGTTCAACGGTCAACGCTTCCGCCCTGCAGTCGGGCATCGTTGACAAGGTGGTACTGTTCGCGGCTCCCTTGCTGATGACCGGCGTGGATTCAGTTTGTTCGATCGGCGGGAAATCTCCTGCCAGGCTCAGCAAGGCAATCAGGCTCTACCGGGTCACGTCGCAGACGGTGGGGCAGGACCTGATGGTCTCGGGATATACGCGGCCATGACCGCCATCAGCGGGATCAAACGGGCGCTCTCCGACGGGGAGATCGATTGCGTGCTGCTCGACATGGACGGGACGCTTCTGGACAAGTATTTCGATGATTATTTCTGGGAACACCTTGTTCCCGAACAGTACGCTGACAAGCATAAGATCACGTTCGGCAGGGCCAAGGAAGAGCTCCTGGCAAGGTATAAATCGCACGAACAGACCCTGAACTGGACCGACATCGATTTCTGGTCGCGGGAACTGGATCTCGATATTCTGGCGTTAAAAGAGCAGATCCGTCATATCATCGAGGTCCATCCGCATGTGGAGCGGTTTCTCGCGCTGTTGCAGCAGCGGGAAACAAGGACGTACATCGCCACGAACGCGCACTACAAGGTCCTCGATCTGAAGCTCGGGAAAACGGATCTGGGAAAGTACCTCACCGGTTCTGTTACGTCCGATGCGATCGGGTTCCCGAAAGAGAAGATCGAGTTCTGGCAGAGGGCCGAGCAGCAGATAGGATTTGACCGGGAGCGGACATTGTTCGTTGATGATACGCTTGCGGTACTGAAAACTGCGAAGGCCTTCGGGATCGGGTACGTTGTCTACAAGGCGCTGGGAAACTCCAAGATCGCTCCCGGCGTATCCACTGAATTCCCGGCGATCATGGATTTTAACGAGCTGATGTAAGGATGCAGGCTGTGAAGGTTGCTAGGCTGAAGTCCGAAGGTGTAAAACGGGAAGCCTGGTTGCTTCGATTTGAATCTCCTTGGGTGGTTGTGGCTTCACTTTTCCATTCCTTCAGCCTTCAGTCTACCCACCTGAATCATTCTCACTGCATTCCGATAAGCGTAAACATGCCGCTCCGGATCATTTTTACCGCGATGGCCGCGAGCAGCAGGGCCGCGACCTTGGCGAACGCCCGTGAACCGCTGATGCCGATCAATTTGATGATCCGATCGGCCTGGGAGAATATGGCCCAGGCGATCAGGATGTTGACGATTAGCGACAGGATGACGGGGAAGTAACCGTAGCTGCCGACGAGTACGAGGGTCGTGGTGAGCGTGGCGGGTCCTGCGATAAGCGGTGTGCCGAAGGGGACAACGCCGAAGGTGGGACTGAGCAGGATCTTCTTTTCTCCGGAGCGCACAATATCATTGATGGCGATGATGAGCAGTACGATCCCGCCGGCGATCATGAAGTCCTCGACCAGAATGCCAAGGGCTCTAAAGACCGCCCTCCCGAGGAACACGAAGGCAATGGTGATCAGACACGCGGTGATGATCGATTGCCTGACGATCTTTCTGCGCTCTTGTTTCTTGATCCCCTCGGTCATGGCCACATAGATCGGGAGCGTTCCCGGCGCATCGAGGGCGACAAAGATGGGGATGAAGCTCAATGAAAAGGCCGTGAGAATATCCGGAGGCTGCATTTGTCCGCTTCCTGGGCGCCGTTACGTTCGATGGTCACGAGGCTGGGAAAAGTATACCGTATATCAGTCTGCCTGTCCAGCAGACCGGCCCGACGTCTGCCCGCTTTACGTAGTGTCCGGATTGTCGATGCAGCATGAACGAGAAGCAGCCAGGGATCGCGAAAGGAAAAAGCCGCTCCCCTTTGAGGGAGCGGCTTTTCTTGAGGGTAGATGAGCTGTTTTTGGAGGCGGCTCAGCGGTCCGGAAATATCAGGATGCTAGGGGTTTCCATGGCAGAGCGTGTTGTTGAAACAGCCAGCGGTACCGGTATTTTGTCGGTGGCAAAGCGCGCAGACGGGAGCGTTCGCCTGGTTCGTTGTGTTGTGGCGATACGTGGAATCCGGCGACCATGCTGCCGGGTGAGGGGATGCGGCGCTGCCGTGGCAATTGGCGTTCAGGCAGGTTTGCAGAGAGGTCCCTCCCGTAAAATTATTACCGTGGCAGGTCTGGCATATGCTGAATCCAGATGTTGTGGACGCATCCGGGGCCGCCTTGGCATGGGCTCCGTGCTGATCGGGAAGGTCCCATCCTGCGGCGTGCCCGACGACGCCATGGCAGAGCGTGCTGTTGAAACAGCCGGGCGCTGTCCCTGCCGGAGCAGCCGGATTCGGCGAAGGAACAGGCGAGTTCAGCCCGTTCAGATGACAGAGTGCGCAGGTCGCTGCGTTAGCAGTGTCCGTCGTGTTGTGTTGATAGGTGCTCGTCGGCATCCAGGCGGTCGGGTGCGGCGCACTGCCTCCGTGACAGGTAAAGCAGTTCATGCCCACTGCTCCTCCATTAAAGTCACTGCCGTGGCAGACCGCGCAGACGCTGAATCCGGTGATCGGTACCCGGGACGGGGCTCCTTTTGCCGCGGTGCCGTGTTCTGAGGGAACCGCCCAATTGGCCGGGTGTCCGGCGGGGCCCAGCGCATGGCAAGCTACACCGGAGAAGTCGGCTGAAAAGCAGCTCACGCCGCTGATCCCTCCCTTGAGGTCCGTTCCATGACAGTCCGAACATTGCCCGGGGTCAGCGACATAATGCGAAGGGTGGGCAGAAACCCAGTCAGTCGCATGTTTCCCCGTATCAGGATTGATCAATGATCGTGAATTAGGCGTGCTTTTGCAGGCTGCGATCATTATGAGGATTACCGTGAAACATAAAAAGAGGAGGCTGTACGGTCGTTTCTTAGTTCTCGGTGACATGCTCTGAACCTCTCATTATTCTAACGTCCATGGCAGGGAAGCACGATGCAGGGTTGACCCTGCAGCCGATTGTACGCTGCGTCATATGTCAGACGCGCTAAAGAATGGTGCGAGCGGGCGCATTTTTTGTCTTTGTCTCACCCGAAGGTGCGTCATGGAAGAAGTTTAACCCCTCAACAGACGGCTGTCAATATAAAATTAGAATTATTCTAAATTGTGAAATATCCTTTTTGTGACCAATGCAGGGCATGCGACATTGTTTGCAGGTCCGGTTAATGCACCTACTTTCCATTGACAGGTTCAGCAGCCCCGTGGTACACTTTTTTACATTTTGTTCAATAAGGAGAACCACCCATGACAAAGAAGCTGTTTCTGGCGGCCCTGTTCGTTATCGCCGGCCTGAGCTTATTCTTATCTCCCGCCTTTGCTATTTACAGCTGGGTCGATGACAAGGGAGAGTTCCATATAACCGACTACCCAAAGCCGGGCAAGCGAGAGGAACCGAAAAAAGAAACATCTTCGCCTGCTGAGATTTCTGCTCCTTCTGCTACCCCTGCTCCTGAAGTGAAACAAAATCCCCTGCAGGTTGCTCCCGTGACAATGGCGCCTTCTCAGGGATCAGCATCAAGAATCAGCACAGCCGTGCCAATGTCGGCTGGAACGCCGACGCTGAAGCCTGCTGCTCTGGTTTCACAGCCGGCCCTGACCCGCGTGGGGCAAGCTGCCATGACGACTGCTTCAACGGTTTCACAAGTTACTACAACAGCGCCATCCTCTGCGATACAGCGGCAGGCCCCGGTTTCCCTTCCCGTTCCTGAAAAGCCGCAGCAGATGCCGGCTGCGGGTGTCATGGCTTTCGTTATGGGTTTCCTTATGATCATTTTCGTGATGGTCGTTGTCCTCTATGTTTACTTCTCGCTCTGCCTGTTCCTGATCGCAAAAAAGCTGAACGTGCCGTCTCCCTGGACAGCATGGGTCCCGATCGTTAATATCTGGACGCTCCTGCAGGCGGCAGGAAAGCCCGGCTGGTGGGTATTATTGTTCTTCATTCCCTTTGTAGGTTTCTTCGTTATTATCTATGTCTGGATGTGCATTACTGAAAATCTGGGCAGGAACAAATGGCTGGGTCTGCTCATCCTGATACCGGTCATCAGCCTCGTCTTCATGGGCGTTCTGGCCTTTTCAAAGCAGGAGCAGCCGGCAGAGCAGCTTTATTAGGCAGGCATGAGCGGTCAGGGTGAAGAGGCTGAACGGGGAAGGGTTTTCGGGTCGTTAGCCTTCGGCCGTCAACCGTCAGCCTCAATACCGGCAGTTTTTTATTTTGCTATATCCCGTCCAGCTGCTTTGTCATTCGATGGAGCTCTTTCCAGCGAGAGTACCTCTTTTCAGCTCCTAAATTGCGGCGTGCCTGAACGGTCTCTCCCTGAAGCGCGAGCCTTTTGATGTCCGCTTTGGACAGAACGCCAAGGGACAGGCCGGCAAGCAACGCTGCTCCCAATGCCGATACTTCCTGCTCTGCGCTTATCTGCAGGTCCTTTCCGAGGATGTCTGCCTGGACCTGAACAAGGTAGCTCAGCGAAGCCAGTCCTCCGGAAACCGAAAGGGATGCCGGCTCGATGCCTGCATTCGCCATCGCTGCTGCGATGTCCTTCATGAAGAAGGCGATGCTCTCGACCGCGCTCCGAACGATGTCATTGGAACTGCTTGATGCGGTCAGCCCGTGGATGGAGCTCGATATGTCCCTCTCCCAATGCGGCGCCCCGGTCCCGTTCAAGCCGATGAACGCAACGACATCGGTTGCCGCCTGCCAGCACTGGTCGTCCAGTTCATCATAATCCGTGAAAATATGCAGTCGTTCCCTGAGCCATGCAAGGCTGTCGCCCACGGCATTGACGCTCCCTTCGACCATATAGTGCCGGGTCTGGTCAGTTGAATAATGGATCGAGGCCATCAATGCCGGAGCGGGTACTAGGCTTTGTCCGGTGTTCACCATCAGAAATCCGCCCGTCCCGTAGTTAATGCCCCCGTCGTTCTTTTCGAGAATGCCAAGGCCTGCCATGGCCGCCTGCTGGTCGCCGATGCAGGCGAGCAGGGGTATCTGTTCTGTTCCTGAGCGGACGGTCCCGAAGCTTTGGAGCGTGGGAGCGATAGCAGGGAGCCTGATGTCCGTAAGCCCGAAGAGCTTCAGGAGCTCGTCCTCCCAGGCGCAGGAATGGATGTTCATGAGCTGCGTCCGGGCGGCATTCGTGTGATCGATAAAGGCCCGGCCAGATCCCGTGAGGCGCTGGCAGAGAAAGCTGCTGAGCGTGCCGAAGACAACGCCGGGTCCGAGAGCCTCCGGCAGATGGTCCTTGAGCCAGCGGAATTTGGAAGCAGCATAATAGGGGGTAAGCGGCAGGCCGGTGATGTCGAATATTCTCGACGCGTTTTCTGCAAGGCTCTGTACAAGCTCGCTTCCGCGCGTATCGCGCCAGCTTAAGACCGGCGACAGGGGAGCTCCGGTCGACTCTTCCCAGGCCAGGCAGGAGGAACGCTGGCAGGCAAGCCCGATGGCGCTGATCGCAACGTTTGCGGAACGAAGGTGGTCGATCGATTCTTCCAGCGCCTCCTGGACCGAGGCGAGCAATGCGTGCGGGTCGTGCTCAACGCGCAGGCCGTCGCGGAAAGCAGGCGCCAGGGCCTTCTTCGTCCGGAACAGGACTTCGCCGTCAATGCTCAGGGCAAGCGCCTTGGTGGAACTGCTTCCCTGATCAATGCCGATAAAACACTGCTGATGCATGGCATTCTCCTCAGTACATTGATGCTGTTGTCGATGATGGTTATAGTGTATACAGCCGCGCGGTCCAGGTCAAACGTCATGTCGCCGACGAATAGCCGAATCCTGAAGATATTTCCCTTGACATTTTAATAAAAGAATAATAATATTTGAATACTATTATGTATATGGGTTTGCTTATTAATGGAATGACAGGTATAGGAGCGAATGAATGCTTCCCTTAGAGAAAAGAATCGATCTGCTCAAAGTCATTGCCCACCCCGTGCGTATCAAGATTCTGGAAGAGCTCATCCATGGTGTAAAATGCGTGAGCGACTTCGAGGACTCTCTTGACATCAGCCAACCTAACGTATCGCAACATTTAACCCTGCTTCGGACGAACGGAATTATAGATTTCTTCGTTGATGGCAGACTCAAATGTTACTTCCTGAAAGAACCCCTCATCCCCGATCTGCTCGAACTTCTGAAAAAAGAATACGAAGAAGACATACCAGCACCTGCCTGCTGCCCGGTGACGAAAAAAGGAACCTACCCAGGTGAAAGGAGACGTTAACCGCAGATGAAACAGCATACCATTACCCTTTACATGAATGATCCCATGGGCAAACGCTGACTATCCATCATGGAAGCTGCCCGTCGGGCGGAACAGGAACTCGGCGCGGAAATCGAGATAATCAAAAAGACATCGAAGGAGTACGGTCAGATGAAAAACCCGCTGCCCTGTCCAACGGTCATGGTGAACGGCCGGATAATCGAGCCGTCACGCACCTTGTTCAGGGAAAATGCTATTACGTTCGAAGAAATGAAGACTGCGATACTGGGCAAGCGTGAATTCTCGCCGCAGGACGAAAGGAGTCACCAATGAAAATAGGGATCATCATCTCATCAAATGACGCGGAGACGGTCTGGAACGCCTTTCGCTATGGCAATTTCGCTCTGAAAGACGGCGATGGCATTAACGTTTTCCTGCTTGCCAAGGGAGTAGAGGCCGAGTCACTCGATACGGACAAGTTTGCCGTTACGCAGCAGATGAAGGATTTTGTAAAGGCAGGCGGAAAGATATTCGCCTGCGGCACCTGTCTCAAACTGCGTAACACCGGGCCGACAGAGGTTTGTCCCCTGGCGGGGCTCAAGGATATGCACGCGATCATCAAAGAAAGTGACAGAGTTTTGACATTTTAATTCATTGAGGAGGCCGATATGCAAAAAGAGATTGTGATGTTCCTTTCCACGACTCCCTACAGTTTTGAGAACACGCACACTATTTTCAAATTGGCGGATGCTGCTCTGAAGAAGGGGCACCGGGCAAGACTTATTGCCACGGGTGACGGCGTTTTCTCCATTGTGAAGGGACAGGTTCCTCAGGCGCTTTCCACGCTGGTAGACCTTGTGGGAAAAGGTCTCAAAGTCGATATCTGAACAGGCTGCATGAAAAGCCGCGGTCTTGCGGCTGATGATTCTATTGAGGGTGGTGAGATGAGCTCGTTGAAAGGGCTTTTCAATGTCGTGAAGACAAAGCCCGTATTCTTAAATTTCGGCATCTAAGGGGGCTAGTATGGGGAGCATAAGCATAATTCTAAGAAGGCCGCCGTACGGGACTGTCGATGCCTCGGAGGCGATCCGCCATGCGCTCGGGGGAGCTACCGACGACATTGAAGTAAAGCTGCTGCTTGTTGACGGTGGGGTACATGTGGCTCGAAAGGGACAGGACGTATCCCAGACTAAATATTTGAATGCAGGAGAAGGCATTCAGGATTGCATTGATATGGGTGTCGCAGTCTATGCCGATGAAGCGTCATTGAAGAGGGAGCAGGTCGGTAGTGATTGTCTCATCGAGGGCGTCACGATTTCAAGCGGCGCGGAAATCGCTGATATTATCGGCAAAACAGATACGACGATGATCTTTTAAAGGAGACGACCATGCTGGTGATCATAAAAAGCGCGCCGGATACGAACGATGGAGCGCTGGGCTTGACCCTTGCGAAAGAAGGCCGGGCGGATCTGATCCTGCTGCAAAACGGAGTCTTGTTCGCGCAAAAGGAGCGGCTGGGGTCTTTTCCCGGCGCGGTATATGTGCTGGATGACGACAAAAAGCTCCGGGGCCTCAAGGACTCCGAACTGGATGAACGGGTCAAGGTTATCGACTATGAGAAACTGACGGACATTATAACGAGCGGCGAGAAGGTAACCGGCATGTTTTAAATCGCCGGCAGGCGGTCAAACACACGAAGATAGTAAAATCCCGGGGAGGATATTATGCCAAAGATCGTTGTGTTGGGTGGGTCATTCGGGGGATTGACAGCGGCTTTTGAACTTAAACGGCTGCTCGGCAAGAAAGCGGATGTAACCGTAGTGAGCGATGACGACCGGTTCGTATTTTTACCGTCGCTGCCGTGGCTCATCATGGGCTGGCGCAAACCGGAAGATATTTCGCTCAAGGTCAGTGAAATCCTGAAACCGAAGGGGATCGAGTTTGTTCATGATGCTGCAAAGCAGATCGATGCTGATTCATCGAAAGTCGTTACTGGCAATGGAAACGTGCTTCCCTACGATCATCTCGTAATATCGACAGGTCCGCATCTTGCCTTTGATGAGATTCCCGGCCTCGGACCGGACAAAGGCTATACCGCCTGCACTTTTACCCTCAAGCATGCGATAAAGACCGGAGAAACATGGAAGAGCGTTCTCGAAAATCCCGGCACTATAGTTCTGGGTTCATCTCAGATGGTGAGCTGCTTCGGCCCGTCCTACGAGCTTGCCTTCGAGATGGACGCCGAGCTTCGTCGCCGGAAGATGCGCCATAAGGTTCCTATAATCTATCTTACCTCCGAGCCTTATCTCGGCCACATGGGTGTCGGCGGTCTTGGTAAATCCAGGCGCTTCATGGAAGACGAATTTGCGGAGCGTGACATCAAACCGATCGTCAGCCAGGCTATTGAAGAGGTCACGCCTGGAGAAATCAAACTCAAGGACGGAACAAAGCTTCCCTTCAAGCTCGCCATGATCGCGCCGCCATTCAAGGGAGTGCCCGCCGTCATGCCGCTCGGGAATCCTCGGGGCTTCATCCCCGTGGACAAAAACTATCGTCACACGAAGCATAATAATATCTTTGCCATCGGAGTTGCGATAGCGATTGCGCCGCCCGAAGTTACGCCGGTGCCCACGGGAGTTCCTAAAACGGGATTCATGACCGTCAAGATGGCGAAGATTGCCGCTGCAACCATTGCGTCAGACATTACCGGGAAGACCCCGCCCATCGCTGACGAGCTTGGAGTAATCTGCCTTATGGACATGGGAAACACCGCTGCTTTCATGAAAGCGTACCCGGTCCTCCCGCCGAGGCAAAGTTCCTACACGAAGAAGGCGATTTGGGCGAAATGGATGAAGGTCGGGTTTGAAAAATACTTCCTGTGGAAAATGAGAAATGGGATCAGCAATCTGCCATAAATGGGCTTATGGATGATCGGCGGCGTAATGGCCGCCGATCTCTCCCTATGGCGCGATTCCAAATGGAAAAACTTTTTTTTTAAGCCGATATATGCAAGCATCGCTATTCTTGAATTCAAATCGCTGGAGGTGTGCATGAAGAAATTTTCTATGGTCGAATTCTCGGTGGACCATCCCAAGCTCATCGTTGCTCTCTCGATTATCATTACACTACTCTTCCTGACTCAGTTCCCGAAAGTGAGGACGGACACAAACCCCAAGAATATGCTTCCGCCTACCTCTGCCGTCCGGGTCGGGAATGATGAAGTTGAAAAGACCTTCGGCTTGTATGAAGACACGATCGTTCTCGGAATCCAGAACGAGAAGGGCATTCTGAATTCAGGCACGCTCGGCAAGATACAGCGGATCACCGACGAGATCCTGAAGATCAAAGGCGTGGCGGCCCGTGACGTATCGAGCTTCACGACCATCGACAACGTGACCGTCGAGGGCGAGACACTGAATGTGCGCCCCCTGATGACCACGGTGCCGAAGACGGACAAAGAGATGTCCGTCATGCGCAAGGCGCTCTTTGAAAATCCGCTCTTCATCGACCGGATCATTTCAAAAGACGGCAAGACCACGGCGATCTATGTACCGCTCGAAAAAGGCGGCAACGGAAAAGAGATCGCGGACAAGATCAGGGAGATTATCAAAACAGAGAAGGGCGACGAGAATTACTACGTTGCCGGTGATCCCGTCGCTCGGGACACCTTCGGCGCGGACATGTTCAAGCTCATGGCGGTCTTTGCGCCCATAGCTGGCATGGTCATGCTCCTGGTCAGATTCCTTATGTTCAAGGACCTGTTTCTCTCCATGACGCTCATGATGGACGCCATGATCAGCATTGTCTGGAGCATGGGACTTCTGATCGGCCTCGGTTTTCCCATCCATATCATGAGTTCCATGGCCCCGGTGTTCATGATGGCAATCGCAACGGATAGCATGCACATCTTCAATGAATTCTACTTCCGCTACCGGGAGAAGAAGGACAAGCGCGCTGCGATCATCGCTACCATGAATGCCGTAAGCAGGCCCGTGCGCAATACGGCATTGGCGACGGCAGCGGGTTTCGGCGTGCTGCTGTTCATGAACATCATCCCGGTCAAGGTCTTCGGCGGTCTCGTGGCGTTCGGGACCATAGCTCTGCGTGTCCTG
>Ga0334722_10002292_pt1 | contig 21885 bp, 13 predicted proteins | sample C3_bottom_MG_FD_207210 | JGI IMG/M metagenome (GOLD analysis project Ga0334722, IMG submission 207210) | Sediment microbial communities from Yellowstone Lake, YNP, Wyoming, USA - C3_bottom | ecosystem: Environmental > Aquatic > Freshwater > Lake > Sediment | place: USA: Wyoming | collected... | reverse complement strand
AGCCAGGAAGAGCGGTTGACCATGCTCAACTCCCTGTTCAGCAATGTTCCAGCCCCCTATCCGGGGATGATCACCAACACTGTCACCATGCCTGACGCCTTGCGCCCCCGCAAGCTGGAGATCACCGTGGCGGGCGCGCCCCTGCCGCTCTATATCCTTCCCGCCTCAGCCCGCCACACCTACGGGGTTACCGAGGAGGCCCAGGCCGCCTTCCAGGCCGGGGTGCTTTTTCTCTATGACCAACCGGGCCGGACCTTCTACCGCTTCGACCTTTTTTGCCCAGCCGCCGGTTTTTCCGAAGCCAGCCTGCAGGCATTTTTCACCGGTTTAAGTCTAGCCGACCATTCCGGCGTTTTAACCCAGGTCTCACCAGCGCATTCACCCTCCAGCGCCTCGCCCCCAGCGTCAAAACCCCCGGCACCGGTCCCGACTGGTGCCCCGTCAGTTCCCGCCGTCACCCCCACCGTTGGTTCGGGCGCAAAAAAGGCTTACAACCTGATCATCATTGCCTTCGAGCCGCTGGGCGCCAACCATGTCGGGGCCTATGGCTACCCGAAGAACACCACCCCGAATTTTGATGCCTTCGCCAAGGAGTCCTTCTTCTTCGAACAGGCGGTGAGTCAATCCAGCTGGAGTCTTCCGGCCTTTATGAGCTGGTTCACCTCGCTCTACCCGGAACGCCACAAGGTGATCAACAAGTACAGCACTTACAACGATAAAGAGGCCGTGCTGGCCACTCTGAGTAAACAGGCGCCGGGCGCGGTGACCCTGACCCAGGTTCTGCGCGAGCAGGGCTACCGGACCGGGGCCTTCACCGGCGGGGCCTCGCTGGCCAAGGATTTCGGCTTTGGGCTGGGCTTTGAGGAATATCAGGATGAGCCGCGCTTCGGCGGGTTTGACCGGACCATGCCCGCCGCCCTGGAATGGCTGGGCAAGCACCGGCAGGAGAAGTTATTTCTCTTCGTGGAGGGTTACGACATGCACGGTCAGTTCCCCTTGAGCCGTGAGCATCTGGACCGCTTCCTCGCCCCGCCTTACCAAGGCAAACTCAAAGGCAGCGAGGAGGAATACTGGGCCCTGCGTGACCGCAATCTGGAGGAGGGCGGCGTCACCATCGCGCCCGAGGATCTGCGGTTCTGGAAGGCGATCTACGACACCAAGATCTATGACGCCGACCAGCGCTTCGGGGCCTTCATCGCCAAATTGCGGGAGATGGGGTTGCTGGAGAATTCCATCGTCATCGTCTCCTCGGGCTCCGGCAACGAGTACCTGGAGCATGGCCGCATCGACCATGGCTTCAGCCTATATGAGGAACTGACCCACGTGCCCCTGCTGATCCGAGTGCCAGGCCAGCGGGGACACGTCCCAGATCTGGTTCGCACCCTGGATCTGATGCCCACCGCCTTGGATTTACTGGGAGTGACGCCGAAAGAGGGGGTGAAAAACCAGATGCAAGGGGTGAGTCTGGCCCCACTACTGACCGGCAAGCATCTCGCCTTGGATGGAATCTCCGAGACCGATTACCTGCTGCGCGCCTTCAAGCGCTCACTCAAGACCACCGACGGCTGGAAGTTCATTATCTCGCTGGATACCGAGGAGCGTGAGCTTTATAACCTCAAGAATGACCCGGGCGAACAGCACAACCTGGCCCGGGAGGACCCGCGCAAGGCCTATGAGCTGGAGCAAAAATTGTTTGGGGTTATTCAGGGGAAGAAATAAGTGGAGGGAATGACCTCCCCCGGGGCCCCTCCTTGGTAAGGAGGGGAGAGATGGCACCAACCAAGAGTGACAAGCACGAACCATTATCCACCCCACGATTGGGTCAGCCGCCGACTCCCTCCCCTTACCAAGGGGAGGGTTGGGGTGGGGTCCAAGCCGGGGCGCCCAGCCGTCTACGCCGCCTGGGCCTTCCGCCAGCCCTGCGCCTTCAACTCCGCCAGCCGCTTGATGTTCCAGCTCATCATCTCTTGCAAGTAACGCTGCTGGTCGCTGTCCTTTAGGGCAATGATCTGCGCCCGCGCCTCGCGGATATCCTCCCGCTCGCCGGGATAGGTCTCCAGCCAACAGGCGTAGCCCTGGTCAAAGAGGTAGCCGGGGCGAAGCATTTCCTGATCGATCATCCGCTGCTGCACCAGCTGCATCCCTGCCAGAACCATGTCATATTCGATGATCCAACCGTTATCATTGAGCATACTGCCCGCATCGAAACCGACCCCGCCCGGACAGTCTGGACAGAAGAGCCGGGTAACGACCTCGGGGGTCAGAACGTTATCGCGCAGATGAAACTGCACGGTCCGGGAACCGCATTCGCACTTCTTGAAAACCGCCAGACACATGGGGTAGACCTCATTGGTTGATTTACCGGGACAGTGCCGGACAAGCAGGGGCGCGGCGCCTTGGCCGCTACGCCGCCCGCTTCGCCTGCCGCGTCTTCAGCATGTAATACAACACCGGCACCGCCATCCGACTGATCAGCAAGGAGGCAATCTCCCCGAACATCAGCGAGATCGCCAACCCCTGAAAGATCGGGTCGGCCAGGATCACCGAGGCGCCGACCACCACCGCCAAAGCCGTCAGCAGCATGGGCCGGAAGCGGATGGCCCCGGCCTCCACCACCGCCTCGGCCAGGGGCAGCCCGTGGCTGACCCGCAGCTCGATGAAGTCCACCAGGATGATGGAGTTGCGCACCACGATGCCTGCCCCGGCCATAAACCCGATCATCGAGGTGGCGGTGAAGAAGGCCCCGAAGCCCCAGTGGGCCGGGAGGATGCCGATCAGCGAGAAGGGGATCGCCGCCATCACCACCACCGGCACCAGGTAGTCCTTAAACCAGCCGACCATCAGCATGTAAATCAGGATCATCACCGCGCAGAAGGCCAGGCCGAGATCGCGGAAAACCTCCAGGGTGATGTGCCACTCTCCGTCCCACTTGATCGAGGGTGAAGACTCGGTAAAGGGCTGCTGCAGGTTGAAGACCTCGATCTTCGGCGTACTGGCTCCGAAGCTCTTGCCGTCCAGCTGGGCCAGGGCCTTGTTCATGGTGAAGATGGCGTAGGCCGGACTTTCGGCGGCCCCGGCCACGTCGGCGGTGACGTAGATCACAGGTTTTAAGTTCTTACGGTAGATGGGCTGGTCAATTTCCTGCTCGCTGACCTTGACCAGTTCCCTTAAAGGCACCAGGGCACCGTTGGGGTTACGGTCGCTACGGAGTTGGAGGTTCAAAATCCCATCCACCCGGGCCCGTTGGGACTGGGGCAGGGTGAGGATCATCTCCACCGGCTCCTTGTCATTGGGCTGATGGAAGAGGTCAATGGCCAGGCCCGAGACCGCCAGGTCAACGGTGCGGCTGATGGCACCTTCAGAGATGCCGTTTAAGGCGGCCTTTTCTTTATCGACCGTGAGCACCAGCTTCTTGCGCGGGTCTTCGCGATACCAATCGATATCGACCACACCCTCGGTGTCATTGAAGATCTTCTTCACCGCTGTGGCCAGTTTCAGCCGCTCCGCATCGGTCTGGCCATAGATCTCGGCCACCAGGGTTTCCAGCACCGGCGGGCCGGGCGGCACCTCGGCCACTGCCACCGTGGCCCCGTACTTCTTGGCGATGGCGGCCACCGCCGGGCGGATGCGTTTGGCGATGTCGTGGCTCTGGGCCTTACGTTCGCCCTTGGGCAGCAGGTTGATCTGCAGGTCGGCCAGGTTGGCGGAGTTGCGCAGGTAATAGTGGCGCACCAGGCCGTTAAAGTTAAAGGGCGAGGCGGCCCCGGCGTAAACCTGATAGTTGATCACCTCCGGTTCTTTACCCACCACCGCCGCCATCTCCCGGGCTACCCGGGTGGTGGCCTCCAGGGTCGAACCTTCCGGCATGTCGAGGATCACCTGGAACTCGCTCTTGTTGTCAAAGGGCAGCATCTTGACCTTGACCAGGCCGAAATAGACCATCGAACAGGCGCCCAAAAGCAAAACGCCAATCCCCAGGAAGAAGACGGTCCGCCAGACCGCGTTGGCCAGCAACGGCTCCATCACCTTATGGTAGAGCCGGGTGAAGAAATCATCCGGGGAGTGGTCGTGATCCTCTTCGTTTTCCGGATCGGGCTCCACGGCACACTCAGCCGGGGTGCACTTCTTGCGCAACACCCGGATCGCCGCCCAGGGGGTGACGGTGAAGGCGATGATCAGCGAAAAGAGCATGGCTGCCGATGAGCCAATCGGAATGGGCCGCATGTAGGGTCCCATCAGGCCGCCGACGAAGGCCATGGGCAGGATGGCGGCGATAACCGCCAGGGTCGCCAGGATGGTGGGGTTGCCCACCTCGTCCACCGCCTGGATGGCGATATCGCGTAGCGACCGACTCCGGTTGGAAGGCAAGCGGAGATGGCGGACGATATTCTCCACCACCACGATGGCGTCATCCACCAAAATCCCGATGGAGAAGATCAAGGCAAAGAGGGTAATCCGGTTGAGCGTATAGCCGTAAAGGTAAAAGAGCAACAGGGTCAAGGCCAGGGTCGAGGGGATGGCCAGGATGACGATGATCGACTCCCGCCAGCCCAGGAAAAAGAGGATCAGGAGCGTTACCCCGATCACCGCAATGCCCATGTGGAGCAGGAGTTCGTTGGATTTTTCCGCCGCGGTTTCCCCGTAATTACGGGTAACGGTGACCTCGACATCCTTGGGGATCAGGTTGCCGCGCAGGGTTTCGATTTTGGCCAGGATGGTATCGACCACCACCACGGCGTTGGCGCCGGGGCGTTTGGCCACCGACAGGGTCACCGCTGCCTCTTCCGCTTGACCCCGGCTGCCGAAGAGCACGTAGCTGTTCGGTTCCTGGGGGCCGTCAATGACCTGAGCCACCTCGTGCAAATAGACCGGGCGGTCGCCGGAGACGCCGACCACGATCTTGCCGATCTCCGCCGCCGAGTCGAAGAACTGCCCGGTCTGGAGGAGAACTTCCTTATTCAGCGAGCGCAGTTCGCCTGAATAGCTCTGGCGGTTGGCCTCCAGTAGCCGGGGGGCGATATCCTCGACGCTTAAGTGCCGGGAGGCCAGCTGGAGCGGGTCGAAGAGCACCCGCACCTGGCGCTTGGTACCGCCAATCAGCTTGGTTTCAGCCACCTCGTTGATGTTCTTGATGGCGTCATCGACCTGGGCGGCCAGGCGGCGCAGGGTGTAATGATCGTATTTGGGGCTGTGGAAGGTCAGGGCCAGTATCGGCACGTCGTCGATGGTGTGGGGCTTGACCAAGGGCGGTGAAACCCCCGGCGGGATGCGGTCGAAGTTGGTGGCCAGCTTCTGGTTTAAGCGGACGATGGCATCTTCCATATTCTGGCCAACCAGGAAACGGGCGATCAGCAGGGATTGGCCGGGCATGGAGGTGGAGTAAATGTACTCGACCCCGGGGATTTCGTAGAGCAGCTTCTCCATGGGGATGGAGACCTGGTTCTCCACCTCCTTGGGGGTGGCGCCGGGCATGGCTACCATGACGTCAATCATCGGCACCTTGATCTGCGGCTCCTCCTCGCGGGGCAGCATGACCACCGCCATCACGCCCAGCAGGAGCGAAGCGACAATGCCGATGGCAGTCAACTTGGAGTCGATGAAGAAGGCGGCAAGTTTACCGGCAAAGCCGCTGGGGTTGGCGTGCTTCCCGCTCATGGCTGCACCTGCACTGCTTGACCGTCGCTTAATCGAGCAGCGCCTTCGCTGACCACCTGCTCACTGCCGCTGAGGCCGGATAGAATCTCCACCCGGCCATCATGTCTCTCGCCAGTGCGCACCAGGCGCAGATGGGCGCTGCCACTTTCCACCACAAAGATCTTCTCCATCTGGCCGAAGGCGATGACGGCCGTGGCCGGGAGGGAGATGGTGTTGGCGGCCCCTGTTCCCGGTAGGGTCACCCGGGCAAACTGGCCAGGGCGTAGGCCGGGGGCGGTGACAGCCAATTTGACTGTGGCGGTGCGGGAGGTCGGATCGGTGGCCGGGGCGATTTCCACCACCTTACCCGGGCCGGTGAAGGCGGCGGCGGGGATGGTAAGGGGCAGGATGTCGCCGGACTTGACCTGGGCCAACAGATCCTCGGGCACCGGTACCGCAACTTGCAGGCGGTTGTTGTTTTCAATGGTCAAAAGGGGCGCGCCGGGGGTGGCCAGATCACCGACGTTGGCGAATTTCTGGGCCACCAGGCCGGAGATGGGTGCGGTGATGGTGGTGTAGCCGACCATGGTCTGGGCCTGCTGCTGGGCAGTCTCGGCGAGGCGCACGGCCTCTTCCAGGTTTTTGACGGTTTCCCGGGTGGAGGCATCCTTGGCCAGCAACCGCTGTTCCCGCTCCAGGTTGCGGCGGGCCTGGGCCAGTTGGGTATCGGACTGGGCCAGGGGGGCGTTGATCTCGGCGGCGCTGATCTTCACCAGCATCTGGCCCTGGCGCACCGCACTGCCGACGCTGATCGGCAAGGAGCTGATCACCCCGGTAACTTTAGCGGCGACGGTGGCGCTCTCGGCGGCAGTCACCGTGCCCACCACCTCGTTCTGGTGCGGGGCCGCCTGGGCGGCGGCGCTGACCACCCGCACCTCTTGCACCGGCATGGGGGCGGGTTGGGCGTGTTCGGCTGCTTCCTTGCCCTTGCAAGCTGGGGTGAGGAGGATGACGCCGCAAAGGATGAGCAGATTTAGACGCCGGGAAGAATTGGGCTGGCTGGGAATATTCATATTTTTGGTCTCTTGAAGAATTGGCTTCTTACTGGATTAATGTATTGGTAATCGGATAACTACCTGTAAGTCTGGTGCAAAATGGTTTAATCGCCGTGTTGTCTGGAGGCCCCACCTGTGGGAGCAACCGCCTGGTCGCGAATTGTAAGTCCGGGGCTGGCGAATTAGCCAGGTGCTATTGCCATGCTTGGGCATTCGCGGTCAGGCGACCGCTCCCACAGGTTGCCTGAGGCCAAGGCTTCCCTTGGGTGCCTCCGTACTTACTTGTCAGTGGTAGCCGAAGAAACTTCGGCAAACTGGGGCAACCCTTCGGCATGACGCAGTTCTGAGATAGCGATTTTCCTGGCGCTGACGGCATCACTCTGGCGGACCCGGGATTCAGCCAGCCGGTTCTGGGCGTCGATCAGATCAGCGGCTAGAAGCAGTCCCTCGCTAAAGCGCTCCCGCTTGATCCGCACACTCTCTTCAGCCAGGGCGACGCTTTTGGCGCTCACCGCCAACCGTTCTTCGGCATCGGCCAGGGCCAGGCGAGCTTGGCTGATCTCCAACCCCACCGCCAGTTCGGTTCTGCGCCGCAATTCACTGATCTCGCCCAACCCGGCGGTGGCTTGGGCAGCTTCGGCCTCCCGGTGGCGGCCGTCGAAGAGGTTGTACTGGAGCTTGATCCCAGCCTGCCAGGAATTGCCATCCCCGCCAGTGATCGAACCTTGATCTACCCCGTAGACAGCGTAACCATCCAGAGAGGGATAGCGCCCAGCCCGGCTCTGCCGCAGGCGATACTGGGCGACGTTGAGCTGGGCATCAAGGCTGGCCAGTTCCGGACGGCGCTTAGGGTTATCGCTGGTCGGGATCTCCTGTTCAGAGCCGGGCTCTGTGGTGATTTGCACCTCGCCCCCGGCCAATCCCAGCAGGTTCAGGAAGATCTGCTGAGCCCGGGCCAGGTCGTGCCGACCCCGAATCAGTTCCTCACTGGTACGGGCCTGCTGTACCTCCAAATCCAGAACCTCGCTGTGCAGCAAGACGCCTTCCTCGTAGCGCGACTGGGCGTAAGCCAAGGCGGCAGCCACCGATTCCGCCTCACCCTGGCGAATCTTGATCATCCCCTCGGCCCTATCAATCTGATTAAAGGCCCGCACTACCTCGAAGGCCAAGCGGTCTTGGACGGCGACCAGTTCGAAGCGACTGGCGCTGACTCCGGCTTCGGCGGCATTCACTCCGGCTTTGGTGCGACCGCCGTCGAAAAAGCGGTAGCCGAGTTGGATGGAATTATTGAGGTTGTCGGTGCGGCCGGGATGGTTGAAATTGATGTCCTGGCTGAACTCACGCTGATTCAAAATATTGCCAAAGGAATACATGGGGTTGTTGGTCTGGCCATATTGGGAAACCAGCGCCACCTGGGGATAGGCGGCGGACTTCTCCAGGGCGATGGCAGCCTGGGCCGCCTCGATGCGCTGCTGGCCCATCTGGCTATCGGGGCTGTTTTGCAAAGCGAAGCTTACCGCTGTCTTGGCAGTCCAGGTGATCGGAGCCACTTCTTCGGCCTGGGCCTCGGTTCCGGCAGAGAGCACTAGGCTGAGGCATAACATCATGGCGGCTTGTATCGGCGGTTTTTTCATGGGTCTCGTCAATCTCATGTCCAACGGGAATTTCGCTGTTGCCCATCCTGAAACAAATGGCTATTGCGTTGTCTGCTTTTCATCCTAATATATCTATTTAAGAATTTCATTAAATATCTTCTGCCCTGTCGTCACACTTGTTCAACTTGCCATTATTTATCCGTGGTCGGCTTGTCCCAATTTTTGAGACTGACACCATATTTCTTATAGAGATTGTAAAGTCTGGACCGGGAGAGGCCGGATATCTTCAGGGCCTGACCCAGATTACCGCCGGTAATGGCCGCCAATCTCCGCAGGTATTCCTGCTCGGTTTCTTCGATTACCCGGTCGCGGAGGGTCTGGAGCTTGGGCAGCACCCCATCTGTGCTGACCTTATTAGTTCCAGGCCGCTGAGCCCCGGACGCCTGCATGGCTTTCAGGGAGTTGCGGGCCACCTGAACGCGGATCCTGGTGGGCAAGTGCATGGAGTAGAGGGTGTCGTTATCCTGGGCGGTGGTGAAGGCGGATTCCAGGGCATTGAAGAGCTCCCTGACATTCCCGGGCCATTCGTAGTTCTTGAGGGTCATCAGAAAATCGGGAGAATACTTCTTTTCTGTAAGCTTGCGGTAATGACAGTAGCGTTCGTTGTAATGGTAAGCAAGTTCGGTGATGTCACCGAGTCGGTGGCGCAGGGGTGGCAATTCGATGTGAAAGGTCTGGAGACGGAAAAGCAGGTCCTCCCGAAAAGACTTCTGGTCGCACATGCTGCGAAGATTGCGGTTGGTGGCGGCGATCAGGTGGAAATTACTGGTCACCTCCTCGCTACCGCCCACTGGTCGGAAAACTCGCTCCTGAAGAACCCGCAAGAATTTTTTCTGGGTCTCAATGGGTAATTCGCCGATCTCGTCCAGGAAAAGAGTGCCGCCGTCGGCCTGTTTGATCAGCCCTTCCCGGCTTTGGTCGGCCCCGGTGAAAGAACCTTTCCGGTGCCCGAAAAGAATGCTTTCCACCAGATCCCGGGGCAGGGCGGCGCAGTCCACTATGATAAGACTTTTTGCCGCCCGTTGGCTAAGTCGGTGAATTGCTGAGGCAAACAGCTCCTTGCCAGTGCCGGACTCGCCAGTGATCAAGATGTTGGCATCGGACTGGGCAGCCTTCGGAACCATGTCCAGGCATCTTTGCAACTCCGGGCTGCTACCGACGACCCCCTCGTTTTTCAGGAACTGGCAGATTTCACCTTGATTGGCACCCCGGCCTGCCATCTTTTCCCGGCGGTAGCGGATGGCGTTGTGCAGCATATCCAGCAGGGCTTGGTCGTGGGAGGGGTTGATCAGATAATCCCAGCAACCGTTGTTAAGGAGATGCTCGGCCTCGTTGGGGTCACCATGGCGGGTGTAAACAATCAATTCCGGCGTTCCGACGGAATCACGCAAGGCGGTGATGGCCTCGGAGGCGGCGCCGTCCGGTAATCTATCTCTCAGAATAACCAGGTCGAAAGAGAAGGCCTGGTTTAGCTTGAGGCCTTGCTGCAGGGAAGAGGCATGGGTGAGCATGATATCTTCAGCAGAAGTCAGGGCTTCCAGGCCGATAAACATCTCCCGATCATTGTCGACTAGTAATATCTGGGCCACTTGTGTGTCCTGTGGTTCATTCAGATTGCCGCTGCCGGTCTGGCGGGCGATTCCGCCAGGTTTTAGCTCGCGTCGGGAAAACAAACCCCACAAAAGAAGACAGGTACTCCACGCTCCCTACTGATACTAATTATTAATCAGTAGATGGTAAACAACGACTTATGGGAATCATAAATTTTCTTGGGCAGCGATATTGGCAGTCGCCCACTATGTCCTGCTATTTTCAGGTCTGGCCGGTTGGATGTCAAGGTCTGATCGTCTGCATAAGATTGGCTGGGAATCTGGAAATCTTCAGGACGTATGGCCCTTGAGCACGTTTCTTGCGTATAAACCTCATCGGGCTTAACGCATCCTGGGACAGGCGTTGTCCGCAGTAAGCATATTGCCAGGAGTTCACATTGAGGCAAGGACATGAACAAAATTTCCATACTGGTGGTTGAAGACAACCCAGCCGACGTCGTGTTGGTCCGTGAATTTCTTGCGGATATGTCCGGGTGCGCCTATGAATTGGCAACGTCCGCGACCATGGCCGAGGCCCTTGCCCTCCTGGCTGTAAAGAATGCCGACGTTGTCCTCCTGGATCTCAGTCTGCCGGACTCAACCGGGATCGAAACGGTGCGCACGCTGATCGGCAAACATCCACGGGTGGCAGTTATTGTTTTGACCGGACTGCAAGACGAACAGACCGCCTTGCAGTCGGTTCGGTATGGGGCCCAGGATTATTTGAATAAAAGACTGCTGTCGCCGGACGTACTGCATCGGTCCATCGCCTACTCTCTGGAGCGCAAGAAATCTCTGCGCGAAAAGGAAAACCTCCTGGCAGATTTGGCCATGGCCTTGGAAAGGATAGAATTGCTTCAGGGGATGCTGCCGGTCTGCGTCTGCTGTAAGAAGATCCAGGCCGAGGATAGCAACTGGTACCAACCCGAGGATTACTTCAAATTCCCCAGCAAACATCTATCCCATCACGGTGTCTGCCCAGAATGCAGTGGGAGCCTGGAGGCCAGCAGAACAACATTTTGACGGGATTTTACCATTTTTGGGGCGGCCAGGTACCAGCTGAGAGCATCTCTGTGCCGAAAAAGTCTCTTCACACAGGATTTGTCTTCTCAGGCGGGACAATTACCGAGCAGTTGCTTCCCTGTTGCTCGCTTTGCTAATCATCAATTTTATCTGGTTATAAATATTTGTCGTTGCTTTTACGCATGCCACACAGTGGTAGTCGCCAAGGGTGCGACAATTTATGCTTTCGGCATCAATCCTGCACGGTTACGGAGCAGGTTATTAATTGGGCATGTCGCAAAAATCATTAATGGCGGTTTTTGCCGTCATTCCAGCGAAAGCGGGTATGACGGAATGGGACTTTTGCAAGAGGCTCGATTATGAGAGACTTTTGTAGTTCAAAGGCTGCGGATGGCTGAAATGACGGGACTGAGTATAAATACAAAAATTGCCCAGAACGCCGCCTTAACAAGTGTTCACCGGGTGATAAATTTACCGTGGTGAAAACAAATCTCTGGAGGTTGCTATGAAATTGTTCACCTTAACTATGGGCTGTGCTGTGGCCTTACTAATCGGACAAGCGGGATGGGCTGCTGACTCGGGATACGGGAGCCAGCAGGGAGGCGCGGCGCCGGGGGTGACCGCACCCACGGACACCTCGGCGGCATCTGCCGTAGCGGGGGAGAAGAATCTCCAACCCCACGACAAAAACGGCAAGCCTATGACCGCCGAGGAATTCGCCAAAGCCGAAAAGGAAAGAATGCAAGCCAGGACAGACGCCACCACTAATCGCCTAGAGGCAAGGCAATCCCGGTGGAAAAAGACGCCCCAGGATGTTGTCGCCCCCAAGGCCGCCAAGAAGATGCCAGCGTCCAAAGGTGCCAAACCGGCCCCGGAGTTAAACGTTTCCCCCAAGTAAGTTTTTTTGCCGAAGAGGAGATGGGAATACCAACCCCTCGACGGAAAAAGTCCGATAAGCAGTTTTTTCAGTGATACACTGTTATCAAGTACCAACAACAAAAGGAGGAGTATGCATGAAAAAAGATAGGTTTGTATTACTGCTGGGAGGGCTGGCAATGACCACCCTCCCCTGTTTCGTCGGTCCGGCCAACGCCGGCCCCGGTTGGGGCGACAGTACCGATATTTTTGGTAGCGCCATTCAGGTTCCCACCTACTATGCCAATAGCCCTGCCGGTCTGCGACCGGACCCAAAGAAGGTAGGAGCTACTATCGACACAGGTACAGCCCTGCGGAAGTTCGTCGACGGTCTGCCTGGCATTACCACCATTACCGGCACCAATCGCACTAGCGCGGTTACCACCTATAACGCAGGGACACTCTATAACGGCGATGGAACCAACAAACTTGGGCAGGCCATGCCTTTGGCAACGGCCGATACCACCACCTATCCCGGCAGTAGATACTATGAGATCGGGGTGGTGGAGTATACCACCAAGATGCACACGGATCTCCCCAAGGCAACCACGTTGCGTGGCTATGTGCAGCTCGAGTCGGCCGTGATCAACAATACCGTCACCCCAGGTTGCAGCAAACACATTCCCCTGTTCTATCCGGGCGGCACCGTCCCCATCCTCAACCATCCTGGCGGAACGCAGCTTTATGCAGTGGATAACCCCAGCTACTTGGGGCCAATCATTAATACCACCAGTGGCACGCCAGTACGCATCGCCTATGCCAACCTGCTGCCCAAGGGTCACTTTGCTGCGGGCGATCGCTTCGGCGACCTTTTCCTGCCGGTGGACACCACCCTGATGGGCGCTGGCGCAGGTCCTGCGGGGGCAGGAGAACTTTACACCCAAAATCGCATCGCTATCCATGAGCACGGCAATGACGCCCCCTGGATCAGCGACGGCACTCCCCACCAGTGGACGGTTCCCGTTGGCGAAAAACTTGTCTCCAATACCTCATACGAGATTGGCGATTCCTTTTCGTTGGTATCGGACATGCCCGATCCAGGAAAGGGCTGGGGCACCAACTATTACCCCAATGATATCAGTGCACGGTTGATGTTCTACCACGACCATGCCATCGGTCTCACCCGCCTCAACGTTTATGCCGGTATGGCCGCCGGATATCTGGTCGGTGACAAGCCAGGAATAGGCGAGAACCGTCTGATCACTGCGGGCGTGTTGCCCACCGATCAGATCCCCCTGATCATTCAGGAAAAAACTTTTGTACCTAAGGACATTAAGGCTTTGGGTGGGTTAAACGGCACCGACCCGGTTGGGCAGGACGAGAAGTGGGATACGGTCCGCTGGGGCGCCTACGGAGATCTCTGGTATCCTAACGTTTATGAATTCAATCAGGACCCGAATTCCTTCGATGGTACCAATCCGCCCGGTCGCTGGGACTATGGTCCCTACTTCTGGCCCGTCTTCCCGGCCTCCGCCGCCCTGCCGACCGGGGATTTCGGCAATGCTACCACCACCCCCGAGGCCTTCGGCGATACCCCGCTGGTCAACGGTACCGCCTATCCAGTGCTCAATGTCGATCCCAAGGCCTACCGGTTCCGGATTCTCAATGCCAGTAACGACCGGATGATCAATCTGGGGCTGTATGTGGCTGCCGACAATTTGACCGCAACCACGGCCGGCACCGCCGGCGCGGTTCTCTGCGATGGGGTAAATATCGTACCGGTTAGCAGATGCACCGAAGTCGCGATGGTGAATTTCAGCTTGCCGCAAGTAGGGGCATCACCCTTCCCGGCCTATTGGGGATTCGCCGACGGTCGAGTGGGAGGGGTGCCTAATCCCGCTCTGGCCAATCTCGGGCCGGACATTATCCAGATCGGTACCGAAGGCGGCCTGTTACCAGCCGCCCAGGTGATTCCCTCTACGCCGATCAACTTTGAGTACAACAAAAAAAGCGTCACGGTGTTGAACGTTCTGGAGCATGGGCTCTTAATGGCCCCGGCGGAACGGGCCGACGCCGTGATCGACTTCTCGCAGTTTGCTGGCAAGACCCTGATCCTCTATAACGACTCACCGGCCCCGCTGCCGGCCGAGGATCCCCGTTACAATTATTACACCGGCAACGCCGACAATTCGTCAGTCGGCGGTGCGCCCTCGACGCTGCCCGGTTTAGGTCCCAACACCAGGACCATCATGCAGATCCGTGTCTCAGGCGCCGCCCCAGTGCCTTTTGTGGCCGCGAATCTGGTTAACGCCCTACCCCAGGCCTATGCCGATACTCAGCCCAAGTCGGTGGTCGCAGGGCCGGTCTATGATACCGCTTTCGGCACCGCCAATTCCCCAGTCGTGTTAGTGAATGGGATCAATGTTCCCAGATCGCAGTATGGGCGGATCTTTACCGGCTCAATCAACCAGCCGGCCTTCACTTTCAAGACCGGTGATTCCGTTACCTACTTCCCCTTTGTTGGGGCTACCACGACGATTGCTACCACCACCGTTACTGTTCCCGAGGGCGGCACCGCGGCAATGCCGGTGTACAACAAGGCCATCCAGGAACTTTTTGATCCCAACGGCCGGATGAATGCCACTCTGGGGGTCGAGATTCCCTTCACCGGCGCCAATATCCAGACCACGGTACCGCTCAACTATATCGATCCCACCACCGAGGTAATTGCCGATGGCGAGACCCAAATCTGGAAGATCACCCATAACGGAGTCGACACCCATCCCGTGCACTTCCACCTGGTCAACGTCCAGTTGATCAACAGGATTGGTTGGGATGGTACGGTCAAGGCCCCCGGTGACAACGAGCTGGGCTGGAAGGAGACCGTCCGGATGAACCCCTTGGAGGATGTCCTCGTCGCAGTTCGCGCCAATGCCCCGAAGATTCCTTTCGGGGTACCAGAGAGCGTTCGCCCGCTGGCACCTGCTGAGCCGTTGCATTCCGCGATGGGTTTCTCCAATCTTAGCCCCATCACCGGCAATGCTAACGCGGTTCCGGTTACCAACGAAGATACCAACTTTGGCTGGGAATACGTTTGGCACTGCCATATCCTGGGACACGAAGAGAATGACTTCATGCGACCGTTGGTCTTCAAGTTCAAATCATTGCGGCCTCGCATAGTTACCGGGGTTACCGCTACTCCATCTGGGCTCAACCAGATCACGGTTACTTGGATTGATCCCACACCAATCAGCACCCCGGCAACCTATGGCGATCATAGCAACGAGATTGGCTTCATTGTCGAGCGCTCGGTTAATAATGGCTCATTCGTCGCCCTGCCCATCTTAGTCTTGGCCAATGCCACCAGTTTCATCGACACGACCGCTACTTCTGGTTCAGTCTATCGCTATCGTGTAAGGGCCTATAATGCAGCAGGTAACTCTACCGCACCCGATAGCATCGGGCTTTTCCGTCCTTCAACAGGGTATTGGTACGAAGACCTTACAGGAAACGGTCTCTGGGACACCCCGCCAAAAGATCGGCAGCTTGGTAAGTACGGACAGTCTGGTGATATACCAGTAGAGGGCGACTGGGATGGAAGCGGGAAAAGTAAAATCGGCGTTTTCCGCCCCTCCACCGGAGTCTGGTATCTTGACATGAACGACAATGGTCTCTGGGACAACACGGTAATAGATCGGCAAATTTCGACATTCGGTAAGCCTGGAGATATACCCTTGGTTGGTGACTGGAACGGTGACGGCAAGAGTGAAATCGGCCTGTACCGTCCTAGCAATGGTTTCTGGTACATGGACGTGAACGGCAATGGACTCTGGGACGGGCGTCCAACAGATTGGCAGATTAACCAATTTGGAAGTCCTGGAGATATACCTATTGTGGGTGACTGGAATGGGGATAAGAAGAGTGAAATCGGCGTGTACCGCCCCAGCACCAGCGCTTGGTACCTGGACGTGAATGGAAATAATCTATGGGACGGTCGTCCAACTGATAAACAGCTTGGGCCTTATGGTATTTCCGGAGATATACCAGTTGTAGGTGACTGGGATGGCAGCGGGATTAGTAAAATCGGCGTATTCCGTCCCAGCACCGGGATGTGGTACCTAGATGTAAGCGGCAATGGTTCTTGGGACAGCACCATAATAGACCGGCAACTTGGAATTTTTGGCTCTCCAACAGATCTCCCTGTGGTAGGGCGCTGGTAAGATGTACGCAACTATTTGCTGTCACTTATTGTCGTTAATTTATTAGAAGCAGATTCAACCTGCGATAGCTCAACAAGACGGATATTGGGTTTGTTCTGAACCCAATATCCGTCTTACTTTATGTCGACTTGCTTTTACCTCGGCATATGCTAATCCTCATGATACTTTGTGAAGTAGGTTGATGACTAATGACTAAATGTAGATTTTCTAACCTGAAAAGGTTCATGTCATAATAAGCATGCGTGGCTTGGTGTCACTTAAATACTTCATGAATTTGACAGCAGGAAATCACATGAAATTTTGTTCCTTCCGGTTCAATGGCTCCGTTGATGTAATTTTTATTCTGGCATTTCTTGTGGGCTTATTTCCAGCCATGGCCATGGCACATGATGCCACTTACCAAAAATCAATAGCGTCCATCACCATACCAGACGTGGTGTTGATCAATCAAACCGGGGAAAAAATCCGGCTGAAGACTTTACTGGCCGATCCCGCTCAACCGGTAATCGTCGATTTCATCTACGGCACTTGCACAACCATCTGCCCCATCCTCTCGGCTGGGTACGCCAACCTGCAAAGGAAACTTGGTGACAACAGTAAGAAGGTCCGGTTGGTTTCGATCACCATCGATCCGGAAAACGATACGCCTAAAGTCCTCAAGGAATACCTAGATCGGTACCAGGCCAAGCCTGGTTGGGATTTTCTCACCGGCAGCCGCGCCGACATCAACAATGTGATGAAGGCCTTTGACGCCTATTTCCCCGACAAAATGTCGCATCTGCCCCTGAATTTTATTCGGGAGCCAGCAAGCGGAAAATGGGTCAGATTGTACGGTCTAATGAGCAGCGGCGATTTTATGAACGAATGTCAGAAGGCAGGAATAAAATGAAAAATTCTCTCCTTTCCAATAAGAAAACATCCGCCATTGGCGTAGTGATTCTCACACTGCTCCTGCTTTCATCCAGTGTTTATGCAGGTGAGCAACCAACAGCGGCATCATCCGCGAATTTACTCCGCCAGGGAGAAAAGATGTATCGCGAGGGAATTCTTCCCTCCGGCCAGCCGATGCAGGCCATGGTGAGTGGTGATGTGCCGGTTTCTGGCACCGCCTTTACCTGCATCAGTTGCCACCTGCAGAGTGGACTCGGTTCCGTCGAAGGCACGGTGGTTACCCCGCCAACCACCGGAAAAATTCTCTATCAGCCCAAGGATATCTACAAAAAAGACTTTGAGATGGTGGAAAGCGTTCGGAGATATTCCAAGGCGCTACCGATGCGGCCAGCCTACACCGACGAAAGTCTGGCTGCCGCTATCTCAGGCGGTGTTGATCCAGCCGGGCGGACCATGAACCGGGCTATGCCAGTCTACGCGCTGAGTGATCAGGATATGGCGATCCTAATCAACTATCTGAAAAATCTTTCGGCGGAAATATCCCCGGGAGTCAGTGAAGCGGAGATTCGCTTCGCCACGGTCATTACCGACGAGGTCAGCGAGAGAGATGTTGCCGCCATGCTTGCCCCCCTGGAGTACACCATTTCTCGAAAGAACAGTACTGCCGGACTATATAAAACCAACCCGCGCCTGTCTAAAATGGCGGTGCGGATGATGGGTCCGGATCTGGTGGCAAAGCGCTTCACTCTGGCTAAGTGGCGCCTACAGGGGCCACCGGGAACCTGGCAGACCCAGTTGGAGGATTATTATCGCCGTGAGCCGGTTTTTGCCTTGCTGGGAGGAATTACTTCCGGGGAGTGGCAGCCGGTTCACCAGTTCTGCGAGGAAAATCATCTGCCCTGTCTATTTCCCAGCACCGACTTTCCGGTAAGATCCAAGAGTGATTGGTACACTCAGTATTTCTCCAAGGGTATTTATCAGGAAGGAGAGGCAGCGGCACGCTATCTAAATCTGCAAGTCGGCCCCGCCGTGGATCGGGAAATTATTCAGGTTGTTCGCCAATCACCCCGAGGAGCTGCTCTGGCTGAGGGATTCCGGGATACATGGGTCGCCCTTGGGCACGTCACGCCGGTAATCATAAGTTTGCAGGGTGTAGAACCGTGGGGTGGAGAAAGTATGCGGCTGGCGCTGGACCGGCAGAAACCAACGGCTATCCTGCTTTGGGACGATGGGGCGGGAGCGTTGGCCACACTGTCTATGTTAACGACCGAAACAAATCGGCCTCGGCTGGTTTTCACCTCCGCCAGTTATCTAGGTTCTGCCCTCAATAATATCCCGGAAGCGGCGCGGGATTTCACTTATATTTCCTATCCTCATCGGTTGCCCCAAGAGGATGCCCGCTATGACACCTTGCTTAACCCCATGACTAGGGGGTTGGATCTTTCCGGCGAGGCCCGAACATACTTCGAACAGGCATATTCGGTTGGAGATATCATGAGCCGGGCTTTGGTCGATATGCGCGGAGAATACTATCGCGACTTCTTTCTTGATAACATCGGCATGATGGGGGACCAAGACCTTCCGCTCTATGAGAGATTGAGCTTCGGCCCTGGGCAGCGTTACGCCGCCAAAGGCTGCTACATAGTTCAGCTTGGTCAAGGGCCTGAACCGCTTCTGGTAAAGAAGAGCGAATGGGTTGTCAACTAGGTACCAGGAAACATCACCATGAGAAACACTTTAGCGGGCATATTTTTATTACTAGGTGCCGTTGTGATTTTAGGGGATGAGGCGAGGTCGGAGACGGAAATTGTTCCCTTCGACCGCAAACCCGGGGAGGGCTACCGAATAGATCCAAAAGATCAGGCCGCCAATCTGGCCATTTGCGGTTCGCGTTGCGACGATCAGAACGGCAACCGCCAAGGCTATGTGACCAACGGCGGCTGGCGCCCCATCGTGGAGCGGCAAGGGAGCAAGAGGATATTCATAGTCAACGAATACTCCTATGACTATGAACACAATCCGGGGGCATCTCCCCAGGCCCAGTCTATCTGTGGCTCTCGCTGCAACATCCTGTCGGACAATCTTAAAAGCTATCTGACCCCCATGGGCTGGAGGTTGATCAAAGTTCCAGGAACTCAGACTAGGGTAATCAATTTAGAAGGTCCGGAGATCAAGGGAGAATGCCTATGCCGGGGCGATGAATACCTGGTGGAGCCGGAGTATCTGAAAAAGGGGAACTAGAGAGAAAATATCGTTGAATAGACGATCGGTTGTGAGTTTATTGGTTTTTCGGGAAGTAATCACTCAATCACTGCAATTCCCGCAGGTTTAGCCCCAAGCTCAACCCGGCCAACAACCTGATTAGCCGTGGTGTCAACTATCGCCAAAGAACCATCACAGTCACCCTCCCCGACGAAAAGTAACCGCTGTTTTTCAGCCACAACCATTTCTCTGGGAGATTTACCGATAGCTATTTCCTTACTCACGCTGAACTGCCCACCGGGCATTATAGATATCGAACCATCACCAAAGTTAGTTACATAGATTGTATTGTTACTTGCAACAAACCGGTAAGGTCCAAATCCAACATGGATACTCTTCAGGATCTTCCGCGAACTCAGATCGTAAATTGACACTGAATTAGCAGCACCTTCAGCAATGTATAAATAATTACCCCATCCCATCAAGCCCAGAGGGGCTGAACCAAGGGCGATAGAATCTTCTACCGTCAAGGTGTTTGGATTAAGGAGGTAAACGGTCTGATCAATTGACGAAGAAACCGCTAATTTACCCAAGCCAGAAATATAGCAAATATAGTTGGGTCTATTACCAATTCGGTTGCGGTTTAGCATATTCCCAGTAGCCAAATCCACACTGGTTAAAACACCAAGCGCATCCAGCACATAAGCCACCTGGCTTGTATTGTTAATCACCATAGAGTTTGGTGCGTTTGCTAGGGCAATGTTGATTTCGCTAATCGGAAAATTGGTGGAAGTATCGTAGGTTTTTATCTTATTCAGGGATTCTGACAATACAAAGATAGTCTTCTTTAAAGAATCAACAGCAAGATAGCTTGGCTTACCATTCACGACAAATGCATCTACAACCTGAAACTTATCAGCCCTAACGACATAAACGGTATCAATATCAGGACACGCAACATATACCAAGTTAGCAGATATCCTGTTCCCTAGACCAGGATAAGCAGACAAAAAAGTTTCTTTCAAATCCGATTTCAACAAACTCTTGGCAGGATCCCACTCAAGAAAGAGCGTTTTTCGAGAACCAGGCTCAAGCACAAAAGGATTCTGTAGCATTATTTCCAAATCGTTACTTACAGAAGTAGACGAAGAAGCACTCGCCAGACCGCTAGGCAATTTTAATGCTGCAACTTTTACACGTATTCCTCGACATAACTGGCCTTTCAACCATTCTCTGCCAAGAAATCTCTGGGTATGTTTTGTATCAGAATTATTTACTTCGGAAACAACGGTAGAGAAGGGAATCCACATTTCATCCACTAATACTTCAATGGAAGAAAATTTCAGGCTTACATTGGGAGTTGCACCTGGGTTGTGAATATTCAAAAAAAGAGAAACATTTGATGCTCCTAGTACAGCAGAATACGACCCACAAGGATTATCTACGTCAGTAAATTTCTGCAAAGAACCGCAACCAACTAAAAACAAGATGAGCGCGAGACAATTGATTTTTAAAAATCTAAATGTCACATGCAAATAAGCAATCTTAATTATCACTTGCTTCTCCGTGGAAAGATTTACAGAGAAATCTTTTTCTTTAACACCTGAAACGTGAATCAATCTTTTGCTGTATGACAATCTCCGCAGCCATTATAACCAGAAGCAGGCCAGTTTTTATAATCCCATCTAAGGCTGTAATCATAAGGGCTACCATGGGCTCTGTGACAGGAAACACAAACTACTATGGCATTCTTATCTATTGTACTATTCAAAGTTACCGTGCCTATAGCTGAAGTAACATTAATACTTCCCAAAGGTGTAGCAACTTTATAAGTTCCACTGGGGCCATAGCCCAAATACTCCCCGCCAAGGCCACCCATATCATAATCGACCGGATGCCTAATCCAAGGATCCGTAAAAGCGACCGACGCACCGTCCAAAACACCATCATTACCTGACCCGCTATGAAAATTCCCATGGCAACGGGCACAAGATTCGCTGATTGTTGTTATGGTAGCAGAGAGTGGACCTTCAACCCCCGACCTAGCAGCACCTTTATATTGATTATGATCGCTGCTGGTGACAGTCAACTCATAATTCGGATCTTCGAACCCTGCAATACCATTGAGAAACCTAAAGCTCCGCGCAACCGTCGAGCCATCAATAGATAACTCCGCAGCATGATGAGTCTGGGACATGGCTACAATTTCATCAGTACGGCTTAAATCACCATGACAACCGTTTATTCCTGCGCAAGTCAATGGTCGAGATGAATCGAATACGTTTGTAGCACTTCCCCCGGGGGGAATCCGGGAAGACTGGGTGGCAATGCCATTGACATTATGTCCTTTGAGATCGCTAACGACTGACACCCAGTAAAAATCACCACCCGCAAGCGTAGTGTGTCCAGCTTCAGTTCCTGTAAGTCCATATACAGGACCGCTGGTATTGAGGACAAGAGGCCTTCCACCGTCAACATTACTTGTGGTAATTAGATCGGTGGTATGACAGCCATAGCAGGTACTGTTTAGGAGGGCTCCGCGCTTCACATTACCACCGGGAGCAACCCCACCCTGACTATTGTGCATAGTATGACAATTTACACAGAGCTGCTTCATATCATTGGTCCGCGCCAATGTTACCCCCACAGAAAACACCCTGGCGAGAACTAACATCACTACCAATGATTTCAAATTCATAACATTCCCCTCAGCGGCCAAAGATCTCTACCCGCCCATTGCCACTATCAACAATACACAACC
>Ga0334722_10002291_pt1 | contig 21889 bp, 23 predicted proteins | sample C3_bottom_MG_FD_207210 | JGI IMG/M metagenome (GOLD analysis project Ga0334722, IMG submission 207210) | Sediment microbial communities from Yellowstone Lake, YNP, Wyoming, USA - C3_bottom | ecosystem: Environmental > Aquatic > Freshwater > Lake > Sediment | place: USA: Wyoming | collected... | reverse complement strand
CGCCTACACACCCAGCGACGCGCCGCCGAAGGTCCGAAACAAGGCTCTAACCGCCGAAGAAGTGAAGGAGCAATGGTAGTTCCTGACGAAATCGTATTGGCACTACAGCCCCGTATTGGCGTCTAGTTCCTGCTCCGGTTGTCGGTCACAAGGAACATAGCAGCCGCTGACTCCCCGAAGTTGCGCGGCCTCGCCACGATCACAAGTCATAAAGATAAACTGGCTAGGTGAATCTGCGGTGTCGAGTGGTGGACTGCTCCAAGCCTGCCGAAAGTGCCCTGCCTGTTCCGCATTGAACCCCACACGGAAAATCGGCAACGGCAAGAGTTCGCTAAGAAGTGGAGCTGGGCCGTGGCTGTTGTCCTGCAATTCGTATTCCAACTCAATTCCTGCAAGCTTCTCGACCACCACATCTGGGTAGTGTTGCTCGATCCATGCGCGTAGCGGCACCGGACACTTTTCGGGGTCGTAATGCTTCCACTTCCGCAGCGCAGCGAGCACGTATACCGGGTGGTGTCCGGCATAGCGGACGACTTGCTCAAGGTTTAGCAGAATCATAGGTGACATGTCTGTCATTGTTGGCATCCTTTAATAGTCAGTCTGTGGTCGAGGCACGATTACTGATGCCAAATTGCATTCCCATCCGGCAATAGCTATTGACTATCGACGCAGTGGGGGCCGCTGTAGTGCCCCCAGGTGCTTCGCGCAGCCTCACATGTAGCTCCCTTGGCCGACTTTGCAGAGCCGGTAGGCCGCTGGTCGCCAAATGTACTTACTTAACCCAGAAGGACTAATGTGAAACGCAGACAATTCTTGAAGGGAGCCGGTGTAGCCGCCGGCCTAGGCCTATTAGCCAAAACGGGGCCAGCATGGCCCATGGCGCTGGCGACAGGTTCCCGCAGCCGCGTCAGGCGTTACAAATTCATAGGCGTTGGCGGCGCAGGCTGCAACGTGCTCGTGGGCCTGGCAGCGAGCGCTGTTCCGGAGTGTACCGATTTGACGGCGGAGTACATCTGTGTCGACCTCGGCAATGAAACTTTGCCACGCGTCGACGCCTGCACTGGGGTGTTGCTGGACTACTCGCCAATACAGTTCCTGTCGCTGGCAGAATTCGGTGCGGGCGGCAGTGTCAATGCCGCACGTGCTGCTGCTCTGCGGAAGCGTGACGAGCTAGAACGCCTGGTGGCGGGGGCCGATCTCGTCTTCCTCTTGGCCGGGCTCGGCGGTGGCACCGGCAGCGGCGTCACTCCTATCATGGCGAGCCTGGCGCGGGATTTGGGTGCTCTGACCGTGGCGACTGTCATTACGCCCTTTGCGTTTGAAGGCCAGCGACAACGAACGGCTAGCACTGCTCTCAGCTATCTCAGACGCGACGCAGACCTAGTGGTGGAGTTCTCGAATGAAACTTTGGCGGCCATGCAGGACGATTCCATGACGATGGACTGGCTCTTAACCATGATCGACCTAGAGATCCAGGGCGGCATCCGCGAAATATGGACCCGGGTATGCCGAATCGAGGGCTGAACAGGGCAGGATCCGCCGCTTTGCGTGCTGCGCGAGAACCAAGTTTTTCAGCAGAGAATCTACCCAATTTTAGCAAAGGTTAGTGAAAGGTTTTGGCAAGCGGAGGGACGCGCTCCGCTCGCGCCTCGAATCCCAATCTTCCCGAATCATTCGAGTTATTGAATTAGATAGCCAGTCGTACGCCCGCAGTCGACAAATTGTGTTGGCGTAATTGCCGTGTTAAAAGCGGCTGCACATTTGTCAAAAGCAGATTTACGCCTTAAAAGTTCAGCTCTCGAAATATTGCGCTTTGCGGCTTCATTCGAGTCCATCTGTTCCTCGTATGCTGGGTCGTATCCTGAGAGTCCGTAGTCCCGAATTTCATCCACGCTCAACACATATGCCTCATTTGATGGGTACCTATTCATTTTGTCTAGCAAAGTTGTCGGAACATTCATCTCGTCAAGATAAGCCTTTAGATCCTTTTGCAACAGGCGCCATTCATCATTAGCTTGTTGATAATTCTTGGATCGTGCCTCCGCTCCGTACGGTCTGTGCACTGCAATAATTGCACCATCGGCCACCTGTTTTGAGACGCCGGCGGCAAGTACGAATATGCAAGCACTGGCACATGTGCTGGATTTGTCCACATAAACCGAACCACCAATTCGACGAATGATTCGGCCTAGGCGCATAGCCGATCTAATGTCGCCACCGTTACTGTCTAGTGAAATCTGCAACACCGGGTTAGATGACTTAAAGACCTTTTCTATAAAGGAAACACCTGCAGGCGCAATCCTTTTCGAAACTTCAATTAGACAGTAAGCTTTGGTGCCGTCGGTGCGCTTCGCAAAACAGTCCTTTGCAATAACACCGGATGGGCCGCGTAGCGTGCAAGATCCGACAGTAAAGTACTCATCCCTTAGAACCGATTTTTCGCGGGCATGCTCACAGGATTCTCCGTTTCCGCAATCACTGTCATCCTTACAGCCTATTGAAATAGCGAAGGCATGGGTTGAACCAAACATGAGGCCCATTGTGAGATAGATGATGATACCGAAATGCCTGCAATCAAACTGCATGTTGATCATCTCCACTCATCAAAGTTTGGCAATAAGCTCACGTATGAACCTAGGCAATATAAAAACGATACACGGCATTTGGGGAGCTTCTGTGGTCTTTCAATTGGTAGATCAACATGTTTCGCTTAGGGCAAAATACAGCGAGCATCTTCGTACCCGTTTTCCTTAAATCTATCAGCAAGCCGATGGCATTCGGCCACTGCATTATGTGTAGGAACACCGCTGATGATAATTCTGCCGTTCGGCGTAGCTACAACGTAGGGGAATGCTGCTCGTTCTTTCCTCAATGCCTTAGCATAACCGTCGCGGAGATTGCTTATAGGACTACAGAATTGTTCGTCAACTTTACAGCTTCCGCAAGCCGTAAGAACATTGTCCCAGGTACTTTGATTTAACTGCTCGCATCGTGGCTTGGACGCGAAATGGCCTTGCAAAAACGTTTTCACTGACTGATCAGGATAACGTACCGCTAGCCAGGAAAAGAACTCAGTTCCATTTGCGAACGAGGACGCCGTTGCAATGATAAATGCGAATAGTGGAACAACCTTAGGGCGCCAGGATTGAGGATGCATTGGCATATCGCTGCAGGTATAAGATTAGTAGCCAAGCAAGAAATATTGCGAAGTCAATTCCCGAGCTTTGGATGGCGCATTATAGAAATTGTGTACATAATACCTTACGGATCTTAGTCGCGCATTAGGTGACGTGGACCGGCGGGGTCCGCGGACTTGGACCCCGCCGGGCGACCATTCTTTTTTGCTTTGATTGGACTACCTGGAGCCAGCATTAACCAAATCGGCAAGGTAATAAGATGGCCTCTCGCGTCGCGCAAGTTCAGCCAGTCAAGTGATTGGCTGAGCATAATTGATACGTGTGGGTATCGGTTTAATCTGGATCGCTAATTGCATTATCGGTGCTGGGCCTCGGAGGGCAGGTGGTTATCAAGGTACTCTTTTTCGATACAAGCGCCTTACTCAAGAGGTTTGTCGAAGAAGACGGTACTCCGAACGTGAAATGGCTAACATCTTCCGAAACCAAGGTGTCCAACGGTCTTCACTTTGTCGTGAATGAGCAGGTTTGCTTTGAGTTTGAGCGAAAGCTAGAACATTTCGCGAACACTGGAAAAATCTCCCCAAAGAGCGCTAGTCAAATCAATCGTACTTTCCTTAACCACTACAAGGAAAAGCATTTCCGTGTCATCGGACAGAAGATTGTCTCCAACACAAAGCCGGAGACGAGCATCGACGCGATTTACCGTGACCTGAATCTAAAAGCAGGAAAAAATGATTGGGACGGTTTCATATTTCAATCAATCGTTAATGCCCTCGCGTTTTTGGGCGGCGAGTCTCATCCGATACTGGTAACTTGCGATGAATCATTTGGGAAACTGGTTGCGAGCAAAGGCTATCGGGTAATCAATCCTGCGAAACTTAGTTTGGATCAAATGCGTCGGTTCGTTTGCTTGCAGAGGGGAGAATCAGTATAGGGCAATTGCAGTACCATTTATCAGGAGAGGGAATAGGCATCGGCATCCCTGGTCGACCATTACTCCGTCTTGTCCTTCTGCTTCGCCGCTTCCTTTGTCTGCCATTGCATGTTGCTTGGGTGATCCGATCCCCCGCGCTTTAGTGGTTTGACGTGATCTATTACGTAGCCAGGGCAGGCACCGGAACTCTTGCCGGTTGCGGGGCAAGGGTGCGACTTCTTGAAGTCGCTTTTCGCCTGAGGGCTTCTGGCAATCCTACCGTGTGAGTCACGCTTGACGCCCGGTACGGCCTTGCTGCCGGGACTGTGGCGCTGCGAAGCAGAATGGGGGTTGCTGTGACCACCGGCATGGCTCCCGCTGTGGCCGCGACCGCCTGAACCTTTGGCATTCGCTACGGGTGGCATGAGTAGAACCGCAAGCACTATGGCCCCGGCTATTCCTGCAGTGAACCTCATCGAAATAGCCGTCCGTTGCGAAAGACGGATCATACCCCGCGACGGGCACGGCACCCTTCAGTGTCACGCAAGCCAACTTTGTACCGTGATGAGCGCACTCATCCATGTTGCGCTACATTATGCCCATGACCGGCTGCGCCCCACACTTCCCCTTTAAGAATGACTAAATCCGACCTGATCGCCAGGTTGTCGAGGCGCTATTCGCAACTGGTGGACAAGACTCGCGCCCTCAATCAAGGCATGATGTAGAAACTCCCCACCGGACGAACTAGGCTCGCATGAAAGTCTCTACCATCCTCGACCACATTGACAGCGGGCACATGGCCTTGCCCGAGTTCCAACGCGGGTATGTTTGGAACAGCGACCAAGTTCGGAAACTGTTCACGTCGCTATACCTTCGCCGTCCGGTGGGCGGCCTATTGGTTTGGGCCACGGAATCCAAGACGGCGACGCATCGTGGTGATGGTCCGTTGGCCGCAGGCGTTGTGAAGCTCTTGCTCGACGGGCAGCAACGTATGACCTCGCTCTACGGCGTAGTGCGCGGCAAGCCGCCCAAGTTTTTTGACGGCAACGCCAAGGCATTCACGGGACTGCGCTTCCATCTCGACGCTGAAACCTTTGAGTTCTATCAACCAGTGAAGATGAAGGAGGATTTGCTCTGGATTGATGTCACGGAGTTGATGAAGAAAGGTACGGGTGGACTGGGCGATCTTGTGACGCGCCTTACTGCGCAACCGGCCCTGGCGGCGAAAGTCGGCGAGTATGTGGGGCGGCTCAGTCGCCTGCTCGGCGTCACGGATGTGGATCTTCATGTGGAGGAAGTGACTGGCGCGGACAAGACGCTGGATGTGGTGGTGGACATTTTCAACCAGGTGAACAGTGGCGGCACGAAGCTCTCCAAGGGTGATCTGGCCTTGGCTAAGATTTGCGCCGATTGGCCTGAGGCACGCGACACGATGAAGGCCAAGCTCAAGGAGTGGGCGAACGCGGACTACCGCTTCAACCTCGACTGGCTACTGCGCTCGTTGAACACGGCGCTGACCGGCGAAGCGAAGTTCCAATTCCTGCACGAGAAGAGCGCCGAAGAAATTCAAGACGGGCTAAAGCGGGCCACGAAACACATTGATACCAGCCTCAACCTGATCGGTGGGCGGCTGGGATTGGATCACGACCAAGTCTTCTTTGGCCGGTTTGGGGTGCCGGTGATGGTGCGTTACCTCGACCGGCGCAGCGGGCCGATGAATGAGAAGGAGCGCGACAAACTGCTGTTCTGGTTCGTGCAGGCTGGCATGTGGGGCCGTTTCTCGGGTTCCACGGAAACCTTCATTGACCAGGATCTGGCGGCGTTGGAGGGCGCGGACGGCGGGTTGGACAAGCTGCTGGAGCAATTGCGGTTGTGGCACGGTGGGCTGCGGGCGGAGCCGGGACACTTCACGGGCTGGAGCCTCGGCGCCCGCTTTTACCCGGTGCTCTACTTGCTAACGCGAATGGGCGAGGCGCGTGACTGGGGCACGGGCCTGCCGCTCAAGGCCAGCCTGCTCGGCAGGATGAACCAGTTAGAGGTGCATCACATCTTTCCCAAGGCCCAGCTCTACAAGCGCAAGTTAAAGCGTCCGGAAGTGAATGCTCTGGCGAATTTCTGCTTCCTCACGAAGGACACAAATCTCGTCATCACCGACCGGCTGCCGGAGGAGTATTTCCCGGAGATTGAGGCGGACCATCCTGGCGCGTTGGCATCGCAGTGGATTCCCACCGATCCGGCACTGTGGAAGATCGAGAAATTTCGCGAGTTCCTCGAAGCCCGCAAGGCGCTACTCGCCGCTGAACTGAATCGGCGGATGGAAGAACTCCTACACGGCGACACCCGCTGGCTTGCCGGTCCGACGGCTGCGGTGCCGTCGGTAGTTGCGGTGAGTGGCCGCATCACAAGCGAGGAGGAGGAGGGGCAACTGGAATTCATCAACGACTGGATGGAAGCGCAAGGACTTTCGCGCGGGGTGCTAGCCTATGACTTCGCCGACGCCGCCACCGGTGAGCAGAAAGCGGTGCTCGACCTGGCGTGGCCCAATGGCATTCAGGAGGAACTCAGCCAACCGGTCGCCGTTCTGTTGAACGAGAGCACCGAGACGATTGGCATCGCCAGTCAGGCGGGCTACCGGTGCTTCACGACCAGCGAGGAGTTTAGGCGGTATGTGGAGAGCGAGATTCTCGTTAGGGACGAGGCTCAGCCGTGAGCATTGTCGGCCTTGCCAAGCGCAACTATCCCCATGATGCTGTTTCGGAACGGGCTGATATGCAGGTCGCCGAAACCTTCCGGCCCATCATCTACTTCGTGTTCTCCAATCTCAAAACCTGGCTGTGCGGCATCCATTATGGCGAATGATCAAGATCGGAATAAGCTAGTTCATCAGCTTGTTCAAGCTGCGCAAGTGCTTCTAGATGCGCACGGGACTACCGAGCGCTTGGCGAACGCGTCTCGATCTGCATATCGGGCGGCAACACTTGGTTATCTCGAAATATTGATGACCACGCCCTTTACCCGCGTGAGTACCGGCAAGGGAGATTATCAATATACGATCACGATACGCGATACATCTGAAAATGCCGACAAGAAATCCCCCACTCTGTTTGACGTTGGCTGGGATCCCGCGGAAAGATGGGCGGATAACTTTAAAGTCTTTAAGTTGAAGAAGGGCGAATGGATAAACATTCTCCTTTTGGCAGCGGAAGTTGAGCCTAAATAGCTTTACCAGCATTGATCTGCAAGTACCCCTTAACGAACTGAAAATAGAGCGATAAGCGGTGAGCAGCAACTCGATCCAGACTTGTAAGGACTGCATTCACTTCTACGTCACTCACGACCCAAACTTTCCCTACGGTTGTCGAAGGATGGGTTTCAAGAGTCTACGATATCCGTACTTGGTGGTGCAGGAGGCGACCGGGAAATCTTGCCAGATGAGGAGTGATAAGGACTCGGACGATATCGCATGACGCGAGGCCGGCCAATTGCGTTTGACGGAACCTGCAATTAGGCGAGGACCAGATCGACTACAAACGCCACGCCATAGGAAACTAGCGCCGCAGCGACGAATATCATAATGCTCCGTGTCATCGTCTTGGGGATGCCCATGTCATCCAGCCAACGCCTGGTGAAATAGGAGGCGACGAAAAAGGCGATGGCGGACAGCAGCAAACTCAGCATGCCGCAAGCATAGCAAGAACGGAAACGCTTACAGGAAAGCCTGCACCGCTTCGATGAAATCACCGGACACGCGCTCGTTCACGTCCTCGCCAATCTTCAGTCGTTCGATCAATTCATTCTGGTGCAAGAACAGTTCAAGCAGCAACGGTCTCAATTCATTCGGGTCGTATTCCCTCGCCGCCATGCCAGGCTCACCGGCCACGGTCTCACCCGGCAGCAGCAAGGTCAGGACCAGCGGCACAGTCTGATCAACGCGGCTGGCGAAGAAGGACCAGTACGGCCAGGCCTCGTACAGCTTGGCAAACCACTCCCTCACTTCTGGAATAGCCTCAAGTTCACGGCGGTCGTCGTCGTAGCCGTCAAACACCAGCGTTACCGCACCTTCGGCACTCATGGCGGACGAACGGTCGCCAGAAAGACTCTTGAGAGAGGACAGCACTCCCGCAATATCCCCGGTGGCGATGGAGGCGGAATCGCAAACGACGAAAATCTGCTGGTCTTTGACGGTGGAAAAGCGAGCGGTCGGCATCGGTGGCTCCAGTAATTGTCAACGTTACTGGAGAACACTGGCAGGGGTCAACGGTGATGAGGGCGATGCGAACACCACCCCCGCATAGAGCATGGTGGGTCTACATGTATGACCGCTAGGTTTGTTTTTTGCGGATACTTTTCGCAGAGTGTAGACTGACCATAAAATCCCTATGGCCTTCCGGCACATCATTCGACAGCCCACATGAATCGACTATTGGAGATCGGATTTGAGCCAGCAGGCCACTGGCTATTGGAAGATAACAAGCTCAAGTTCGCTCTGACTCGTCACTCGACGCAGAAGAACATCCTGTATGCCTTCGTATGCGACGGGCAGGTCCAATACGTCGGTAAGACCATACGTGCGCTTTCCACCAGGATGTCCGGGTACAAGAATCCGGGGAAAACGCAGACGACGAACATCAACAATCACCAACGCATAATGGGACTTCTCTCGACCGGTGCGGCGGTCGAGATTCTCGCTCTCCCTGACAACGGACTTCTCCACTATGGGCAGTTTCATGTAAATCTCGCTGCCGCTCTAGAGGACGACATTATCAGAATAATGGACCCGGAGTGGAATGGCGGAACGGTTGAGGGAGCTACCGACGCGCCAGCCTCCGATGCGGCTGAGGCCGACCTTAAGTCACCTGCCACTCAAACCTTTACGTTCATCCTGCAGCCGACTTACAGCAGGACAGGCTTTTTTAATGTGAGCGTGACCGCCGAAAAAAGCTTTGGCGCAGACGGCGAGACAATAGAACTGTTCCTTGGCAGTGAATCGCAGCCGATTTTGGGAACGATAAATCGTCGGGCGAATGTCAATGGCACCCCCCGCATCATGGGTGGAACTGGGCTCCGGGACTGGTTTAATGCGAATGCAGCAGTCTTGGGCAGTATCGCTGTGGACGTTTTGTCGCCAACCTCAATCCGCTTGAGGGCGAATGAGGGCTAATTTCAGCCCGAGCGTGCGCAGGAAGCGGCATGCTACAAATGGTGTCCACAGCGGCACGCCGCGCACCATGACCTTTGGCGCTATTGGCGGAGCCTTCCCAGGCCATGTGGCTCGCGGGATTTGATCCCGGTGGAGAAGGGCAATTCGGCTGGTGCGTTGCCGAAGCATCGACGGAACTGCCCTTGTCACTGCGCAAAGCAGGCGTTGCGTCGAACGCAGCGGAGGCCGTGAACTGCGTCCTGCAAGAAATCCCGCCACTAGCCACGCTGACCGCTGCCGGAATTGACAGTCCGCTGTTCTGGCTGCCCAGTGGAGATCGAAACGCCGACCGGGTCATCCGAAACGAAATTAAGAAACTTGGAGCATCGGCGCCTTCCGGAACAGTCCAGCACGTGAATTCGCTTCGTGGCGCCTGCCTCGTTCAAGGCGTGCTTGCTGCCGACCTTCTCAGGGCGGCTATTCCGTCAATCAGTGTCACGGAAGCACATCCAAAGGCATTGCTTTGGCTCATCGGGGTGGCAACCAAACGCAGGCCCGTCAAGTCCGTCTCAATGCGCGAACTGTCCGAGTTCATCGTGTGTTCGCGTGACGACTTATCCGAACACGAAAGAGACGCTGCGCTGGCGGCATTGGGCGCGTGGGCAATGACGGTCCGTGCTCATGGCTGGAGAGATCTATTCGCCCTTGAAAACCAGCCGTTTGTGCCCGTCTCTCCGGTTGCATACTGGATGCCGAGCGGATTGCCGAGCCCTTTATGAACGGGCCTCGCCCAGGATGGCATGCTGTATATTTAGGCGCTCCAAGCTGCGTAGCGTTTCACCAAGCAATCAAACCATGACCCCCAACGAATTCATCGAGAAGTGGCGCGACAACCAGCTCTCCGAGAAAGCCGGTGCGCAGGCGTTCTTCCTCGACCTGTGCGAACTGCTGGGGGTGGCGAAGCCAAACGACCCGGACAACTACTGCTTTGAGCGCGGCGCGACCCGTACCGGCGCCGGTCGCGGTTGGGCCGACGTGTGGAAGCGCAACTGTTTCGCGTGGGAGAACAAGGGTCCGGACGGGGATCTGTCGAAGGCGCTGAAGCAGCTCATGACATACGCGCTGGCGCTGGACAATCCCCCGCTGCTGGTCGTTTGTAACCGAGGGTTGATCGAGATTCACACCCACTTCACGGGAACCCCGTCAGAAATTCACACCATCCGGCTGGAAGACGTTGGCGCACCGGAAAACCTGCAAAAGCTGCGTTGGGTTTTCGACGCTCCTGAGAAATTCCGACCCAATCGCACGTTGCTCGATGTTACACGCGAAGCCGCAGGCCGATTTGCAGACATTGCACAGTCCATGCAGGGGCGTGGGCACCCACCGGAAAAGATCGCGCACTTCCTGATTCAGTGTTTGTTTTCCATGTTCGCTGAGGATGCCGGGTTGTTGCCCGAGAAGCTCTTCGAGCGTGTGGTCAGCAAAAGCGCCGGGAGCACGGAAAAGCTAACCGCGAGACTGGGCGATCTGTTCAAGTCGATGCAGGCCGGCGGCGACTTCATGCTGGAGGACATTGCGTGGTTTAACGGCGGGCTGTTCCAGGTCATTGAGCCAATCCCGTTGGAGGCGTCTGAGGCCAAAGCCCTGCTCGCCGCATCGAACATGAACTGGAGCCACATTGAGCCGTCGATCTTCGGCACCATGTTCGAGCGCGGCCTGGACCCGGCCATGCGCTCGCAGTTGGGGGCGAACTACACGGACCCCGGCACTATCGGCAAGCTGATCGACCCGGTAATTGTTCGCCCGCTTACCGCCGAGTGGGAGTTAGCCAAGGCGATTATCGCTGAGGCCATGACCAAGTACGCTGCGGGCGGGAAGGGGTCGCAGGCAGCATACAAGACTGCGCAGGAGAGCTTCCTGCGCTTCATCGAGCGGCTGAAGAAGTTCCGCGTGCTCGATCCCGCGTGCGGCTCCGGCAATTTCCTTTATCTTGCCCTACGGGCGTTGAAGGACTTGGAGCACCGCGCCAATCTCGACGCCGAGATGCTTGGGCTTCATCGTCAAATCACCATCGAGACAAGCCCTGCCAACGTGTTGGGTATTGAGATCAATGCCTACGCTGCCGAACTGGCGCGGGTCACCGTCTGGATCGGCGAGATTCAGTGGATGCTGAAGAATGGCTACGAGATTCAGCGCCGCCCAATCTTGGCCCCCCTGGACCACATCCAGTGCCGCGACGCCGTCCTGAACGCCGATGGCACCGAAGCCGAATGGCCGGATGCCGATGTGATTATCGGCAACCCGCCATTTCTCGGCGACAAGAAAATGCGAGGGGAATTGGGTGCGGAATACACAAAGCAGTTACGAAAACGCTATGCAGGGCGGGTGCCCGGTGGGGCTGATTTGGTGACGTACTGGTTTGAAAAAGCACGAGCAAAGATCGAAATGGGAAAAACAGAGTCTGCTGGTCTGGTTGCCACCAATTCAATACGAGGTGGATCGAATCGCCGAGTGCTCGACCGAATTGCAACGACCACACGTATTTTTGAGGCGTGGTCCGATGAACCTTGGGTCAATGAAGGCGCAGCAGTTCGGGTATCGCTCGTGTGCTTCGGCAAGGCACCCACGACACGGCTGGACGGGCGGCCTGTTGACGCAATTTTCGCCGACCTGAATGCCGCCGATTCCACTACCAGCGGCGGCACAACCTCTATCCAAGTGGATATGACGAAGGCCCATAAGCTTCCAGAAAACGCCGGAACAGCATTCAATGGCATCCAAAAGACAGGTCCATTCGATGTCCCCGGAACAATGGCGCGGATGTGGCTCGCCAAAGGAGGAAATCCGAACGGTCTTCCGAATGCCGATGTGCTTGCGCCCTATTGGAATGGGCTTGATCTTACGCGACGCCCACGCGACGTATGGATCATTGATTTCGGCTGGGAGCAAGACGAAGCGATGTGCTCGCGCTACGAAGCGCCGTTCATGCACGTTTCATCTGTCGTGCGTCCCGGACGGGAAACTAATGCGTTAGAGGCGCTGCGTCGCGATTGGTGGCGACTGTGGAGGCCGCGACCAGAGATGCGCCAGCAAATTTCCGCGCTAGATCGGTATATCGTTACCCCAGAGGTGTCCAAGCATCGGGTATTTGGTTGGTTGCGTTTGCCAACGTTGCCCGACAAGAACCTGGCCGTCATTGCCCGAGCTGATGACGCCACCTTTGGCGTTCTACATTCGCGGTTCCATGAGCTATGGGCGTTGCGCATGGGAACGTCGCTGGAAGATCGCCCGCGCTACACACCAAGTACAACCTTTGAGACATTTCCTTTCCCGGCTGGTATCGCGCCGCTCGACACGGCAAAGGGGCGTCCAACGGGAATCCTCGCTGATGCTGTAGGCGATGCCGCTCGCAGTCTTGACCTGCTTCGTGAGAACTGGCTGAATCCGCCGGATTGGCTTGATCGTGTCGCTGAGGTAGTTCCTGGATACCCGGACAGGCTCGTGGTCATACCCGGACACGAGGCCGACCTGAAGAAACGCACCCTCACCAATCTCTACAACGCTCGCCCCGCGTGGCTGGATAACGCCCACAAAACGCTGGATGCGGCAGTCGCGCAGGCCTACGGCTGGACCAACTACACACCAGAGATGCCGGACGAGGAAATCCTGCGCAGGTTGCTGGAACTAAATCAGGCGAGGGCGTCTTGAGGAGTCAAGTACGGAAGGTCCAAGCTGGACCCATAAATACAACGGGGGCGCCAGTTGTATTGTCGGACGCATTACTTAGATGTACACGTAGAAGTCCTTCAGGGGCTGGCGATATGGACGGAATCCGCTCGACGTGAAAAACTTCCCCGTAGAATTGCTCGCACTGGCTACGCGACTTCAGGAGCTGGCCCCTAGGGAATCCGAAGACCCTAAGTCGTGGATGCATGCTGCCTCGGACTTCTTTGATATTTGCATGCCAAATGGACAAATGGCCTCGCAATTGGTGCCTGTAATTCCCCTAGCGGACCAAGGAAAGTTTCTGCGTGCCGTAAAGGCGATTGGGGCTGCCGCGAGAAGCTATAACTCCGGACTTCGCCAGAATATTGAGGACGGCCTCGTCATTATTATCAAAGTTCTCCGTCGCGAAGCAAGCGCTGAGGAAATGCCAGGTTTCTCCATTCATTCCATCCGCGAGCGCGTGGCAAGCCTAAGCGCACTACAGAAGGAAATACTGGACGCCACATGGAACTACCACGTCGCGAACACGAAGGCACTACCTCTTAGAAGCGTTCAGCCACTTATAGGCAGGAAGTCGCTCAAGGAGGTTCTGAGTGGTCTCAACGGTAGCCTAATCGCAGAGGTTGAAGATGGCAATTTTCGTTGTCTATCAATATCGCTCTGCGGCGCATTGCTTACAGGCGATGGTAAGGTACTTGCGAATCTCTTAGTCTCTTCTCTAGACTTAGCGAAGGGGTTATACATGGAAGACAGCCATGTAACAGGTTTTACCAGTGAGCAGGTCAAGAAGAAATTGGGCGATGAAAATACGTTGTGGTTGGTCCGACTGCTCAGACTGCCGCTTCCACCTCGCTTCCCGTTCTATGTATCGAGCGTATCTGGCGAGGGCGCTTCGTGGTCGGCGACAATTACAGACAATGTCATGGAGCTATATCAATCGAGTGAAACGACGGCATACCTCAATGAATTGCTTTCGGCAAGCTATCAGGAGGACGAACCCGTTTTTTTGGAAGAGCGGCAAAAACGAAATATGGGCAAGGCGGCGTTGCTCAATCCGTTTCTAGAAGTCAATAAATTGCCGGAAGCGGCGCATCCATTGCGATCAGCGCCAAGCTATATCGAATTCTCTCGATTGCAGGAAATACGTAACCTTGGGCGCACCAAAATGGACTGCACGCGGCTCCTCGTAATGTGCGAGGAGTTGAACGAATGCGCGGCCCGTGGAAATGCTCACGCGGTTATCATGTTGACGCGAGCAATACTGGATCACGTTCCACCTGCATTTGAGTATGAGTCATTTGCACAGCTTGCTGCGAACTACGGTGGCAATCGGGAAAAGTCCTTCAAGAAAGCGATGGAACGTTTAGACAAGCACACAAAGGAAGTGGCGCATAGACTGTTGCATGGGCAAATTTCAGAATCGGAGGTCGCACCGACGATGAGTGAGGTGGCCTATCCGGCAGAACTTAATTTGCTCCTTAGCGAGCTGTATCGTCGATTGAAGAAGGTCTAGTGAGTGGATTACTTCGTTGAGGTTACGTGGAATAATGTTTTGCACCGAGGGGCAGTCGCAACCGCGCTGCTTCTTTAGACATCATGCCAATCCAAACGATTACTTTTACCATTGCCATTTGTTCGCCCAGCGACGCCAATGAGGAACGCGATGCCGCCGAACAGGTCGCATTGGAGTGGAATTCCTCTCATAGCTATTCCCGAGGCGCGATCCTACATCCGGCGCGATGGGAACGGGATTCGGTTCCGGTCCTTGGAAATCGACCCCAGGCGTTCGTAAATCGTCAGGTCATTGATCGTGCCGATCTTGCTGTAGCGGTCTTCTGGATACGTGTAGGAACTCCTACGGGCGACTTTCTAAGCGGTACAGTCGAGGAAATTGAACGGCTGGCTGCTACCGGAAAGCCCGTTATGGTTTATTTCTCCGATAAGGCTCCATCAAGCCTCAGTCAAATCGACACGCAGCAGCTAACCGCTCGCCGATCTTTAGAACAATCCCTTAGGGGCCGTGGAATCATTGGAAGCGTGAGCAGTGTTGACGATTTCAGGCAACAGTTTGCAGGACACCTTGCGAAGACAATGAACGACCTGTTGGTGAAATTTCCCCAAACCTCATCGACTGCGGTTCAGGGCGGCAAGATAGTTGCGCCATCGGTATCAGATGAGTTTCGGATGATCCTCAAGGAACTTGCAGCCGACAAAAGCGGGTATCTGATCGATGCTGATGTGATTGGCGGGAAGATAATTCAGGCGAACGAAAGGAATCTAGCTGAAAACGCCGATGCCCGAAAGACTGCGCGACTTGAGGAGGCAATTAATTTGATGGTCAAGAATCAGTTGATCGACCTCCAACCGCAGTCTTCAGATCGTAATTCGCGAATTTACAAGATCACGCATAAAGGCTACTCGTTCGCGGACTCGCTTTAAGTCTTAGGAGGCAATGCGCCTGCCCCGCTACTCGACATACTGCCGGGCCAATTGTATGGACAAGAAACGACACCATTACGTACCCAAAGCCTACCTCAAGTTTTTCTGCGACGAGCAAGGCAAAGTCCGCATGTATATTAAAGACGATCCTGGTAAGTTCGTCTATCAGTCGCCGGACAACGCGGCCTTCCACAAATACTATTATTCGCAGCCGCTGCCCGAAGGCGGGAAAGATCACAATACTCTAGAAGAGTTTTTCTCATCGCTGGAAACAAAGTGGCCCCGGATCGTCGAAAGACTCGGCCTGAGAGAGAATATCAACGACAGTCTTGAAGATGTCTTCGCCTTCATTGCTCTTCAGCGAGTGCGTGTACCCGCAAGTCGAGACGCCTGCGAAATGTTGCTGGCGGAAAGTGTAAAGGCCACCGCACGACTTCTTGATGCCGCGGGAAAACTGCCTCCAAAACCGAAGGGGCTTGAAGACATACTTAACCATCTAGAAGTTTCGATTGACCCCCACAAATCAATTCATTCCATGGTGGACATGATTCGAGGAGTAGAACGGGTATTCAATCAAATCGGCATCGGCGCACTTCATAACATAACCGATATTCCGTTCCTGACAAGCGACAATCCAGTGGTATGGTTCGATCCGTCTAGTCCCGAAGCGGAAATGCGTCCTTACGTCCTGCAAGTTGGCAGACCCGTCGTTCTACTATTTCCCGTAACTCCGAATTTGATGATTTATGGTCATTCATCTATGCGAGAGCGATTCGCATACGAGGGCTTCAAAAGTAGTGACATGTCGGTACGCAAGTCGGTGAAGATGATGAACCGGCAGATATGCCGCTTCGCCTATAAGGCCGTATTTGCTCAAAAGGCGGGTCAGGAAGCTGTTATAAATAAGTTTGCGGACACATCCCCGGTCCTCCGAACCCAGACAATTGCGGATGCAAACGGCGCGACAGTTTTGCATCAGTATGTTTTCGGAAAGCGAAAGCGCAAACCAAAGTGGGTGGATTGATATTAGGAAAGGCTCTACTCACACCCACGCCATGCCCTGCGTGGATTACTTTGCAGATGCGACGTTGAACACTTGCTTGCAGCGGGGGTAGTTGCTGCACCCCCAAAAATTCCCTCGTTCTGATTTTCGCCACACCATCTTAATGCCGCAGGACGGGCATGTAGGAGTGGTGAACTCGCCCTCCGTGGCAACAGCTAACAACCTTTCTTGCTGCTCGTCGGATAACGCCTTGATCATGCCCATGAAGGCGGCGCCGCTGACTAAATCAATGGGATTCGACTCGGCGAACTCGGTTGCCTCTTTTGTGAAGTCTCCGGTAGTGATGAAAATTCCTTCGGGGATGTGTTGGTGCGTCATAACCCCGAGCAGTTCACGCACAGGTTTGACCCCGACGGGGCGAGAGTTCCATGCCTTGCACTGGACAATGGCGGAAGGCTCATGTGAGTCGCCTTTGAACAGCTTGGCGTCTATACCGCCGTCAGCACCGCATCGGATGGTTTCCGAACGTAGTCCAATCTCACGATAGAACGCGGCGGCCAGTTCCTCGAATCGCTTCCACTCAACTCGTTTCAGGAGTTCGAGCGACCAGGCGGTGGGCTTGGATTCCGGTTTTGGAGCCCTCGCCATCATGTCTTCCCAGGTCTTGGTTACTTGGTCTGTAGTCGGGGTGCCTGGCGGTATTGGGGAAGGGCTGTATTCGCGAGCGGAATCAGATAAAGCAAATCCGAGTACAGGTCGTTGCCGAAAGAAATTCACAACTGCAATCAGTCCGAAAATTGCGCCAACGAAGTAGCCAACGACCTTGAAAGCCGGGCCGAACGCCTTCAGGAACAGGTTGCTAGTGGTGGCGGCAGGAATAATCCAGAGGAACGCAATAAGACCCGCAGCAGCGACTGCGGCAGAAACCCACCACGGCGCTGCTAGAAAGAGGTCGATACCGGCATCCTTTCGCTTCCTAGCCATCGAGATCGATTTGCTTTGTGTGTAATTCGCTATCATGCGCCTCATTGAATAATTAGGAAACATGACCCAGAGGCTCATATTCGGCCAAAGTTTTTCAGTTTTGACACCTGCCAAAGTGGTCCGTTAGTATGAAAGTGCGGCGCTTTCAGCGCCGTGCCGCGCCATCATAGTAGCGCCGGGTACTGCCGCAACCAATGAAAGCCCCTACCGAAAGGACAGGGGCTTTTTTCATTTCTGAGGGACGGCAGTGTTGTCGGCAGCGCGGCTCCACTTTCATCAAGGAGCAGCCATGTGTCAAACGTCCAATCATCAAACGAACCCTTCCGCCGCATCGCCAGCCACCAGAGTCCGCAAGCGACCGTTGTTCCCGTTGGGAAGAGTGGTTGCCACGCCAGGCGTGCTTGAGCACCTTGCCCTGCACGCCGTTGATCCCGCGTACTACCTGAAACGACACGAGTCCGGGGATTGGGGTGACGACTTGTCGCAGGCTGATAAAGATGCAAATAAACGAGCCGTGGTCGAAGCGACCCGCATCTTTTCCGCATATTCCGTTGCTGGGGAAAGGGTGTACGTCATCACAGAATGGGACCGATCAGTTACAACATTGCTGTTCCCATCGGAGTACTGATCGTGTTCGATGATCAGACTGACGAGGAGCTTGTAACCGAAGCAGAGCGTCCCCTACGCGACCTCCTGCTGCTCATGCCGCACTTGCAGGTAAGGACGGCATTTGTTATCGACTACCAGTCCGCCGAACCGGCCCTGGTGCACCAGGTCGGCACCAACGCGGACGTAACAATGCGGACTGTTCATCGCGGGACGGCGGCTATTGGCAGGATGCTGGTAGCCGTCTATCAAGAAGGCGGGAACGGTCCGCTGCCTGCTGACTGCGTGCACGCCCTTGGCGCGTTGCTGGCGGAATTGGGCGACCTGGCCGATACGTGTCATTCCATAGCGGCGTCCTGCCAGCGCTACACCGCCGACTACAACCCGCGCACCCCGAAGGTCATTCCCAACGCGAGACCGTAGGCCGCTCGGCCAGGTTTCTCCAGCGGCATTTTCGCCGCTTTTTTCAACGCCGCTAACGTTCGCAAAACTGCACTGTGCGCAATTCAGTCTTGCAGTATCGAGCAGCACATCAAATGTGACCTAAAGCGATTCGCCAAAAGCGCGAAGCGCTAGCGGTAACGCCAGCAAATACAAAGTTCGCTGGCGTCAAACGGCAACGCATTCTTCGCACAAATAGAGGAAATTATCATGACTAAGACTCCAACTAGATCGACCCACAAACCACTACCCAATGGAGGGCCGTTACCGCCTCCAGTGCCATTAACCGCCGAGGACTACGAAAGAGCGGCGCGTGCGGATTCAACGGTAAAGGAGTACGCAAAGGATATCCGGTACATGGCCCGCGATGGGTGTGCGGTGCCGTCATCGCCCGCAGACGTGGTCGCATGGCTGACCAAGGCTGCAACCCTTTTGGCTCCTGCGACGATGCAGCGCCGCCTTGTGGCGCTCAGTGTCTGGCATAAACAGAATGGGCATCCTTCGCCGGTCGCCAATGCCAAAGTCAAACGGGTATTCGCTGGCATATGTAGAACAGTGGGGACAAACCAGCGTACCGTAAAGCCGCTCGTCCGCGACGACTTGCTTTCGGTCCTTGCTGCTGTGGATCGCCAGAGCCCCATGATCGCAGCGCGAGACTCTGCGTTGCTTCTGCTGGCTTTCGCCTCGGCGTTACGCCGCTCGAACCTTGTAACGATCAAGGTCGAACATCTTACGCCGCACGCGCAGGGCCTCGACATCTTCATTCCCAGAAGCAAAACCGATCCAGGGAAGGGACGAGTGCTGAGCGTACCCAATGCACTAGGTGACAAGTGCCCGGTGAAAGCGCTTGCGCATTGGCTCGCGGTCTCCGGCGTTGATGCAGGGTACGTATTTCGCTCCGTGAACAAGCACGGCCATGTGGGAAAAGAAAAGCTCGACGTAGGCTCAGTGGGCCGCATCGTGAAACGAGCGGTCGCGTTATCCGGTAGGGATGCTAGCGAATACAGCTCGCACTCGGGCCGCGCTGGCTTCGTCACGTCTGCGGCCATGGCCGGAATGCCCGCGTTCCAAATTGCGCACGTCACTGATCACCGGGGACTGCAAAGCCTTCAAAAATATATGAGGGTCATTGAGCAGCGCCGAATAGCCTCACTCTTGTGACCAAACCAAGAGAACACTTACAAGGATGCCAGTAATGAACATCAAAACTATCGTGATCCGAGTTGCCAAGCGCATACAACGGCTTGCCCTGGCGCTGTGTGGCGTTGAAGCGCTATTGCCATCGCCAGTAGCCGCGAAACGCGTGAAAACGGCCACAATCGCTTCCCTGCGCGTTGCCGCTGCAGATGCGCCGCCAATCGACGGCAGCAACGACGTTGCCGCAAGCCCGCCAGCGCCCACGGCGGTCAGGCGGCGGCGCAAGCGGACCCGCCCCGTAGTTGAAGTGATTCCCCTTGAACAGCGCCGGTGGCTGACCGTCAAGGAGGCCGCGGCCCGTTTCCCATTCTATTCGGAGAAGGCGCTTCGCCATTTGATTGCCCAAGCCGAGGCCTACGCGAACTACCCGAAAGCTGGTCTGCGGTCCAACGGGCTCGTCGGGTGCATTGTCAGGCCATCCGGGTCACGCAAGATTTTGATAGACGCTGAAAAGTTTGAGGCGTGGCTCGCGTCTTGCGCGGTCGCCAGTAGCGATTCAAAACCGGCCAGGTCTAGCTTGAAGGCGGTCAGGGAGGCGCCATGAGCGAAACCCGGCAGGTTCTGGTGCCTCACAGCTACTTCCAGAAGGCCAAGAACGAATATTCGGATTGGCGGTGGGCCGTGATCCGCGAGTTCATTCAAAACTCCTACGATGCGCAGGCCACTACAATCGACTTTCGGTTGCTCGCCAATGCCGCCGGTCGCATTGAACTCCACGTTGACGATGATGGCACCGGCATGGACCGGGACACCTTGGAAAACGTCCTGTTGTGCATGGGCGGCACCAAAAAGCTGGACGGCGCAATAGGAGGGTTCGGTTACGCCAAGGCCATCCTGTTCTTCGCACACCACGGCTACACCATCTGCTCGCGTAACCTGCGGGTCGAGGGGAGCGGCGGCGAGTACCGCCTGACAACGGTGTCGGCCAGCATCACCGGTACGGCGATCACGGTCGAGCTGGGCGATGAAGCTGCCTTGTTGGATGCCTGGCGCGAGCGCATCAAGGCCTACGTTGCCGAGTGCTTTATGGAGTGCATTACCAGCCGCGCCGTGACCATACGTCTTGATGGGCAAGTGCTGCCGCAGAACAATGACGGCATCTACGACTTTGCCGTCGTCACGCCTTTAGGGGAAATCTGGTACGACGAGATGCACAGCAACCGGTCGGAGCTTGTGGTGACCGTGGCGGGCCTGCCCATGTTCGTGGAGACCGTCTACTCCAGCGCGAACCAGAGTGCCTTAAGCGGGTGCATGGAACTGAGCGCCGGTAGTGCCGTCCTGACCGCCAATCGCGACGGCTTCACCTCTGCTGCGCGGGAGCAGTTCTCGAAAATCGTCGGTAACCTGGTGGCAAACCAGAGTGCCGTGCGCTACGGCCAGGCGCTGGATCTATCGCTAAACTTTGCCAATAGCATCGACCTGACAGCACAGGTGCCGATTTCCTCAACGGCTGGCAGCAAGCCGAGCGGGGAATCGAGTGCGCCGCTACTGCTGGTCTGCACGGAAACGGCCAAGCCTGAGGTTGCGGACGGCTACGCGGCGGCACTCGGGCGTATCACCCACGAGCGCTACCCGCCCAACTTTCACCTGAAGGTGGAATCGCTATCGGCGCGTCGGACCGCGAAAAGCCAGGCCTACATAACGGCACCGGCCTTGGTCGCCGAAATGAACAAGCAGCGCAGTGCCAAGCTGGCCCACAGTTGGCGTGCGGCTCTGATGACCATCCTCTGCTGCGACTGGGCTTTGGCAAATGGGGTGGCCTTCCACGAGGTGCAGGGGCAGTTGATCGACGATTGGGACAGCTACGGCGGCGAGCTAACCGACTTGCAGTTGTATTTCCGTGGCCGCAGGGTTGATGCTGGCTTCTGCTTTATCGTCAACACCGAGGGACTTTGCTCGACACCGGGCGACGACGAGAAGCCGCACCGCATCTACATCAACCCGCTGCTGCTGACCGCCGAGACAGACTTCCGCCTCGGCGACACACTAGACCTCGCTTTCCATGAAATTTCGCACCTCTGGGTTCAGAGCCATGGGGAAGCCTTTTGCAGCGTTGAAAGTGCTCTGCGAAAAAGCGTGCGGCGCTGGCTCTCGGAGAAGGATGTGCTGGCCCGGTTGGCTTACGCACAGACTTTGTAGTGGGGCCGGTACGGGCCAATGGACTCGGCGTCCGGTTACGACCCTGACCCGCCTCTGGCGACAATTTGTCATGAACGGCCGGTCACGCTTGCGAAGCAGCCCCCGCTATTGCATTGAGCGCGTTAGTCCTTCAGCAAGAAGACAAAATTCACGTATTGCTGCAT
>Ga0334722_10002289_pt1 | contig 21889 bp, 21 predicted proteins | sample C3_bottom_MG_FD_207210 | JGI IMG/M metagenome (GOLD analysis project Ga0334722, IMG submission 207210) | Sediment microbial communities from Yellowstone Lake, YNP, Wyoming, USA - C3_bottom | ecosystem: Environmental > Aquatic > Freshwater > Lake > Sediment | place: USA: Wyoming | collected... | reverse complement strand
TAAATTCTATCATCATTAGTTATTTACCAGGAATTACATACACTTTCTCCAAATCGAAAGATTTGGGGACGTGTGCCCATCCAGAGGTGGGGTAGGTAAGGCTGATGTAGAGGGGCTACCTCTACAGGGCATACCTGAATCAACGATTCAATTGTTGGGGAAACTTCCGAGTCTCAAAGAATTCAATGATGATCTGTTCCCGATCAACAGCTAGGGTTGGTGGACTCGCCAAATTCTCATGAATAACATGCTTTAGATCAGGGTTTTGTGATTGTTGGAGGGTATTAAACAACGCACTTCAGTAGTGATTTTTATCCCCTACAGCAAACCAATTGTCACACCTGCTGTAAGGTTTTTCCCTACAAATTCCAAACAAGTATCAGACTTTTCCCGATATGTGATTTTTGTCATTAGGTGGAAAATAACGATGGCATTATCGAATGATGTCCGAATCAAATTCTATGAAGAAGGAGAAGCACAATGATAAACGAAGCAAATTTGCTGGATAAATATGCTTCCGAGGTGTTTGCCGGGTTGGTCGCTCCCGCGCTGGAGGGCGTACACGCCGAAATTTTGGCGTCCGCCATTCCCGCCGCTGACTTGCTCGTCAAAGAGGACGTTCTCATCCGTATGAATACGGAATTGAAACGTGCTCTGGAAAAACCCGCTTCGGAAAGACGCTGGGTGATGGTGATCGACCTGCGCCGCTGTATCGGTTGCAGCGCCTGTACGGTGGCATGCGTCGCCGAGAACAAACTACCGCCGGGTGTGGTCTATCGCCCGGTGATGATGGAGGAAGTTGGCACGTATCCCAACGTGTCTATGAAGTTTCTGCCGCGCCCGTGCATGCAGTGCGATAATCCGCCCTGCACCCCGGTCTGCCCAGTGAGCGCTACTTATAAGAATGCAGAAGGTGTGGTCGAGATAGATTACGACCAGTGCATTGGCTGCCGCTATTGCATTGCCGCCTGTCCCTACAGTGCGCGCACATTCGATTTTGGTTACAACTATGCTGAACAGTTGCCTGTGTTCGATGCCGCCATCGTAGGTGGCACAACTGCTGCAGGTTACGAGCACGCCAGTAAGGAATACGGTGAGGACTGGGCGCGCAACGGAATTCAAGAATCGCCAGTGAGCAATGTCCGCAAGTGTCACTTCTGCCTGCATCGCCTGAAGGAAGGGATGTTGCCGGCCTGCACGACCACTTGTATTGGCCGCGCCACCTATTTTGGCGACGCCAACGATTCAACCTCGCTGGTGATCGAACTGATCAACAAACCCAATGTGATTCGGCTCAAGGAAGAACTTGGTACCGAGCCGCGCGTGTACTATATTGTGTAGGAGGTTGACAATGAAAAAACAAATTTTCGTTTTGATCACGGCCCTGCTCGGTTTTGTGGCTGGCAGTTTTGGGGTGTATGATCGCCTTGTCAACGGTCATCTCAACGCCGCTTATGGAAGTTATATCCCCTGGGGATTGTGGGTGGCTTTGTATATCTACCTGGTCGGTTTGTCTGCGGGAGCCTTCCTGTTTTCAACTCTGGTCTATGTATTCAATATCCACCGTTCCGGGAATGTTGCCGCAGTTGCTACCTTGCCAGTAGGCTTGGCAGATGGTTCTGAATTTAGCCTGCGAAGGTTGGAAGATATCGGCAAATTGGCTTTGTTCACTGCTTTGGTGACGCTCTTCGGCGCGATGTTCGCGATTTGGATGGACATTGGTCATATGGAACGCGCCTGGAAGATGTTACTCCAGACAAATTTCCACTCGCTTATGGGGTGGATGCTTTGGTTCTACACGGCATACTTCATCCTGCTCATGGCGGAACTTTGGCTGGCAATGCGCGCTGATCTGGCTGCGAGAGCCTCCAAAAACTGGCTGGCACGACTGCTGACTTTTGGCCGCCTTGATACCAGTGAGTCCGCTGTCGCCGCCGATCGGAAAGCCCTGCGAATTTTGGGAAGCATCGGCGTCCCCCTGGCGATTGCCTTTCATGGCGGTGTCGGCGCATTGTTCGGAGTGATCGGTGCGCGGCCTTTCTGGAACTCAGGGTTGACCCCGATCATTTTCATTGTCGGGGCGCTGTTATCTGGTGGCGCATTGCTCACCTTCATCACGGCATTTTTTGGTTCCAACCAGGAGGAAATTGGTCAGTTGATACCATTCCTGGGTCGAATTGTCCTGGGTCTGCTTGCTCTTGATGTCCTGTTGGAGTTGTCTGATTACCTGGTAAATTCTTACGCTGCCATCCCAGCCCATGTAGACGCGTTGCGGATGGTTCTGTTTGGCCCATATTGGTGGGTATTTTGGTTTGTTCATGTGGGATTGGGAGTGGCGTTGCCCGCATTCCTGCTTATTGCTTTCCGCCGCTCTTCGTTCGCTACGGCCACAGCGTCATTCCTGATTGCATTCACCTTCATAACGGTGCGCCTGAATATCGTGATCCCGGGGCTGTCCATATCTGAATTGAAGGGGTTGGGATCTGCCTTCACCGGTCCAGGCCTCACATTTTCGTACTTCCCCAGCCAAACCGAATGGCTATTGGCTGTATGGGTGGTTTCTTTCGCAGTCCTGGTTTTCCTTGCTGGATTGCACTGGCTGCCCATTCTGAATGAGCGCAAGGAGTCAAATTAACATGAACACCAAAATCTCAATTACTCAACGGCCAGAAAAACGTCGGATTTCCCGTCGCGACTTTCTCAAAATCTCTGCCGTAACCGGTACGGCGGCGGCTTTTCTAGGCAATCTGCCGAAAGCCAATCACGCCATCCAAAAAGTGATGGCGGAGGGCGAGGGTAATTTCTTTGAAGCCAAACCCGAAAATCAAATCTATACTGTTTGCCTGCAATGCAATACTGGCTGCGGAATTAAAGTAAAACTGCTCGAAGGCATGGCTGCAAAGATTGACGGCAACCCCTACAGCCCGTGGACTCTTTGGCCGCATCCTGCTTATGAGACGCCAATCAAAGATATGGCGACGATTGAAGGCGGTCTTTGCCCCAAGGGACAAGCTGGTATTCAGACCGCGTATGATCCCTATCGCATCGTCAGTGTATTGAAGCGCAAGCCCGGCACCAAGCGCGGCGCGGGACAATGGGAAACTATTTCCTTCGAGAAAGCCATTGACGAAGTTGTCAACGGCGGCGATCTGTTCGGCGAAGGCAACGTGGATGGCATGAAAGCTGTCCGCGCCCTGGCAGATGCTGAATTGTCAAAAGAAATGTCGGCTGAGATTGCGTTGATTTGGGGTGAAAAAGACAAGGATAAAAAAGCTGCGCTGATCGAGGAATTCAAGACCAAATTCAAAGATCATCTTGATGTGTTGATTGATCCCGAACATCCCGACCTTGGACCCAAGAACAATCAGTTCATGTTCGTCTGGGGACGTATGAAAGGCGGACGCGAAGATGTGGTGGATCGCTTTGTCAAAGGCGGATACGGTTCGATCAATATGAACGGCCATACCACCATTTGTCAGGGGTCGCTGTATTTCACTGGCAAGGCTATGAGTTCCAAGTGGAATGCCGAGAAAGGCTCCTTCGATGGCGGCGATAAATTCTACTGGCAAGTGGATACTGCCAACAGCGAGTTTGTGATATATGTTGGCTCGAACCTGTTGGATGCCAACTACGGTCCTCCACAGCGCGCGCCCAAAGCCACTGATGCGATTGTCAACGGACGCAAGTTCGCCGTTGTGGATCCGCGTTTGAGCAAGATAGCAGCCAAAGCCTGGAAATGGGTTCCGATTAAACCTGGTGGTGATGCGGCGATGGCGCTTGGCATGATCCGCTGGATGTTGGAAAACGAGAAATACAACAAAGCCTATCTGGCGATTGCCAACGTTGCCGCTCAGGTTGCTGCTGGCGAACCTAATTACACCAACTCCTCCTGGCTGGTGAAAATCAAAGAAGGCGTGCCTGGCAAACATTTGCGAGCCAGTGAATTGGGCTTGCTCACTCCGCAAACCGTCCAGAAAGATGGCAAGGATGTGAAAGTTTTTGTGGATGCGGCTGGTGTTGAATACCCAGGCGACACTCCCGTTGCGTTGGTTGCTGGTGTCCCTACTCCTATTAACGTATTGAACCCAGAAGCCGCGCCCGTTGTGGGTGATATGTTCATCAATCAGAAGGTTGGTGAGTTTGACGTCAAAGATGGAATGCAAATTCTGCTTGAATCGGCGCAGGAACATACTACCGCTGAATGGGCTGAGATTGCGGGAATTAGTGAAAGTGATATTCTGGTACTTGCCAACGAGTTCACATCACATGGACGCAAAGCCGCTGTGGATATTCATCGTGGACCCTCCCAGCATACCAACGGTTTCTACAATAACAATGCCTGGTACGTGGTCAACTTATTGATTGGTAACTTTGATTATGCTGGCGGCTCCATCAAACTCAGTACCTATGACCGCAAGGGCAGCAAGAAGGGTCAGCCTTTCCCCGTCATGACAATGTTTGGCACGGAAGAGATGACCGCCTTCGGCGTGGACATTATCCGCACTGGTGTTGCTTATGAGAAAACGACACTCTTTGATGGAAACTATCCGACCAAACGCCCGTGGTTCCCACTTGCCAGTGACATCTATCAGGAAACCATCCCATCCATCGGCGACGCTTACCCGTATCCGATCAAAATCCTGATGTCTTACATGGCGGCAATTCCCTATAGCCTGCCTGGTGGACAGACGACAATTGAAATCCTCTCGGATCCCAAGAAACTGCCGCTCTTCATTGCCAGCGATATCATGGTCGGCGAGACCAGCATGTATGCCGATTACATCTTCCCTGATCTCTCGTACCTTGAGCGGTGGGAATTCCACGGCTCGCATCCCTCTGTCCCGTGGAAAGTGGAAAATGTCCGCAACCCAGCCCTCTTTATCCCTGGCTGGCAGACTGTCAAAGTCTTTGGCGAAGAAATTGCCATGTCGTTTGAATCGATTTTCCTGGCTGTTGCCGAAAAACTGGACTTGCCTGGTTTCGGTCCCAACGGTTTCGCCGATGGTGTGCCTTATATCCGCCCCGAGGATTTCTATCTGAAGCAGGTGGCTGATATTGCATTTGGTGAAAAAGAAGATGGATCCGACTCTGTTCCAGAAGCGGATGATGAAGAAGTACGCATTTTCACCGAAGCGCGTAAATACCTGCCAAAGAGTGTCTTTGACGTGGACAAGTGGAAAGCGGCTGTTGGCGGCGATGAAAGTCTGTGGCGCAAAGTTGTGTTTGTCTTGAATCGCGGCGGACGTTATCAGAACTTTGACAAAGCCTACAAGGGCGCGCAGGTTGCCAACAAATATGGTCGTCTTGTCAATCTGTATCAGGAAAAGACTGCCAGCAGCATCAACACGATGACCGGCAAGCCGTATATCGGCTATACCAAGTACATCCCGGCGGGGCTGTCATCCACTGGCGAAGAAATCAAGCATGACGGCTATGACCTGCACCTGATTACCTTCAAGACCATCACGATGGCGAAGGCGCGCGGCATCAGCAACTACTGGACTCTCGCTGTTGTGCCCGAAGGTTATCTGCTCATCAGCGCCAGTGACGCCAGCAAGCTAAATATCAAAGACGGCGATATGGTCAAAGTCTCTTCGTCCAGCAACCCCAAAGGCGAGTATGACCTGCAAAACGGCAAGAAATCGCCGATGGTTGGCAAAGCCAAAGTAACCGAAGGTATTCGCCCAGGCGTTGTTGCTTTCCCGCTTGGATTTGGTCACTGGGCAAGCGGTTCAACCGATATTGAAATTGACGGTACTGTCGTCAAAGGCGACTCACGCCGCGCGGTTCCGCTCATGGCAAACGGCGCAATGCAGCTTGACCCAGTCATGGGTAATGTCACCCTGAGCGATCTGGCGGGCGGTTCAGCTGTGTTCTATGACAGCAAGGTAAAGATCGAAAAAGTTTAATATATTCTCCTTTATCCCGCCCCTCTCCCTAAGGGAGAGGGGTTGGGGTGAGGGTAAGGATCAATAAAATGTTTCATTTAGGCACAACAGAACTCGTTATCATCTTTGTTATCATCATCCTGCTTTTCGGCGTTGGGCGCATCGGTAAAATTGCTGGTGAACTTGGCTCTGGCATCCGCTCATTCAAAGAAGGATTGAATGAAAACAAGCAAGACAATCAGTGACAAGTGTCACTGATGTTGAAATAGAAATTACCATATACTAAAAGTTATCTCTCCGAAGCCTGCGCGCCTGCGGAATCATTCCATGGCAAACAGGACCGACTATCAATTTGATAGTCCAGGTGAATGTGGAAACACATTCGTCCCCCGTATTTGGAAAGGAGACCAGACTCATATTTTCTATGAGGCTGTCTCTTTCCATACGAGACAGCCTTTTTTGTTTTGAGGACACACTTATGACTGGAAACTTCCCTATGAACATTCAACATCTTCTCGACAAATCCGCACGTGACCATTCGCACCTCTGCCCGCGTCAAATCCTCGGCGTGCGGCTGGGACTGGCTGGCATGTCGGCTCTCGGTTTCGACACTCCGCCCGATAAAAAGCGCCTGCTTGTGATCACCGAAGCAGACGGTTGTTTTGCAGATGGACTCTCCGCCGCGACCAATTGCACTGTGGGTCATCGCACCCTGCGCGTGGAGGATTATGGCAAGACGGCTGCAACCTTCGTGGACACGCAGACCAACCGCGCCGTGAGAATTGCTCCTGCGTTGGATATCCGTCAGCGCGCATATCAATACACCTCCGGAGAGTCACGCCACTACTTCGTACAGATGAATGCCTACCAGATCATGCCCGACGACGAGATGTTTACCGTTACCTCGGTCACACTTAAGGTACCTATTGAAGCCATCGTCAGCCGCGCAGGCGTGCGCGTGAATTGCGATGTGTGCGGCGAAGAAATCATGAACGAGCGCGAAGTTAAACAAGACACACTCACCCTTTGCCGCGCTTGCGCGCATGGCGGATATTATCAGATGGCACAGCAAAGTTTGCCTGTACCTTGCATCTTTTCCGTACAAAGCCTTTCCGCTTAACCGATTGGAGTAATTGCCATGCAAAAGCAAATGACGGGTAATCCATTTATTTTTTCCCTCGCCGAGTTTTCAGGCGCATTGGCAGACATGGGAGTCATGCTGCCGCTTGTACTCGCGCTCATTTCGCTCAACGGCATGGACGCCACCGCCGCCTTCTTTGGAATCGGGCTGGCATATATCGTTACAGCATTGATTTATCGGCTGCCGATTCCCGTGCAGCCACTTAAATCAGTTTCCGCGCTTGCACTGGCTTTGGGATTATCGCCCGTCATTATCATCACGGGCGCAGTGTGGAATGCAATTGCATTTTTAGGACTCGGCTTTCTGGGCATTGACAAATGGGTGCATCGCTTCTTTCCCAAACCTGTTGTACGCGGAATTCAATTGGGGCTGGCGTACCTGCTCTTCAAGTCTGCCTGGGGATTGGTGAGCAAAACTCCGCAAGGGTGGGAAACCGCTGTCCCCCTTGCTCAAATCAGCCTTTCCTGGAATTTAATCCTCAGTCTCGGCGCGGCACTCGCCCTCATCTTTTTAATCAAGTGGAAAAAAGAATACGCCTCTCTTGGTGTATTTGGCTTTGGCGTTTTTGCCTCCACCCTGCATTTTGGCTTGCCTGACCTGACATTGAACGTTGCTTTACCGCGTATGCTTCCGCTTATCCCAACATGGGATCAACTTTGGCAGGGACTCGTTCTTCTGGCATTGCCGCAAATTCCACTCAGTCTGGGGAATTCTGTGTATGCTACTGCGGACGCTGCGCGTCAATATTTCGACAAGAAAGCTGCCCATGTGACCGAACGCCGCCTAATGCTGACAATGGGATTTAACGATCTCGTCGCCTCATTGATTGGCGGAATTCCTGTCTGTCACGGTAGCGGCGGATTAACCGCGCATTATCGTCTCGGTGCTCGAAGCGGCGGCGCGCCTCTTATGCTTGGCGGTGTATTTCTTATTTTGGCAATCTTTGGCGGACAAATGGTCATGAATATCTTCCGCTTAATTCCCTTTCCTGTTTTAGGAATCCTGTTGGCTTATGTGGGCTGGCAGCATTTCCTTTTGATACGTGACTTGGAACACACCGCTCAAAATTGGATAACCACCCTGCTTGTTCTGGCGCTTGCCATTTGGACAGGCAACCTTGCCATTGGCTTCATCAGTGCGGCGATCCTTTATCATGTTTGGGGATGGATCTGTTCGCGACAAACTTTATCTGTAAGATGAATCAGGCAAAGCTCGATTTACGCATGTTGGTTCGTGGAGCAAACGATGTCGGATCAGCGGTTGCTCATCGCCTGTATACGGAAGGGTATTCTGTTGTGATTCACGAAATTTCGCAGCCGACCACCGCGCGCCGCAGGATGTCCTTCACGGATGCGGTCTTTGATGGGAGCGCAATGCTCGACGGCGTCGAGGCGCAGTTGCTGGAACGCTTGTATCTTTTGCGGGGGATACTAGCCTCACATACTGTCATACCTGTTTGGATAAAAGATTTTTATGAACTGAAGGACACGCTGCGCCCTCAAATCGTGATGGACGCGCGTATGAGAAAACATGCGCAACCTGAAGTCCAGCGCGGACTCGCTCCGTTGGTGATTGGCTTGGGTCCGAATTTCATTGCGGGTGAAACAGTGCATCTTGCCATCGAGACGGGCTGGGACTCGCTGGGTAAAATTGTCGCCCATGGTGAGACGAAACCGCTGGCGGGCGAACCGCACGAGATCGAAGGTCACGCCAGGGACCGCTACGTGTATGCTCCGCGAGCGGGGATTTTTTACACCGCGCTTCAAATTGGCGACATCGTTCAAAAGGATGAAGAAGTGGCGAGAATTGATTTAACCCCATTACTTGCGCCTATCACTGGAATGTTGCGCGGCTTGACGCGCGATAATATCTTCGTTGCGCAAAAAACAAAGGTCATTGAAGTTGACCCGCGCTCAGAGGGGTCGCAAATCTCTGGCATTGGAGAACGTCCCGCGCGCATTGCCGAAGGAGTGCTGACTGCCATTCAACATTGGGAGGAACCGCATGTTCATTGATCCCTTTGGTCGCGCCATCACCTATCTGCGTATCTCATTGACCGACCGCTGTAACTTGCGCTGTGTTTACTGTATGCCAGGGGAAGGCGTGCAATGGCAGACACGCGCCGATCAACTCTCGGCGGCGGAAATTGTTCGGGTCGTGGAAACAGCCGCAGCGGGCGGAGTGAGGCGCGTTCGACTCACAGGTGGCGAACCTCTGGTGTATCCGCACATCGTCGAGATCGTGCGCGGTATTGCTTCCATCAAAGGGATTGAAGAAGTAAGCCTGACGACCAATGCCATGCTATTGGAACGTCTCGCGCAACCGCTTGCGGATGCAGGATTGAAGCGTGTGAATATCAGCCTTGATTCGCTTAACCCTGACAAGTTCAAGCGGATCACGCGCGGCGGAGAGATCAACCGCGTTTGGGGAGGGATTGCAGCAGCCGAACGCGCCCACCTTGCGCCCATCAAATTGAACACGGTCATCGTACGTGGACTCAACGCTGACGAATTATCCGCTTTTGCGCGATTAACGGTTGAGAATGAATGGCATGTTCGTTTCATTGAAGTCATGCCCATTGGCAATGCACAGGACTGGGGCGAAGGTTTTCCCGCGCCAGGCGAGCGTTATGTCCCTGTTCAGGAAATGTGCGCCGCCCTTGCGACCTTTGACCTTCGACCTGAGACCTCTCCGCAAGGCAACGGTCCCGCGCGAACCTTTCGAATTCCTGACGCGCTCGGCACAATCGGATTTATCTCCCCGCTTGGCGAACATTTCTGCCAGCATTGCAACCGTCTGCGATTAACCTCGGATGGAAAGCTGCGCTCCTGTCTGGTCATTCCCGCCGAAGTTTCCCTGCGCGATGCCGTGCGAAGCGGAAAATCACTTGATTTTTTTTTCAGCAAGCCATTGCGCAAAAACCCGAACATCACGACATGCGGGTTGCCGTTCCTGTAAACTCGCAACGAGGCATGAGTCAGATTGGCGGATAACATGAATCAAATCACAACCCTGTTCTTTGCTACCCTGCGCGATCGTGTGGGCTCCAAGTCCATCCAGATGCAAATTCCATGCGAACTTAACATCGCCGATTTCAAAATATTATTGATCGAAAAATATCCAGCACTGGCAGGAATAATGGATCACTCCTTAATATCCATCAATCACGAATATTTCTTCAATGAAGCAATCATTCCAGAAGGCGCAGAGATTGCCGTGTTCCCTCCCGTTTCAGGCGGTTAACCATGACAGACTATCCCACCATATTTTCCATTACCGAAGATGAAATTGATTTGGATTTGTTGCTTGAACAAATCACGCTGGTTTCGACGGGCGCAGCAGCCATTTTTACAGGCATGGTTCGCGGCATCACTTCACGCAACGCTCCGCATGAAACCGTTTATCTCGAATACGAAGCATACAAACCGATGGCGGAAGCAAAAATGAAACAGGTCGCCGATGAGATCCGCAAACGTTGGAATACAATCGAGGGGATTGCCATTGTTCAACGCATTGGTAAACTCTATCCGCGTACGCCGACCACTTTGATCGCATGCACCTCCGCTCATCGTGATACAGGGGTATTTGACGCGGCACGTTATGGAATTGACCGTTTGAAGGAAATTGTGCCTGTTTGGAAGAAGGAAGTCGGACCGAACAGCGAAGAATGGGTGGAAGGGCATTAAATTCCAAAGCCTGCTGATTATCAATTCGGTGATATTCATCACTGGACAGTTTTTGTCCAATTTGCTACAGTCAAACAAGAAGGTTAATACATTATGAAGAAACTACTACTTTTGCTCATACTGGTTTTAACTGCATGTTCAACCCTTCCGCAAGCTGAGGTGGAGGGAAATGTGGACTTGAAAAATCTCCAGCCTTTACCTCCGCCCAAGGGTCACGAAGCCATTCCTCTCCGTATTGCTGTAGCGGCAGTAATTTCGCCTGAAGGAACTGTTCAATCTTACTCACCTTTCCTTGTTTACCTCGAGGAGAAACTCAATCGTCCTGTCGAACTTATACAACGAAGAACCTACCGGGAAATCAATGACCTGATTGAGCATGGCGAGGTGGATGTGGCTTTCGTTTGTACCAGCGCTTATGTGGAAGGTCGTGACACCTTCGGCTTGGAATTGTTGGTTGCGCCACGGGTCAATAATAAGACAACATATAATTCTGTTTTGATCGTATCGTCATCCAGCAAAGCCCAAAGCATATCTGATCTGCGTGGAAAAGTTTTTGGGTTCACCGATCCGATCTCATTGAGTGGGCGTGTCTATCCAACCTACCTTGTTCATCAACTCGGTTTTACCCCAGAAGAATTCTTTTCGCGCACGTTCTTTACTTATAGTCACGATGAAGCCATTCGGGCAGTAGCCAGCGGTGTGGCAGATGGAGCCGCTGTTGACTCGCTTGTGTATGAATATGCAATTGCACGCGATCCATCTCTTGCGGAGAAAACCAAAATTATCCATCGCTCGCCTGATTTCGGAATTCCACCCGTTGTGATCAGTCCGTTGACTCGTCCGCAGGTGAAGGCTGATTTGCAATCATTACTACTTGAGATGTCAAGTGATCCAAATGCACAGGATGCTCTCTCTTCCATTGGAGTGCAAAGCTTTGTCGTTATTGAAGATAGCGCTTACGATGGTGTGCGTGAACTTCTCGACATTATTCCAATCCCCAACTTGCCATGACTCTACAAAAACTTTATCAGCGTTTCTGGGATGTTGTGGGGGCCGTCAGCATTCGCACAAAAATACTTGGTATCATATTGGGATTGGTCGCCCTGCTTGGTGTGGGCGTTACCATCCAATCGAGATATACGTTGGCGGCAACAATGACAGCGCAACTGGAAGAACAGAGTGTTTCTGTTTCGCGAGACCTTGCGGCTCGCTCCACTGACCCGATCCTGCTCAATGACCTGCTTGGACTTCACGATCTTCTCGACGAAACGATTGCAAACAATCCCAATATCCGCTACGTATTTCTTGTTGATGCTCGGGGACAGGTGATCGCACATACATTTGAAGATGGTTTCCCCCTTGATCTTATCGAAATAAATTCTGCTAAATCAGGTGAGCATCACCATACTGCCTTGATTCAAACAGATGAAGGACTCGTATGGGATACAGCTGTCCCAATTTTGGGTGGAAAAATTGGCACGGCTCGAGTCGGATTTTCAGATGCTTCCATGCGAGCAGCATTGTCCACGCTGACAGTGCAACTGCTCCTCACCATCATTCTTGTTTCGACAACAGGTATTCTCATCGCCGTATTCCTCACTTGGATTCTCACACGCCCGATTCTTTCACTTGTGAATGCAACTCAAATGGTTGCCAAAGGCGATTTCTCACCGCGTGTCTTACGCTGGGCTGACGATGAAATTGGCGATCTTGCTGATGCATTTAATAAGATGACAGAAGAACTAGAGCGCACTGACGAACTACGCCGCGAACGGGAAGTCCTACGCCGTCAACTGCTTGAAAAAGTGATTACTACCCAGGAAGATGAACGTCGCCGTATTGCGCGCGAATTGCACGATTCCACCTCTCAAAACCTGACGTCTCTTATTGTCGGCTTGAGAATCATGGAAACAAATTGTGCCAAATGTGCGGCACAATCAAAAGCCACGGACCTGCGCCAGGTTGCGTCAAAAACGCTGGAGGAAGTCCACGACCTTTCCATGCGACTGCGACCGCGTGCCCTTGATGACCTAGGGCTAGCTCCCGCACTGGAACGCCTTGTGTCCGAGTGGCAGGCAAGATATAAAATTCCTGTGGATGTGATCATTCAACTTAGCGAACGCCTCCCTGGCGATGTGGAAACTGCGCTCTATCGCATTGTGCAGGAGACATTGACCAACGTTGCACGCCATGCAAACGCAAAATCTGCCAGCATCTTAATTGAAAAACGTGATGATACCGTCCGTGTGATTGTGGAAGATGATGGCATCGGTTTCGGTGTCAATACCAATCAAGGCGAACATCATCTTGGCTTATTGGGAATGCGCGAACGCGCAGAGTTGCTAAATGGAACGCTTACAATCGAATCGGCTATTGAGCATGGAACCAGTGTGTTCATTGAAATTCCATTAAGCCCCTCTCTCCATTCAGGAGAGGGGTTAGGGGTGAGGTCAGTATGAACCATCTCCCCCGCGTCCTTCTCGCTGACGATCATGCTGTCCTCCGTTCTGGATTGCGTCTTCTACTGACCAGTCAAAATGAATTTGAAGTCATTGGCGAAGCATCCAGTGGAACTGAAACCCTGACCCTCGCCGAACAACTTCAACCCGATTTGATCCTGCTCGATTTAAGTATGCCTGCCCTCGGTGGTTTGGATGCCTTACCTGCCCTGCGGAAACTTGTCCCTTCAGCACGCATCCTGATCCTCACCATGCACGATGATCCGCAATACCTGCGTCAAGCATTGAAATATGGCGCGAGTGGATATGTATTAAAGAAAGCCGCCGATGCTGAATTGATCTCCGCCATGCGCTCAGTATTGCGCGGCGAAGTGTATGTTCATCCATCCATGACACGGGTTTTGTTGGAAGATATGCTCCCTGAATCGCATTCCACCGATAAGGAGAATATGTGGGACAGCTTGAGTGAACGCGAACAGGAAGTGCTCAAGATGGTAGCGCTGGGACACACCAGCGCAGAGATTGCCATTCAACTCAGCCTGAGTGCGAAAACTGTTGAAACCTATCGCACACGCGGAATGGAAAAGCTCGGTTTGCGAACGCGAGCCTCATTGGTGAGGTTTGCATTGCAAAAAGGATTGATTAAGGGAGATTGAATAGTAGACGTAGTCAAGTAAAGAGTTTATAGACTACTCATCATTAATTTCTATACCAAGAAGTTTCCTTAATTCGAATCTGGCTTTCTTGTGGCATATCTACCCTCCAAAAGCCGGAAAATAAAAAACCGAATACCGTGGAGATAGATAACTCCTGATGTCTTAGAGAAAAGGTGGGTAAGATGTCAAAGGATCATGTGGCAGGTAACTGCTACCGCTGAATGCCAGTGTGATATTGCTAAACCTGACAATCTTCAGCGAGTTTTTATTGTGTTTTATACGGGGCTTTGTAATCCGAAATAGCAATTGGGGCGGTCATGTCATTCTTCTCTCCAACAAACTACCAATAGGCGTCATGATTATTTTGATCCTTAGCCAACTTGCGATGGAATCCTTTTATGTGTAAAATGGAACAAATGTTCACAAACAATACACAATAGGAAACCAAACCGATGAAAACCATACGCAAGGGCTTTGCCTTGCTGTTCAAAATCAGGTGCAGCCGTAATCGGCGGTTGGTAATTGAAAGGGAGGAAAAAGTATAGTAGGATGTGCCCTTGCCAAACTTCCTAGACAGGCTGATTGGATAGTACAAAATATTTTTATAGAATATGCAGGTTTACTTGTTGATCCAGCATATAAAGATAAAATGGAGTCAAAAAAAGAACTGGCAAAAGGAAATGGCATTAGATTGATTATTCTCAAACCTGAAGATTTATACAATCTTGAACGAAAGTTAGATTTTCTAATTAGGGAAAGTTAATTTCCTTGGGTTTCCTTTTATAATCAAGTGCATCCTAAACTGATCAAATAACGTCATATTGCCTAACAATCTAGATCTTTAAGATAGTAGCCTATTGAAAAGAATGCAGGTTTTCAATGCAATGGGGATTATGTCTGGTTGGTGGAATCACTGGTTGAACAGACAATAGATATGATCATCGCCAATAGTTTTGTGTATCCGGGAAACTGTACAATTGTCTCCCAGGCTGGACGCGAAGATTGTGACGGACCGTACATTGTTTCTTTCCGGGTGGACCATATAGCCTTGAAATGCAAAGGAATTGAGTTTGCCTGAGGTTTATATGGTTTAAGTATGATGGATTCCCTTTTTTGATGCCTTCTGGCGAATAATCTTGTGATCCTGAAGCGGGTTATTCCAATCTTCAGGGCTGAACTCATCTGCTGACTTTTTATGGGATACAGATTGCTTGATCCAGGAAAGATCCTGGAGTCACACACAAACTAGTATAAAAGATGAGGATGAGCTACCCTTCAGTCAATTCCAATTCGCCGGCAGGGTAAATCTTCTCTCCAGGTCTCATCTTCCCCTTCTGCATCCTTTGCAGTTGCCGGCCTGACATTCGTTCTTGTTTTCTTCCCGTTCTGTGCAGTTGAACCCAGGACAATAATGCGCCGGGCGACTGCTTCAAGCAGGTTACGATCGATCAGGATCTGGTTTTGTTTCAGTTCAGCACCTTGTATTTCCAGCTCAAGTTTAGCACAATTTCTGGATTTCCGAGCTTTGCTAATAAACTCTTCCAGGCTTTCCCGGAAATCCCGGGACTGCAGGTAACCGTGCACCCGCAGGCGCATGCCGCGCTGGATCTGGATCAAGCCTTTGGCACCGCCGTTCAAACGGACGTTGATGGTATCACCCGCGTCATGTTCCAGGCCCAATTTCTTGGAAGGTAGATCGCTGTCGCGATAGATTACCAGGCGGAAGAACAGGTCATCCATGAATTTCCACGGATCGCGTACGACAATTCCTTCTAAAACAACATCATTGATCAAAAGAACCTCCATATGTCTGAATCCCTACAACATTAGGGAAATTACAGGGTGGTGCGTTAATATCTGAGCCTGATTCCTATCGAATATTTGTTTATTTCAAGTCCAGAAACCATTTCAAGAAACAGCAAAATAAATAGCCGAACACACATTGCAACCCAGTGGGTAGTGTCCGGCCAACGATTAAGAAAATATTTAGTTGCCAGTATCAGTATAGCAATTTGAAGGGTCTTATCCTAGGGGGACAATCATCCATACAGATCGGTTTTTCTCCTCTTGAAATTTCGCCTGTCCTGCCACAACCTCACCAGCCCTCCTGCTGGAAAGTAGCATCCACTCTGATCGTGAATATCCCCCAAGGCAGACAGGAAAACACGCTGGTCAATGGTGCCATGCAATTGTATTGAGAATCAACGACTCTTATAATACATTATCCGTAAAAGTTTTTTAACCTATCTAATTCTCATTTGAATCAGCGACAGAAACGAATTCTGATGGTTCTTCTGCTCGATCCTTTGTAATTACGAGAAGGAAGCGGACAATTCGTTGGCGTTCTGATTCTGGTATATTAACGAGGATATCGAATAACTCCAGGAGATTTGGATCTCGTTTCGCCATTTCTCTAAACTGAATAACCAAATGCTCGTCTGAGTCAAATGACACCCAACCAGCAGCATTGTAGACTTCCACACGGGGAACTTTAAAATAATCTGCGAGAGAACTGAGAACGTGGGGACTGGGTCTTTTCTTGCCTGCCATGAATTCAGAGAGGTAGGAGGGGGAGATGCCTATAGAACGCGCAACTTCCCGCATATTAACCCCGCGTTCTTTGGCATGTTGTTTAATGTATGCAGTGACTCTTAATGAATTTGTAAGTTCTGGCTTTTTGTTCATAATGCCCTCTTGTATAACAACATTTTTTGTTATAAAATTCATCTATTAGCGAATATATTTCACCAAAGGATGAGTTAGTAATTATTTATGAACTATCAAAATTTATCTGAAAAATATCCTTCTTCTATTTGTGAGCTCCTGAACGAATTTCGGCAATATCTTACTGTGCGAAAAGATCGAGATGAAGCAACAGCAAAAGCATACTGCTACGATGTCAAGGTTTATGTGGATTACTACATGGAACATGTCGATCCAGAGCTCGCTGGCTTTACAGTTTCTTCTGAACATATCATCGAGTTCTTGGACTTTTTGAAGCACAAGCAACTGCGTAATCCAACAGTCAAGCGCCGGTTGATAGGTGTTTATAGTTTTTGGAAATTCTTGTACCGAACCGGAACAACACCGAACCCGCCAGTTCAACTTGATGACCTTGACATCATCGTGAAGAAGACGACAAATCCTACCGTTCCCCTCAACTCAAAAGCATTTCAAAAACTACGGAGTGTTCTCAAACATGACCTTGCGCAAATCTATTGATGACATTAAAGACCTGCGGAATCTTTCAGTGGCCTGGTTGGTACGATCGACAGAATTAAGCCAACGCCGCGTCCTTGAACTTACGGAAGCTGATATTCTTCACGATGAAAGGTCCATCTTGTTAGAGGATGAGATTCTTTCTTCAACGCCGGTTTACTTGCATGAATACCTAAATCGCCGTGATCAGGTTTTTCCAAAAACACCTCTTCTTTTCCCGACTCTGGCAGGTAGAAGTTTTCTACCGGTAAAATACTCCGTTCAGTTCAGGAGCTTGCTAAGAGATGCTGGGCTCGAAGGAGTTGCGACTCATCCCAAAAACCTCAGCGATCAACAGTGGGAACAGGTCGAACGTACTCGTTTTGAAAAGCAGCGAGGTCGCCACCAGGTGATCCTGGCTGGAACTCTGTGCTCTTTCTTGGGGTTACGACCCAGTGAAGTGGCCAAATTGATCAAACGTGATATGGATTTCGGGGGATTGATTATCTCTCTCCGTGATACCAAATCTCAGGAAGATCAACAGGCACCGATGCTGCCATTTATGGTTGAACCACTTGAGCGCTATACATCTCACCTGGCTGAGAATGATCCTCTTTTTGTTCGTTTATCGGGTCAGCAGTGGGATCGGAAAGACGCTTGTAATTCCCTGGTCGCTTATGGCAAGGCAATCGGTATTCAGGGACAGATCACCCCAAGGCGCTTACGTGCCACCCTGGGAAAAACCCTCTCTGATTCCGGTGCTCCGCCTGCATTAATTGCCAAGCTCCTGCGGCACAAGGATGCTGCGACTTCGCTTCGTCATTACACTCAGACCGAGATCAATCAAGTTCGCAGGTACCTGATCAACATGGATGAACAGATTACACCGTCGACCACGAACATAAAACCCACAATGGATACATATGAAATGTTTGGATGGATTGCAGAACCTGGCATGGAGGATGAATGAACGGATTTAATCTTAAAAGGGGAATAGGTACGGTTGTCGTCTCAATTGTTAAGGTTCTGGTTTCTCCTGGGGGAAACAGTACTTTTGGTACTGCCTCCCTCCAGGAAAGAATTGCCTCAGGCCGATCTATAAGCCGCATTCTGTCCGGCAATGGAGAAACTCCATGCCTGGGCGATCATCTATCTGGACGGCGCGTTACCGCGCAGTTCTGGCAGTCTACCCGGGACTGTGAGGAGACGGGCAGCCTCCTGCCATCCGAAGATGGACTCATCCCTGCTTGACCTTGCTCCCAACGGGGGTTACCTGGCCGCCCATATTACTATGGACGCCGGTGGTCTCTTACACCACCTTTTCACCATCACCTGGTCCCTTGGGAACCAGGCTGTCTGTTTCTGTGGCCCTCGTCCGGCAGGTTGGCTCCTCTCGGAGTTTCCCCGCCCCGGTAATTAGCCGACGTTGTACCCTGTGGAGTGCGGACTTTCCTCGACCTGATCAACAAGCCGCGAACGCCCAACCAGCCTGAGGTGATTTCATCATACCTGTTCTTAAACCAACCGTCAACACCAGCCGGAAACAGGATATTATCAACGTAAGAATATCTAGTTTGCGAAGTAATGAGATTTGTCACCCCGCGATAGTTACCAAAAAAATTGAGAATCGTAATTAAATGTGCTTTAATATAAATAGATATTAGCTTGACTAATAATCAAAGGAGAATGGAATGTCAAAAACTATCGAAGACTTGAAAGCTGCATTTGCCGGTGAATCTCAAGCCAATCGAAAATACCTCGCCTTCGCCAAGAAAGCAGAAGAAGATGGTTTTTCGCAAATAGGCAAATTATTTCGGGCGGTGGCTGCAGCTGAAACCATCCATGCCCACAGCCATTTCCGTGCCCTGGGAGAAGTAAAATCCACCAATGAAAATCTCCAGGCTGCTATTGCAGGCGAACATTATGAAGTGAACAACATGTACCCTGAATTCATGGCTGATGCTGAAAAGGAAGAAATGAAAAAGGCTCTCACCAGCTTCAAGTGGGCTTGGGAAGTGGAAAAAGTACATGAGCAGCTGTACAATAAGGCGTTGTCGAACCTTGGAAAATCCACTGGTGATGTGGAATATTACGTCTGCCCGATCTGTGGATTTACTCACGAAGGACCATACGAAGGCAAATGCCCGGTCTGCAACACGAATGGAGATCGTTTCCAACGAATAGATTGACCTGATAGGTCGAATATTATTTTGACCAAGGAAGTGCTTGCTGTGGTTGGTTTTGTTAACACACCAGTACTGCCTGCCAGCTGTGATCGAAATCTCCCGGAGACAAGTGTGGGTCGTTAGTAGAACATAGATTTCCCCGGGTAAGTTCTTCACCATCTCAGGCTAATTCGATTCGGTAGAAAAATCTTTTTCCCCCGGATCGGAATAATTTCTTCCAGCAGTTAAACTCAAAATCCTTGTCCTCAAAGTCTGGACAGAATCACATACATCATGTAAACTTACTTTTCGTGGAAATGGTCATCTTTTTTGGAGGAAGTAGATTTGGCAAACATTAAGTCTCAGATCAAGCGCAACAGGCAGAATGAAAAGAAACGCTTGCGCAACCGCGTTGTGCGCGGAACGACTCGTTCAGTAGTTAGAAATGCCCAAAAGGCGATCGAATCCGGTGAAGTAGAGAACTCCCAGACCGCGGTACTTTCCGCGATCAGTGCATTGGACGAAGCTGCTCAAAAAGGTGTTTTACACAAGAATAATGCTGCCCGCCGCAAAAGCCGTTTAATGAAGCGCCTGGCTGCTTTAACCACCAAGTAAAACTACATTTATATTCGTTTTTTTTCGTGGCGGGGATCCCCGGTTTAGCAGTCGGGTCCCCGTTTTTGCGCGTGGCAGCGGGGAATGGAAAATTGTTGGAAAGTATCTCCAAATAAGATTACCCTGCAGGTATTAAAGACGCAATCTTTTTCCAAGAAACAGGAATGATATAATCATCCGGTATCTCGCCAAAACAGGAATCAATTATGTTCTCAGTAGAGCAAGAGAAGATAGAAAAAGAAATAAAAACTTATTGTACGGAAAACAATTTTTCTCTGGCAGAATTGAAATGGTCTTCGATTCCTTTCAGCGGGGAATGGGGGATATCCACATCTTTTTTCCAAACAGCTGCAGATGAAGCTCGCTCAGGAAATAGCCGAGGATTACCTGTTCCACAACGGGCTCAACAGATCGCTGATCAGGTTCGAGCCGCCTTGGGAAAACTGGATGGGATCAGCCATATTGAGGCTGTAAAAGGTTACCTGAACCTCTATTTTTCAACACCCGAATATGCCCGACGTGTTGTGGATACTGTCTTGAACCAGGGGCTTGATTTCGGGCGGGGTACGCCAAAAAGTGAACGCGTGATGGTCGAATATGCCCAGCCCAATACGCACCATTCCTTCCATATTGGGCATTACAGGAATACTATTTTGGGAGAAGTTCTGGCGCGTCTGGTTGAATTTGCCGGGTTTGAGACCATCCGGGCATCATACCCGGGAGATATAGGTTTGAGTGTTATCACGGTGGTCTGGGCTTATTACCGGTTCTACCAGGGGCAGGAGCCGGATGGTGTGCATGAGCGTGGACAATGGTTGGGGAAACTCTATACGGAAGCGATCAACCGATTGGAACCCAAAGAAGGCGAGAGCGATGCGGAAAAGCAAATCCGGGATGAGTACGAAGCGGAAAGACGGGAGATATACCGCCGTTGGGATGCAGGTGATCCTGAGATCCGCCAGCTCTGGTTGAAAACACGCGAGTGGAGCCTGGAGGAGCTGCGCGACATCTTGAAAATGCTGGACGTCAGCATGGATGTCTGGTTCTTCGAAAGTGAAGTGGATGAACCATCCAAATTGATCGTCGAGGATCTGATCCAAAAAGGGATCGCTGATGATGAGCGTCCCCAGGGCGGGGCGGTTATTGTCAGGATCGATGAAAAACTTGGTCTTACAAAAGAAAAATATCGTTCAAACGTCCTGCTTCGTTCTGATGGGACCACGCTCTACTTGACCAAGGACCTGGCGCTTGCGAAGGTGAAATATGAAAAATATCATGTCGACCGCTCGATCTATGTGGTCGATGTCCGCCAATCTTTACATCTGCAGCAAACTTTTGCGATTTTAAAATTGTGGGGATTCCCGCAGGCAGATAAATGTTACCACCTGGGTTATGGATTTGTGAGTCTACCCGAAGGTGCCATGTCCTCCCGCAAAGGCCGCGTTGTTCTTTTCAAGGATGTTTATGATGAAGCGGAACGACGGGCACTCTCTGCCATGGGTGAGCGTACTCCGGATATGTCTGAAGAACAACGGCGGCTGATCGCACGACAGGTTGGTTTAAGCGCTTTGGCTTATGCCATGTTATCCGTGGATAACAACAAGGATATTGTCTTTGATATCAATGAAGCACTAAACTTCGATGGGCATACCGGTCCCTATATTCAAAACGCCTATGTGCGTGCCAACAGCATTCTTAAGAAGGCCGGCAGCCTGCCTGCCACTGCCAGTTATGATTATGAACTGACCAACCATGAAGTACAATTGATCGAAATGATCTCCCGCTTTCCAGCAGTAGTTCAACAGGCAGCCGGGGAATACCGTCCCCTGGTAATGGCGACTTATGCGTACGACCTGGCAAATACATTTCATAGTTTCTATCATGCTGTCCAGGTTTTACAATCTGAAACGGACAAGATCAAGGCAGCCCGATTGCGCCTGGTGGCAGCCGCAAAGCAAACGATCTCCAACTCCTTGTTGTTATTGGGCATCACAGCCCCAGAAGTGATGTGACGCAGCCAATGTTGCGAATCTCAACTCTTTAAGGAGAAATTGAATGTCCCCAAAACGTACTATCATCAT